>Ga0075156_10001208_pt1 | contig 13992 bp, 12 predicted proteins | sample JI81AbrownDNA_FD_70966 | JGI IMG/M metagenome (GOLD analysis project Ga0075156, IMG submission 70966) | Wastewater effluent complex algal communities from Wisconsin, to seasonally profile nutrient transformation and Carbon sequestration -... | ecosystem: Engineered > WWTP > Effluent > Algae...
GCCAGGAGGCCGTCGAGGCACAGCGCCGACACCGCGGCGAACACGATCACCTGCTCGGCCGGCAGGGGCAGCTGCGGCAAGAGGCGGACGGTCACCGCGCGGCCCTCGCCGAGGCCGAGCCGGCGCGGAACGCGGCATACGACGCCGTTCGCGCACTGCATGCGGTTCCCGGCTTGATTAGCGCGGCCGACGTCGGGGCCGATCCGGCACGCCCGCCGACGGAGCGGGACGAGATCATCTCCCTGCACGAGCGAGCAGCGGCCGGTACGCAGGCGGGCGCCAACGCGGTCCTTGCGGCCCTGACCGGCCTTCAAACCGGGCCGGCCTCCATCGTCGAGCCGCGGTTGGCCGAGCTCGACGGCACTTTCGCGGCACTCGGACGGGACGAGTCGGCGGGCGATATCGCCCTCTCCGAACTCGCCAACCGCCTGGCTGCACAGGTCGCCGCCGACCGTGAGCTGTTGACCGACCGGGAGCGACACCTCTTCGAGACGCACGTGCTCGGCCAGCTCGGCGACACCCTTCGCGGCGTCCGCCGGCAGGCCGACGAGCTGGTCGCGGCCATGAACGTGCAGCTCGGGCGAGTCTCCACCTCCCAGGGAATCCGGGTGCGGCTGCGCTGGCGGCTCCGCGACGACATCCCCTCGGATGCCCGACGCGCGGTCCAGCTACTCGGCGAGGCCAGCGGGGCTCTTCTGCCAGGGGAGCGCACCGAGCTACGCGATGCGCTGCACCGGCTCATTGACACCTCCCGGGTCGAGGCGCCCGAGGAGTCCTACACCGAGCACCTCCCCCGGGCGCTGGACTACCGTCAATGGTTCGCCTTCACAGTCCAATATCAGCGCCCCGAGTCCGGCGACTGGCGCGACCTGCACCGCAAGAGTCCATTGTCCCAGGGCGAGCAAAAGGTGTTGTGCTATCTTCCGCTCTTTGCCGCCGCGGCTGCACATTTCACGTCCCTGGCCGGGGCCGCACCGCATGCTCCCCGCTTCGTGCTCCTTGACGACGCCTTCCCCAAAGTCGATGCCCGGACCCATCCCCTGCTCTTCGGCTTGCTCGTCGATCTCGACCTCGATTTCGTCGTGACGAGCGAACGCTTGTGGGGCACCCACGCGACCGTGCCATCGCTGGCGATCTATGAAGCGCTGCGCAATCCAGCCGAACGCGGGATCGCCCAGTACGAGCACCGCTGGGACGGGCGCCAGCTGACAGCGGTCGGGGCTCGTGCCTGACGGCTGGTGGAGCGCGCCCGCCCTGGAGCGGTCGTGGCTGGCCGTCGCCGATCGCCTTGAGCGGGCGGGACTGGTCGCGCAGGGCCGCGTGCGCCTGCGCGACCTGCATCGCGACGAGCAGCAGGCCCTCTCCGGTCTGCTCGGCCGCAGCATCGTCACGTCCAGCGTGGAGGTGGACTTGGCCTCGCTCGATGACCGGCTCCGCTCCCGCGCGGGCATCGACCTCATTGACGCCGCCGCCACCGTCACCGGCCGGGTCCTGGTCGATCGCCCGGCCCGGAGGGCGGATAACCGTGAGCGCCACGAGGCCCCTACACGAGCTTTCGCCGCCTGGCACCAAGCGCATCCCGATGCTGGCCTGCCGCCGCTGGCGGAGTGGCTGGACGGACTTCGCCGCGACGGGCTACTCGGCCGGCGGGGCGGCGATCCAGCCGCTTTGGTGACTGCTGCCCTCGACGTGCTCGCCCACCGCGCCGAGCACCTGACCGGTGTCGGTCTGTCTCCGCCGATCGCCCGGACCGAGCTCGCAGCGCGACTTTTCGGGGACGCGCATGCACTGGACGACGACCGATTGCTGACACGCGCGATCCTGCGCGCGGTCCCTGATGGCGGCGAAGGCACCACCCAACGGGCCTCATGGGAGCGGCTCGGGGTGCTCTCGGACCGGATCTCGTCAACCTGCCTAACGTTCGGGCTGCGCTGGGCCGCCGGCGCGGCGGGGGCGCGCGCCTCGGCATACACCCTCGAGAGGGCCGTCCTGCACCTGACCTGGCGTGACCTCGATGAGGGCCTCGAGCCAGCGCCGGGCCAGACCGTATTGGTCTGCGAGAACCCCCGCGTGCTGGAGGCCGCCGCCGAGATCGGGGTCACGGTCGGCGTCGTCTGCACCAGTGGGCGAGCAAACCTCGCGACGATTGAACTCCTGGACCGCATCCAGTCCGCGGGCGGCCAGCTGCTCTATCACGGCGACTTCGACTGGGCCGGTGTCGCGATGGCGAATCATCTGCGCGCGCGATGCGGCGTGCAGCCGTGGCGGATGGACGTCGATGACTATCTGGCGGCGCCCGCATCGCTCGCCCTGAAGGGCAGCCGGGTCGACGCGAGCTGGGACCCGGAACTCGCCGCCGCGATGGCGCACCGTGGCCGGGCCGTGCACGAGGAGGCACTGCTCCCGGCCCTGCTTAAGGGCGTACACTCAAAACCATGGTCTACACCGTAGAACATCACCGACATTCACCAGACGTGGCGACGGCGATCGAGCGCTACCGACACCCCGTCCTCTTCTATGGACTCGCCACGGCAATCCCCTGGGTGACCTGGGGAATCGCCGGCTACCTGAGCCACCGGCCGTCCCAAACAACGGCGGTCCAAGGACTCACCGCGATCCTGGGCGTCCTCGGCTTGCTCGCTCCGATGCTGGTGGCCGCTGCCCTCGTATGGCGAGATCCGGCTCTGGTGCGCGACGTGCGCGAGCGGCTGCTCGCCATACGTGGCATCACCCTGCCTCGCGCACTCCTGATGCTGCTGCTGCCCGTGGGGGCGTTGATGCTGGCGACGGCCATCTCGCTGCCGCTGGGCTACTCGACGGAGCAGTTTCGGCTCGCCGACGGGATTTCGTTCAGCGCCGGACTCTTGCCCGCTTGGCTCACTCTCACCGCCGCCCCGATCGTCGAGGAATTGGCCTGGCACAGCTACGGCACCGACGCGCTCGCCGCGCGCTGGTCGATCTTCCGGACGTCGATGGTCTTCGCGATCATCTGGGCGGTGTGGCATATGCCGTTGGGCCTGATCAAGGGCTACTACCAGGCTGAAGTCGTCGAGACCGGGGCTCTAGCGATGCTCAACTTCCTCGGGTCGATCTTCCCGTTCGTGTTGATCATGAACTGGCTCTACTACCGCTGCGGCCGCAGCATTCTGGTTGCGGTGGTTTTCCATCTCGTCGCGAACATCACCAATGAGGCCTTCCAGACTGCACCGGATACCAAGGCGATCCAGACGGCGATCTTCCTCGCCGTCGCCGTCGTTCTCGTATGGCGCGATCGCGCCCTCTTCTTCGCCCGTCCGGACCGCTCGGCGCGCGACTGATGGCACCCACCCCGGCGCGCATCTCCCGAGAGCAGGCCGTCGAGGCCGCCTTCGTTGTCCTCGACCGTGACGGGCTCGACGGCTTCTCGATGCGTGCCCTCGGCCGGGAACTCGGAGTGGACGCGATGGCGGTGTATCACCACGTGCCGAACAAGGCAGCGCTTATTGACCTTGTCGTCGATGAGGTGTGGTTGATGGCCGCGCGCGGCGGGAGCGAGCGGGACGTTGCCGAGACGGGGCAGGCGGCCGAGCCGAGGTGGCAGGAGATCATCGCCGCGCCGATGCGCACCATACGAAGAATCCTGCTGGCCCACCCGAATCTCGCGCCCATCGTGGGTACGCGACCCGCGTCCACGCCGACCGTGCTGGGCCTGCTCGAACACATAGTCGGAGAGTGCGCGGGGGCTGGCTTGCCACCCGCCTCCGCGCTGCCATTAGTCGACTGCCTGGTCGCGTTCACGGTCGGCAAGGTGCTGGCCGAGGTCCGGCAGCCGATGGGGGGCCCCGCCCCGGATCAGGAGGCCATCGCCGCGGGACTGACGCCGGCGGGCTTCCCGCACATCGTTGCCGCGTTGCAGAGTGGCTACTCCTGGTCGCCGAACGAGCAGTTCGAGCGTGGACTATCAGCCCTGATCGACGGATGGGACCGCGGTTGACAGCGCCCTAACGCCGGGCGGCTCGGGTCAGCAGGACGACCAGTCGAGGGTGACGTAGCCGTTGCCATACGTCGTGGCCGTGCCGCTGCCTGAACTCGGCGTCACGAGCAGGCCGCCGCCATTACCGGCATAGCTCGACCCGGCACCGCCGGTGCCCCCATTGCTGTTGTGCCCGGTGTAGGTCACACCGCCTCGCGTGGTGGTGGCCCCAATTGCGGCGCTACTTCCGCCGGCGCCGCCGGCGTAGCCGCCGACACCACCGCCCGCCGACGAGGGAACCGGGCCGTATCCCGACAGCACGAGGCCAGCCGCACCCGCGCCGCCATTGCCGCCACCATTGGCGGCCCCGGACCCGAAGGCGCCACCATTCGATCCCGTCGCCGTCGTTTGAGCGCCGGTCGTGGTTGCCGCAGCGGCAGAGAGGGTCAGGGTCGTAGTCGAGGCCACAGCAGTGCCACCCGTCGCCCCACTGCCGCCGTTGCCGCCACCCGCGGTCAGCGCAGCCACGGTAGCGCCGTTGGCACTGTCGGTGATCGAGCGCGTGGACACGGTTCCGGTATCGCCCGCGCCAGCCGTTCCCGAACCGGCCGGGAAGGCGCGGATCGTCGAGATGGAAACGGCGCCGATGGCCGATGCGGTGCGGGGGCTCGTCGCCGGGTTGTCCGTGGTGTTCTGGTGCTTCGCGACGTGGCTGATCCCGGTCCTCGTGGCCATGGGCTGGTGGCGGCACTACCTCCGGGGCATCCCGCTCACTTATGAAGCGACCCTCTGGAGCATCATCTTCCCGTTGGGGATGTATTCAGTGGCCGGCATGTATCTCGGCCGCGCCGATCACCTGCCGATCGTCGAGTGGATCGGGGCGACCTGGCTGTGGGTGGCGGTGACGGCCTGGGTTGTCGTCACGGTCGCGATGCTCCGGCACATCGTCCTGACGGTGGTCGCACGGCCCAAGGCGCCGTGATCGAATTGGTCGCTTTGTCCAGAACATACTGATAAGGCCCGACTACTGATAAGGCCTGCGAATACGAAGTAGTGGTTGCGGCCGCCGCTAGCCGTCGTCTGGGGCCTGCGGCGGCCGCGAGTCACTTGGCGAAGGTGACGTTGAAGGTAGTTCCCGTCGAGCCGCGCCAACCATTCGTTTGACTCGGGGACCACCCCTCACCCGGCCGGCCGTCGAACTCGGCCTGGTAATCCGGCTCACTGATCCCATGCCGTACCCATAGCGAGGGCGACGGGGCATCAGTGAAGACGCTCACGAAGCGATTCGTGCCGTGATCGTTGTAACCGCACACAACGCTGGGGTGCAGCCCCTGCGAGACGAAGTCGTCGAAGGCGGCCTGGTGCTGCACGTGATCGAGTCCATGGCGAGCGGCCCAACGCGGTGACCACCCCTGGCGCCGGTGCCAGATGCAGGCGAAGCGCACATCGTCGCCATCACCGAAACCACTGACCCACACCGGAACCCAGCCCGCAGCGGAGTACTCATCGAAGACACATTGGTAGTCCTGCGGTGTGAGTCCGTGTTGCGCAGACCAGAGCGGCGGAACCGCGGAACGATGCCAGATCGACGCGTACAGATCCGTCCCACCCACGTTGTACCCATTGACGAGAACGGGATACCAGCCGTCGGCGGGCAGCGTGTCGAACAGATCTTGGTGACCGGCGCTGTCCAGCCCGTGGCGCGCTTGCCACGCGTGGTCCACAACCTGCTTGCGCCAAATCGCCGCGTACCTCGCGCCACCCTCGTCGTATCCGCTGACGCAGACGAGTTCCATTCCCTGGTTTCCCGTGAGGTCGTCAAAGAGCGCCTGGAACTCCTGAGAGTCGAGACCGTGGCGAGCGATCCAGGCGCCGTCGCCGAGCTCGGAGGTGTACCGGAGCGAGACGCTGCCATTCGTAGCGCCGTCGATCTCGACCACCGCGTGCTCGGTATCAAGACGGGTGACGCTGTCCGGTGTCCACGTGAAGTGCGGCGCCGCGCCGTCACGTGTGCGGATTTCGATTGCCCCATTGTCGTCCGACTGACGGGAGGGTAGTGCGAGTGGTCGAAAACGCCATACGCCTCCAGTGTCTCGTTGGCCCAAGTGAGCTCCTGAATGTCGGTCACGAGCAGTCCGGTGTTCGCAATCCCGGCAAACGCGCAGTCGTAACTGTGAAGTCCATTGGCCGTGCCAGTGAGAGTCATGACACCGGTGAGCACATCGCCGGGGCGTACGTCGACGAGATCGGTATGCAGGTGCGTCCCCCCGATTCCGTCGACATACCAGCTGGCCACCGCCCATCTGGGTCCGCCACCAGCTGCACTCGGTCCCCACTGAAGAACAGGTTGGTAGATCCGGTCGCTGTTCTGGATCCCGTTGAAGAGAAAGATGGTCTGGCCCACGTCGGTCGTCGGCTCCGCCGGCACAGTCCACGTCGTCGAGAAGGACGAGATGGGGCTACCGGAGCCGTTGGTCCAACCGGTGAACGCGACCCAGCCGTTGATGGGAGTGGCGGGCACGATGCCCTTGCGAAGGAGTTGCTGTCGTGGTTCCTTGACCAATCGCGTGATGTCGTCGATGCGGCGGAACATGCGGCCTTCCAAATGGCCATTCCCCTCGCCGACGCGCCGTGGAACTGGTGGCCCACCGGGCTCATCAATAACGGAGTGCGCCGGTAGCAGAATGGAATCTCCTGACCGCAGGATCTCGTTCGGCGAAAGCCTGGTCAGGTTAGTCGGGAGCAGCGGGCGACTCGGGTCGTGGCGCGAATCCGGGGAGATCTCCAGGACGAGCTGGCCCTGGGGGCCCAGGATTCGGATGCCATCAGCCGCTCCCTGGATGGTGTGGTCCGGCGGGATGTAGTGAACGTTCTTCGCCGGCCGATACCCGCCCGGAGTGAGGACGAAGTCAGACATAACGGTGCTCTCATCGCTGAAGTGAGTGACGCGGGGAACCGCTTCTGCATCATCAGAGCGTTCGCAGCGCGCCGTGATACGTGCGGTAGTCGGCGCCGTACGGCGGGCCCAGGACGGAGTCTCACCGTGGCTTGCGTGCCTCGAGGCCGACCACCGGGCGATCGACGACCACTTCGCGGCGTTCGGCACGGCACTGTCGGAAGGCCGGGTTGAGGCCGACGCGCTCGCCGCCGGCGCGGCGGGGCTGCGCCGGCACATTTGGGTGGAGGAGACGATTCACTTCCCGCCTCTGCGCGAAGCCGGCCTGTTCGGGCCCGTGCTCGTCATGCTGCGCGAGCACGGGGAGATCTGGGCCTTGCTCGACGCGCTCGACACGGACGTGGCCGCCGGAACCAGCGCCGCTCGGCTGGCGCAAACGTTTGCTCAACTGGAGGAGGCGCTGGAGCAGCACAACCTCAAGGAGGAGCGAATCCTCTACCCGGCGGGCGATCAGGTGCTCGACGCCACCGTCGCCGAGGCCGTCCGCGGCGCCCTGTCCGACGGCCTCATGCCCGCCGACTGGGTATGCGAGATGTTTGATCGCTGACTCGTCGGTCCGTCATCGTGGCTTGCGGGTGCCGGGCAGGTAACCGACATCAATGACGGCTTTGACGAAGGGGCGCGCCGCTTGGAGCACCGTCTCGGCGTCCGGCACCCCGCTCCAGAACCCGGCAGCCGCCAAGTCGGTCTGCTCTTCGAGGTGGTCGTAGTGCGTGGCCCCGGCCGGCGTCATGGCCCCCGCGCCGTCCAGAAGTCCGCGCGACTGCAGGGAGTCAACGGCGGCGGCCCAGTCCTCCTCGGCCCAGCCTCGGGTGAGCAGCAGTTGCTCCTTGCCCATGGTCCGGCGGCGTAGCGCGGGGTCGGGATGCGGAGCCTCATGCAGGACCAGCATCTCAACTGGCCCTAGGCCCGCGAGCACGAGCGCGGCCACGTGGCCGTCGCCGCGGTGCTCACGAATGATCGTGCACGCGTGCCACAACTGCAGGTGCGCCTCGTCCGGCCACGGCCACGCCGCCCACGCCGCCGCAAGGGGTCTGCCCACGTATGCCGCGTCGTTGATTCCGACGCGCAACGCACCGACGATCTGCCTCAGTTCCGGCGCGGTGATCCGCTCGCCGAGCGCGTCGCGCAGGGCTCGGTCGGTCGCGACCGCACTGGCCGCCGCCACCTCGGGGAGACCCGCGGCCAGGGCCTGCGACCAGCCGTGGCTGACCCAAGCCGGGTTGAAGTTGGCGAAGGTCGCGGCTACCACCGCCGACGGGCAGCGCCCGAGCGGTGCGGCGCGACCCCCGAAGTACAGCCCGAGTTGATCGATTCCCAGCGACGTCCGCGCCGCCTTGTTGTACGGATTGAAGTACGCGAGAACGTGATACGGCTCCAACGCCTCGTAGGCCGCCCGGGCCAGCGCACTGCTCATACGCCTCACCCTAGAGCGACGTGCAGAGATCGTGCCGGTGCTCGCTAGCCGCGAATGGTTTTGGCAGCCTGAGTTGGCCCCGGCATGACGGCTTGGGGTGGCCCCACCTGGACAGCGTTTCGGCGTGTCGGGGTGGTGTGACGGTCTGATCTGGCCCCACCCCGTTGAGCGTGGCCGTCATGGCTACGCACTCGATGGTGGTGGTGTCCGGGACGGGGTCTCGGGTGGAGTTGTTCGCGGCGATCCGGCGGGATGCGCGGGTGGAGGATCTGTCGATCCGTGAGCTGGCCCGCCGCCATCAGGTTCACCGGCGCACCGTGCGTCAAGCGCTGACGTCTGCCGAGCCGCCGCGTAGGAAGCCGCCGGCGCGGGACGCGCCCCGGCTGGGTCCGTTCACGGCGGTCGTGGATGCGATGCTCGTCGCCGACTTGGACGCGCCGCGCAAGCAGCGGCACACGGCCCGCCGGATCCATGATCGGCTTGTCGACGAACACCGGGCCGAGCTGTCGTACTCGACGGTCCGGGACTATGTGCGGCGCCGGCGGCCGGAGATCGCGGTCGAGCGCGGCCGGGTCGCCGCGGTCGGGATGGTCCCGCAAGAACACGCCCCAGGCGCGGAGGCCGAGGTCGACTTCGGCGAGGTGTGGGTGGTGCTGGACGGGGTGAAGACCAAGTGCCACATGTTCGTGTACCGCCTGTCCCACTCCGGCGCCGCGGTCCACCGCGTGTACCCGACCTGCGGGCAGGAAGCATTCCTGCAAGGCCACGTCGAGGCGTTCGAGACCTTCGGCGGGGTCCCGACCCGGCACATCCGTTACGACAACCTCACCTCCGCGGTCTCCCAGGTGTTGTTCGGGTCTGGTCGGCGCCGGACCGAGAACCCGCGCTGGGTGCTGTTCCACTCCCACTACGGGTTCGACCCGTTCTACTGCCAACCCGGCATCGACGGCGCCCACGAGAAGGGCGGCGTCGAGGGCGAAGTCGGCCGGTTCCGCCGCAAGTGGCTCACTCCGATGCCCGACGTCGCGACTCTGGATGAGTTGAACGAGCGGATCGTCGGCTGGGAAGCCCGCGATCTCCACCGCCGTATCGACGGGCGTCTCCGCACCGTCGGCCAGGACCTCGAGACCGAGCGGCCACTGCTGCGGCCCCTGACAGCCGACGCCTTCGACCCGGGCCTGGTGTTGACGCCGCGAGTGGACCGGTCCGCGCTGGTCACGGTGCGGATGGTGAAGTACTCCGTCCCCGCTCGCCTCATCGGCCGGCGCGTCCGCGTCTCCCTCCAAGCCTCCCGGGTGCGGATCTTCGACGGACGGACACTCGTGGCGGATCATCCGCGGCGGATCGCCAGGACCGGGAGCGTCGTCGACCTCGACCACTACCTCGAGGTCCTGGCCATCAAGCCCGGCGCGCTGCCAGGGTCGACCGCCCTGGCCCAAGCCCGAGCGTGCGGCGCGTTCACCACTGCGCACGAGGACTTCTGGATCGCCTCACGCAGGGTCAACGGCGACGCCGACGGCACCCGCCAGCTGATCGACGTCCTGCTGCTGCACCGCAGCCATGCCGCCGAGGACGTGATCGCCGGCATCCGGGCCGCGCTGACCGTCGGCGCGGTCACCGCCGACGTCGTCGCCGTCGAGACCCGCCGCCACGTTGCCGCGGGTGGAGCCAGCCCGGACCGTCACCCCGCTGACCACGTCCTCGACAGTGAGCAAAGAGCCGGACGGTCCGAGCGGGTCGTCTCGTTGACGATGCGCCGACTCCTGGACCCAGCCGCCGTCATCGCCGGCCTGCCACCCGACACCCGCCCGTTGCCATCCGTCGCCGCCTACGACCAACTCCTCACCGGTACCGACCACACCACCCCGACCGATCCCGGAGGCTCCCCATGACCGCTGCCACCACGACGACGTCGACCCTGCGTCGGCGGCGCGGCCTCACCGAGGAAGCCGCCTCAGCAGCGGTCGACACCGCCTGTCGACGGCTCCGACTCCCGACGATCCGCTCCGTGGTCGAGGAGGCCGTCGCCGCGGCGACCAAGGACCAGCTCACCTACACCGGGTTCCTCGCCGAACTCCTCCTGGCCGAGGTCGACGACCGCGATCGCCGCTCCACCGTCCGCCGCGTCAAGGCCGCTGGCTTCCCGCGGGAGAAGTACCTCGAGGACTTCGACTATGAGGCGAACCCGAACATCAACCCTGCCACCATCCACGCGCTGGCCGCCGGGGATTGGATCCGCCGCGGCGAACCCCTCTGTTTGATCGGCGACTCCGGCACCGGCAAGAGTCACCTACTCATCGCGTTGGCGACGGCCGCCGCGACCAGCGGCTACCGAGTCCGGTACACGCTGGCCACCCGGCTGGTGAACGAGCTCGTCGAAGCCGCCGACGACAAGTCTCTGACCAAGACCATCAACCGGTACGGCCGGGTCGACCTGCTCGTCATCGATGAACTCGGCTACATGAGCCTGGACACCCGCGGCGCCGAACTCCTCTTCCAAGTCCTCACCGAACGCGAAGAGAAGAACTCCATCGCGATCGCGTCCAACCAAGCCTTCTCCGGCTGGACCAACACCTTCACCGACCCCAGGCTGTGCGCCGCCATCGTCGACCGCCTCACCTACGGCGGCACCATCATCGAAACCGGCACCACCAGCTACCGCCTCAACCACGGGAGAGCCCGCACCGGCACGTGACAGCGGCTCGGCCCGGCGCCCCGCGGATTGCTACGTTGACGCATGCCGCTGACTAACACATGGCTCGCTCACGAACAGCCCGACGCTGACCTGCCACGGGACGTCCTCGAGGAGCGGATCCTCAACCTACTCAGCGGTCAGAACGTGGCCGTGATCGCCACCACCAACCGTGACGGCAGCCCGGTAGCGACCCCAGTGCGCTACTCAAACCTGGGCCTGGAGATCTTCTACACGAGCTGGAACTCCTCAGCGAAGTCACGCAACCTCCGACGAGACCCACGAGTATCCGCCGCGATTGTCGCCCCACTCGTCGGCACAGCCAGCAGCCGCGGCGCCCAACTCTTCGGCACCGCACGAACGATCGAGCGCCACGACCCCGAAGCCGATTCGTACTGGGAGGCGTTCCGGTGGCAGTCAGACCACGTCGAACAAGGCCGGCCCCTTGACCAGCCGCCCCGCGATCCACTGACCGTCATCACCCCCACCCGGATTCTCTACACCGAGCACTGGCTCCGCCGCTCCGGCTACCGCGCCCGACAAACTGGCGGCCCCCGTCCGGGGCCAACTCAAGCGGGTCTGTCCGACGAACGGTGGTTCTGACGTTCATTGTTAGAGGTTCTCTGCTGCTGGCATGCGGTCGGCGAAGGTGACGGCGAACGCGTTGAGCGCTGGCTTCCAGCGCATGGCCCATCGTGCCTGACCGGTGCCTTTGGGGTCCATCCCTCGGGTCACGAGGTAGAGGACCTTGAGGGCGGCCTGTTCGGTGGGGAAGTGCCCGCGGGCGATGACCGCGCGCCGATAGCGGGCATTCAACGACTCGATCGCGTTGGTGCTGAACAGGACCCGGCGGATCTCGACGTCGTAGGCCAGGAAGGGTATGAACTCTTCCCACGCCGCGCGCCACAGTCGACCGATGGCGGGGTAGGTCTTGCCCCACTTCTCCTCGAGCTCTTCGAACGCCGCCCAGGCGGCGTCCGCGGTGGCCGCGGTGTAGATCTTGCGCATGTCCCGGGCAAGCTGGTCCCAGTACTTCCTGCTGGCGTAGCGGAACGTGGCCCGGATCAGGTGGATCACGCAAGCCTGCACGATCGTGGCCGGGAAGACCGCGGCGACCGAGTCCGGCAGGCCTTTGAGGCCGTCACAGACCAGGAAGAAGATGTCCCGCACGCCACGGTTCTTCAGGTCGGTCAGCACGGCGAGCCAGAACTTCGCGCTCTCCCCGCCGCCCTGGCCGGCCCACAGGCCCAGGACGTCGCGGCGCCCGTTCAGGTCGACGCCGATCGCCGCGTAGAACGGCTGGTTGCCGACCTGACCGTCGCGGACCTTGACGTAGATCGCGTCGATGAAGACGGCGGCGTACACCCCCAGCAGCGGCCGGGAGCACCACGCCTGCATCTCCTCGACCACCTTGTCGGTGATCCGGGAGATCGTGTCCTTACCGATCGAGGCGCCGTACACCTCGGCGAAGTGCGCGCTGATCTCCCCGGTCGTCAGGCCCTTGGCGAACAACGAGATCGCGACCGCGTCCACATCCGACAGCCGCCGCTGGCGCTTCTTGACGATGACCGGCTCGAACGTTCCGGCCCGATCTCGCGGCACCTCGATCACCACCTCCCCGGCCGCGTCGGTCAGCACCGTCTTGGCTCGGGTGCCGTTGCGGATGTTCTCCGCCCCACCCTCGGGCGCGCGGTGCTTGACGTGACCGAGGTGGTCGGTCAGCTCTTCCTCCAGGGCGGCCTCGAGCACGGTCGCGGTGATCGACTTCAACAACCCCTCCGGGCCGGTGATGTCCTCACCCCGCTCCCTGGCGGCCTTGACCAGCTGCGCGATCGCCGCCTTCTCCGACGGTGTCGCGGTCGACGACGAGCGGCGTCTCTTGGCGTCCTTGGGCATCGAGCTCACGCTCGTGATTGTCTCGGTCATCAGTGACCAACCTTCCCGCCAACCCACGTTGGCGTGTCAGGTCAGAACCACCGTTCGGCGGACAGTCCCACTCAAGCCGCCATCCCGGGGCCAGTTGGACTTGACACAAGCAGAGCAGGTGCCGGATGCGACGACGTTGCTGCATTTCCGGCACTTGTTGAAGGAGCACCGTCTTGGTGAGGTGTTGCTGGCGGCTCAGAACGCGGTGTTCGATGAGCAGGGGTGGATCATGCGGGGCGGGTCGATCGTGGATGCCACGATCATCGCGGCGCCGTCCTCGACGAAGAACCGGTCGCGGGCGAGGGACCCGGAGATGCGTCAGACCAAGAAGGGCAACCAGTGGTTCTTCGGGATCAAGGGCCATATCGGGGTCGATGCCGGGACCGGGTACGTGCACGCGGTGAGTGTGACCGCGGCCAGCGCGACCGACTTGTCCCAGGTGCCTGTCCTGGTCCGCTGTGATGATGAGGTGGTGTACACCGACGCCGGTTACCAGGGTGCACAGTCGCTGTCGGCCAAGCCGGGGCTGGAACATCTGGCGGGGGTGGAGTTCCGGGTCGCGATCCCGAAGAGCAAACTGGCCGGGTTGCCGGTCGCGGATCGGGCGATCGCCTCCCGGCAGGCGGGGGTGCGGGCCAAGGTCGAGCACCCGTTCCTGGTCGTCAAACGCGACTTCGGGTTCGTCAAGACCCGCTACCGGGGCCTGGCCAAGAACGCCCACCACCTGGCGATGCTGTTCGCCAGCGCGAACTGGTTGATGCGAGCCCGGGCCGTCGCCTTGATGGGGTGACGGCCCGGCGCAAGCCTGCCCACAAACGGCGATACCCCCTGCGAACAGGGCGAATTCGCCCCTCCACGACCCTTCCCGCAACCCCGCCGACGACTCCCCAGCGCCAACCGCCCCGAACCCGCCCTAGATCAGCGGATCCTTAGGTGCAGGGTCGGGATGTTGGGGTGGTGGCGGCGAAGAGGTCGACGTTGCTGTCGATCCAGCCGTCGTCGGGGGTGTCGCCAGGAACGATGTCGCCGGCGTGGGAGGAGAAGATGGC
>Ga0075156_10001210_pt1 | contig 13984 bp, 14 predicted proteins | sample JI81AbrownDNA_FD_70966 | JGI IMG/M metagenome (GOLD analysis project Ga0075156, IMG submission 70966) | Wastewater effluent complex algal communities from Wisconsin, to seasonally profile nutrient transformation and Carbon sequestration -... | ecosystem: Engineered > WWTP > Effluent > Algae...
GAGCACATGCCCGGCCTGGCCGCCGTGCCGGGCACGGTGCGCGCGCAGCGCTTTCTCGTGGCCGGCGGTTCGCCCCGCTACCACGCCTGCTACGACCTCGAGACGATCGACACCCTCGACAGCCCGCCATGGCTGGCCGTGCGCGGCACGGCCTGGAGCTCGCGCGTCCGGCCCGCCTTCCGCCACACGCGTCGCACGATGTTCCGCCCGCTCACGACCGCTGCCGATGCAGCGGGGGTGGCCGGGCCGCGCTGAGCGGGCGCAGCGCATCCATGGTCGACAAGATCATTGCCCGAGCCGCCGACGCCGTGGCCGACGTGTCCGACGGCGCCACCGTGATGATTGGCGGGTTCGGCACCGCGGGCCTGCCCGACGAGCTGATCGACGCGCTGCTGGACCAGGGCGCGCGGGAACTCACGCTGGTGAACAACAACGCCGGCAACGGCGACACCGGCGTCGCGGCGCTGCTGGCGGCCGGCCGGGTGCGCAAGATCGTCTGCAGCTTTCCGCGGCAGGTCGACTCCTGGCACTTCGACCGCCTGTATCGGGCCGGCCGCATCGAGCTGGAACTGGTGCCGCAGGGCAACCTGGCCGAGCGCATCCGTGCGGCGGGTGCGGGCATCGGCGGCTTCTTCACGCCCACCGGCTTCGGCACCGACCTGGCGCGCGGCAAGGAGGTGCGCGAACTCGACGGCCGCATGCAGGTGTTCGAGACGGCGATCCATGCCGACTACGCCTTCGTCAAGGCCGAACGCGGCGACCGCTGGGGCAACCTCACCTACCGCATGACGGCGCGCAACTTCGGCCCCGTGATGGCCATGGCCGCCCGCGTCACCGTGGCCACGGTGCACGAGGTGGTGCCCCTGGGAGGCCTCGACCCGGAGGCCGTGGTCACGCCGGGCATCTTCGTGCACCGCGTCGTGCCCGTGGCCCGACGCAGCACGCAGGGCCCGGCCACCCCGCCACCGAAGGCCTCGCCATGACGGCACCTCGCCCCTGGACCCGCGACGAGATGGCCGCACTCGTGGCTGCCGACCTGTTCGACGGTGCAGTGGTCAACCTGGGCATCGGTTTGCCCACGAGGGTGGCCAACCACGTGCCGGTGAACCGCGAAGTGATCCTGCACAGCGAGAACGGTGTGCTCGGCATGGGCCCGGCGCCCGCGCCGGGCCAGGAAGACTTCGATCTCGTCAACGCCGGCAAGCAGGCGGTGACGCTGCGCCCGGGCGGCGCCTTCTTCCATCAGGCCGACAGCTTCGCGATGATGCGCGGCGGCCACGTGGACGTGTGCGTGCTGGGCGCGTTCGAGGTGGCGGTCAACGGCGACCTGGCCAACTGGCACAGCGGCACGGCCGATGCGGTCCCCGCGGTGGGCGGCGCGATGGACCTGGCCACCGGCGCGCGACGCACCTGGGTGATGATGGAGCACCGCACGAAGCAGGGCGAACCCAAGCTGCGTCATCGCTGCACGCTGCCGCTCACCGGTGTGGGCTGCGTGCGCCGCGTCTACACCGACCTGGCGGTGATGGACCTGGTGGACGGCCGGCTTCAGGTGCGCGCGATGTGCCCCGGTCTGAGCCTGCAGGCCCTGAGCGCCGCGTCCGACCCGGCGCTCGACTTCGTCGCGCCCTGATCGTGCGCAGGTCAGTCGTTGGAGATCTTGCGCTCGACGATGATGCGCTTCCACTTGGCCAGGTCCTCGGCCACCATCTGTGCCATCTGCTGCGGCGTGCCGCCCACCGGCTCGATGCCGAAGGTGGACAGCCGGGCGCGCAGGTCGGGCTGGGCGATCACGGTGTTGACCGCGGCATTGACGCGCTGCACCGCGTCGGCCGGCAGGCCCTTGGGGCCGTACAGCCCGAACCAGGTGTTGGAGTCGAAGCCCGGCAGCGTGTCGGCCACCGGCGGCAGGTCGGGCGCCAGCGGGCTGCGCTTGAGCGAGGTGACCGCCAGCGCGCGCAGGCGCTTGTCGCGCACGTGCGGCAGGCCCGTGGGCAGCGAGTCGAACATCACGTCCAGGTTGCCGGTGACCAGGTCCGGGATGGCCAGCGCGGTGCCCTTGTAGGGGATGTGCGTCACGAAGATGCCGGCCTGCGCCTTGAACAGTTCGGCCGTCAACTGCACGATGGTGCCGTTGCCGCTGGAGCCGTAGTTCAGGCGGCCCGGCTGCCTGCGCGCCAGCTCGATCCACTCCTTCACGCTCTGTGCGGGCGAGTTGTTGGGCACGAGCATCAGGCTCGGCGCATTGCCCACGTGCACGATGGGCGTGAAGTCGGTGACCGTGTTGTACGGCAGGCGAACCGACAGGGCCGGACCGATGGCATGCGTGCTCGACGTGGCCAGCAGCAGCGTCAATCCGTCGGCAGGCGCCTTGGCCACGATGTCCGCGCCGAGGCTGCCGCCGGCGCCGGGCTTGTTGTCGACGACCACGTTGGCACCAAGCGCTTCGCTCAGACGGGTCTGCAGCGCGCGGGCGAACAGGTCGGTGGCGCCACCGGCGGGAAACGGCACGACGAGGCGGACAGTGCGGCCCGGCGTCTGTGCGACGGCGGGGCCCCACGCAGCGGCAAGGGCGGCGGACAGGGCCAGGGTGCGGATGAATTGATGGCGGTTCATGGGGTGCGGAAAGTGCGGCTGCGGGAGTGCGGCGCATCGTAGCGTCTAAGGTACGGCTCTTGGCGCCGGCCACCCACCTTGTCGACGCCGGCGCCTGCTCTCGGGAGAGTCTTCATGCCTGTCAACGCGTCTGCGCTGCGCCTGCCCGTGGCCCTGGCCGTCTACGTCGGCTGGGTCCTGCTGACCCTGTTCGGCATGCGCTGGGCCGGCGACGGCAGCAAGAAGCCCCTGCTCGACACCGTCAGCCACGGCGTGGGCTGGAACCTGGCGATGGCCGTCGCGCTGCTGGCCGCAGCCACGCTGGCGATGCGCTGGCGCGACCTGAAGTTCGTCGCCCCGAGGCCCGTCGGGTCGCTGCGGATCCTGTGGTTTCCAAGCCTGTACCTGCTGCTGTTCGCTGTGCTGTCCGTGGTGCTCGGGCTGCCGCCGGCGGCCACCGTCGGCTTCGTCCTGCTGAACACGCTGCTCGTGGGCCTGTCGGAGGAGTGGATGTTCCGCGGCGTGCTGTTCCAGGCCCTGCGCTCGCGACTGGCGATGTGGCCGTCCATCCTGCTGATGTCGGCAATGTTCGGCGCCGTGCACGTGCTCAACGTGTTCGTGACAGGGCAATTGTTCGACGCGGTGGTGCAGGCGATGGCGGCGTTCCTCAGCGGTGTGGTGCTGGTGGCCCTGCTCGTGCGCACGGGTTCGATCTGGGTGCCCATCGCGTACCACGGGCTCTGGGACTTCGGCACCTTCATGACATCGGCCGGCAGCCAGACTCATGGCCCGGGCGCGGACCTGAGCCAGGGCTGGACCTGGACGCTGCCGATCCTGCTGGTGCTGCCCAACTTCATCTACGCCTTGTTCCTGCTGCGCGGGGTGCGCAACGACACCCGGCTGACCACCGACTGATGCAGCAGGGCAGATCCGGAATCGAAGCGGGCGGGCCGGTCGTAATCACCCTTGCACGATCGGCGGCGGGCCGCTAAAAAGGTCGGGACTCATCCCCGACACGACAACCAGGAGACAAGCCCGATGAATCGCAAGACCGATCGCCGTACCGTGCTGGGCGGCATCGCTGCCGCAGGCCTGGCGTCACTGCTGCCCGCGGCTGCACGCGCGCAGGGTGCCTTCCCCAACCGCCCGGTCACGCTGGTCTGCCCCTGGGGCGCGGGCGGCGGCACCGACGCCACCGCGCGCATCGTCGCGGCGATCCTCGAGAAGAACCTCGGCCAGCCGTTCAACGTGGTCAACCGCACGGGCGGCTCGGGCGTGGTCGGCCATTCGGCCATCGCCACCGCGGCGCCCGACGGCTACACGCTGGGCATGATCACGGTCGAAATCACCATGATGCATCACCAGGGCCTGACCGACCTCAAGCCCACCAGCTACACGCCGCTGGCGCTGATGAACGTCGACCCGCCGGGCGTGCAGGTCAACGCCGGCTCGCCTTACAAGAACGTCAAGGCATTGGCCGACGCGATCAAGGCCGCGCCCGCCGGCAAGTTCAAGGCCTCGGGCACCGGCCAGGGCGGCATCTGGCACCTGGCGCTGATCGGCTGGCTGCAGGCGATGGGCCTGCCGGCCAATCACGTGGCCTGGGTGCCGTCCAACGGCGCCGCGCCCGCGATGCAGGACCTGGCCGCCGGCGGCATCGACATCGTCACCTGCTCGGTGCCCGAAGCCAAGTCGATGATCGACGCCGGCAAGGCGGTCAGCCTGGCCGTGATGGCGCCGCAGCGCAACTCGGCATTCAAGGACGTGCCCACGCTCAACGAGTCGCTGGGCATCAACTACTCGGTGGGCGCGTGGCGTGGCATCGCCGGCCCCAAGGGAATGCCGGCGGACGTGGCGGCCAAGCTGACGGCCGAGCTGAAGAAGGCCTACGACTCGGCCGAGTTCCAGGACTTCATGCGCAACCGCGGCTTCGGCACCACCTGGGCCGACCCGGCATCCTTCGCGAAGTACATGGACGACGGCGACAAGGCGATGGGCACCGCGATGACCGCGGCCGGCCTCAAGAAGGCCTGAGCCGGCGCGCCCGATGCGCCTGCACCCCGCGTTGCTGGGGCTGTGCTTCATCGCCCTGGCGGCGGCGCTGTTCGGCTACACGTACACGTTCCCGGCCTTTCCGGGGCAGAAGTACGGCCCCGAGCTGTTCCCGCGCGTCATCGCCACGGGCATCGCGGCCTGCGGCCTGACGCTGGTGGTGCGTGGCTGGCGCACCGGCGGCGCCTGGTTCACGCCGGATCCGGCACTGCGCGAACCGCGTCGGCTGATCTCGTTCCTGGCCACGCTGGGCGCGATCGTGTTCTACCTTCTGGCCGCGCCGCGCCTGGGGTTCCTGCCGGTGGCGGCGATCCTGGTCGGCGGCCTGGCGTGGTGGTTCGGCACGCGCGCCTGGGTGGCCGTTGCCGCCGGCCTGGTGGCGTCTCTGGCAGTGCACTGGTTCTTCGCCTCGGTGATGCGCGTGCCGCTGCCGCGCGGGCTGTTCATGCAGCTGCTCTTCGGCGGCTGACGCCATGGAAGCACTCGGCGCCGCCTTCGGCCTCGTCTTCGATCCGTTCGTGCTGATGGTGATCGGCCTGTCGGCCGTGTTCGGCATCTTCGTCGGCGCCATTCCCGGACTGACCGCCACCATGGCCACCGCGCTGATGGTGCCCATCACCTTCTTCATGCCCCCTGTGCCGGCGCTGGGCGCCATCGTCACGGCGACCGCGATGGCCATATTTGCCGGCGACATCCCGGGCGCGATGCTGCGCATGCCGGGCACCCCCGCGTCGGCCGCCTACGTGGACGAGAGCTACGCCATGGCGCGCAAGGGCCAGCTCGAACTCAACCTCGGCGTCAACCTCGTGTTCTCGGTGGCGGGCGGGCTGGTGGGCGTGCTGGTGCTGGTCGTGGCCGCGCCGCTGCTGGCCGAGGCGGCGATCAACTTCTCGTCGTTCGAGTACTTCTGGCTCGCCTGCCTGGGCCTGAGCTGCGCGACCATGATCTCCACCGGCCACCGCGTCATGGCCCTGCTGTCGATGCTGATCGGGCTGGCCGTCGGTTGCGTCGGCATCGATCCGATCGCCGGCCATCCCCGCTACACCTTCGGCAGCGTGGACCTGATGGCAGGCGTCAGCTTCATCCCGACCATGATCGGCGCCTTCGCGATCAGCGAGCTGCTGCGCAATGCCACCCACAGCGACGGCGGCACGGTGCTGGTGCAGGAGAAGGTGGGCGCGCTGTTTCGCGGCATCGGCGGCGTGGCGCGCAAGTACTGGCGCGGCTTCCTGCGCGGCTCGGTGGTGGGTACGGCCATCGGTGCGCTGCCCGGCGCAGGCGCCGACATCGCGGCCTGGGTGTCGTATGCGATGTCAAGGCGCCTGTCCAGGGAGCCGGAAAAATTCGGCACCGGCCACGTGGAAGGCGTGGTCGAGTCCACCTCGGCCAACAACTCCGCGCTCGCCGGCGCGTGGATCCCGGCGCTGGTGTTCGGCATCCCGGGCGACAGCATCACCGCCATCGTGATCGGCGTGCTCTACATGAAGGGCATGAACCCCGGGCCCACGGTGTTCCTGCAGAACCCGCAGTTCATCTATGCGGTGTTCATCATCTTCGTGATCGCCAACCTGCTGATGCTGCCGCTGGGCTGGGCGGCGATGAAGGCCGCGGGCAAGCTGCTGCGCGCGCCGCGCAAGCTGCTGCTGCCCGTGATCCTCCTGTTCTGCATCGTCGGCTCGTTCGCCATCACCAACAGCCCCTACGGCATCGTGCTGATGCTGATCTTCGGCGTGATCGGCTGGATGATGGAAGAAAACGGCATCCCCGTCGCGCCGCTGGTGCTCGGCCTGGTGCTGGGCGAGATGCTGGAGCAGAACTTCATGGCGTCGATGATCAAGGCCGACGGCGACTTCCTGGTCTTCTTCACGCGCCCGATCGCCGGCACCCTGGGCGCGCTGACGATCCTGGTGTGGGGCTGGATGGCGCTGCGCAGCATGCGCGCTGCGGGGTCGCCGCGCCCCGCGGCATGACGCGGGGCCGGCCACGGAAGCCGGGCCAGCGGACACCCATGCGGCTGGAGGGAGGCGCTCGGTGCTGACGCAGGAACAGAAGGACTTCTACGACACCAACGGCTACCTGCTGGTCGAGGACGCCGTGACGCCGCTGCAGCTGGCGCGGCTGCTCGACATCACGGACCGCCTGATCGACGCGTCGCGCGCGGTGACCGAGAGCAGCGACGTCTACGACCTCGACGACGGCCACGGGCCCGCGGCGCCGCGCCTCACGCGGATCAAGATCCCGCACCAGCGCGACCCGTATTTCTGGGACGTGCTGCGCCATTCGGCGATGACCGAGGTGCTCACCGACCTGCTCGGGCCCGACACCAACCTGCTGACGTCCAAGCTCAACACCAAGGCGCCGGGCGGCGGCCGGGCGGTGGAATGGCACCAGGACTGGGCCTTCTACCCGCACACCAACGACCACCTGCTGGCCTTCGGCCTGATGCTCGAGGACGTCACACCGGACAGCGGCCCGCTGATGGTGATCCCCGGCTCGCATCGGGGCCCCGTGCTCAGCCACCACATGAACGGCGTGTTCGCCGGGGCGATCGACCCCGACGACCCGCTGTTCGAGCGCCACCGCGCCGTCACCCTGACCGGCCGCGCGGGCAGCATGACGGTGCACCACGTGCGCACGCTGCACGGGTCGGCGCCGAACCTGAGCGAGCGCGCGCGCAAGATCCTGTTCTACGAGATCGCGGCGGCCCACGCCTGGCCGCTGCTGGGCTCGGGCTCGTATTTCCACGCGCTCGGGCAGCGCCGGTTCTGGGACGACCTGAACGACCGCATGATCACCGGCAAGCCCTGCCTGCAACCGCGCGTCGAGCCGGTGCCGGTGCGCATGCCGCTGCCCCCGGCGCCGGTGACGGGCAGCATCTTCAAGACGCAGCAGAGCGCCGGCGCGAAGAGCGCGTTCTCCCAGTAGGGCGCGGCTTCGCTCGAATCCGAAGACGCTTCGGCCGCTAGGCCTGGGGTCGCGGGGCCGGGGTCTGTCGGCGCGCACCGGTACGAAGGGTCGACGGGGTGGTCAGTCGAACCAGGTTGTCTCGAAGCATCGCCTGAATCCGCGACAGCTCGCGCGGGCCGATATCTTTCCAGCCCAGATGCCGCACGGCCCCGGCACGCGCCACGCGAAAGACCATCATCTGCCCCATCAGCGAGATCACGGTCAGCCGGACGGACTCTTCGCTGCGCGCGGGATCCACCGCCCGCACCAGGAGCGTCATGGTGCCCAGGACGTGCCGCATGAAGCGCTCGTAGATCAGGTCGAAGGCCGCCGTCGGCGACTGCTGTTCGCGCATCATCAAGGCGCCCCAAGGGCCCGTGTCCCGGTCGGCCAAGGTGGCGACCATGGCGTCACAGAGCGTGCCCAGCATCGCCAGGCTGCGTTCGGCCACCTCCGCCGGCTTTCCCGGTCTGGCCAGCGCCTGGCCCATGCCGGCCAGCGCCGGTCCGATGCGTTGTTCCATCGTGGCGGCAATGTGCTCGAACACGGCCAGGTACAGGCCTTCCTTGCCCCCGAAGTGGTAGCCGATCAGTGCCGGGTGCGCGCCGGCCGCGCTGGCGATCTCGCGGGTGCTCACGGCTTCATAACCGGACCGCGCAAAGGCTTGCATGGCTGCGGCGATCAGGGACGAACGCGTGGCTTCACTGCGGGCGTTGGGTTCGGCAGGCTTGCGGGGCATGGGCGGAATTACACCGCAGGGCCGGCCCGGCGATCACCGATCAGGCGTCCCTGCTCCAGGGTGAGGATGCGATCTGCCAGCTCGATGACCTTGCTGTCGTGCGTGACCATCAGGACGGTGGTGCCGCGTTCACGTGCCAGGGCCTTGAGCAGGTGCACCACCTGCAAGGCCGACTCGCGGTCGAGTGCAGCGGTCGGCTCGTCGGCAAACACGACAAGGGGATTGCCGACCAGTGCGCGGGCGATGGCCACGCGCTGCTTCTGTCCGCCCGAGAGCTTGGACGGCAGGTAGTGCAGGCGGTCGCCCAGACCCAGCAGACCGAGCAGGTGAACGGCTGCGGGCTCCCACTGTGCGTCGGCGCGGCCGCCATGCACCGCAAGGCCCAGCCGCACGTTCTGCAACGCAGTCAGGCTTTCGTGCAGGTTGTGGGCCTGGAAGATGAAGCCGAGCCGGCGGCGCATCTGCACCAGCAACGGCTCGGGGGCGCCCAGGAGTTCCTGCCCCAGCAGGCTGACGCTGCCCTGCTGCACGCCGCGCAGGCAGCCCACCAGCGTCAGCAGGGTCGTCTTGCCCGAGCCCGACGCGCCCATCAGCACCGTAAGCTCGCCGGCGTGGATGTCGAGGTCGAGGTCGAACAGCGCCTGCTTGCGCGCCTCGCCATCGCCGAACCAGTGCTGCAGACCTCGCGCGGCCAACGACACGGGGCCTGGTCCGGGTGTCGCCATCGATGCCACGGTCAGAACAGGTCGGCCGGGTTGGCGCGCGCAAGCCGTCGCGTGGCCAGGGCGCCCGACAAGGCGCACATCGCCACCGTCCCCAGCAACACGACGCCGGCGCGCGCTGCGGTCATCTCCATGGGCAGTCCTGTCTTGGCGGCCACGGCCGAGTACAACGCCAGCGATGCGAGCAGGCCCGGCACGAAGCCCAGCAGGCCGAGGATGACCGCCTCCTCGAACACGATGCCCAGGAAGAACCGGGGCGGATAGCCCACGGCCTTGAGCGTGGCGTACTCCTTCAGGTGGTCGGCCACGTCGCTGGCGAGCACCTGGTAGACGATGACCACGCCCACGAGCACCCCGATGACGATGCCGAAACCGAAGATCAGCCCGACAGGCCGTTGCGTGCTCTGAAAGCGCCGGTCGTCGGCGATCGCCGCGTCCAGCGTGCGCACCTTCACGTCGGCAGCGTCGCCCCACCGCGCGCGCATCGCGAAAGCCACGGCCTGCGCGTCGGCGCCGGGCTCCAGTGTCACCAGCCCCAGGTTCGGCGCACCCGCGCTGCGGCTGGGAAACAGGCGCAGGAACGTCTGGTCGGAGGCCAGCATGTAGCCGTCGGCCCCGAACCCGCCGCCGATGGCAAAGTGTCCGGCCACCTGAAGGCTGCGACCGCGCATCTCCAGACGCAACGGCGACGCCGGTGTGGCCGCGAGCAGCGCCGCGGTGTCGATGTTGCGGGTACGGGAGTCGATCAGCACCGTGTCGGCCAGCGCGAGCACGCCCTGCTGCCTGCGGATGGACTGTGGGTGCAGCGGCGTTGCCGAGGGCTCGAAGCCCAGCACGTCCAGCGCGCGAAGCGTGCCGTCGACCTGGCGCCAGTCGAGACGACCCAGTTGCACCGGAGTGACGCTGAGGACACCGGGCACCGAAGCCGCCTGCAACAGCCGCACTCGGGCCACCGGGCTGGCGTCGGCCAGGGTGTTCATGTCGGAAGCACTCACCAGCAGCTGGGCGTCGAGCGCACGGTAGGGCAGCGCGATGCTGCCCAGCAGCGCACCCTGGAAGCCCAGCTGCATGAGCACCAGCAGGCTGGCAAAGGCCACCCCGCCCATCGCTGCGACGAGCCGGGTCGTGTTGTGGCTCAGCTGCAGCCAACCGATCGGCAGCCGCCCGAGCAATCGTTCCAGCCCGGCGCCAAGTGCCTTGCCCAGGCGCGAGCCGAGCCGAAGTGTCCCCCCGACGAAGGCTGTCATGGTCCGGCGCGGCGGGTGTCGATGTCGGCCCGCACCTCCAGACCGACCAGGCTGCGCGCTCGGTTCGCCGAAGACTCGTCCAGCGCCACCGTGACCTGCACCACGCGCGCGTCGGTGTTGGCCGCAGGGCTGGCTTCGGTGAGCCGTTGGCGGCCCACCGACTGGCCGATGCGACTGACCCGGCCGGACAAGGGCGCCGGCAATGCAGGCGAGTGCAGCGTCACGGCCTGGCCCAGCCTCACGCGGCCGACATCGGCCTGGTAGACCTCCAGCTCGGCGGTCATGGCTCGGGTGTCGCCAAAGTCGAACACTCCCGCCGCGCCAGGGCGTTCGCCCGGTCGTGCGTGAATGGCGATGACGGTGCCATCGCCGGGAGCGCGCAAGACGGCCTTGGCAAGGTCCTTCCGGGCACGCTCGAGCTCCGCCAGCGATGCGCCGACCGCGCTACGCGCCACCAGCAGGTCCGGCTGCGCGGATCCCTGGCCCGCATGACGGGCCAGGGTGGCGCGGGCCCGGGCCAGTTCCTCGGCCGCCTCGTCGCGCAGCGCCAGGCGCTGCTCCGCCGCGGCCGCGGACACGAAACCCTGGTCGACAAGGGCCGCCCAGCGCCGGTACTCCGCGTCGGCGGCCCTTGCAGCGATGCTGGCGCGCGACACGGCTGCAGCGGCCTCGGCCTGGCTTGCCGACACCGCCCGCTCGGACTGAGCCAGCGCGGCCCGGCGGGCGGACAGCTGCTGTTCGGCCACGGCGAGAGCAGCGCCGAGCACAGGCTCGCTGTCGAACACGGCCAGGGGTGTACCGGCCTCCACCTGCTGGCCTTCATCGACGAGGATCCGGGCCACGCGGGCGTCACCGGCGCCATAGGGTGCGGCCAGTGTGCGCAGCTCCCCCTCCGGCGCCAGGCGCCCCAGTGCCACGACCAGAGGCGGCAGGGTCTGCGGCCTGGACGCCGAGCCCGACTCCTCGGGCGACGCCGTGGATCGGGCCACGGTGGTCCACACCGCCGCCACGAGCACGACGAGCAGCAGCGCGGTACCGATCACGGGCCATCGGCGCCATTCGGACCGCCCCGGGCGCAGAGCGGCGCCCGGCTGCTCGCGGTCGATGACGAGCATCGGCAATGGTGCTTCGGTGCTGTCCGGGGTGCTGCCAGGCTTCTGACTCATGCCGGCCCTTGGTTGATCCAGTGGACCAAATTGTACAACTGGACAAACTCAAGCTTCGGCGTGCGCGGCGTGCGCGGCGTGCGTGCGCGTCTGCGGTGCTCAGGGCGGCAGCGTGGCCCCGTCGACCCGCACCGCCATCGCCTCGGCCCGCAGCGCCAGTTCGGTGGCCAGGAAGCAGTGCTGCTGCGACATCGCCGTCTCGGTGCGGTGCAGCACGTCGTGCATCAGGCGGGCGCCGTAGGGCAGCGGCTCGGCGCTGCAGTCGATGTGGCGCACGCCCTGGCCGTCGACCAGGAACAGATGGTCGCCGCCGGCGCGGCCGCCGATGTCCACGTACTTGCGCAGCTCGATGTAGCCGTCGGTGCCCAGGATGGTCAGGCGGCCGTCGCCCCAGACGCCCAGCCCCTTGGGCGTGTACCAGTCGACGCGGATGAAGCCGGTGCCGCCGTTGCCGCGCAGCAGCACTTCACCGAAGTCCTCCAGCTCGGGCGTGTCGGGGTTGGCGAAGTTGCCGATGTGCGACGCCACCACCTCGGCACGGGTCGAGCCGGTGAAGTGCAGGAACTGGTCGCACTGGTGCGCGGCGATGTCGCACAGCACGCCGCCGTAGCGCCGGCGCTGGAAGAACCAGTCGGGGCGCGGGTTGTTGCGCAGCGAGTGCGGCCCCAGGCCCACGGTCTGCACGACGCGGCCGATGGCGCCGGCGGCCACCAACTGGCTGGCCTTCTCGGTGGCGCGGTTCTCGAAGCGCTCAGAGAAGCAGACGGAGAAGATGCGTCCCGTCTCGCGCTGCACCTGGCGCACCGCGGCCAGTTCGTCGAGCGTGATCACCCCGGGCTTGTCGACCATCACGTCCTTGCCGTGCCGCATCACCTCCATGGCCGTGGCCGCGCGCACGTCGGGAATCGTGGCGCTGACCACCAGGGCGATGGACGGGTCGTCCAGGATCTCGCGCCGGTCCTGCACGCGGCGCGCCTGCGGGAACGCGCGCGCGTAGTCGGCCGCCAGATCGTCTTCCGGCGCATGGAAGGCGGTCAGCTCGGCGCCGGCGTCGAGCATCGCGCGCGTCTGGCCGTAGATGTGACTGTGGTTCAGGCCGATCGTCGCAAAGCGCAGCGACGGCGTGGCTGGAGCGGGCATGGCGGCGGTCCTCCGGGTTGCCGCGATCATCTCCGACACGAAGCCGGGTCGTCGCGGGTTTGCCCGAATGCGCCGCCGCAAACCGCCATGTCACCCTCGGTCCGACACCGCGTCCGCCGCTGTCGTGCAGCCGCGCCACCCCCAGGAGACACCCCGATGAACTCGATCCGAGTGATGAGAGCCGCTGCCTTCGCCGTGGGCCTGACCGGCTTGACGCTGAGCGCCGCCGTGCAGGCGCAGCAGTGGAAGCCGACCAAGCCGATCAACGTCATCGTGCCCTGGGCCGCGGGCGGTGCCACCGACCAGATGATCCGCATCACCGCGGGCGACCTCGAGGCCGCGCTGGGTCAGAAGATCGTCGTGCTGAACCAGCCCGGCGCATCAGGCTCGATCGGCACCAAGAACGCGCTCGAAGCACCCAAGGACGGCTACACCTGGACCTCGGGCGCGCCGAAGGACCTCGGCTCCTACAAGATCCTGGGCATGGTGGACACCACCGTGCGCGACTGGCACCTCTACCTGCACCTGGCACTGCCCACCATCGTCAGCGTGCCGGTCAACTCGCCGTACAAGGACATGAAGGGCCTGCTCGAGGCGATGAAGGCCCGGCCCGGCGCGATCTCGGTGGCAACGGCCGGCGTCAACTCGAGCGGCCACACGGCCATCGAGCAGATCGTCGCGGCCACCGGCGTCAAGTACAAGCACGTCACCTACGACGGCGGCAACCCGGCGGTGATCGCCACCGTGGGCGGCGAGACCGACGTCACCACGCAGCTGTCGTCGGAGCAGTCCGAGATGATCCGCGGCAAGCGTCTGCGCCCGCTGGCCGTGGTCGGCGACAAGGCGATCGAGATCGAAGGCCACGGCACGATCCCGCCGCTGTCGGACTTCGTGCCGGGCTTCAAGGTGCCGGTCAGCTACTTCGGCATCTTCGTGCCCCGCGGCGTGCCGCCGGAAGTCACGGCCACCCTGGACGCGATCTGGATGGACAAGATCGCCAAGTCCGAGGTGATCAAGAAGTACGCCTCCAGCCGCGGTGCGCTGATGGTGGTGACGGCCGGCGCGGACGCGCAGAAGATCGCCATGCCCGCCATCGCCGACGCCGCCTGGCAGAAGTTCAACGCCGGCCAGGCCAAGATCTCGCCCGACACCGTCGGCATCCCCAAGCCCTGAGAGTGCACGCATTGCGTCGGCCCCCGCGGCACGACGGCAGGCCGACCCGCTCATGAGCGTCGACAAGAAGGTATCGCCGCACGCCGACTTCATCGCAGCGTGGATCTGGGTCGCGTTCGGCCTGGCGGTGCTGATCGGCGCGTGGCGCATGGACCGCCTGGAAAGCCAGGGCGCCACCCTTTACACCGCGCCGGGGCTGGTGCC
>Ga0075156_10001211_pt1 | contig 13983 bp, 12 predicted proteins | sample JI81AbrownDNA_FD_70966 | JGI IMG/M metagenome (GOLD analysis project Ga0075156, IMG submission 70966) | Wastewater effluent complex algal communities from Wisconsin, to seasonally profile nutrient transformation and Carbon sequestration -... | ecosystem: Engineered > WWTP > Effluent > Algae...
AAAAAAAAAAAAAAAAAAAAAATTAAAAATTGAAGAAAAACAAAAAGTTAAAAAAAAAAAAATTAAAAAAAAAAAAATAAAAAAAAAAAAAGCTACTACTAAAAAATTAAACTTTAAAAAAAAAAAAAAAAAAGGAGGTAACCCACTTAATTGTAAAATTAAAAATTTTAATGCTCAGCTATTAGGGAAGTAAGTAGTGGAAATGCTTAATAATTCGATAAATGATCAATTAGTACAATTAGTATTTGGAAAATTAGTGACAAAATAATAAAAGATTGTCAACAACGTTAATAGATATAACACTATGTATATAATAACATATGTAAACACCTCGTTAATAAAAAATACTGATGCCAGCCCCGATAACGCCAGTATGGGTTCATATAAAGTAAGTTCTATAATTTACCCGCAGGCTTTTATTAGTAAAACTAACTAAACCCTTTTTTGCAAAAAATTTTGCTTTTCTAACACTTCCCTTTTTACCAAGTTTACCTTTGAAAAAAAGACTATAACCTTTCAGTTTTTTTAACTTAGCTACCTTTAGATACCATAACTTTAAAAATTTGTTAATAAATGAAAACATACGTCTATGATGCTTTAAATGGGAATTTAATAAAACTTTTTTTATAAAAACTATTAAAAATTTAGGGTCTTTAAAATATGTAAGTTGTACAAATCAAGCAAAAAACGTACCTCTACTGGTGTACAACCTACCCAGCTTATACCTATTATATATTCTATACCATAATAACGCAAAATCATCTCTATCTGCAAATGTATTTATATTCATAAACTGTCAATTAGTATAAAAACCGGTCATCGTTTGCATTAATGACCTAAAATATACGTGAGATAACCACACATTAGATATATACTTGTTATTAACTGATTTTGTTGTTATTATAATCGGCAACAGAAACTTATTTTTTTGAACTGAAACTACATTAGGTAGACAGCTTTTTAAATACAAAGAATGTTTTTGTTGTTTAGAAAAATTTATTTTTTTTAAATAGTATCTAAGCTGTTTACGTTTTATATTAACTGTTAATTGATTTAATAATAGAATAGTAAGCACTGCCAATAGCAGGACTTGAACCTACGACCCCCAGATTTTCAGTCTGGTGCTCTACCACTGAGCTATATTAGCTTAGGCTTAATAAATAAAGAACTATGCAGATTTCAATTATAAAAAACATATATAAAAATACTAAATATTTTCAAGTATATGAAATAATTTGATCAATTCTGTATCTAGGCAGGGTGCCTCTTACTACGACCGCTAATGTTATAAAAAACAATATTTTAAGAATAAATCACACCCCTTAAATTACACGAATAAGTATACTAAACCAGCGATTAAGAAAGATAAAAAGACGAAAGTTTCAATAAGAGCGAAAGCCATCAAAGTAGTATTGAAAAGGTTTTCAGCTTCTTCTGGGTTTCTAGATGCACCAACTAAGTACCCTGCAAATAACACAGCGGTTCCTAATGCTGCTCCAGCTAAAGTGGTCATAACGCTTGCGATAACTAACATTTTAGATGCTACAAGGATTAACATGTTTACTCAGCACGCAATAATTTTAACTTATACACTTGCAGTTTAAAACCTTGGATAACTTGAGTCTTTTCAGATCCAAGTAAAAAGTTCTCAAAACCCTTTATTAACGTAAATCTTCGTGGAACACCCTTAACAGCTAAACAACGAATGAACACATTTAACCATTTCCATACAAATAATAGTCTACGCTTTGGATTAACAAAAAATACACGTTGTGTATATATATTTTTTTTTTTTTTTCTAGTTACTTTAAAGGCTATATTAAACAAAGAATTAGTCTGTACACCTTTTCATAAAAGAGCGTAATCAAGTTCTTTCATAAGTTTTGTCTTCGAAAAAGCTGCCATAAATTTCCTATTATCAGCCTCCATCACAGTATAGGGGTAATACTTAGCTGTTAAAACCTCAGTAAAATTACCTCTCATAAGATTTACATAGTAGGCTCTTAAATCCTTATATGATCGTAAATATTGGCTACGATAAACAAGTCTATTACTAATAGAACGAGAAAGCGTTGTTCTTAATTTTAAAAAATCTAATTTATCTCTATAACAAACTTTTAAAGCAGTTAGGCGCCTTACTCTGGCAAAACTTTCTATAGAATATCAACACTTTGCGTTAAGAATTAATCGAATCATTTAAACTAAAAAAAAAGTAAATAAAACCAGAAGAGTATTTAAAGCACTTAGTCCAAAGAATTGATACACAGTTGCTGCGGAGAATCCCCTTACAAGCAATATAATATTCATAATAGATATATAAATTAAAAAATAAAATTTCTGGGTTACAAGAATAGGTCAGGCAATGCTCGCTATAAATTGTAATATGAAAAAATTTAAAAAAATACTAACCGTTGAAAAAACTAATAATGTTAAAATAGGTAAGTACTGATAAAGCTCAAACTTTAGAAAATGAAAACCAGGGCTGCCAGTCTTTCATAACATTATAAGAATAATAAATTGTCACATTCTAGGGGTTTTGTCAGAAAAAGATACTAACTCTTCAAAGTTTAATGACCCGGCTTGAAGGGTTAAGTAAAACATAAAAATTGAAAGCACCACTAATAAAAAAAAAGAAACCCACAGGTAATTGCTTAAAAGATTTTTATATCTAAGTGTTGTTAACTTAGAACCAGTTAAGTTGTGTAAAAAAAAAAAATAATATATAACACCTACTAGCTCTAATGCGAGAAATAGGACCATATAATTTTCAACAAAATAAAAGCTACTAACAGCAACAAAAAAAAAAATTAAAATAAGATACAATAGATTCATTTCTACAACATCTTTGGATAACCTACTACTAAAATAAGTCAATAAAACTATGATTATTAATAAAACCAATAAATTTAACACCACTATCCTGTCGCGCATAAGTCAATTTAAAGGCATAAGCTTAAAGCACAGCATAGCAGCAACTTGAACGACTACTAACTTATAAACATCAACAGCTGTTACTAAAGTAAAAGAAGGGCTATAATTTTTTACAAGTCAAAAACCTTTTTTTAAATCAAGTATAAAAAGAATTTTTCTAAAATATATAATGGTTATACCTAACGTAAAAATAGAAAATGTTGCTAAGTAAGATACAGAAACACCAGCCATTAACAAACTTAAGTAAATATTTGTAGGGGAATGATAACACAAATGTATAATTAAAAAAAACACCATTTGCATACAACGAATAAAATAGATATTTATACATATAAGTTATAGGGTTAAGACTTGTGGCGGTAGGTAGTTTATAGTTTTTTTTATTGAAATAGATACCTGTAAAACCGAACATTTAAACTTGTCACTCAAGACTAACGTAAACATAATCAAGTAAAAGCGTTAACACAAATCAAATTAAGAAAAATAAAAAAAACATACACAATTCAACAACGACAAAACCAGCATTTAAAGAAAAAGGTATTAATAACAAAAACTCACCATCATAAATTAAAAGAAAAAGTACTACCATAACAAAGTTTAATTCGTAAACAGGCCTCTTTAATGTTAAGTTTTTAAACCCACATTCATAAAAATTTAATTTATAATCATAATACTTAGCTGAGTAGACACGCTTTGCTATAAACGTTAGCGCCCAAAAAATAAAAGAAAAGATAAAAGCATTTATTATTAATTGAAAAAAAAAAACACCAACCATATAATACTATTCAAAAATCACAGAAACCTCAACGTTAAAAGTTATCCTATTAATTAAAATATCTGCTGCTTTAAATTCTCTTAAAAAACGAACTTTATTAAATAACGCAGTAGGTTTATTAGTAACTATTTCATTACTTAAATAAGGTAAGTTTAGCTGCTGTTTTACACGAAATATACTATTAAAAAAAAAAACGTGTTGCTTACCAGACTTAAAGTGTTTTGGAGCACGAACAAACATCAGCGGTGTGTGTTTATTTCGCCGAAGTTTTATAGACTTAGCTACGTGCTGAGTTTTAGTTAACATTTTACGGGAACTCTTTAAAAAATACTTATAATCAAAAGTTATAGTGACATTATCGTGAAATTCTAAGATTGCCAACGTCTACTTTTTTGTAAAAACCGTAAAATAAATTGGGTATCTGTACCTAGTGTATCTGTAAAGTTTTCTTAGCCAGAAAGGGGAATATGACTTAAATTCAATAAAACTTTTATAAGACTTTAATAGTATTGAGAGCCGTACCAATGAACCCACACCAGCTCCCATACGAGAATTAACTGATTTACTACTTAAAATACAATTTGGTCTTAAAAATAACCAAAATTTGCGCCTCTTAAACCGCATCTTTCTTCGCATATGACGCCTTCTTATAACCTTCTTAAACCCCCTTAAGTAAACCAACTCGAAGCGTTGCGCCCGTAAGCTATATAGACCTGCAGTACCTATTCGAAGCTTAAACTTTCGGTGTACATGGCGTAACACGCGCTTTTTAAAAATATGATTCCTCTGCCTAATATAATTTAAGTTCAACGTCTACTAGACTTAATTTTGTATTTATCTATACTTAAATCTTCCGTATACTTGTTATTAAAATGATAATAAAGATAAATTTAGGTCACGCAACAAATAATTTAAATTGACTAATAATTTTTTTACAACTATATATAAATAGTGTCGGTAAACTAACAATAAACTTTTTTCAGATCATAAATGTATCTACACTTGCTACCGTATTAGATATTTGATTGCTGCTTAGAAAAAAAAAGTTATAGATTAGTTGTTTACTATTAACAACAACACTTAAGTTATACTCACTAAATTTTACTCAGGATAACACCACCACAGTAAGAATGATGTGCGTATTTTGTAATAAATAAATACGTGTCCTACTATTAAAAAAAACCAAAATTTTATAAATTAAGATATACATTAAAATATAATAAGAAAAAAAACAAAGTATAAAGTAAGGCAGTAATAAATAGTTATTATTTAATATAAACAAATAAAAAATACGAAAAATGTTTATAACCTTAGCTGAGTTAATAAAGCTGTGTCGAGTAAATATAAAACCTCAACGCAATAATAAAACTCAAGTAATTAAGAGTGTTAAGGTAATATACGATTCTAAATACAATTTACCAAAACGACCCCTATGAAGACAAATTACTGAGTAAACACCTACACAAAAAAGAATCAGTTCAATAGAGTCATTTACCCAAAAAAAACCCCATGCGCTATTACCTGAGCCCCACAAACCACCGAGAAACAAAGCAACAATTATAAAACATAATGGGTATTTTTTTTTTATTAAAAAGAAAAAGTCTCAATGAGTATAATTAATAAATGTCAGGGTTACGGCTAAATAAAATAAGAACGGGTGGATAGCGTTATAACCTATTAATAAAGCGGGGGGTGTTAAATTGGCGTACACTATACTTGTACGCGGGGCTATCGATAAAAACAAAAAAATTAAAATAAAATAGTCAAAGCCAACTTTATAAAAAAAAAAAAAAATCAAGCTTATAAGACAATAATTTCACCAGGTATGGTTTAAACTTTTTATAAAAAAGTAATCTAGCGACTGTTTTGATGAACTACACAAAACAGTAAATAAAAAGTCATAACAGATGTTGATCAGTAGCAACTTCTACTGATTATTTAATGCTTTTAACACTCTTCTTCTAATACGTCTTTTTGGTAAAAATCTAGGGATAAATGATTGCCTATGTGTAAGGTATAATATCTGTGGACTTACTATACCCATAAATTTTTTAAAAAAAAAAAATTGACGATTATTAAAATTTTTTATATAAAAAAGATAAATAAAACGCAAAAAAGACGAATACGAACTCTTAAGTTGCAAAGCTATAGCTGTTGCGTTTTTAGGGTTGCGTTTAAAAAATTTAGCTTTCCTCCCAAATACACTTAGTAGTCTACCTGCACTAAATCCAATAAATTTATCTTTAGTTAAGTCTACTATCGAAAAAAATTGTTGCCTTTTAGGGAGCGTAATATTAAACATTGAATTAAACAATGTTTCTTGTCTTATAGCAATATTTCTTGTTGCGTAACGAAAACTAGAGTATAATTTAAGTAATTTTTTTCTTTGTAATTTAGCAGTTCGTCTTTTAAGAAAAAATCGTAACACTTATTATAATAATAGTAAGAGCATATTTAGAGCTAACTCCAGACCACCTAAAACTAATAAAAAAAAGGAAAACAATAAAATATAATAAATATTTAAATAAGCACCCATAGCTATACCGACTAAAAACATTAATACTAAAGAGAACTCACCAATAAGAAGCATACCCAATAAGTTCTTATTTAAAAAAGCTAAGCTACTAACTAAACATATTAACAAAAAACTAAACACATACAATCAATGTAGCACCCCTTTATTATTAATCAAAGTATAAATTTTGTGTAAGACCGTCATAGCTTGTTGTTTTGTATGAATAATTATCTATGTTAAGAGAGGTGTAATCAGTCAACAACCTTCGACTGTCCCTTAACCCCCAAATGTATACGTCAAAAAACTCTAAGACCTCTCTCTCCACTCAATTAAAAGCCGAATAAATAGTACTAATAGAGTCAAAAGCTGTGTGGTTTGTATGAGTAACTAGAAAAAAAGAAGAAAAATAACAAGAGGATACTAAAGAGGAAGATCTAAGCTCTTTTATATAACTTAAATCAAGGGGTGTATAAACTCTAGCAGAGTTTATTCTCAAATATAAATAAAAAAAGTAATGACTTGTACTAGGTAAGGAAAAATGAAGAAAATTAGATCCAGTAGTTGTTTCTGTATAAAAATCTATTGATTCATCTATATCAAGCATAACCAAAGTTTCTAAAGGTTTTGGTTGTGCCCAAACTAAGTACGGATCCTTTAAACTAGTATACTTTGCATATTTTGACTTTTGTGGGAATATCTTAAACACCTTTTGTCGATCATCAGACTTATAAAAACATATTAAAACACCAACCATTAAAATATAAAAAAATTTCTAAAAAATAAATAAAAAATTGTGAAGTCATTAAAAAAAGCGTAGAAAATTGTTGTCAAAAAAAACATATAAAACTAATTAAAAAAAAAACCGTACTAAGTATAACCTTAGACAAAACCCTATTGCTGCTAATTCGTAAAAGTGGTAATATCACAAGTAAACTTAGGGAAAACACAAATAAGTAAACGTGATAGTTTAATACTCAATTTAGAAATGCCCCCCACATAAGTTTACCAAACGTTAATACAAACAAATAATAAAAATCATAACAAAACACAAGCTACTACATAAGTGTAAAATATTACGTAAACACCATAGAGTTTAGTGATTCTAGCTGTAATGATATAAGCTTTTAAGGATGATAAAGTCTTTGCTAAAACACCAACCATCTAAAATAAGGGTAAAAAAAAACTTAAAACAAAAAGACTAGATATTAGTGAAGACGCCGTAGTTAAATCTCTCTTTAATAAATCAAAGAGTACAACGCTCCCGGTTGGTTGGCCGTATAAAACACCAAATCAGGTTTTGCTAAAACCTAATACCCCATAAACGGCACAAAGTAAAAAAAAAAAAATACCCAATCATGTAAAGTTGCTATATAATAGATGTAAGAGCTCTCACTCAACAAAAAATTTCACAAAAATAGGAAAACCTCTAAAGATTAGTAACCCTAACCAAATAGCTAAAACTAAAAGTGGCGTAAAAACGGCAAGACCACTAACTAAAATAGAATTTCTCGACCCGAACTGCTTTTGGACTTGATCTACTAAAAAGAAAAATAAGGCAGATAAAAGACCGTGGACTAATAAAAATAAATTTAAAATAGATAAGTTAATATTGGCTAACAATACTAAAAATAACGCAATTAAATTCATTTCTTGTACTGTCGCATAAGCAATAAGCTTTTTTATATCAAGGGAGCTTCACATTCTAACAGAAGCGTCATAAGCTCCTCACATAATCATTGTTAAAGCTATCACATTAAGAGTTTGAGAATAAAAAATAAAATAAAAAAAAGTTAAACAATAAAAAGCAGTTTTAACTAAAAACCCACTAAGAAATATAGAGAAACCGGTAGGCGCTTCCACATGAACCTTGATTAACCAATAGTAAAAGGGTCACAACGGGATCTTGACTGCAAATCCGCAGAAAAAACAAATAAATAACAGAGTATTTTCAATTAATGAAAACTTTAAAAGTCTAAGGCTTTCGAAATCTACTACACCATAAACCCCCCATAAGTAAGCTAAAGCCATTAAAACTAAAAACGAACCTGTTAAAGTTCAAGTAAGTAAAAATAAAATAGATTTTGTTACTTTTTTAGAATAACCAAACTGATAGACAAAAAATAAAGATGGTAAAAAAATAAATTCAAAGTATATAAACATTTGTACTAAATTTGTTGATGAAACCATTAAAATAGTACAAACAACAAAAATAAAAAAATAAAAACTAAAAAAGTTTACTTTAAATAAGTAACGTTCACTTAAGTATACTCAACTCACAACTGTTACACTAAGGGCCAAACACGTTAAAGTATCACTAAAAAGCGACACATCCCCATAGATATTAATACTGTTGAAAGTTACAGTAAGTAACTGATTAGCTAAAAAAAATTTATATAAAGTTACCAGCAACAAAAATGCGTTAATAGTTAAAAAGTAAAAAAAAATTCAGTTTTTTGTTGTAACACTTTTTGACTTTTGCGGTAAAGAAGTTAACAACACCCCCAAAAAGACATGTAATAACAAAAACCCCAAAACAGAAGAATTCATTGTTTGCGTTATCAAGTACATATAGTTACTAATCATATTTGCTGCGTGTAAACTCATATGTTAAATAAATATAACAAATATTAATACTACTAATAATAATACGCTAATAACAGAGTAGGTAAATTCATTCATAAGCTGAGATACAACTCTTCAGCTGGATCGCAAATTTGTAAATGTTCTTAAAAAAACTTGCTCAACGATATATTTTTCTGAGAAAAGTGCGTTTCCTACGATATAATTAAACCGTAAACTATAAAAAACAACCTTTTTAATAAAAAAGTCAAAAAGCATTCCCGATTTAAAAAACTTATAAAATTTATTTTGATAAAAGTTTGTAAACATACTCACTATACATACTCATTATGCATAAACATGCCTTAAAAAGATAGTAGAAAAAAAAGATGCGTAGCAAATAAATAAAATAGCCCAGTAATGGCCATGGTATATACTTAAGCCATACATAACGTAAAAAACACCGTAAATAATTAAAATATTAATATATAACGCAAAATAAAAAATTACTCGAGCTAGTTGTCGATTTCTAGAATATCTACTTTTATTAAATATTTTATTTTTTCTTAACATAAAACTTTCAGTCATCTACTCATAGCTGGGATCGAACCAACACCCCGCAGGATATGATTTTAAGTCATACGCGTCTACCAGTTCCGCCATACGAGTTATGCGGCGTTTGGGAATTGAACCCAACAAATCATGGGGGATGAGCCCTGAATGGACCTCCGCGCCGCCCAAAAAAGGGTGCATGAGACTATCACTCATATTGTATATTTTTCCAAATATTTTTTGCACCATAGTATCTGCTTTTTTTCAGTCATCCTTACTAAAGATCTCAGTTGATTTTTATAATGATATTTACTAAAATATTTTTCTTCAATATCCATTATAGTTATGGTGGTTTCGACGGTTTTTAAAGCACCTCATCACCAAACGCTACCTACAGTTTAGATTATAGGCATCCTTCTAATGCAGTTATATAGCTAATAGCTTTATATGGGATGGGTTGGATTCGAACCAACGACGGTTACCCAACAGATTTACAGTCTGCCGCTTTAACCACTCAGCCACCACCCCTCAAGGTATATCTTAGCTAATTTAGGCATACATACTTTCGCACCTCCATTGATCTCTCTACTTTTAGTGCGATTTGTCTTACGCGGTTTTCGTCCGCTAGCCTATTGAAAAAGAAAAATTACAAAGTTCCCATATTAACAAATGGTTACATCAGCAAGTTTAGCTAATAAACTTACCTAATTAAGTTAGATAATTTATCACAATTGACTTGTTGTCCTCGGTCCTCTCGTACTGAAGTAAACATAATTTTCTTTTTTAAGTGTACAGTAGATAGGGACCAAACTGTCTCACGACGTTTTAAACCCAGCTCACGTACCATTTTATTCGGCGAACAGCCGAACCCTTGGCAGCGTATGCTCCACCAGGATATGATGAGCCGACATCGAGGTGCCAAACAATCTCTTCGATAGGAACTCTAAGAAATTATCAGCCTGTTATCCCTAGCGTACCTTTTATCCGTTGATCGATTTTTTCCGCTATATAAAAAATCGGGTCAATATGATAGACATCAGTCCTTACTTTACTAGTTAGTAAAGTAATCTACCTTAGGTGTCTCATTCAGCGTTCGCTGTTTATACACATAACCTAAAGCAATACTCACCTCCGTTACTTTTTTGGAGGTTGCCGCCCCAGCCAAACTGTCTTTCAAACACACTAAAATACTATTTAATTTTAGCAAGCCCCCGCTAATCGCAAAGTAGTTTTTCATTTTTATTATATTACTACATCCCTATATCACATAAAAGCGAGGGTTTATATTAAATAACAGTAAAGGTGCATAGGGTCTCTCCGTCTAGCTGTACCTTAACGCATCTTCACGTCTAATTCAAATTCATAGAGATAATACTAGAGACAGTGGGGCAGTCGTTACACCATTCGTGCAGGACGGAACTTACCCGTCAAGGGATTTTGCTACCTTAGGACCGTCAGGGTTACGGCCGCCGTTTACTGGGACTTATTAAAGTAGTTAACTACTTTAGGTTCATCTTGCAGCACTGGGCAGGTGTCAGACTTTATACCTCATATTTCTATTTTGCAAAGTCTTATGTTTTTAATAAACAGTCGCTACCCCCTCTTTAATCATGCTTTAAGAGCTCTCTTTCTCCCGAAGTTACAGAGACATTTTGCCGAGTTCCTTTAGTATTATTCACTCTTTTGCCTTAATTTTCTCAATAAGTTAACCTGTGTTGGTATTTGTACGATTATTGTTAAATTTTTTTCTATCACTTGAGCGCACTTCACTAAATGTTCAGTTAATGCGTTATCAAATGCGTTTCTTAACCACACATCACACTTGACGTTTGTCGCGTGTTTAGTAATCGAATTTTATATAGTCAGATTATCATAACTATAAAACCACGTTAACATCCGGCATACTTTTTTCTCAAAAGTAGTCTATTACTCATGTTGGCATAATTGATAGCTATCTCTTCAATAAATTTTGCAATTTATCTTTAACGAGCTAAGCTACACTCCACTACCTAATAGTAGCGCTTCAGTTTAAATCTTTTTGGCTTTAATTTATAGGCATGGTTTTGTGAGTTAAAAAACCTCGTATTAATGCTTGAACTTTTACGCTTTCTTTAAAGGATGGCTGTTTCCAAACCTACCTCTTCATTAAAACATAGCCACACCTTTTTACTAGACTTAATTAGCCACTTTAGCGACTACTCTGGGCTGTTTCCCTCTCGACTTTTAACCTTAGCGCTAAAAGTCTGCTTAAATTTAATTTATACATACTTCAGACATTAACAAGCAGAGCGACCAGCTTATTAGAGAATTACCTATGTATAAAACTAAAATTCACTCTACTTAAATAGATTTCGTGGAGAACCAGCTATAACCAGGCTTGATAAGCCTTTCACCCCTAATAACAAATCATCCCAAAATTTTGCAACATTTATGAGTTCAGTCTATTACTTGTTCATTATTAGATCGCCTGGCTTCGGGTTAGTATCTACAAACTAGACTGTTTTCACTACGCTTGCGCTTGCTTACAAATACTACTCGCCAACCCATTATACAAAAGGTACAATAACACAGTGCGCGTTATTTGATGATTGCACTAAAATTCAGTTTTCACAGTATTCTAACAATATGTAACCGTTCCCTCGCGGTACTATCCTCTATCAAATCTAAACCTTATCAGCAGTTGTTTCACAACAAACTTCAGCCTTAAGGCCTACTACACGAAACAGTAAACTAGCTATTAAGCAAATTTATATATATATTTAACAGCTTGTAAATAAAATTTATACAACGCATTGACATATCGGGCCCCCCCTGCACCACGCTTAACATCAGTTTTTTGGGAAAGAGCTCACAAATAAATAAATATCCCAGAGGTTTTGTACTTTTTTTTTCAACGAATATTCTTTTTTGGTTTATTAGCTAAGTGAAAGTAAGCCCACGCCCCCAAATGAGCTAAAAATGGAAAAAATTTAGCACCATCGACAGCCGGGTGGATTGTGTGGTTTTTAGTTAAGGTTACGATTTTGTTTACTTTTTTTAGATAAATAATATCAATAAGATTTGTATATATCTGCTTTTTTTGGAGTCGAACCAAACGCACCTGCATCGCTGCAAAAGCCACCCACCCTAGCTAGGAATCGAACCTAGATTTACAGGTTGAAAGCCTGTGGTCCTAACCGTTGAACGACTAGGGTTTAAATTACAACACTACATACCATAAACTTACAAGTATGCTAAACAAAAATAAGTATGTTAAATAACTATTTAAGAGGTTTGATACGTAGCTCTTTAGTACCTTAAGTTTTAGCGTTTTTGTTGGTAAAAAAAAGTATGGGGCTTTATAGGTTGATAAAAGGAAGTTTAAAGAATATTTTAAGAAGAAAATATTTAAAGCAAACTTAGTGCTCGAACGATTTAACAGCGCTCAATAATGATTTATAAAAAATTGCACCTAAAAGACATATCTAAATGCAATTCTGAATTTCCTAATTTTTAACACCTTAGAAGTAGGGCCATAAAGCTCCTTCCCTATCGTATTCATTCGCTTCTTTAAAAGGACTAAGCTGTTGTTGGCAAACTGATAATACAGACCAAACGTTTTGCAATAATAGCGTTGCGATCGTATTACAATAGCTCGCACTCGACGTTTTCGTCTCTTGGTTAGTTTAGTTTTGGTAGCTTTCAAAACTACGCGTAAAAATTTACCGATATCTGCATGTTTTCGTGTGCTACATCTCCGTGTTTGTATAACTTTGACTAATAAGATACCACTTGAATCGCTTGGGATGGTAAAGCTGCCTTTTTGGAACAATTATTTTTTAAAAATTCTAACTTGGGCTTTTGAGAGGGTTTGCTTTTGCGGTTGTTGTTTACGAAGAAGCTCAACAGTTTTAAATTTCGTTGCAGATTTTTGTGATATGTGTTTAATAGTAAAGTAACTTCAAATAAAAAACATACTAAATAAGCTTAACATCATTGTGATATAAAATATAACAACAGGCTGTTCAATAAAAAATCCCCAAAAAAATAAAAATAAATCAGTGCTGACTATGTCTAAACTGTAGTTATAAATATGGTGATACATTATAGCAAAGGTACTCATTGCTTGAGGTGCCGCAGTTCAATAAATAAATAATAAAATGAAATAAATAACAAAAAATAAAAAATTTGGTAAAATAGAGGTTTTATTAGAAAAATTAAAACTTATAGCTGTAATTAAAAATAATAATAAAATTAAAAATTCAGACATTAATAATAAAAAAACAAAACCATCTAATGAAAATATAAACCCCCAGACAGAAGAAATAAATAAAAATAATAAAAAGTAAACAAATTTTACCCTAAAAGTAGTAATTTTAATAACAGATCAAACACTAATATAAAAAATTGTTATAATAAAGATATCAAATAAATTTAAATATAAACTATTGACAAATAAAATATCTAAATATTGTGTAAACATACTCAAGCCGTAAACATGTACAACATGTGTTGTGTATAACATAGTTAGCGCATTTATATAGGACGCAGACTCTCGTGCTACCCGAAAAACAAGAAAATTAGCTAAAACTGTTAATAGTCAGTTTAGTAACAGACCCAAAATTCGTGCTGGACCCTATCGCCTTTATATAGGGCGCAGACCCCTCGTGCT
>Ga0075156_10001212_pt1 | contig 13979 bp, 11 predicted proteins | sample JI81AbrownDNA_FD_70966 | JGI IMG/M metagenome (GOLD analysis project Ga0075156, IMG submission 70966) | Wastewater effluent complex algal communities from Wisconsin, to seasonally profile nutrient transformation and Carbon sequestration -... | ecosystem: Engineered > WWTP > Effluent > Algae...
CTGTCGCCTCGGTACCTCGAGGAGCACCTCGTCTTGCCCCTGTCGGTGGCGCCTGATGGCGCGCTGATCGTCGCGGCGGGGCGCGCACTCGACGACACGGTCACCGACGAGTTGGCCCGGGTGTTCGGGCGCGCGGTGCGGGTCGTGGAGGCCTCGTCGCAGGACGTGCAGGCGGCGCTGCTGGGGACGCAGCGTGCCCCCGCGGACGGCGTGGTCGATGCCGATGCCAACGTTGCGGCTGGCGACATCGGCCTCGGCGACCTTCGGGCGCAGGCGAACGACGCCCCCGTCGTGCAGCTGGTCAACGCGATCCTCGGCGACGCCCTGCGCACCGGGGCGAGCGACGTGCACCTCGAGAGCACGCGCGGCGGCCTGCGCTCGCGCCTGCGCCTGGATGGCGTGCTGCGCGACGTGGCGACGTACCCGGTGGCACTGCAATCGGGGGTGATCTCGCGCATCAAGCTGCTCGCCGGGCTCGATATCGCCGAGCGACGCCTGCCGCAGGACGGGCGCGCGCGCGTGCGCCTGGGCACGCGGGAGGTCGACCTGCGCGTCTCGACGCTCCCCGCACTGCATGGGGAGAGCGTCGTGCTTCGCGTCCTCGATCAGGGGACGGTGGAAGGGCGCGTGCGTGATTTCGCCACGCTCGGGATGCCGGCGCAGGTGCGCAGCATCTTCGAGCCGCTCATCCAGCGCAGCGCGGGGCTCGTGCTCGTCACCGGCCCCACCGGCTCGGGGAAGACGACGACGCTCTACGCCGCGCTCGCCCAGCGCAACGACCCCGCGGTGAAGATCGTGACGGTCGAGGACCCGGTGGAATACCAGGTGCAAGGCGTCACGCAGATCCCGGTCAACCGCAAGGCCGGGCTCGGCTTCGCCAACGTGTTGCGCTCGATCCTGCGGCACGACCCCGATATCGTGATGGTGGGCGAGATGCGCGACCGCGAGACCGCCGAGATGGCGGTGCAGGCGGCGCTCACCGGGCACCTCGTCTTCTCCACGCTGCACACCAACGATGCGCCGGGGGCCATTACCCGTCTCATCGACATGGGGATCGAGCCGTATCTGGTCGCCGCGACCGTACAGGGAATCCTCGCCCAGCGCCTGGTGCGCGTGACGTGCGCACAGTGCGCCAAGCCTATTGCGCCTGACGATGCCGCGCTTGCGGGGCTCGGCGGGCGGCATCTGCGCAACGGCGGGTGGGACGGCGCCCGCCGCGGCGCCGGCTGCGACGCCTGCGGCGGGACCGGCTATCGCGGGCGGACGGGGATCTACGAGGCGTACATCCCCGACGAGCGCGACCGGCGCGCCCTGGCGTCCAAAGGTTCGCTGCAGGACGCGCGCCCCGCCGGCAGCACCTACTGCGTGATGTCGCTGCGCGAGTCCGGCGAGCAGCTGGTGCGCGAGGGGATCACGACGCCCGAGGAGGTGCGGCGCGTCCTCAGCCTCGACGACGCCCCCGAGCACGACCCCGGCGCGCTTCCGGCACGCCGCGCGCCGGGTCCGGAGCCGTCGTGAGCGTCGCGTTCCGCTATCGCGCCGCGACGGCGGCCGGCGACGTGATCGAGGGGGTGCTGCAGGCCCCAACCCCGCGCGCTGCCATCGACGAGCTGCGTCGGCAGACGCTCGTCCCCGTCTCGGTGGAGCCGGTCGAGCGAGCCGCCGCGACTCGTCAGGCACCCCAATGGCTCGGTGGCCAGCGCCGCGACGACGCGCTGGCGACCGCGACACGCACGATGGCGACCATGTTGGCCGGGGGGGCCACCCTCGAGCGCGCGCTGCGCTTTGCCGCCGATCACGCCGCGACCGGGGAACTGCGCGACGCCCTGTCGGCGGTGCGACAGGATGTGCAGCGCGGCGAGACGCTGGCCACGGCACTGCGCACGCGCGTCGCCACGTTTGGCACCCTGGCCCCTGCCGTCGTGCGGGCCGGCGAGGAGAGTGGCACGCTCGACGACGCGCTGGCGCGACTGGCCGACCACGTCGAGCGCACGCGTGACCTGCGCGCGCAGCTCCGCGCCGCCTTGCTGTACCCGGCGCTCATGGGACTCGTCGCCGGCGCGGGGATGCTGGTCCTGCTCACCTTCGTCGTCCCGCGCTTCGTGGCGCTCCTCAACGACACCGGAGGGACGCTGCCGGTCTCGACGCGGCTCCTGATCGCGGGGAGCGGCGTCGTCACGCACTGGTGGTGGCTCTGGCTCGCGTTAGGTGCCGTCGCGATCGTCGGGGGGCGGGGGTGGTTGCAGCAGCCGGGGAACCGGGCCCGCTGGCACGCGGCGCGCCTCGGCTGGCCGGTGGTGGGGACGCTCGAGCGGGCCGTGGCCACCGCGCGCTTCGCCCGCGCCTTCGGCACGCTCCTGCATGGCGGGAGCGGGATCCTCGCCTCGCTCCGCGTGGCGCGCGAAGCCGTGGACAACGTCGCCCTCTCGACGCGGCTGGCGGGGTGCGAGCGCGCGGTCGAGCGCGGCGAACCGCTCGCGGCCTCGCTCGAGGGGGTGCTCCCTCCCCTCGCCACCCAGCTTCTGGCCGTCGGCGAGGAGAGCGGTGCCCTCGACTCGATGGCGCTCCGGGTGGCCGACACCTTCGACGCCGAATCGCAGCGCACGCTACGGTCGTTGGTCGCCTTGGTCGAACCGCTCCTCATCGTCGTCTTCGGCGCCCTCGTGGGCTTCGTGGCGCTGGCGATGCTGCAGGCGATTTACTCGATCAACGCGTCGGCGCTATGATCCGAATGCGGCGCACGCCGTCCCACCCCGGAGCTCCACGACTCATGCATGCGACTCGACGCCCTTCACGCGGCTTCACTCTGCTGGAACTCCTGGTGGTGATCATCGTGCTCGGCCTCCTGGCCGGGCTCGTGGCGCCGCAGATCTTCGGGCGGGTGGGCGAGGCCAAGGTCACCACGGCGCGCACACAGATGTCTTTGGTGGGGACGGCGCTCGACAGCTATCGCCTGGACAACGGCGCCTATCCGACCACCGAGCAGGGGTTGCAGGCGCTCCGCGAGAAGCCCACGCGCGAACCAATCGCAACCAACTGGCGTGGACCGTACCTGCGGAAGGAGGTCCCGCTCGATCCCTGGGGGCGCGCCTATGTCTACCGCGCACCCGGGAGCCGCAATCCCAACGGCTACGACCTGTCGACGCTCGGACGCGATGGAACGGAAGGGGGAACGGGGGAGGACGCGGACCAGATCGGCCAGTAGGCAGCGCCCTTCGACCGGAAGGACGATGGGGCGCAAACCGTGGGATGGTGCTGGAACGGCCGGTCGCTATTCGTCTTCTCCCACACGCCGAGTGTGCGCCCCCGCACGGAGCGCGCGACGCCTCAGCCATACCGTTGTCCGGGTTTGAATTGCGTCGCCGCGCGCGCTAACGTCGCGAGGGGTGAGATCGTCGAATACGGGTCGGCGTCGGGGAGGCGCGACCATCACCATCACCGGGTAGCAGGGGAGTCGTATGCGCCACATTGCGTCTGGTCCCGACCTCGACGACGCGCGCGAAGCTCGGGAGGCGGAGGAGTCGCTGGCGGCGAGCGCGGTCGCCTCGAGCGACGCGGCCACCACGGACCTGCCCGACGTTAGGCAGGGCGAGCGCCCCTCGCGTCGCCGCTTCTTCGCCCTCGGCGTCTCGATGGCCGCTGCCTCGGTCGCCAGCGCCACCGCGGCGTCGGCGCAGCAGGGGACCAAGCCGTCGGCAACGCGCACGATGGTCAAGCGCTTGCTGTCGCAGCCCCCCAATCCCGCCTTCGACCCGTTCAAGAAGCCCGACCCGGCCGCGCAGAAGGGATGGGACAGCGCCCTCACCCGCCTCGTGCGGCGCGTGACCAACGGCGTGACCGAGGACGAAATCAAGCTCGCGCAGAAGCTCGGCTTCGTGGGCTACCTCAACTACCACCTCGCGTTCACCAAGATCGACGACGCCTACGCGCAGAACTTCGTCGCGTCGGCCTATCCGTATTTGGGGCAGAGCGTCGACCAGCTGTACAACGTCGACCAGGGGATGCTGCAGTCCCAGCTGACGGAATCGACCCTGTATCGCGCCGCCTTCTCCAAGCGGCAGCTGTACGAGCGCATGGTCGAGTTCTGGAGCGACCACTTCAACATCGCCTTCCCGCAGGTCAACTACCTCAAGCTCGTCGATGACCGCGAGGTCATCCGCAAGCATGCGTTAGGCAAGTTCCCGGAGCTGCTCAAGGCGTCGGCGCATTCGCCGGCCATGCTCGAGTACCTCGACAACACGCGCAACCGCCAGCGCACGCTCAACGAGAACTACGCCCGCGAGATCATGGAGCTGCACACGCTGGGCGTGGACGGCGGCTACACGCAGGCCGATGTGCGCGAGCTGGCGCGTGTGCTCACCGGGTGGACGCTTTCGGGGCGCGGCAATTTCAACTTCGACGCGTCGGGTCACGACTACGGCGCCAAGTCGGTGATGGGGCAGGTGATTGCGGCCATGCCCGCCAGCGCCGGCGTCGCCGCCAAGTCCGAGGGCGACCAGATGATCGACTTCCTGGTCAAGCACCCCAGCACGGCCAAGTACATCTCGACCAAGATGCTGCGGTGGCTGCTGCAGTATGAGCCCACTGCGGCGCAGGTGACCGCCGTCGCGTCAGTCTACACGCGCACGCAGGGCGACATCCCGTCGATGGTGCGGGCGATCCTGACGCCGGCCAACGTCACCGCCGCGGCCCCCAAGCTCAAGCGCCCCTACACCTTCCTCCTGTCAGCGCTGCGCGGGCTGAATCCGACGGTCAGCGCCGTGGCCGGTCCGCGCCGGTCGCTCACGACGCTCGGTCAACCGATGTTCATGTGGGATCCGCCTGACGGCTACCCCGACCGGGCCGACTACTGGGCCGGCGGCGTGCTGCAGCGCTGGAACATCGCGGTGTCGCTGGCCAACCTCGGCACCACCGGGGAGATGACGCTCGACATCTCGCGCTTCAATGCCATCAACACGCCGGACGGCGTGCTCGCGGCCATCAACAAGGCGCTCTTCGGCGGCGAGATGCCCGATCGCCTCAAGGGACAGTTGCTCACGTACCTGCAGGTGCAACCGACCCCCAGTGCGACCCGCGTGCGCGAGACGATCGCCCTCGCCATGAGCTCCTCGACGTTCCAATGGATCTGACCCCGGGACGCCCCTGCGACCCGCGACACCGCCACGCCACTGACAGGACGCCCCGGAGCGAACCATGAGCCAGAACGAGCACGACGACTGCGCGTGCACCGAATACAACGAACTGGTCAGCCGACGAGAGTTCCTCGGGACGACTGGGGGGATGTCGGGGGCCGCCCTCTATGCGTGGGCGTATCCCGAGTGGCTTCCCAAGGTCTCGTTCGCCGATTCGTTCGTCGCCAACCGTGACGTGATCGTCTCGGTCTTCCTGCGCGGCGGGGCCGACGGGCTCTCGTTATGCGCGCCCTTCGGCGACCCCCTGTACTACACCGGGCGCCCGACGATCGCCATTCCGCGCCCCGACAGCACCGCCGCCACCAAGGGGATCGCGCTCGACAGCTTCTTCTCCTTTCCGCAGGCGATGCGCTTCCTCGTCCCGGCGTATCAGGCCGGTGACCTCCTGGTCGTGCACGGCGCAGGGCTCACGTACAACACGCGTTCGCACTTCGACGCCCAGCACTTCATGGAAGTGGGCAAGGCGAACGACCAGAGCGTCAACACCGGGTGGCTGGGACGGCACCTGGCGACGACGTCGCCCATGAAGAACGGTGCGGCTGTGCGCGCCATCGGAATCTCGGACGGCCTGGTGGACACGCTCAAGGGGGGGCCGCAGACCGTCCCGATGACCGACCCGGCCAACTACGGCATCGGCGGGAGCGGCACCACGCGCGACGCACGCACCGCCTGGCTGCAGGCCGACTACACCGACTCGCTCGAGCCGGCCAAGACCGCGGCCCTCAACGCCATCAGCACGATCAACCTGCTTCGCTCGCTCAACATCGGGGCGTACGCACCGGCCAACGGTGCGGTGTATCCCAATACCGGGCTCGCCCGCGGGCTGCGCTCGACCGCGGCCCTCATCAAGGCCGACATCGGCGTCGAAGCGGTGCACCTGGACATCGGCGGCTGGGACACGCACACCGACCAGAACCCGCTCACCGGTGGCATGTCGACGACGATGACGCAGCTGTCGGGCGCGTTAGGCGCCTTCTGGCAGGACTGCATCTCCAGCGGCCTGGCGCAGAACGTCACCGTCGTCGTCCTCTCCGAGTTCGGGCGCAACGTGCGCGAGAACGGGAGCCGCGGCACCGATCACGGGCGCGGCACGGCGATGTTCGCCATGGGGCGCGGGATCCGTGGCGGGCGCGTCCTCACCAACAATTGGCGGCCGCTCGCCCAGGAGAACCTGGTCGACCGCCAGGACCTCGCCGTCAGCATCGACTACCGCGACATCCTCGGCGAGATCGTCCAGAACCGCCTCGGCAACTCGAACCTCAGCACCGTGTTTCCGGGATACGTGCCGGCATTCCGCGGCGTCACCAAGTAGCGACCGGGGGGGGCCGGCACGGAGCGCACCCCGCAGAGCCCCCGGCACGGCTGGGGCCGGGCGACGGCAGAAGTCGAGACGACGCGAGGGCCCCCGGGTGCCGGGGGCCCTCGCTCGTTTGTGTCATGCCCTGCCTGCCCGCAAACGCCCATCCTGCAGCTGACGGAAGGCGCGCCGGCCCGCCATCGATCACGGCACCACGTCGACCTCGCCATCCATGCCATTGTGCAGCGTGCAGGTGTACTTGAACAGGCGCACGCTGTTGAACTGGCGCGAGATGGTCTGGTTGGCGACCTGTCCGGGGATGTCGGCCGGGGCGCCCTGCACGCGCTCGAAGATCACGTTGTGGGCGAGCGACGGAAAGACGTAGTTCACGGTGCCACCCTGCTTGAGCGTGGCGCGGAACGGCGTGAACGACAGCCCGGGCATGTTGACCGTCACCACGGTCGCCGCGGCGGCGACCGTCACCTGCGCCGAGGCGCTCTTCCCCGAAATCGTCGCCGTGATGCTGGCGCTTCCCACGGCGTTGGCCGTCACCAGCCCGGTCGCGTTGACCGAGGCAACCGCACTGTTCGACGTGGTCCACGTGGCCGCCGGTGCGGTGGCAATCGTGTTGCCCTGCGCATCCTTGGCGACGGCCGTCAGCTGGTCGCTGAGACCGGGGAGCATCGACAGGCTCGGTGCGTTGAGCGCGACGGACGCCACGCCACCGGGACCGACGGTGTTCTCGCCCCCGCCGCCGCAGGCCGAAAGCACGGCGAACACTGCTACCATTCCGACTTTCTTCAGCATGTGTCTTTCCTCCAGTCGTTCAACTTGGCGACACCCCCTCTCGGCGCGCGGTGACCTCACGCACGGCCGAGCACGCAGGGCCGTGTTCGGCGCAATACCAGCCGTGGTGATCGAGGAAGACCTGGTGAATCCCCCCGTCACGCTCGTAGCGCACCTTGTACATCGCCTGCACCCGCGTGCGCTCTCCGGCGATCGCGCGCGCGTCCAGTTCCTCGACGAAGATGCGTTGCGGCCAGAAGTCGAACTGGCTGTCCGGCGAACGGGGGCGTGGCACGGGCGGGTGGCGCAGCGGCTGAGGGCGAGAGGGGCGGTCCGTCGCCCCAGAAGTTAGCCGCCCACTCCGCGAGGCGCAGGGCTGGCCCGATCGGGCGAAGCGCTCGGCAGCGGAGCGAGAGCGCGTGGGACAAGGCGACCCCTCACCCCGCAGCGGCGCCCCTCGCCTCGCAGAAACACGCCTCTGCCTCGCAGAGGCCACGAAGTCGCCCCGGTTGCGGCACAGCCGCGCGGGCGCAAGCTTGAGCGCGCCTTCCCCCGCCCCGTCCGTTTCGTGCGCACCTGGCAGCTTCTCTCCGTCGCACTGCTGGTCACCTTTGCCCTCCTCCTCCGCGCCGACTACGCGGGCGTGGCACAGCAGGTGTACCTCTTCAAGCCGCTATCGACGATGCTCGTCATCGCCATCGTCTTTCCAGCGGCGCGCCAGCCTGACGACACCTACGCGCGCCTGGTGGCGGTCGGCCTCCTCTTTTCGCTCGGCGGCGATGTCTTCCTCATGCTGCCGCGCGATCGCTTCGTCGCCGGGCTCGCGTCGTTTCTTGTCGCGCACCTGTTCTACATTGGCGCCTTCACGCGCGACGGTGGCTTTTCTCGGCACTCCAGCACCGCGCTCCCGCTGGTGGCGTTGGGGGCCATCCTGCTCTCGCTGCTCTGGCCCTTCCTGGGTCCATTGCGCCTCCCTGTCGCGGCATACATGCTCGTGATCCTGGTGATGGCGTGGCAGGCGCTCGAGCGCTCGCGGCTGGATGCGCACGATGGAGCGTGGTGGGCGGCGGTGGGGGCAGTGTTGTTCGTCGCGTCGGACGCGACCCTCGGGCTGGTGCGATTTCGCGCCGACTTCGCCGGATCGCGCGCCGTCGTCCTTGGCACCTACTACCTGGCCCAGTGGATGATCGCCACCTCGGCGCTCGTTCGCGCGGGGCAGCTCGCTCGTTAGGACACACGGAACAGCCATGAGTATCCTCGTCGAAGCGTGCGTCGATTCGGTGCAGGGGGCGATCGCCGCCGAGCACGCGGGTGCGGGCCGCCTGGAGTTGTGTGCCAACCTGGTGGAGGGGGGGACGACCCCGAGCGGCGGGATGATGCGCGCCGTCCTGCGGTGCGTCGGGATCCCGGTCTTCGCCATCGTGCGGCCGCGCGGCGGCGACTTCCTGTACGACGCCGCCGACATCGAGGTGATGCTGCGCGACATCGAGTTCGCCAAGTCGTGCGACATCCACGGCATCGTGAGTGGGGCGCTCAACCCCAACGGGACGATCGACGAGGACGGGACGAGCGCCCTGCTCGAGGCGGCGCACCCGCTCCCCTTCACCTTCCACCGCGCCTTCGACGTCACGCGAGACCTGGACGAGTCGCTCGACGCGCTGCAGGCGTTAGGCGCGCACCGTGTCCTCACCTCTGGTGGTGCGCCCACGGCGCCGGAAGGCGTGGAGATGATCGCCCGCCTGGTACGCCGCGGCGGCGACCGCATCGTGGTGATGGCGGGCGGCGGGGTGCGTCACGGTAACGCCGCCCAGGTGGTGAAGGGGACCAAGGTGAAGGAAGTGCACCTGCGAGGCTCACGTCGCCTCGAAGGGCGCATGGCCTATCGCGCGCCGCACGTGCACATCGGACGTGCATTCGTCCCCGACGAATACGCCTGGGACGTGACCGACGGTGCCGAGATCGGCGCGGTCGTGCACGCCGTACAGGGCGGCGGCGCGTAAGCGAGCGCCCGCAGCGCTTACCAGGCGCTCGCGACGTCTATGACGCGCCCTTTCGCGCGATCACCACGACACTTCGCGCGGTCAGCATCCGCCAGTCGTTCATGGCGTCGAGGAAGGCGCGGTTCTCGTGCGCGACTTGCGGCGACTTGCGTCGGAGCCGGGCGCGGAATCCCGCATTCCCCGCCAGGAGCAATGGGAGGCAGGCCGCGAGCGACACGAATGCCGATCGCTTGAACCGATCGTAGGTGACGCCGACCGTCGACGCCCCGGCGTGCAGGAGGGCGTAGCCCAGGTAGTAGTAACTGACGGGGTGGATGTGCCCTGAGGTGTGCACCACGTCGTTGGACGAGAGCGAGAGCGGATTGAACAGCGTGGCGAACCCGGAATGCAGGACGCGCAGCCGGGAGTTCATGTTCAGGACGTTTGGTGTGCTGACGATCGCCGTTCCGCCAGGCTTGAGGACGCGCACGATCTCGCGGCAGAAGCGGAATTGGTCCTGTACGTGCTCGACGACCTCGACGCTGCAGACGACGTCGAAGTGGTTATCGGGATACGGGAGCGGAGCCTCGGCATCGAGCAGGTCGCAAGCGACGTGCGGATAGCGAAAGAGCCCGGGCGTGACGTCGCACGCCGCGAGGAGTTCCGCCGGACGCACGCCAAGCCGTGCCTGCGCAAAGTCGCCCACCGCCCGGGAGAAGAAGCCCTCGCCGGCCCCCAGGTCGAGCAACCGCGACTGCGGCGTGAGGAGCGGGAGCACGAGGTCGAGGATGCGGCGATTCGTGCTGGGGTGCGAGATCGCGCGAATCGCGGGTGCCGCTGTCTCCACCGCAGGCGCGACCATGTGGACCCTCGCTGGCACCTCGTGCGGCCGTGCTCGCCAGCGGCAATCGCTGCGGCGTGAGCGGTTGCGCGACATTAGGGGTCACGCGACGCGCCTGTCAAGGAAGTCACGCACACGCGTGCACCTGGCGCCCCATCTGGCGAGGGCGTCCCTGCTCGACCGGGCAGGACCGCCGGTCTTCACCTGCACGCGATCATTGGAGAGGACGGCGCGCCTCGCGAGCAACGCGAGGCACGAAAGGCGCGCGAAGTGCGCGACCGACGGCCGGCGACCCCTGCCGTGCGCGCGCTCACGCACCGTCGCGAGACCGCGGGCCCCGCGCGCGACAGCTCAGGCCGCCCCGCCCAACGGCGTCGCCGCCAACCCGCCGTGTCGCGCTTCGTGCTCCAGGAGCCACTGCTTGCGCTCGATGCCACCGCCGTAACCCGTGAGCGACCCGTTGCTCCCGATCACCCGATGGCACGGGACGATGATCGAGATCGGGTTGCGACCGTTCGCGAGCCCCACCGCCCGCATCCCTTTGGGGTTGCCGATCTCGCGGGCGATGTCGCCGTACGACACGGTCTGCGCGTACGGGATGTCGCGCAACGCCATCCAGACACGGCGCTGAAACTCGGTGCCGTCGGGGGCGAGCGGGATCTCGAAGGTGACGCGGTTGCCGTCGAAGTACTCCTGCAGCTGTCGTACGGCATCGACGAAGACCGCGTCGTTGCGCACCCAGTCTCCCCCGCGCTCCGGGCCGTGGGTGTGCGGGGTCATGTACAACCCGGTCAGGTGCCGGCCATCGCCCGTCAGGAGCAATTCGCCCAGCGGGGATGGCATGGTGGTGAAGTAGATCACGTCGTCGGGTCGCATGGGATCAGCTCCTGGAGGGGGACGGATCGGCGGCGGAACGCCAGAGGTGCATGGCGGCGTACGCGCGCCACGGGCGCCATGATTCGGCGCGCTTGAGCAGTTGGGCCGCGGTCAGGTTTCCGGCGACGCGTCGCAGGACCAGGTCGTTGGCAGGGAAGGCGTCGGGCCAGCGCAGGGCGCGCATGGCGATGTAGTGCGCCGTCCAGTCGCCGATGCCGGGGAGCGCCGTCAACGCCTTGATGGTGCGCCCGATGTCACCGCCGCTGGCGAGCGAGAGCCCGCCCGACGCAACGGCGCGCGCGAGGGCGAGCACGGCATCGGCCCGCGCGCCTGGCATCCCTAACGTCGCGATGTCGGCGGTCGTCAGGCGTGCCAGGCCTTCGGCGGTCGGCATGAGTCGCGTGAGCGAAGGCTGCGTACTGGCGTACGGCTCGCCGAATCGCTCCACCAGGCGCCCCATGACCGTGGTCGCCCCACGCACGCTCACCTGCTGCCCGAGTATCGCGCGCACGGCGAGGGCAAAACCATCGAGCGTCCCGGGGATGCGGACGCCGGCGAAGTCGGCAACGGTGGGCACGACGCCCGCGCGCACCAGGTGCCGCGCGATCACGTCGGGATTGGCATCGAGGTCGAGCAGGTCGCGCAGGCGCGCGAGCAGCGGCATGAGCGCCGGGACGAGCGACGACGAGATGCGTGCGACGATGAGGCCGTCTCGCGCTGGGCCGGCAGCCGCTGTCGCGCTGCGCCGAGCCCGTCGTTCGTCGCGCTCGCGCAGCTCCACGACGACGTGTCCGGTGACGCTCACCGTGCCTCCGACGGGAAGCGGCACCGTGTCGTCGGTGGAGAGCGCGATGGGGAGCATCACGGTCGCGGCGTATCGGCCCTCGCTAACAGACTCGGCCCCCGGAGCCGCGCGCGCCGCGAGGAAGTCGAGCAGCGCACGCCAGTGCAGCGGCGGGCGATAGTCGAGGGTGAGGACGACCTCGTCGGCATCGGGCGCTGCGGCGGCCGCACCATCCTCCGTCGCGAGCGGCTGATGTGACGTCGACGCCTTGCCGGACGCACGGCGGGGCGTGACGCCTTCCGCCGCGCGATCCGACCCGCGCGTTGGCCGACGCGCCGCCCCCCCCACCACGCCGACCCTGTCGCCCGTGGTCGCCTCGGCCGCGCGGCGAAGTGTCGCCGGCGTTAGGCGATAGCGTGCCCTGAACGCGGCGTTGAATCGGCGCAGTGAATCGAAGCCGGCCGCAAAGGCGACCTGGCCAACGGGGAGCGCCGTCTCGTGCAGCAGTCGCTTGGCGAGCAGGAGGCGATGCGTGGTGGCGAGTTCAATGGGCGACACTCCGAGATGCTGCACGACCGAGCGCCGGAGGTGCCGCCCGGTCACCCCCAACGACGCGGCGAGCGCCTCGACCGAGCTGCCGTTGAGTGCTCCGGCGGCGATGGCGCGCGTGGCGCGCTCGGCGAGAACCGCGCCGGCGTCGACCGGGGCGTTCCCCGGCGCGAGTTCCGGGCGGCAGCGCAGGCAGGGGCGAAAGCCGGCCCGCTCGGCCGCTGCCGGGTTGGAGAAGAAGCGACAGTTGCCCTCGCGCGGCGTCTTGGCGCGGCAGACCGGACGGCAATAGATGCGCGTCGACGTCACGCCGACGAAGAAGACGCCGTCGAAGCGCGCGTCGCGCGCGATGAGGGCCCGGTAACAGGAGGGGCGATCGAGTGGCATGGAGGGAGTGTAACACCCCCGAACGCGCCGCACTCGCCGTTTTCGGACACGACAACCGGCGCGGGAATGCCCGCACCGCCGGGACGACGCGCCCGCGCTACCGCTGTTCGAGGAGGAGCAGCAGCCCCTTCTTTCCAGGGACGGTGATGGCGTCACCCGGTCCCCAGCTCCCCGCCACCTGGAACTGGTCGATGGCCGGCGCGCGCAGCCGCGTGCGCGCCGGGTCGAGCCCCAGTGCCTTCCAGTCGATGCGGAGCGTCACCTTCGTGTCCGCGTCGCGCCACGAGCCTAACGACACCATCGCCTTGCCGGGCCGCCGCCACGTCGTGGCCAGGATCGCGCTGTCGCCGGTCGTCACGGGCGCCTCCCCCGACCACCAGCCAAGCATCCGGCTCTGCTGGATGCCGAAGCCATCCCACACCTTCCACAGCGGGGCGGGGTCGCCGCTCCACGGAAGGCGGGCGGTCATTCCCATCGTCATCCCGCGCCACGGGTTGCCGCCCTTCTCCAGCATCTCGCCCATCAGGCCGAAGGGAATGCCGGAGACCTCCACCAGCCAGTAGTCGCTCGCCGAGTCGTAGTCGAAGTACTCGCCGAACCAGAGGCGATTGAGGAAGGGGAAGTGCTCCAGGTACAGGTTGGCGCTCGAGGCGAAACCGTCGCGCGGGTTGTACTGGTTGGCCGAGTGGAGGTCGATCATGGCGCCGGGGTTGCCGCGATCCAGCACCTTGCGCACGCGCTTCATGGTGGTGCGATCGAAGGCGACGTCGTCGATGTAGAGTCCGTCGATCTTCTCGTGCTTCACCAGCCAGTCGAGTCCCTCCACGTAGAAGTTGTGCCAGCGCGAGACGCCGCTGTTGACCACCGCCGCATCCTTGTTCTCCGGCACGTGCCAGGCCGCGAGATAACTGCTGCCGAGGTGTTCCTGCAGCCACGAGTACCCCCCGCCCGGCCCGCCCGACAGGACCTCGTCGCCTAACGACCGCAGGGCGAAGAGCTCCGGCGCGTGGTTGGTGATCTCGCGCACCGTGTAGTAGATCTTGACCTTCATCTCCCGCGCGTGCGCCGAGTCGATGTAGGCGCGCATCTGCTGCGTCTCGATGAAGGGGTAGTTGATCCACGGATTCACGCGGTTGGCGTGATGCACGTTGACCGTGTTGGCCCCGCGCTTCGCGATCGAGTCGACGGGGACGAAGGCGTGGAAGTAGCGCGTCTTCCACTGCCCTGCCGTGTCGAGGGGCTTGAACGGGGTGATCATCAGGCGGAAGTCGAAGCGCAGCGAATCGCC
>Ga0075156_10001213_pt1 | contig 13972 bp, 16 predicted proteins | sample JI81AbrownDNA_FD_70966 | JGI IMG/M metagenome (GOLD analysis project Ga0075156, IMG submission 70966) | Wastewater effluent complex algal communities from Wisconsin, to seasonally profile nutrient transformation and Carbon sequestration -... | ecosystem: Engineered > WWTP > Effluent > Algae...
CGGTGTAGTACTGCTGGGTCCACTCCTGCCCGTCCCACCATCGCAACTCGCCAGAATCGTCGTCATACCAGCCAGCCGGGGCAGCCACGCGACGGCCTGCTGCGGGCGCCTGCGAACCGTCTTGCCGAGCCTCGGCAATCCTCCATTCCAGTTCGCGGCGGCTCTCCCTCCTGCTGCGCGACGAGCTAACGACGGCGGCAACGGCGGCGACCGTGAGACCAACCAGCCCGAGACCCGCCAGAACAGCGCCCGCGCTCAACCCGAAGCTGTCGCCCTCGTCCTCGCCTTCGCTGACGTCGGCCGAAGTCGACTCGAAGAAGATCTCTGGCGACCAACGGACGGTCTCGGTTGAACTGCGGTCGCTACTAGTCTCCGAGAAACCGCCTTTGCGGAAGATCTCGACCTGCTCCTGCACACCCTTCTTGCCAGGGCTGACCACCAACGGACTGTACGCGCCCTCGGACTTGTGCGACTTGGCCAGATCCCCGGAGCCGCGCCGATACTGGATGGTGACGTCCTCGCGGACTAGGTCGTCCTCGTCAGCCATCGGCCGCCTCCAATCCCGGACGGTGAGCCGGGTGGTCGACCACCCGGACACGGCCATCTTCTCAGAAGAAACCGAGACCGAGAGCAGCCGAACAGTGCGCAGGTAGATGGAACCGCTGCGCGACTCGCCGCCGCCGCCCGAAAGCTGGCGGACGCATGAGCCCCACCGAGTCGGCAACCAAGCAGAAGGCCGGCAGAGGAATGAGCGGTGGAGCCGGAATGCTGGTCGGTGCGCTCCTCGCGCTCACCATCGCGGCTAACGGCGTAAGGCTCATCGGAACAGCCGAGGCTGTCCAGCAGATGTCCGTCCGCATTCTCCACGGCCGCAACGTCACGGAAGCGTGAAATGACGCTCGATCCCTTGGTGCGGCTCCTCCGCCCCCATGGCGAGCCCACGTCGCGCAATCGACGCTTCGGTCAGTCGGCCCACTTGGCGTAGAACGCGAGATTGTTGTGGTTGTTGAGGAGTACGGCGAATCCTGATTCTGGTCGACCGCAGCCGAGTGCATTGCGGATCGCTGGCTCCAGGCGGGGCAGTCTCTCGGCCTCCCAGCCTCGAACCCATTGCCTGGCGACGGCCTCGATCGTGCCCGTCGTGCAGTCTGTCTGGAAGAGCAGTTCCGGTGGCTGCGCTGCGACATCGAAGATCTGAAGTCGCACCTGATCGTCTGGTTGCTGCGTCATGGCAGGCGCAGGACGAGACTTGGTGTGCTGGCGGCGGAAATCGCAGCGAGGGCGGCGGGCGAAACGAGCCACGTCATGAGCTGGATGCCCTTTCTCGGACCGTGTGGTCGACGATTTCGCGGCTGCGTTCGGGCCAGTCCTCGTCGCTGGGGAACGGCGACTCCGGCAGGTCACGGGGTTCACCGAGGTCGGGGCCGCCGGCCGCCTGGTAGTCGAGCCGGGCGGTCTCGCCGTAGGGGTCCGCCTTGAGCGCGATGAGTGCGGCTTCACGGGCGGCGAGGTGGTTGCCCGCCTGGTGTTCGGCCGTGGCGACGATGTGGGCGACGTCGGCGATGGCGACGACGTACTGCTGGTCGACCCGCTCGCCGTCAAAGACCCAGTTGCCGCGGTTGTCCTTGAAGCCGGTAAGGGGTTCCCCGGTGACGAGTGAGAGTGCGGTGCGAAGGTCGTCGAGGCCAGCGGGGCCCTTGGCTTGGCCGCGGAGGCGGAGTCTGCGGAACAGGTCTGCGTCGACGAGCACGCCTTGGAGTTCGTAGGCGCGGACTCCGGAGGTCTTGGTGGCGTGGGTCCGGCTCATCAGGGGCACGTAGGGCTGCTTGCTGTCGGGGTGCTCGCCGAGCCAGTCGCGGAGCCGGTTGACCGTGTTGCGGACGCGGGCGGGGTCGATGCGCAGCGCGTCAGCGACCTGTTGGGTGGTAGCGCCGCGGGTGCGGGTGGCGAGGAAGGCGAGCAGTTCGACAAAGCTGCCCTTGCTGGAGCCCACGACGGCGGGTTCGCCGCCGTCGGCGAGTTCGACGGCGACCGGGCCGAGGAGCCGCAGCTTGGGGCGGAGGCAGGCGCGGTCGTGCCAGTCGGCCAGATCCGCGTCCAGGCTCGGGTCGGCAGCCGCGACGGCTGTGGAGGTCTCGATGGGCACCTTGGGTGCCAGACGGGCGAGGTCGTCGGCAGTGGTCGCTGCGGTGTCGAGGTACTCGTCGTCAGCCTCGGGCAGAAGGCTGGTTGTGGTGGCGTCGTCTGGGGGGTCGCGCGGAACGGTGAGGTCTTTGCGGATAGCGCCGGTCTGGTCAGCAAGGGCTTCCCAGCCCTGCTCGGCGTAGGAGTTCACCTCGATGGGTGCGTCGGCAAGGGTGTCGGCCTGGACCAGGAGTCGAGCGAACCCTTCGGCTTCGTCGCTGGTGATGCCGGCCGGCACCAAGTCGAGGCCGAGTTCGGGGATCGCGAGCATGCCGTTGGTGGTGAGGTGGAGGTGGAGGTTGCTGTCGTCACTGGTGTCGGCTCCGACGAGGACGACTGCGGTGCCGGTGCGTCCCGGCCGTTCCACGACCATCGTCCGCAGGGGTCCGGCGAGTCCGGCGTGGTTGCCGGTGATGACCAGCAGGTGGGCGGGCCAGGTGTCGAGGTCGGCGTCGGTTGCGCGGGCGGTCGGGGTGTCCGGTGCGTCGGCAGCGTCAAGTCGCTCAGCATGCTCGATCGCTCCGGTGACGAGGTCGACGACGTGGGTGGGTTCGTCGTGGTGCCGGATGCGGGCAGGGTTGATGGGCCGCACTTCACCGGCGACGCCGATGCACTCGACGCGGGCGTCCTCGGCCCAGGGAGTGACAGCCAGTTCGGCGGTGATGGCCCGAGCGAGGTCAGTCACGTAGTCGGGATCGCCGCTCACACTGAGGGTGCCGAACTGTTCGGCGTTGACCAGCCACAGCCCGGCATCGCTGTCCGCGCCGACGGTGACGAGCAGCGGGTAGGGCGCGGCCTGTTCGGAGTGTTCGAGCTGGGCGAAGTGTGCCGGTGCCAGGCACCACTCGGAGCCCTCGCCGGTCCACGGTGCGGGCAGCTGGGCGACGGGTTCGGTCAGGTGGAGTGTGATGCCGTCGCCGTTGAGCTGGACGGCAGCGAGCTGCGGCATCGGGTGGCCGTCGAAGCCCAACTGGGTGGCGAGCATCTTGAGTGCGACGTCGAGGTGCTCTACGAGGTCGTCGGCGCCGGTGGTCGCGGCCAGGTGGATACTGCGCTCGACGGGGACGAGGTCAGGCTCGACGGTGGCGGGTAGCCGGCCGGGCCGGCGGTGGCGGAACTGGTTCCGGCGACGGCGACGAAGCGACCACCAGAGCGCTCCCGCAAGGAGCACGCCAGGGCCGGTGACCCCGAGCAGCATCCAGACCGGCAGGACGTCCTCGTTCTCGTACTCGGCATCGGCGGTGTCAGTGGACGGTTCCGGGACGTCGGAATGCGCCGGAACCGAGGCAGTTCGCGTTCCGGAGGACGGGCTCGGCGTCGGTGACGGTGTGGCGGTCGGCGTCGGTGACGGTGTGGCGGTCGGCATCGCGGTCGGGGGTGTCGGACGTGGGTCGGGTTCGTCGACCGGGTCCGGCTCAGTCTCGACGGCGGGCGCACTGGCACGCGTAGGGACGTGAAGGGTCCAGCCGATGTCGATCTGGTCCGGATCGGTCAGGCGGCGACCGTCGGGTTGGACGATGCTGCGGGAGGCGTCGGCGATCTTAGGCCAGGCGTGGACGTTGCCGAGTTCTTCGAGGGCGATCTCCGACAGGGTGTCGCCTTTGCGGACGGTGTAGTTGTCGTAGCCGTTCACCTTCTCGATGGCGGGGAGCTTGATGGTCCAGCCCTGCCGGATGAAGTCGGGGCCACGCTTGAGGAGTTTGCTGTTGAGATTGACGATCTCGGGGTACCGGTTGCCGTCCCCGAGGTGGCGCTCTGCGATCCGCCACAGGGAGTCCCCGCGCTGCACGATGTAGTCGACGGTGGGTGGCCCGGTTGGGGTCGCCTTGCCGGGTGAGGATGCGCCGTCCGGCGCCAGCGGTGTCGGTATGGGCTGGGCCGACGCGACGGGTGCGGGCAGCGCGGTCAGTGGCGGGGTCGCGACGAACAGCAACGCGGCGGTCGCGACCAGGTTGCGGACGAGGTTCTGCGGCCAGCTGACGGCACGGAGCTGGGGAGCCCGGAACCCGCGGATCGCGGCGACGACCTCGATGACGATCAGGCCCATGAGGAGGACCCACACGAAGCAGGAGAAGCCCCAGATCGCGAGCCAGGCGGGCGTACCGTCGTCGGGGCTGGTGAGGAATCGGAGGAGATCGTCCCAGCTGCGAATCGACGGCAGATAGGTAGGCGTGGTGGCGATCAGCAGGACAGGAAGCGCCACTACGATGGCGGTGAGGAGGAGGCTGGCGCCCAGTCCGGCGACTCGCCTGCGGACGTTCGTCATCGTTCGCTCCCGTCCAGGGCGCGTTTGAGTTCGGCCGTCGAGCTGGGCGACACCATGAGGGTTTTGACGCCGACGGAGCCCAGGAACAGCGGCTGGTAGGTGTCGACTACGGTGACGGTGACCCGGACGCCGCCGCTGACCGACACGGTGCCGTTGACCCCGGCCGCGCGCAGGTAGGCGTTGGCGGCGGTGCGGGCTTTGCCGACGTCCAGTTTGGGTTGCGTCCCGAGCATGGCGTCGGCGGTGATCTGCTCGGCTCCAGTGCGGGCGGCCTGGGCGGCGATGGTGTGGGTGCGTTCTTTGGCGTGAAGCTGGCCGCCGAGGTCGACCGTGATGCCGATGATGCTGACCATGAGCACGCTGGCGCCGGCCAGCCACACGGTGACCGCGCCGCGTTCGTCTCGGTGTCGCGTCATCGGCCGGCTCGCTCTCTCCAAGTGTCGACGGGGGAGGTGACCGTGGCTGTGATCGTCCGGCTGGCTGTCCCAGGCAGTCCAAGATCGTCGAGCCGCAGGGTGCATGACACTGTGGCGGTCACCACGCCCGGGGACCCTGCGGGACGTCGCAGTGCCGCGGTGTCGACGGTGATGGTGGTGTCGAGACAGGTCATGCCCTGGTTGGCGAGGCTGGCTTCAGCCACCTCGATGGCGTCGCTCTTGGCCTTCGTGGCGTCACGGGACAGCTACGCGACCCGGGCGGCGTCGGCCGTGGCGGCATCGACGGCTTGTTTGGCCAGCGCGACGCGTCCGCCCATGATCGCGAGCAGGATCAGCAGCACGAACAGGGGCACGCCGATGACGGCCTCGACCGTGGCCGAGCCCCGTTCGTTTCGCCATCTGGAGTTCATTGGAGTCTTTCGACGGGCAGGGTGGCTTTCTGTTCGATCGGCCAGGACACTCCCGGTAGCAGGCTGACGGCGCTGCCCTGAACGGTGATGGAGACCCGCGTGGCGGTGCGCTGTCCGGTGACCCGAACGCCGGTCAGGGTCTGGCCTGCCCAGTCGGCGGCGGCGGTTGTGGCTGTACTGATCCCGTCGGGCAGGCTCGCCTGGTACGCGGCGGCCGTCCGGGCGCCTTCCTGGGCGGCGGCGATCGCGATGTGGCGGGCGTGGAACACCACGCCTGCCTGGATGCCTCCGAGTAGTGTGGCGAGCAGGACGGGCATCAGCACCACCATCTCGACCGTGACTGCGCCTCGCTCGCCGCCTGTCAGCCGCATCCGGTCAGCCGATCTTGGCGAGTTGGTTGTTGACGTAGCCGGTGATCACGGCGATCGCGACGCCGACGATGAGGACGGCGAACGCCGTCCACAGGACATACTCGACGGTCGTGGCACCACGCTCGTCCCGGGGACGCGGCTGGGTGGCACGGGCCAGCAGTTGCTGGCTGGCCAGCTGGAATGCGATGAGGTACTTCATCTCAGGATTTCCTTTCGGAGGGAGTGCTATCCGACGAACATGGCGGCCAGTCCTGGCGCCACCAGGATCACGGTGAACAGGGCAGCCATCACCATGCCCGGCAAGGTGAGGCGCTCGGCGGTGTTGTTGGCGTGGGCAACGGCGTCGGTGCGCATCTGGGTGCGGATCGCCCCGGCCCGGGCACGCAGCGTGGTGACGACCTGGGCGCCCTCCTCGCCACCGAGCCGCATGATGTCCGACAGGTCACCCAGGGCGGGCAGCCCGAGTTGCTCGCCGAGGTTGTGCAAGGCCTCCCACGGGGTTTGGCCGGCCCAGCCGGAGCGGGCGAGTTCCTGGCTGATGCGGGTGAACACCCAGGAGTCGCCGACGGTGGCGGCGATCTCGAGGGCTTGGCGGGCGCCGGACCCAGACTGGCGTTCAGTCGCGACCAGTTCGATGTAGGCACCCAGCGCGCGGCCGAACTCGGCCCTGGCCTCGGCCGCCCGGTGGCGGACATCAATGTCGGGTAGGAACCACAGCCCGGCCGAGATCGCGAGGGTGGCGCCGACCGGGATGGCGATTGGCAGGCGCAGCCCGGCGAAGCTGAGCACCCAGGTCAGCGCAGGAACTGTGACCAGCCCGATGAGTGCGACGAGAGCCTTCTCGCCGTAGAACTCGCTCACTGACTTGCGCAGGATCTCCAGGTCGCGCAGCGGCGCCATGTTCCACAGCGCGGGCGGGAGGTGGCGCAGCGTCCAGTGGCCGATCCGCTGGGTGCTCGTGGTTGGGGTCTCGGCGGCCTCGCGGGGGCGAGTCGGGGTCAACAGCCGGTCGAGGCCATCAACAACGTCGACACTGGCGGGGATCAGGTACCAGACGATGCCCACCAGACCGGCGGTCATCAGCGCCCCGGCGATGGCGGCGATCCAGATGCCGTTCACGGCCGGTCCTGCTTCACCGTCGACCCGATGAATCTGGGCAGCGCTTTGGGGGTCGCCATGCGCTGCATCCACAGCAGGGTCAGTGCGTACAGGCCGAGCATGCAGGCCAGGGCAGTTTGCCCGACCGGGCCGGAGTAGCCCGCCATCGCGCCACTGAGGGAGAAGGCGGTCAGTCCGACCGCGGTGATGATGGTGGTCCACCGCATTGCTCCCCGGGGCTTGGCGCGTTCGGCCTCGACCTGGCGGCGGGCTGCCACGTCCTCGGCAACCGAATCCGCCAAGGTCTGCAGGACGGTCGCGAGACTGCCGCCGCGCCTTCGGGCGCCGAGGATCAGATAGGCGGCGATCAGATCTCCGGTCGGGTCGTCGAGGTCGTCGGCGAACGCACGCAGGGCGTCCTCGCTCGACCAGCGAGACTGCATCCGACCCACCAGGGACCGGACTTCCTTACCGATCGCGGGCGGTGTCGACTTGAGCATCGCGACCAGGGCCTGTTCGAGGCCGACGCCCGCGCTCAGCACGCCGGCCAGACCGCGGGTCCACTCGGCCATGGCTTCCATGCGTTCGATGTGGGACCTCTCCGGGGTGCCGATGATCAGGACCGGCAGCCCGACGGCGGCGACCGGGATCACCAGGGCGGCGATCCACCACCCCGTGAAGACAGCGACCAGCAGGCCGAGGGCGAAACCCCCGACGACCGACCAGCGCCTCCGGGCCGGAATGCGCCGCCACCGGGTCATCGGGCCGCGGCTGCGGCGGGGCTTCGCGACATCCGGCTCGGCGGGCCACAGCCAGAATGCGAACATGACCACACCGGCGGCGATGAGGCCACCCGACAGTGCGACGATCAGCGCGGTCATCGTCGGGCTCCGGTCGCCGTGGCGTGGAAGGTGTCGATGTCGAAGCCGTGGTGGGCCAGCACCCGCAGGTGGTCGGGCAGCAGGGTCGGTGACGCGGGCGCGTTCGGCACCGGGCTGAACACGGTCGTGAGGGCGTAGCCCAGGTCGACCTCGCCCTGACCGACAGCGACGATCTCGGAGACGGCCCGGCGGCGGTGCCTGGTGCCGTTGACGTCGGTCGTGTTGTCGAGTCGAATGTGAACGACCAGGTCGATCGCCCGCCCAAGCTTGCGGGCCGCCAACTCACTCGACACGTGTCGGCCGGCCTCCATGCAGCAGGTCACCAGCTTGTCCATCGCGTCCGCGGCCGAGGCGGCATGGGTGGTCGACAGCGATCCCGACCCGGACTCCATCGCCTTGATCATCAACCATGCCTCCGGGCCCCGGACCTCGCCGACGATCTGACGGGCAACGTTCTTGCGCTGGCTGACCGGCAGGGCCATGTCCAGGCCGAACTCGCCGGCCGGCCTGCCGTCCGCACCGATCTCGCCCGACCCGTGGCGGGCCTCGAAGGCGTGCACGACCGCGTGCCGTTCCCGCAGCTCGTCGAGGAACAGCTCGTGCGGATCCTCGAACGTGGCGAGCTGCTCGAGCGGGTCGATCTCGTTGCACAACGCCCGCAACATTGTGGTCTTGCCCGCACCCTGTGCGCCGGCGACCACGATCGACAACTCGGCCTTCACCGCCGCCCTCAGGAACGTCGCCATCACCGGGGTAAGGGTGCCCAGCCGCACCAGGTCGTCCAGGGTGACGTCGACCAGCCGGTGGCGGCGGATCACGATCGACGGCGTCGAGGTCACCCAGTTCGTCGCCGACAGCCGCGACCCGTCCGCCAGCCGCAGATCCAGCGACGGGTGCGCCGCGGAGAACGAGCGGGCCGAACCCTCACGGGAGGCCAGGAAGCTGATGAACTCGATCAGCTCCTCGTCGGAATCGGCCACAGCCGGACCCGGAACCAGCATCCCGTCGACGAGCTCCAGCCACACCCGGTCGTGGCCCAGGATGATGATGTTCTCCACCCGGTCGTCGTCCACCAGCGGCTGGAGCCGTCCCAACCGGAACAACGAGTCGAAGATCGACTGCGCCAACGCCGCCTGCTCGGCCCGCGTCCATGTTGACTGGCCAGCAGTCACCGCCTCGTCGGCGGCAGCGTCCAGCAACTCGGTGATGATCGCCCGCCCCAACTCCTGCTGCGCCTCGCGGGTGGTCGCCAGCCCCAGGCGTTGGGTGAGCGCCTCGGCGGCCTTGCCGCGGAACGCCGCGACCAGCTTCCAGTCGATCGAGAACCCAGGCGTCACCGTCGGCGGCAGCGCGGCTTCCGGGACGGGGTCGAAGGGTTCCGGCTCGGAGACCACCAGGCGAATCTCCGGACGAGCGTCGCCGGGGCTGAGCCGGAAGCTGGAACGCACCCGGCCCGGGAGAGCCGTGGAGTGCCCGCCCGGGGTGGCCCGGAACAGTGCCAGGTTGTCCAGGGACGGGCGGTCTGCCTGCGAGCTGGGGTCGGCGTTCACCGGACACCTCCGATGCGTAGAGACGGACTCGTGGGACGGCGAGCGGCTTCGGCGAAGGCCCGGATCGCCTCGCCCGTGGCCCGGATGCTGCCCCGGAACGCCGAACGCTCCGCGTGACGGGCAGGGGCCTCACCCTGGGAGTAGACGGCTGCGGCGCGCGGGTCCCACTCGATCCGTCCCACGGCCGGCAGGCCAAGGGCCTTCGCGACCTCACCGAAGCCGTACGGCCGGTTCGGGCCGATGACCAGCAGGCCGACGCCGGACGGGCGCTGATCGGCGAGATCCGCAGCGAGGGCGCGAGTCTTCGCGACCACCGGCAGGTTCGACCCTGCTGCCAAGAGCAGCACGTCCGCGCCGAGCACGAGCAGGTTCAGCGAGCCCGTCCACGGCAGACGTCCCGCATCGACCAGGACGTCCGTCCCCGTGTCGTCCAGGTCACGCAGGGCGGTCAACAGAGGCGACCACACCGACTCCAGCCCCGCGGCCTGCGCGCGGGTCTGGATGCCCGGCAACACCTTCGCTGGAGAGTCCGGGATCGGGAGCAACACGGACGGTAGGCGATCGGCCAGCTGATCCTGACGCTGCGCGACCATCAACTCCACCAGCCCGCCGGTCGGCTCGACCACACCGCGGAAGAACCCAGCCAGAATGGCCGACCCCGCCGTCGGCTCAGCCTCGACAACCACCACCGGACGCGGCCACTCGCACGCCAAGGCCAGTACCGTCGTGGTGACCCCGGGAGAGCCAGACGCCGAAGCGCACACGAACACAGCCATGCGCCATCACCGCTCCCGCGACTCAAGGACGAGCGCCACCCGCCCGGTCGCAGCCCGGGCGGCTAGTTCAGCCGCCTTCTCCGTCGGCACCAGCACATCGACCAAGGTGTCCCCGGTCTCGAGGATCGTGACCCGGGAGACGACCGCCGCCATCACCACCGGCGCCGTCACGACCTCACCCTGCTGGCCCGGCGTCTCGACGATTCGCACCTGATCCCCAGCCAGTAGCGGTTCGGCCGGGTGCATCGTCGGTGCCAGTCCGACGCCGACCAGTGTCTCCCCGGCCTTCGGCAACACCTCGTTCGTCACCGAACCTGCCGCGAGCAGCCCGCCCGGCGCCAAGTCTGTTGCGGCCCGCTGGCCGGCGATCTGGTCGATCCGCGAGGCAGGCACGATGTCGAGCGACGGGTCGAGGCCGACCTTCACCACCTCCAGATCCGCCCGGTCGATCACCTCGCCCCGCTGCACCGCCTCACGAATCGCGACCACATCGGTCGCGGTCGCCGACGTGGTCCAGATCCACACCGCCGCCAAGGCCCCGATCAGGACTGCGGCGATCGCGCCCATCAGCACCAGCGGGCGGCGGCGGATCCTCGGCGGCCGGGCCAGCGTCCGCGCCCCGTTCACAGGGTCAGGAGACCGTGTCTCCTGCTTCCTCATGCTCAGCACCGACATTGCGACTCAACTCCCTTCGCTGACAGTCAGGACGTTCAACTCACCAATCACGACCTGGGTGTTCTGGGTCAGATAGATCCGGAACGTGCCCGTCTCCCCGATTCCTGACCACCGCACCAGCCAGTCCGACCGGGCCGCCACCGTGAACTTGCCCTGCTTCTCGAACCGGTAGCCACATGTCGGGGACTCCGTGATGCCGTACTTCAGCTTGTACGGCGTCCCCGGCCCGGTGCAGGTCTTCACTCCCCCGTCGCCCATCGACCAGCGCACGCGCTTGACCTCGGCGGTCGCTGTCACCGTGTAGCCACCCTCCGACGCCGATCGGGAAATGGGCCCCATGGTCTGATCGGAAGGAGTCTCGGCCCACAGCCAGATCGGCATCCCCACAAGGCCCACTGAGTCAGGGTCGTCGTTCGGCACGATCCCGATCGTGATCGGCTTGAGTTGCATGTTGCGCACGGCTTCCCGGGCAAGCTGCTCCGGATCGGGGGGTGGGGCGGAGTCGGCGAGCCAGATGACCAAGGGAGTCCCCACGTCCAAGCCGCTGACGCGGCAGTACCAAAGAGTGCCCTCCCGGTGTCCCCGCCAGCTCAGATCGGTGTACGGCGGCAGCGGATCGACCGGGCTGATGTAGCAGTTGAACGGCGAGTACCACCTGCCTTGATCTGAGACGCAGGGGACCTCGACGCCATCCCACCTGCACACCCGTTTGCCCGAGCCGAGAGCTTCGCCGCTCCGATCGTCGTCCTCACAGACGATCTTGATTGTCTCGATGCCGGCGTCGTTCTTGCCGACAACGCTCTTGCAGGCCGCGTATGCCGTAGTGGGGCTGATGACCACGCCGGCGATGATGAGAACAAGGGTTGCCAGAAGCCGGACGATCAGCATGACCCACTCCCCTTCTGCGAGGTGGTCACGAACCATCCTTCGGCGGGCCACTCCTCGACGGTGATCGCGAGCGGCCGGACGATTTTGTCCTTGAGTTCGAACACGTCCTTGCCGTCGGAGTCGAGCACACTCCACTTGGTTGAGTCCTCACAGAGATCGACCACGATCGTCGGGCGATCCCGGTGCCTCAGTTTGGATGGCACCAGATCGGAGATGGTGACGTCGCCCTCGACCGTCAGGTGCGCCAAGCCGAAGCCGTTATAGGTGCGGGCGGCGTTGTCAGCGATGTCTCCTCGCCCCGCGAGCACGAAATCTCCGCCACCGCGTTTGCCCTGCATGACCTCGTTGTAGATCCTGTACCACTTCTCGACCGCGTCCACTGCGGCCTGCTGCTCAGCCGACCAATCTGGCGTGGTAGTGAACGTCGCGGTCGGAGTCGAGGTGGCGACAGGAGTCGTGGCCGGCGGTGTCGGAGACACACTCTCGGTCGTGGTCTGGGTGCACCCCACCAGGCACAACACCGCCACGCCCACGACCGCGACGACTCTGCGCGTCACCATCTGGTCCTCCTTCGCGTCTGTTCGCTTATACAGACGGCAGCCAGGTGCTGTCGATGGCCACGGGCGCTGATCGAACCCCTCCCAAATCGTGCGCAGCGCCCGTGGTGCGGTGTTGAGTTGTGGCCGCCCGGAAAGTCAGAAATGCCCTCACATCTCTCCGACGAGGGGTTGTGCAACGGGCAAGACCTGGGGACAGGTGCTGCCACGCTAGATCGGATTCCGCGATCCGGGAAGAGTCCTCAGGATGCGACGTCGGCTCGACAGCGCTTCCCAACGGCGGCCTCATGACTCACCAACCCGCTCGGACAAGGACCGATGCGCCTGGCGGGCGATTGCGAGCTGGGCGGCATCAAGAAGTACGCCAATTTGCCCAGCGAGGTCCGCGGCAGCCTGCAACGCCGCACCCGCGGTCTCGACCGACGCCGACGGGTCGCGCCCGTCGTCCTCGTACACCTCATAGTGGTCGAGGGACTGGGCGAGCCCGCGGCCAAGCTGCTCAAGGGCCTGCTGGGCGCTATACCCCAGCGCCAACTTGAGTTCGGCCAGCACCCAGTAGAGAGCCGGGCCGGGCAGCCCGTCCGAGAGCCAGATCGTCCGGTGGTTGATCGAGCGGATCGCCTCGTATGCAGCCTCGGCATCGACCACAACTGGCCAGCGGCCTTCGGCCAGCTCATCCTGACTCATGGTCACCAGCTCCGGACGGAACGCGGACGCCGGCCCGCGGACGGGATCTCGCGCAACAGGTCGTCGAGATCCTGGATCCGGATGCGGATCAGCCGCTTGCCGGTGCGGAAGGCGCGAAGCTGACCGTCAGTGATGCGGCGACGGACGGTCGAGGTGCTCACTCCCAGTAGTTCCGCCGCGGCATCGAGCGTCAGGAGCTCCCTGGAACGGGTAGCTGCGATGCTGGACATCGGGTCCTCCTCACATGCGTTGGTGCACATGAAGAAGGTAGGTCGATGCCCCTGTCGGCCACGAAGACCAGGACAATCATGGTGTCTTGTGACGACATCAGCGGGGTTGGTCGAGGCCCGACGTTGGGCTGAAATCGTGCGAAGAAGCTGGGCTAACCGAGCGCGTGGGCCATCCACTAGGCCCACGATAGGCCCACGGAAAGGAATTCATCACCTGAATTGTGCCTTTCACAAGGGCACATACCAGTCGGGCTGACAGGATTTGAACCTGCGACCCCTTGACCCCCAGTCAAGTGCGCTACCAAGCTGCGCCACAGCCCGAACTATGTTGCCGGGGCGTGAACCCCGGTTGGTCACACTACACGTTCGCGATGGTGGGGCTCAAAATCAACCCGCCGCCCCGTGTGACACCCCGTCGCTTCTAGACTGATCCCCGTGACAAATCCCACCCCCCTGCTTCGTCCCAGCCCGATGGACATCTCCGGGCTCTTCGCCGGCACCTTCGAGGCGCTCAAGCGCCGCTTCGGTCTCTTCATCCTGCTCACCCTCGCCCCGTCGATCCTGATCATCGCTGTCGTGGTGATCGCCGCCCTGGTCGGCGGCGGCGGTGCCTTGACCGGCAATCGCACGGCCACCGGTGGAGCGATCATCGCCGCCGGCCTGATCGTGCTGCTGGGCGGCATCGCCGCCGTGCTCACCCAGCTCAAGAGCTACGGCATGATGTCGCTGGCCGCCTACGAAACCGCGCAGGGCCAGTCCCCGGACTTCGGTGGTCTCTGGACCCGCACCAAGGGCTTTCTGCCGAGGATGGTGCCGATCATCCTGATCGGACTCGGACTCCTAGCGCTCTTCTACCTGCTGTTCTTCGGCGCGATCTTCGCCATCTTCATGAGTGCGACGAACAGCTCCGACTCGAGCGGCGCAGTCGCCGGCGTGATCGGATTGTTCGCGCTGCTCTTTCT
>Ga0075156_10001214_pt1 | contig 13970 bp, 9 predicted proteins | sample JI81AbrownDNA_FD_70966 | JGI IMG/M metagenome (GOLD analysis project Ga0075156, IMG submission 70966) | Wastewater effluent complex algal communities from Wisconsin, to seasonally profile nutrient transformation and Carbon sequestration -... | ecosystem: Engineered > WWTP > Effluent > Algae...
CTTACCCAGGCGCAAGTTGTTCGAGTCGCGTTTCCTGTGGGCAATCCATAAGGCGAAGTTTTTTCCAGATAATCATTCGGTGCTACAAAGGAATAGGCACTATTAGAAAGTCCGTTGCGATCAATCGTCAAAGATGGTGCCCCGAAAGATGACATATGATTTTCATTGCCACTGTAATCATTTGTATTTCCATTGAGCGGATAATAAGCGATGAGACCCGAAGGAATTTGGATCGCTAGTTTTTGTAAGGCATTTGTATCGAGTGTTCCATTCATGATACGCACATCTGAAATCTTGCCTTTAAATTTTGAAAGTGTACCTCCAAATGCGACGCTAAAGTTCGTCGTTAATGGGTTGGAACTTGCCACGAAAGCCAGAGATTCAGAAAGCCCATTGATATAAATTTGCCAATTGTCATTGTTATTCGTCAAGGCAACATGGGTCCATTGGTTCAGAGGAATTTTTCTAATACTGAGACCACTCGGAGTATTGTTCACATATAAGTAGAGAAAGCGTGTGTTAGCTTGTAGAATCAAAGCACATCCATCCGTTCCCGGTGTCCCATTCGCAAAGATGACTTGATCTGTCGCTCCCCCACTGGGGTGAACCCATGCCGAAATCGTGAATGTTTTGTTGCCCGCAAAACCTAATGACGACCCATTTACCAGCACATTCGTATTGGCAATGATATGCTGGGACGCACCATCAAACTCATACGCCCCACTCGATGTTCCATGTTCATCGGTGACCAATATTGGTGCACCTGTTGGCGTTCCATGATTGGTTCCAATACTATCATTGCTATTGCCGTCAAACGTATAACGAAGGATCTCTGCATTCTCTAATCTCCGAATGGAGTGGTTGGCTTCATCTGAAACATAGAGATTGGAGCCATCTGAAATCAAATAAACTGGCTGACCCATTCTGGAATTGGAAACAGCTTCATCCAGATATCCTGGCCCACCACCAACGAGAGTTGTCACTTTCAGGTCCGATAGCCGAAGATGCCGAATTTTATAAGTGTTATAGTCAGAAATAAAGAGATCGGTTCCGTCTGTTGCAAGGGAAAAGGGATTATCAAACTGGGCACTGCTCGTCCCAAATCCATCGACAGATCCCACCGTTCCATTACCGGCAAAAGTCGTCACTGGATTTGCACCCGATAGGGAAATCCTTCTGATTCGATTGTTGCCAGAGTCAGTCACATACAAAAATCCGTTAAGTCCAACGATAGCAATGGGATTATTAAATCGAGCTGACGTGCTATTTAAATCAAGATAGCCAGGGGTTACACTACCAGCAAACGTGGATACTGCGCCAGTCACAGGGTTGACTGCTCTTATGCTGTTATTGTAGCGATCCGCAACATACAATGTACCATTATAGAGAGTAATGTCATGAGGATTTCGAAAAGAGGCGAGAATGCCATCTGCACTGTCTACGAATGGAGCAATGTTTCCATTTCCAGCAAGAGTCGTAACAGATGCGGTTGCCAAATTGATCTTACGAATGCGATTTCCTGAAAATTCCAAAACGTAGAGAGAGGTTCCATCCGTTGTTAGCTTAAATGGTCCATTGAACTCGGCATCCGGGCCAACTCCATCCTTGCAATTTGTTGTCGTTGTACCGGGACAGGTTGTTCCTCCGCCAGCATTGCCACCAGCAAAGGTAGTTGTATCCCCATTCGATTTATTGATCTTTCGTATGAGATTATTCCCGAAATCTGCCACATAGACAAAAGAACCATCGCTTGCCATTCCCTTGGGATTGTTAAAACGAGCAATATTCGCAGCAACTGTTGCGGGATAGACGGGAATGATTCCAAAATTTGCCGTGGGATAATCGCCAACCATTGTTCTCAGATAAAAATTTTGTGAGTTGGAGGTCGGACTAACCAGGGTTGCCGCCGCAACAGATTGGATTGTCCCGCCATTTAAATATCCAGGTACGCATCGAATGAATACGGTGACATTGGTCGTGGCCATATTTCCAACACTCAAAGTTGGGTCTATAAAGGCACAAACACTTCCTGCCGTTTGTGTAGTGATCGTTACCGCATAGGATGAGCCTGTTTTGATACGAGTGTTAAATTTATACAAACCAGCAGTACTAAATGTTTGGGAATCTGATCCATTGTTTTGAACTGTGATACTAGAAGAAATACTCGTTACACTCACTCCCACCTCATAATAATCACTTCCCCAGCCGCAGACTATATCCACATTGGTAACGTTCGAAGTTTGCATTGTACCTTTATTGCCTGAAATCGTACAAGTCATAGACGATACGCTTGTCGACGAAATAGAAACTTCGTAGTTTGTTCCCATTTTCAACTTCGTTGGAAAAGTAAAATTGCCATCCTTGGAAATAGTAACGGTCTCTGACCCATTCTGTAGGATTACGGAACTACCTGCGAAGAGACCTGAGACCGCTCCACCTAATGTGTATTCTGTTGATTTATTATAAAAACGAAAGAGACCCAAGAACTCCAAGGGACTTCGGACGAGACTCGGGATACTGCAACCAGCGAACAAAGAAAAAATCAATAAGAGAATTATTTTTCGCATTTCCCAAGCCTATGACTCAATACTGTATTCCCATTATCGGACCTGTAAAGAAAAATCTGCGATCTTATATGCGAAAGAACTCCTCTTTGAAGCCTTTTTCCCCTAACCATTTGCTTTGCAATAAATTATAGCCTACGACCTCAAAGTCATGGGACAATAGTTTTCTGTAATATTTTTGACTACGCTCAAACGCATAAGGATCCGTAAATTTCATTTCCTTTCGCATCTCATCATAGTCGACTTTAGTCGGCACTGTGAAGTATAAATAACTACAATACTTTGCCAGTTTTTCCACAACATGCGGAAGCACCGGGTCAGGCAAATATTGTAAAACTGAATTACAGATGCCAAGATCCACTGGTTCCTTTTCCAATTTTGCAAGGGAAAAGTCTTCCAGAGAAGAATGAACGATGTGATATTTATCCGATCGTTTTACCCAATCTTTTTTTTGTAATTCAAGAAAAGCATCTTCCGATGCATCGACAGCATAGACTTGAACAGGCGCAAAAGTTCTAACGAATTCTCGCAAAAGAATTCCTTTCCCGAAGCCGAAATCGGCCATTTTATAAACAGAGATCTCCATCAATTGAAACAGCGAATGTAGATAAGCAGCATGTTGTTTGGCGTTATACGATCCATCCACATCGAGTCCAGAGCCATAAATTTCTTTCCAGTATTCGGTTTCAAAAGCTTTTCCGTTTTTACCAGTTCCAGAGACCGACTTACTATTTTTTAAAAATCTTTTCATTTAGTGTTATGGCACTGTTTTAGAAACTTTGCAGTTCCCGAATCATATCCTTTAAGAACTTTGGATTTTTTTCCAGATTCTCCACTTCCTTGGCAAATGCATTCGAAATATGTTGGTTCTCTTTTACGATTTTTTCTATATATTTTTTGATACTATCTGCATTTACGTTTTTTCCCTGGTAATCTTCCAGAAGTGGATGAGAAAAAAGTCGATTGGCAATGGTCTGTTCTAAATCACGAATTTTATTTTTAAGAATAGAAACAAATCGTTTGATCGTAGAATCGTTAAACGAAACTTCCGTTTGGTGGTTTGGTATCAGTTCATCCACTTGCATTTTAATCTCTAATATCTCTGCAATGTTCATATTATCCCGAGCACCCGATAAGCTTGTCATTAATTGGGATTTTTTAGCACGTAGTTCCGGGTCTAGTTCTTTGTCTGGGTGAATTAATTTCGCTAAGTTCTTAAACAAAACATTTATGTCTAAACTAAGTAATTTCTCCATATCAATGATCTTACGTTCCTTCTCCAGTTGGGCTTTCGATTTTTTTTTCCCCTTTCCCTGGTCGTCTCGATAACTGTCTTCATAAAATTTAGATCTGTACTCTTCGAATTTTTCGCGAAACTCTCTGTATTTTTCCTCATGAGCTTTTTTCTCTTCTTCATCACTAAAATCCGTTCTGTGAAGGTCATCCAAATCTACATCTAAACCAAATTTCTTTTTTAACTGAGCTTCCGTCCGTTTTTTTTTCGATATTCTTTCCATGCGTTCCGACTTTGTCTCTAATAACTCTAGATAGTTTTGATAAAAATCAAAGTCTTCATTCAAAGATTCAAAACATATATCTAATAGAAATCTTCGTATAAATTCTCTCTGACTTTTCCCGAGAGAGATTTTTTCCTCTATGAGTATTTCACAAATCAAACTGAATCGTTTCTTTGCATATGACTTCTGTTTTTCAATTTCTGGAATCACTTCATTCATGTATTTTTGGTTGACCAATGCAATTAACGATTCGACGTCTCGTACCCGATTTTGTGTTTCGCGGTGTTTGTTCAAAGCATCATTGAACTCTTGTTGTGCTTTGGTTCGATTGGAGCCCGCACCTTTCCAAACAATCTCATTCACCTCACTTCGATCCTGTTCTGCTGTAATTTTTGGTTTTTGTTTCGGCATCGTTTAAGAAGAAATAAAAAAACACTGGTGAAAAGGTAGAAACCCTTTAAACACCAGTGCCATGGTCTGGTAAAAATTTTAAGCTTTCATTAGATTTAAAGCAGCCCCTGCTTTAAACCAATCAATTTGTTGTGCATTGTAAGTATGGTTCACCGAAATCTCTTCCTTCTTGCCATCCTTATGATTCAAAACTAGAGTTAACGACTTTCCTTCTGCAAAAGAAGTGAGACCAACAATATCGATCACATCATCCTCCTGGATTTTTTCATAATCATCTTTATTCGCAAACGTCAACGCTAGCATACCTTGTTTTTTTAGGTTAGTCTCGTGAATTCGAGCAAAGGATTTAACGAGTACTGCACGGACTCCAAGGTGTCTTGGCTCCATTGCGGCGTGTTCCCGAGAAGAACCTTCCCCATAGTTTTCATCACCTACAACAATCGATCCAATGCCTGCAGCTTTGTAAGCACGTTGCGTCTGTGGCACCGGTTCATAATTTCCAGTTAGCTGGTTTTTAACTTCATTTTGTTTTCCATTGGCAAAATTAGTCGCACCAATGAGTAAGTTATTGGAGATATTGTCAAGATGTCCTCTAAACTTTAACCAAGGTCCCGCCATGGAGATATGATCGGTAGTACATTTGCCTTTCGCCTTAATCAGAAGTTTCAAACCTTTCAGATCCGTGCCTTCCCATTTTTGGAATGGCGCAAGCAGTTGCAGTCGAGTAGATTTAGGATCTACAATCACTTGGACGCCAGATCCATCCGCTGCAGGTGCGACGTGACCTGCATCTTCTACCGCAAAACCTTTGCTAGGCAACTCTTCACCGGAAGGAGCATCCAATTTTACGCTTTCACCCTTTTCATTGATGAGAGAATCGGTAAGCGGATTAAATCCTAAGTCACCAGCAATGGCAAGTGCGGTCGTAATTTCCGGAGAGGCCACAAACGCATAGGTGTTCGGGTTTCCATCTTGGCGGGCTTGGAAATTCCGATTGAACGAATGTACGATGGTATTCTTTTCTTTTTTTTCGGCGCCGACTCTCGACCACATCCCTATACAAGGACCGCAAGCATTGGAAAATACTTTTGCTCCAATTTTATGAAATGTATCGATAAAACCGTCTCGATTGATCGTATAACGAACAAGCTCCGACCCAGGTGTGATCGTAAACTCTGCTTTTGTTTTTAAACCTTTCTCAGAGACTTGTTTGGCAAGCGATGCTGCACGAGAAATATCTTCATAAGATGAATTCGTGCAAGAGCCAATCAGACCAACTTCTACTTTGAGCGGCCAACCATTTTTGATCGCTTCTTCTTTCAATTTGGAGATCGGAGTCGCAAGGTCTGGAGTGAACGGCCCATTGACATAAGGCTCTAGAGTGTTTAAATCAATTTCAATGACTTCATCGAAGTATTTTTTCGGATCGTCATACACTTCTTTATCGGCAGTTAAATGTTCCTTATACTGGTTAGCAAGGTCTGCCACATCCGCTCTGTTTGTGGAACGAAGGTATCTTTCCATAGAAGCATCATAGGCGAATGTAGAAGTCGTCGCGCCAATTTCGGCACCCATGTTACAAATCGTACCTTTTCCTGTACAGGAAAGAGATTCTGCTCCCGGACCGAAATACTCGACGATGGCACCAGTTCCACCTTTCACAGTTAGAATGCCTGCCACTTTCAGAATAACGTCTTTAGCTGCAGTCCAACCATTTAATTTTCCAGTCAGTTTCACACCTATCGCTTTCGGCCATTTTAATTCCCAAGCAAGGCCAGCCATCACATCACAAGCGTCAGCTCCACCAACACCGATCGCAATCATGCCTAGCCCACCAGCATTCACCGTATGGGAATCTGTTCCGATCATCATCCCACCAGGGAAGGCGTAATTTTCTAGTACGACCTGGTGAATGATCCCAGCCCCTGGTTTCCAGAAACCAATGCCATACTTATTCGAAACGGAAGATAAAAAATCATAAACTTCTTTGTTTTCATCTAAAGCAACGCCAAGGTCTTTTCCTGATTCTACTTTAGCGGTAATTAAATGGTCGCAATGCACTGTCGAAGGAACAGCCACCTTTTTTCGACCAGCTTGCATAAATTGTAATAATGCCATTTGCGCAGTTGCATCTTGCATAGCGACTCGGTCCGGAGCAAAGTCAACATAGTCTTTGCCTCTACCAAATGCTTGTTTTGTGTTTCCATCCCAAAGGTGGGAGTAAAGAATCTTTTCTGTGAGTGTAAGGGGTCGCCCAACGACTGATCTTGCTTGCGATATCGCCGCTTCCATTTTCTTGTAGCGAGCCTGAATCATTTCTATGTCAAATGCCATCTTGTCCTCTTGATACATTTATCGTTTTTTAAAATGCAGAATCAATCCAAAATTGATTTGGTGGGGGGTAAATTGGCCGAATTTGGAAAATCAGCCGTCTATGAGGACATAAACCTCTTCGGCTTTCAGAATCAGACCCGATTTAATTTCAATTAGCCTGGTATTGACAAAAACACCATCTTGGTAAGGACTAATGATTCCAGTGACTAGCACATCTACATTCAGAACTTCGCCTATTTTCCGCAAGGTGGAAAGATCGGGAGAGGATTCAAGGCTCAAGCCCTTCTCTTTCAAAGATCTTTCATTTACCATGCGATCAAGAATCATAAACCTGTCCTTTTTCACGAGTTCAGTTGTCAGTTTTTCTGAGAGAATATTTCCATAAATATTTTTTGTCCCATCGGTTGCCGTAAAGGTGAGTACAATCAACCTTTGTTTATTGACAAGAAAACCTTTTTCCGAAAGGGAAAGAGCTAATTTTTCCAGTGGTGGAAGGATAGGTTTTTGTGGACGAGATTCTTTCTCATCACCTATAAAACAAGAAAAGAAGAATACAAAAACCAGAAGTGGTATTTTAAAAAGCAACGTCTACACCCAAGGAGGTCGCATATTCATAAAAAGATTTTCCTTGGCCTACTCCGAGAGGAGTCATGCCAGGAACACCCAGAATCAACCCATCCTTGTAAAACTGATTTTGTACGTTGAAGAAAAAGCTGGAACGACTCGATGATGGATTTTTTCCGCGAAACGATGCGGTGAAAGTCGAGGGTGATCTGCCACTCGCGTCTTTGACCTGATTGACAGGATCATTGAGTACGTTGTAGAAATTGTTCCCTACATAAATGGAATATCGTTGCGATTGATCCAAAAAGAAAATTACGCCGAGCGAAGCAAGATCTTGTGAAGGATTGAACGCTTGGCCATTTTGGCTTCCCAAGCCAGTTTTATTAGAAAGATAGTTGTAACGAACGTTCAACTGAACTTTTTTACCACCCATAAAAACAGACACTTTACCACCGTCAGGTGCAGACATATTTAATGAATTTTCTGTACGCTGATTGTAAACAGAAGTCTGAAGTTTAAAATAGTCCGAAGGAGTAAAGTTCGCCTGCCACTCGTACAGTTGTTTTACGTCATCTCTTTCACGGCGAGATATGTCAGTGGGTCGATTCGGGTTCAACGGATTAAAATTATAATTAGAAGTGGTAGAATTCACGTAAGATGTATCACCCGTCAGAACTTTGGCCTGAAAAAGATCGCCACTTTGAATGGAGATTCCAGCCATAGCAACGTTTCTTTGGACACGAGACCTATCATCGATTAACTGATCATAGTTCCCACCCTGAATAACTGCCCCGATATTGGGGGTTATGGCATATTGTAATTCATAGGAGTCTGACCTTCTGCTTGAAAAACGATCCATCGGCGAAAAATCTCTTCTCGTACCTTGCGGATACAAATTGGAAACATTTCCGATTGCTCGCATAACGAAACCATCCTTCTGGAAATAAATCTTTTTTTCACCGATTCTGTTTTCATATAAATCCCAGTCAGTCCTAGTGCGAATAGATGTTAAGTGCGCCTCCGACTGGGAAGGAAGCATATTGTGATCAAGTGCTTTATTCTCCAATTGAAGTGTTTCATAAATAGAAGCATTCAAACTAAACTCTGATTGAGAGGGAGGTTGATTGGCTGAAGTTTCTAACTTTTTATCTTCGTCTGCGGAATCAAATGATCTCTGTCTGATTTCTTTTCTGATGGAATCGTTATCTCTAGGAACCATAGGCAACCCGGAGTCCGTAGACTTCACGGGTGCCAGTGACACGATGGCCACTAACCCTGCGCTCGAAAGGAGGGAAATGATTACTGAATTTTGTGGGGAAATCATTCTAAAACGACAGTGTCCTTCGAAATTAATGCAAAACTCTAAAATGTAAATTCATTTTTCATTTAAAGAACATTGCGTCCCCGTAAGAATAGAATCGGTATTTTTTTTCCAATGCATGATGATAAGATTTCATTGTAAGCTCCTTCCCAACAAATGTACTAACAAGTAAGAGCAGACTTGATCTCGGAAGATGAAAATTTGTGAGAAGTCCCTGAACCGATTGGATCCTGTCACCTGGTGACATAAATATGTCAGTTTCACCTGCGCCTGCCATATATTTTTGAGTCGCTTTCTCAAATACAGACTCAAGCACACGTAAGGAGGTCGTCCCAATGGCGATGATCCTCCGCCCTTGTGCTCGCGCACGATTCAATGTGTCAGCTGTTGCAACAGAAACTTCGTACGATTCCGAGTGTAATTTTTTTTCAAGCCATTGTTTTTCATTCAAGGGTTGAAACGTTCCATATCCAATTTTTAAATGAACGGGGACAAATTGAATACCACCTTCTTCCAATTGGGCCTTGAGTCCCTCTGTAAAATGGAGCCCCGCTGTGGGAGCAGCCACAGAACCCAATGATTTTGCAAAAATGGTTTGGTACCGCTCCTCGTCTTGTTTTGTCGCCCGTCGTTTCAAATACGGAGGAATAGGAATGTTTCCCCAAAGATCAAAATCTTCTTCGGTAACCAAAGTTGAAAAACGCAAAAAAGATAAATCCCCTTGCTTTCCTTCATATGTACAGGAATAATTCGGATAGTCTTCCGGACTAAGAGTTTCACCTAAGCGTAGTTTTTTGCGATTTTTTAAAATACAAATCCATTCTTTGCCTTCAGGATCACGAGATTCTAAAAAAACGGATTCGTGAATTCGTCCGTGGGCAGTCGATAGATAAACTCTTCGTTTGGAAACTTTTGTTTCGTTAAAAACGAATATATCTCCTGGAATGAGATAACTTGCAATATCTCTAAAATGTGTATGGTCTTTGATCAGTCCCGTTTGTTTGTCGACAACAAGCAACTTTGATTCATCTCGATTACCCGCGGGAAACTTGGCAATGCGATCTTCTTCCAAGGGAAAGTCGTACTCATTTAAGATTTCCTCTAGGGTCATACTGTCAGGAAAATCTTGCTATAATGGGGAAAAACCAAAAATTGGTAGGAAATCTATGTGGAAAACATTTTCAAAATCGGAAATTGGTGGAAGGATCGTTCTCTTTACCCTTCTTGCACTTTTTATGGTCAATGGGCTCACCCGTGTTTCCCAAAAATCAGACTTTTTGGACTATTACCATGCAAGCGAACGTTGGAAAACAGGCGACAATCTATATAAATTTGATGTCGCCTACGAACTTCAAAAAAGCGTAAAAAAATGGGAGGATTTGTTTTTGCCTGAAAATTCAAAATTATTGAATTCTCTTCAAAACCAAACAGCTACCTATATCTACCCTCCTCTGTTTTCTTTTCTGTTACTGCCTCTCACTTTTTTTTCTGAAAACGTAGCCTCTGGTATACATAGCCTCATCAACTTTCTGGCATTAGGCGGCATACTATATCTTTTTTCATCCAAAAACAAATTCCAAACGCAAATTCAGAATATCGAATGGATGCTTGTTTTTGTTTTACTTATTAATTTCAGATATCTAGAGAGCCATATTCAAAACAACCAAGTTGGAATTTTATTAGTTTTTTTAGTCTTACTCGCATTAACTACAAAAAATGATCTCACTGCAGGACTTCTACTTGCTCTGGCCACAAGCATCAAAGTTACTCCTCTTGTTTTTATCGCAGTTTTCCTTTATGAAAGGCGTTGGAAAACAATAGTATGGTTTGTATTTGCTATGGTTTTCTGGAATATGTTACCAATGATATATAACTTCAACTATACGATAGAAATGTCCAAACTTTGGATCAGTGAAGTTTTAGGGAATGCACTTTCAAATCCACTCTTAAGATCTTGGAAAAATAACCAAAGTCTTCCATCCACACTTGCTAAGTATTTTATTAGTGGAGCTGACTTTGTGAATCAGCCTCTTTACAGAATGCCATTTATCAGTTTATCCCTTGAAGCAGTAAAAATGATTCAATTATCGATCACTCTGCTCTTTGGTTTGCCGCTCTTATATCTACTCAAATTTCAGAATAAAAAATGGGAAATTACCAGTTTGCTCTTTCTCGCATCCGCCTTGTTTAGTGGCATAAGTTGGATCCATAGTTTTGTGATCATTTTATTTCCGTCATACTTGCTTGTATCTAAATTTCAGTCCGATAGATTTTCGAAGAAGGAGAAATTAACGCTTCTTTCCATCTTTGTATTGCCTCTACTCACGCATCGTACATTTGTTGGCGGATTCATAGAGAACGTGTTTCTCATGTTTTCAATTCTGTTGTATTCTGGTATGGCACTATATATTTTCATCCTTAGAGATTCCTTCATTCCTCATGAAAATCGGAATTGATGTCAGGCCTCTGGCCTATGGAATCACTGGGAATTCTCGTTATCTAGCGGAATCACTTCGTATCCTACTTAAAAAAAGGAAATCAGACGAATTCTTCTTTTTTAGTAACAAACAGATTCATCCCGTATTCAATGATCTACTGTCAAATAATAACATAACACTCGTTATTGAAAAAAGAATGATCCCAGGACCGCTCTATTTAAATTTTATTCTGCCCTCTCGAATCCGAAATAATAAAATTGATAGATTTTGGGGCACCTTACAGATGCTACCAATTTTTAAACTTGGAATTCCTACTTATGTAAACTATCATGATTTAAACTTTGTCTCAGCCAAAGAAACAATGGCGAAATGGAATTATTACCAACACAAATTTTTTTCACCCATTACACTTCGAAACGCTGACAGGATTTTTTGTCTTTCTCAGAATACGTCGACTGAAATATCAAAATACTTTCCATTCGCGAAAGATAAATGTACTGTCATCTATCCAGGAGTTAAAAAAAGAAAATTCAAACGTACAAATGGTACGCTTCCTAAAAATTTCTTTTTGACGATCGGGACTCTCGAACCAAGAAAGAATCTACAGAGACTGATTAATGCGTTTCAAAAATTCAAGGAAAAATCACCTAAAAACCGTCATTCACTACTCCTGTTAGGAAGAAAAGGATGGGGAGAGGAAGGGGATCAATTGTATCAATATTTAAAATCAGACTCTAGCAAAAAACAGGCGATCTTTTTTTTAGAAAATCCTTCCGATGACATTCTTGGTCAGGCGATCGCAGATTGTGAGGCATTTTTTTTCCCATCCCTGCACGAAGGTTTCGGTTTACCTCTACTGGAGGCTATGATCGAAAACAAAAGATGTATTGCCTCTGAGATACCTGTCTTTAAAGAAATACTACAAGATAAAAATGATATTTATGTGGACCCAACAGACACGAGTGCTTGGGAAAAATCATTTCTCACTGCGAGTCAATTTAAATCCAATATTCGGGTTCCAAAGTTTTCAGAAAAAAACTGGTCCTGGGAAAAAACAGCATCACTTTTAGAAAAGGAAATATTCCAATGAATCACATGTTAACGCGAATTTTATTTTACTTCAGAGAATCTCAGATAAAAAGGAAAAATGCTTATTTTGGTACCTCACTTTATGAGAAACTACTACCGAATCCATTGCCTCATTGGATTCTAATAGGTGTCTGTGGATTTGTAATATTTTACCTTTCTATAAATATTCATTACCTGAGCGATTTTTTATTCTGGTTCGTCGGTATTTTAGAAATAACTAAAGTGTTAAAAATTCCGTTTCTTGATCACATTAAGTATTATCAATATCTCGGTATGTTCGTATTTTTCTATCTAACCTTCTCTCTCCTTTGGGACCTAAGTTCGCTTTTGAGTAAGTGGTCGACAAAAATCTACGTAATCCGAGATGAAATCTGGAAAATCGAAAACTATGGGTTAGGTGCCAAATTAACGAAGTTTTCTTATTCACCAGAGGAAATCCAAGTTGTTTGGATTCATTCTGGAATCCTAGATTATTTCGGTCTGAATCAAATTAGCTGGAAAAAGGGAGATCAGGTGCTGGCCACATCTCCTTTTTTCTTTCCCTATAGAAAAAACAAAGTACTATTAAATAAAATACTTAAACGTTAGGTTCTAACAATTTGAAGAAGATCTTTCTCTTTATAATTATTTTACTACTCTTTCTTTTCCATCTTAGGTACTTATCGAGAACCTTTGATTGGGATTCTTGTGTATATGCATTGAATATCCAAAAAAATAGAATCGAGTCTGCATTTTTTAATCCTCACCATTTAGGATTCGAGTCTTCGGGTCTACTCTATTGGAAATGGATTCAATCTATCTACCCCACTACTGATATTATGTTTTTTCTTCGCCTTCGGATATTAGGTGCATCCCTTTTATTTTTAGCTACATTTACTTGGCTTTTTCATAAACTTTATAACGACTATGTCGGTGCGATTTTGTTGATGTTTCTCATTCAGTTTAGCCAAGCATTCTGGTTTTATAGCTTACACAACGATACACCCCTGATACATTCTTGTTTAATCGCTCTTTTGTTTTTGTTTTCTGTTTATTTTCTTAAAAACGATCTAAAACAATGGCACCTAATAATTCTTTGGTGCTTGCAGTTATTCACGATCTACTTTCATCAATCGAATGTGATTCATTTTGGAATTGTTCCCATGGCAGTTCTTTTTACAAAAAATCGCTCAATTGGTAAAAAAATGAGGACTATTTTTATTTATCTATTTCTTCTTGGAGTTGCTACTATACTTTCTTATTTGTTCGTCGGATTCGTAATTCTTAAGCGGGGCCTCGGCCCCATAGATGAAAAGCACTTTACTTTTTGGATGTTTCTCTATGCCGCTATCAATCGATGGGGTACTAGTATTGGCGAAAAAAATTATTTTCTTTATTTTTACAGAGGAATTGGTGATGCGTTTTTGATTTTTCAGAATGTAACTCCAAAATTACGAGTAGACTTTTCCAATTTTACTTCCAAAAATCATATATTATTTAATTTAAACGCTATTTTTTGGATATTCACTTTTGCAATGGGTTTTCTAAACTTTCGTAACTTATGGAAAATGTTTAAAGCAGAGTTGTTACTCATGCTTTTCTGGTTAATTCCATCAGTCTGTTTTTATACTTGGTGGGAGGGTTATTTTTTTGAGTTTTGGGTTGGTACCACTATTGCATTATGGATACTAAATTTTTATATATTTAAATCGTTGTCTTTGACTACATTCCCGCACTTCTCTAAATCTATTGT
>Ga0075156_10001215_pt1 | contig 13952 bp, 15 predicted proteins | sample JI81AbrownDNA_FD_70966 | JGI IMG/M metagenome (GOLD analysis project Ga0075156, IMG submission 70966) | Wastewater effluent complex algal communities from Wisconsin, to seasonally profile nutrient transformation and Carbon sequestration -... | ecosystem: Engineered > WWTP > Effluent > Algae...
GGCACGTTCCTCCATCGGCTATCTCTCGCAGCGATTTTCCATGTACGAAGACCTGACCGTTCTGGAGAACATCCGTTTCTTCGCCGAAGTGCGCGGACTCTCTTCCTCTGAATGGCTGCCACGCTCCATGGAGATTCTCGATTTTGTGGGGCTGGGAAAATTCAAGGACCGCCGCGCAGGTCAGCTCTCTGGCGGTATGAAACAGAAGCTCGGTTTGGCAACTGCGCTCGTCACTCGTCCGCGCCTGCTTTTGTTGGATGAACCCACCACAGGTGTTGACCCTGTGACAAGACAGGATTTTTGGCAATTGGTCATTAAGTTGGTCGGATCACGCGAAGGTGATGGTGTCTCCGTCATTATCTCCACCCCATACATGGACGAAGCCTCACGTTGTCATCGTGTTGGATTTATGAAGAATGGAAAGATCATAGCCGAAGACACCCCATCCACGTTACGAGCGCGCCTCAATGGACGCGTCCTCGAGCTGCGCGGCTCGCCATTGAAACTGATTCGCCACATTGCCCATCAAGATCAAGATGTTGAAGATGTGCAGGCGTTCGGTGACAGGCTCCACATCCGCGTGCGGGACGATCAGGCTCAGCATGTTATTCGTAGATTGCAAACCGAGATCGCAAGCGTGGGCGGGCAGGTGGATGAACTTCGTGTTGTGCCCCCCGCTCTGGAAGATGTATTCATTGCCTTATCCGAAGATAAAGCAGAAGCGATCGCCTCGTTATAAAAGGAGTTAGCCATGATCAATCTTGACTTTGGTGTTTTGGTAGATCGTCCCATAAAAGATGTATTCACATTTGTTTCCAACCCTAACAACATGTCGCAATGGAATTCTGCGGTTGTCAGTTTGCAACAAGCAACACCTGGTGACGTTGGCGTTGGCACAAAATTCAAAACCGTTGGCGAAATGATGGGACGCCGCATCGAAGGCGAAATGCAAATCACCATCTACGAGCCGGATACCAAATGCGGCTTTCAATTACAAGCCGGCCCCATGCTGGTCAACCTCACGCTTTCATTCAAAACGGTTGGCACAGGCACGAAGATCAACCTTAATGCGCAGGGCAACCCTGGCGGAATTTTCAAACTCGCCGAAGGTGTGATGGCAGGGCAGGTGAAATCCATGATGGAAGGGAATCTCGCCCGCTTGAAAACGGTGCTGGAAAAGGAAGCGTAAATGTCATTGCCTGTTATTTATGTTGAAAATCTCACGCGCCGCTTCGGTGATTTTGTCGCCGTCGATCACATCAACTTTGAAGTGAACGCGGGCGAAGTGGTTGGCTATCTCGGCCCCAACGGCTCGGGCAAAACCACCACCATCCGCATGTTGCTCGGCTTGCTCACACCCAGCGAAGGCGAAGCGACCGTCCTCGGTTACGATGTCTATCGACAAAGCGAAGAAGTCCGCGCGCGCGTTGGATACATGTCGCAAAAATTTGCCATCTATGATGATTTGACCACCCTCGAAAATTTGACATTTTACGGCGGTGTGTATGGGATTACTGACAAAGCCCGCATCTTACACACCCTTGAGCTGGTCGGTCTTAAAGGGCATGAACATACGCTGACAAGGGATATGTCCACCGGTTGGCGGCAGAGACTCTCTCTCGGCATTGCGCTAGTCCACGAGCCGAAATTATTGTTCCTCGATGAGCCCACCTCAGGCGTTGACCCAACCGCCCGCCGCGCATTCTGGGACTTGATCTATCAACTCGCTGAAAGCGGCGTGACCATCCTCGTCACCACCCATTACATGGACGAGGCCGAATACTGCGAACGAGTGGGCGTGATGCGTGATGGGAAATTATTGGCGATGGATACCCCCACGAATCTAAAACGCTCCATCATCCAAGGGGATGTATGGGAAGTGTACGCTCATCCACTCGAGCAGGGATTGGAACTGCTGAATGCAATGGACGGAGTCGAACGCGTCGGGTTGGCGGGTGACCATTTACGAGTCATCAGCCAACAGGTAGAGAAAGAGGCGTTGCAAAGCCTCTTAAAGAAGAATAAGATTCAGGTTGAAAAAATCGAGAGGGGAGAGGCCACTCTGGAGGATGTCTTCCTCGCGCTGGCTCGTTGATTTCCGTACCGCGAAATTTATTTCGCGTGCATAAGCGCGAGATAAATCTCGCGGTACGTTTTATTATTGCTCGGGGGTGACGATTGCCATGATGAGATATACCAACAGCATTGCGCCGTTGAAGGTGAAGAAACCAAGCACGAATAACAGGCGGATGACGGTGGGGTCAATGTTGAGATAATCTCCAAGGCCTGCACACACGCCCGCGATCATGCGGTTGGATTTGCTTCGAGTGAGGTTTTTTACGTCGTTCATTTTTGCTCCTTTCGTTTTGTCTATTTGTCTTACGCAGCAAAACGAAAAGGGTTGCAGTTAAAGATCGCCAAGCGGCATTTTGTAAGGCAGCATGAATTCTTTCGGCAAAATTTCTGCGGTACTTTGCTTGTCTGGAAAATCAGAGCGTTTCAATTCGTTCAAAATGAATAGGGTGTCTTGCGTAGTGTCGTCCACAACACGGGACATGGTGCTTTCATTGAGGTAGGGGTATTTCCTGTCTTCAAACCAGTATGGGTCGTATTCGCCATAAAATTTGCGGATGTAATCATATTGTTGGTGCAGGGCGGCTTCTCGGATGAACGGCAGATGGGAAGGCGGGTTTGGCGTTGGATGAATGACCTGCCAGAACAGGCTTTCCTTGTGGGTATAGTTATAAACCTGGTCGAGTCCGTACCAATCTTTTTTGAATATGCCCCACGCTTTTTGATGATCTTCGGCGATCAATTCATGAAATGCTGCCTTGGTTGTGGCATCTAAATATTTGAACCACAGCATGTCGCAAATGAGGTGCGTGAAGAAGCCGAGGCGAAAGCTATATTTTTGAATATCATCTTGCGGATTGAGGTCAGCGAGATATTCGCGGTAATACACAAGGTCGCGGATCAGTCCTTCGTTTTCACCTTTTTGTAGGAAGTGAGTCACTTCTTTGGGCGGGTCGAACTCCGTCCATGTTTCGTTGGGGACGCCCGAATCAGGAGCAAGATTGCCGAATGTGAATAAAGTTTTATCCAATTCGGGAAGGTGAGGTAGCAGTTTTTCAGCGATGCGAAGATGACAGATCCATGTGCCCATTTATGTTTATTTGTGTTTCCTTCCCTCAAAATAATTAGCGGCGGCAGCGTAAAGCAGAAAGACGCCAAGCATAATAAATACCACGGCTTGCAAGCCGAGCCATTTCAATTGCCATAATCCAAAACCAGCAAATACCCCGCCTACCAGCCCGTAGAAAACTGCGTTGCGCATGTAGCCAGAAGCCACCCGCTTGGACTGGAACAAATTGCGCGCAGCAAGCTGCTCAATTTGATGGACTTCATCTTCGTGGCGATTTTTGCACGCGATGACATCGTCTACGACAGCGGCGCACTCGGAACACAATCCGCGCTGGCAGTATTTGCAGACTCCCACAGCGGATTGTTCGGGATGATAAAAGCAGTTCATCTAAATTCTTTCCTCTTTCTTCTTAACCCTTCACTACAGGATGCCTCAACACCGTCTTCATTTTATCAGGCGCAGCCTTGCGCGGGTCGCTCAGATAAATCTCGTGATGTTTCCCACCCCTTGGCCCGACCTTATCTTCCAAGCCATTCTCTGCCATGAATTCCTTCATGCGCTCAATGGTGGCAGGTTCCGTGGCGTACGGCCCAATGTGCATAGTTTGCACACACAGACCTTCTTCAAAATATGTTAGCCGTACTTTGGATAGCATTTCCGAATCCCCTTTCTTCTTGCGGACTTGTTCCCTTGCTTCCTCAAAAATCTCTTTGGTGATGATTTCTGGCTGCATAATCATCAGCGTGTAAAACCAGTTGTCTTTCACGGTGATGTCAAAGAATCCATCCTCGACCCACCAAAGTCCCTCAAGCGCCATGACGGGGTAATCAATGGCATTCGTCTTGCGCTTTTTGAGCATGAACTTGAGTGTGTAAGACAGCCCATACAACGCCTGAGTAGCCTCTGCAAAATTTGGTGACTTGCCAGGTTCGGAACCTTTTTCAATCGCGCCGTCGATCATGGCAAATTGCAGGTTCGGCACTTGCACAGTTTCGATCTTCTTCGCCGAAGGTTGATACAGATTTTTGTATTGTTTTTTCAAGTCGAGAATTTTCATAAGTGCCTCCCGTTTCATACTAGCACGCACGTTCTACATTTGCAAGTGAGTTTTATCCATCGCCTTTGTGAATGACGCCCCTGCCGTATTTTTCCTGAAGTTGATCCACAACCTCCTGCACCTTGCGGGACTTTTCGCCTCCTTCGTCCCACAAGCTGAGTTGCCGAACTGGAGCACCGATCCCGCTGACACCGACTCCGATCAACCGAACGGCTTGATTCGGCTTGCGGACGGCTTTCATCAGTTTGACGGCGGCATGGAAAATTTCATCCTCATTATCTGTGGAGGTTGGCAATGTAGTTTGCCGCGAAAGCGTGGTGAAATCTGACCAGCGTATTTTCAATTTGACAGTTTTGCCCGCAAGGTCATTTTTGCGAAGCTGCCGCGCCACATCTCTGGATTGTTCGCGTAGAGTCTTTTCGAGCGTCTGTTCATCGCGCACATCCACGTTAAAGGTGGTTTCCTGGCTGACAGATTTCGTTTCATATTCAGTCACGATGGGGCGGTTATCAATTCCCTGCGCGTGATGCCACAAGTCCCGTCCGTTTTCGCCAAAGAGATTAACAAGTTCTTTTTCGGGCCAGTTGGCAATGTCGCCAATGGTGTAGATGCCAAGTTCAGTTAACCGTGCAAATGTTTTTGGACCCACACCCCAGAGCATATCCGCGGGCAGGGGAGCGAGGAAGTTGGCTTCGTCTCCTGCGGGAACAACGGTAAAGCCGAAAGGCGGGCCGATCAACTTATCCCTCGATTGCGCTATCGTTCCGCTCGGGATGGAGGAATGAGAGGATTTCTTCCCGACCTCGGTGGCAATCTTTGCCACGAGTTTGTTGGATGCGATTCCGACAGAGCTGGGTAACTGTAGATCGACACGGATATCAGCTTGCAGGTCCAGAGCGAGGCGCGCGGGGTCTTCGCGAATGTCTGAGATGTCGAGAAATGCTTCATCGATGGAAATCTGTTCCACAAGCGGAGTCAGATCCCGCAGTTTTTCCATCACGCTTTTTGAATATTCTTCATATAACTTATGCCGCCCCGGCACGATGAGAAGTTCTCTACACAATTGCAGTGCGCGAGACATGGGCATTGCGCTGCGCACGCCCACAGCCCGTGCGGCATACGAACACGATGCCACCACGCCGCGTTCGTTTGGCTTACCGCCAACGGCGAATGGTTTACCGATCAGTTCAGGGTTTTGAGTTTCTTCCACTGAACAATAAAACGCATCGAGGTCTAGATGAAGAATGGTGCGGGGCATGTCTGTAATTATAGTGCAATGCTTTTATGATTCGATTTCATGTGTAATTAAGAAGAAAAGAGGCGAAAAATGGTTCTTTTCTCTTATTGAACATTTGTTAAAGAAAAGTTATACTAGGGATGGCGTATAGTCAAAAGGAACTTTATTAGACTTTACAACGTTATTATTTAGTACTTAAGTTGATGGAGGAAGAAATGAAATTTCTAACCAAACTAGGAACTGCCCTGCTCTTGATCGCCTTGATGGTGTCTATTCTGCCTGCGGCAGCCGCGCAGCCAGTAAAAGCAGCAACCTGTAACTGGGCGCAATTCGTCGCCGATGTAACAGTTCCAGATGGCACGAGCTACGCTCCCGGTACTGCATTCAAGAAGACCTGGCGTTTGAAGAATATTGGCACATGCACATGGACCAGCGCCGATGTCTCGTTGATCTTTGACAGCGGTGAGCAGATGGGCGCGCCCGCTTCTGTTGCCCTGCCGACAACGGTTGCCCCCGGCCAGACAGTGGACATCACTGTAGATATGACCGCTCCCAGCGCGGCGGGTCATTATTTTGGCTATTACAAATTCAAGAGCGCATCCGGTGGAGTGTTCGGCATTGGTTCAAGTGCAAATAAATCCTTCTGGGTTGAGATCAATGTTACGGCATCTGCTGGCACTGGGTATGACTTTACTGCGAATGCTTCATCTGCAACATGGTCCAGCGGCGCGGGCGCATTAACCTTCCCCGGCACCGATGGCAATGCGAGCGGCTTTGCCCTTAAGTTGGACAAACCCAAGCTGGAAAGCGGAATTGAATCTGCGCAGGCTGGCTTGCTGCTTGCCCCCAACAATGTAAACAATGGTTTTGTTCAGGGCATTTATCCCGCCTTCAAAGTGCAGAATGGTGACCGCTTCCAGGCGACCATTGGCTGCGAAAATGCTGCCACCACTTGTTATGTTGCCTATCGCCTCGATTATCAGATCGGCACGGGCGCTGTCAAAACCTTCTGGACTTTCCGTGAAAAATATGAAGGCTGGACGTACAACGTCAATCTGAATCTGAGTTCTTTGGCTGGGCAGGATGTGAAGTTCATTCTCGTCACTTCTGCTTATGGTTCACCAACGGGTGATCGTTCGTTGTGGGTTAACCCCATCATCTCACGCGCGGGCGGCACTTCTACACCTGCCACTGCCACCCCCATCACACCGACTGTAACCGGCACACCTCCTACTGCAACAGCAACTTCCTCAGCCACCTCGATCCCCAATGCGTGTGACCGCGCTCAGTTCGTTGCTGATGTGACTGTGCCCGATGGCACCTCCTTCGCTCCCGGAATTGGTTTCACCAAAACTTGGCGCTTGAAGAACATCGGCACTTGCACATGGACAAATTACAGCCTGATGTTTGACTCTGGCGAAAAGATGAGCGGCCCCGATACCGCGCTTATCCCCACCACCGTTGCCCCCGGCCAGACAGTTGATATCACCGTTCAACTAACATCGCCAACCACCGCAGGCACGTATCGCGGATATTGGAAACTCAAGAACAACACCGGCGTACCTTTCGGAATTGGCTCTGCTGGAACCAAATCCTTCTGGGTTGAGATCAAAGTTTCTGGCACGGGCACTGTCCCTGGAACGGCTACAAAGACAGCCACTGCGGGCACTCCGGCTACACCTGTTACTCCTGCAACTCCGGGCGCAGGCACAAGCTATGACTTTGTTGCCAACGTCTGCACAGCCAAGTGGTACAGCGGAGCAGGCGAACTGCCATGCCCCGGCACAGATGGCGATGCAAAAGGCTTTGTCCTGATCACCACTCCATCCAAAATGGAGAACGGCACCAACGACAGCCGCCCGGGTTTAGTTACCTTCCCGCAGAATGTAACCAACGGCTACATTCAAGGCATTTACCCGATCTACAAAGTAAAAGCTGGTGATAAATTCCGCACCGTGGTGAACTGCGAAAACGGCGCCACCTCCTGCTACGTGGTCTTCCGCCTCGATTACTCAGTTGCCGGAAGTTCCTCCATCCAAACCTTCTGGGCATTCGTGGAAAAATACGAAGGCGGCGTATACACCGCAGATGTTGACCTTAGCGCCCTTGTTGGTCAGGATGTGAAATTCATCCTCAGCGTGCTTTCGGCTGGTTCCGCTACAGGTGACCGCGCCCTTTGGGTTGCGCCCATTATCTACAACGCGTCGTCTGCACCTGCTGCTGTACCAAGCGCCACACCCACTGTGACAACCGCCCCCGCTTCGCCGACGGTTACAAATACGGTTGCCGCACCGTCTGAAACCCCAACTGCAACATCAACACCGACGGCAACGGCCGCTCCATAAATTTGCTCAAACAAAAAAAGTTCCCGTTGTCGCAAGGCAACGGGAACTTTTATATTAAGCAGTCGTCCAATTTTATAAGGAGATTTTATGAAGCGACTATTAACCTTGATTTTGATTTTCCTCACGGCTTGTTCTGCCAACCCCACACCCGCTTCTTTCTTTAATCTGACGCCTGACCCTGCAACCCTAAATAGTGATTCTACGCCCGTACAATCAGATGCGCTTCCCACACCAATTGATCAGCTGGGGACAATTCCCTTCGTAACAGAATCCAGCCCACAGATTGGAGAAGAGGCGGGGGAGTTGTATTTCTTCTATCAGCCGCGCCAGCAGGGCCAATCCATTCAATTGGTGAGAGTATCTGGCACCTGCGTATTCGATGCGAATTGCCCGCCGCTGGAAGTGATCCCTGTTCCTTTCCCGTTCAACTTTACGATTAATGCACTGAGCTGGTCGCCGGATGGAAAGTTCGCCGCGTTCTCGTACTCTGACCAGCCGAACGGCACGCCCACGAAATTATGGCTCTTCGATGCCGCCGCAAAAACGTGGATGTCTCTCGCGCAGTTCGCATACATTGACCCGCCCTTCTGGTCGCCGGATGGTTCGTGGATCGCCTTCCGCACGCAGGATGGGCTTGGCGGGGAGGATGTGTATGTGGTGCGCCCGAATGGTACGGAGTTGAAAAGCGTTTCGGCGGCGCTGCCTGTGGAGGGACGCCCGTATATTATGGACGGCTGGTATGTTGAAAATATTATGATGCGTTCGGCTTTGCCGGGAAGCGTTGGGAATTTGTACTTGGTGGAAGCTGCAACCGGACAGACGCGCCCGATGTTTGAGACTGAGCTGACAAAGGCGCAATTTATTGCCTCGCCGAATGCGGGTTTCTTTGCGTATGATGATTTGGATATGAATACGCGGATCCATGCGTTGAAGGTGATGGAGCCAAACGGTTCCAACTCACTGACGGTTGCCAGCTTTACTGGCGGCTCCATCTACCCGATGATCTGGTCGCCGGATAGCAGTTTGATCGCATTCAACTATTATGGCAGCTTCACAGGCGGCGAACCCAGCGCGGAAGTGTACGTGGTGAGCCGCACGGGAGGAACCCCATCGCTGGTATATAAAGGCACCACAGTGGGGCGGCTGCTCTTTTCGCCGAATGGAAAATATCTGCTTGTGGAAGAGACCACTTCGATCTCAGGCGGACACTTGTTCCTCGTCAACCTCGCCACCTTGGAGCAGAAGATTTTGCAAGCCCCGGGCCTTTCCACGGATTACGATTGGTATGCGCCTTCGTGGAGACCGTAGAGAGCGGATGGCTACATCTGCCAGCCTTTCGGAGGCAAAATAGGCAATCTGAAAAAACTTCTACATGTTTTTTGAATACCCTGTAAGGATATGGGTAATTTGCTTGCAGGATATTAAAAAGATGTACTGTCATCTTTCCAAAGATGACAGTACATCTTTAAGAAAATGACAGTACAAGTTTGGGAAAATGTACTGTCATTTTTTCTGGAAGGCTGCTTTGTATAGCTAATAGCCCCATGCTGTTTTTGCCGGTTTCAGCTTTGTTGTTGATAAGGTTATTTGATCTTCCTAGTGAGGATGGTATCGAGCATCAATCCTATCGATAGCCCCAGAAACGTGAAGAAGACTTTATAGGCAATGACCTTGTTTGGAAAGTCCCAGGGGTTTTGCCAGAGCCATAATTTATTGTCAGTCGTCAGCGCGAGTGAGACTCTCCAGGGATTCTCTTCAGATTTTGTGGAACCTTCTGTGGAAGCCTTTGTAAAAGTTGTAGAAGAGATGCAGGTTTTGATCGGGTGGGACAAAGGATAGGCAAGATAGTCGTTCTCACATTTGCCTTCGCTGACCACATATTTATCACTCGGCGCAACGTCCGGCACTTCATCAACTTGTTCCCAGCAGGCTTCCGCTCCCTCGCAGGGATACAAAATGTGATATGTCTCATTATCTGCTGTCGTCACCCAGAATTCATTGCCGTACGGTTGTAGCGTGAGTACCTTTTCCACGGGCAGGGGGAAATAATCAATTGGTTTCCAAAAGGTGTTTCCACCCGCGAACCAGAGACTGGTCAAGAGGTAGCCGAGCAATGGGCCAAGGACGATGCAGCTTATAAATATTCTTATTCTTTTTGAGGAATTCATAAGGCGAGTATTTTATCTTAAAACCCCTCTCCCAAATATGTATAAACTTATCATCTAAAAATATAGGAAGCAGTCTTTTTCGATGGGTTTGTCCTGGCAGCCGCTTTGGGAGGCATTGTATTTGTTGTAATTCTCAGGGCGATACGGCGCTTGTAGTTTCTAAAAAGAGGCTGGCAGTTTCAAAACTGCCAGCCTCTTTTGTTTAAGAATCAATTTTCAATGCGAATTCAATTGCTTGAATGACCCCGTTAATATTGTTCTCCATTTGCTGGCATTGTTGAATTATAGTCCGCTCCAACCGCCGCCATTCCTCCCACAGAGACAAAGCCGCAAGGAAATATGCAATCTGACCGTAAATATATTGGGGATTTTATTTTCTACTCAACAAGCTCGACCCTATCTCCCACAGAGATATGACCTCCATGTAGGACGGCAGTATCAAGCGCAAGTGTGCCCTCAAATTTTTTGACGATATGACGAAGTACTGCATGATTCTGTTTTTGCGTATCGGGGTCATAGGTTGTCATCACACAGCGCCCGCGCAGTTGCGCGAACTCCAGCAGGGATTTTCCAATTTTCATTTTCTTTCCGGGCCATTCCCGTTCTGAAAGACCTTTGACTCCGCCGATAATGATATTGGGACGCAGACGGCGGCGGTCATAGCCAAATTCCTTGATTGCACCGTCGGTTGCCACCAGCAGCGGCAGAATATCAAAACGCTCCAGCCCGTCCCATTCGATCAGGCGCGCAGACTCTCCCGCGGCGGAGATGACCGCGCGTTCTGATTCAGGGTCATCCCAACGGAGTCCATTGATGAGCGGAATGCCGTCGCTGCTGAGTGTTGCTTTTAATCCAAGCAGTTTTGGTTTTGTACGCGAGGTGATTAGCTGTCGTTTTTTTTCATCATAAACAAGCACTCCGCGGTCGCCTTTAATTCCATTTACGGTTATTTCTGCAGCATCGAGCTGCTCGCCTGCCAGGGACTTGACTGGATAACGCCAAATTTCAGCAACAACCATTTTGTTCTGATTATTTTTAGGCATACGAATACTCCCGCCGTTCTCGGGTATTGATTCAACGGCATCACAATGAATTTGGAAATGTAAACGAACGCCGCCCCCATATTCCCATAGCCACCAGACGCAGGCTGGTTGTCTTTACTTACGAAATGATTTCTTTGTTGAAAATAAAACTGATTGATTTATGACCTTATAGCTCCCCCCCTTCGTACGCTACGCGGAGCACCTACCGCTCGCTACACTTCTGGTACTGTCTCCCACATCGTCCCCGTAAGGGGACGATGTGGGACGTGAAAAGCTCTCAAAATTTTTACATATTCCGTTGTCCCATTTGGCGCGAAGCGGGCAGGAGGGGGGCTAAAACCCCTCCGCCACATACTCGCCCCACACGCCTCTCAGTGTATTGCAAATTTCGCCGAGAGTGATGTTATTCTCTACACATTCAATGAAAAGCGGCATGAGATCCCCGTCCAACTACCAAATCACTTCAACTCCATATTTACGAATCTCAGGGTCAGCAGAAAGTAGTGGCATCGTTTCGATCTGACTTTGTGCAATTAACATTCTATCAAATGGGTCATCGTGAATATGTGGCAATTCATACACACGTGCAGCATGGTTGATTTGAATAAGCAGAGGTTGAAAGCGATACAACCCCATACGGTTTGCAATATATTGCGCAGGGGGCTCTGGCAGAATCAGTTTTCCCTTGGCTGCTTTTATGGAGATTTCCCAAACGCTGACGGCAGAGAGGAAGATTTCATTTTCCCCATTAGCAATAATTTCTTTGGCGTGAGATGATAGTTGAGGATCTTCCATGTTCCACCAAAGAAAGGTGTGCGTGTCGAGCAATACTCTCATAGGTCAAACTCAGGCAGAGGAGCATCAAAGTCAGACATGATGATTACCTTGCCTTTGTCAATACCAGGAATGCGTGGAGAAAAGTCTGCGGCTACAAAAGGCAAAATACGAGCCACAGGCTTACCTGCTTTGGCAATAACCACTTCTTCGCCATTTACAACAAGCTCAAGAAGTTTCGAAAAGTGGGTTTTTGCATCGTGAATATTATAAATAGTCATTTTTCACCTCTAAACGCATTGTAGACTAACCAGTGGACTAAGTCAAGTCCTAAAACCCTTCCGCCACGTACTCGCCCCATACGCCTCTCAGCGTATTGCATATCTCGCCGAGGGTGATGTCATTCTCTACGCATTCAATGAAGAGCGGCATTAAGTTCTCGGTTCCACTTGCAGCGGATTTCAACGTGCCGAGCAACTCGTCAACTCGTTCCTTATTTCTCGTCTCTCGCAAGGCCTTCAACTTCGCCTTTTGACCAGCCTCAATCGACGGATCAACCTTCAAGCGTTCCAAGGTGAGAACCTCGTCCACGGCGAATTGATTGACGCCTACTACGATCTGTTCCTTGCGCTCGATCTGTTGCTGTGCGGCATAGGCGGCGTTTTGGATTTCGTTCTGCATGTAGCCGCGTTCAATGGATGGCAGCGCGCCGCCCATCTCGTCAATCTTGGCGATGTAATCGAGCGCGCCTTTTTCGATCTCGTCGGTCAGGTGTTCGATGAGATACGAACCCGCCAGCGGATCGATCGAGTCTGCCACGCCTGATTCGTAGGCGATGACCTGTTGAGTCCGCAGCGCCACACGGACAGATTTCTCGGTGGGCAGCCAGAGGGCTTCGTCCATGCTGTTGGTGTGCAGAGATTGCGTCCCGCCGAACACGGCAGACAAGGCTTGCAAGGTCACACGCACCACGTTATTTTCAGGCTGCTGCGCGGTCAATGTAGAGCCAGCCGTTTGGGTATGAAAGCGTAACTGCCATGAAGAAGGTTTCTTGGCTTGGAAGCGTTCGCGCATAATTTTTGCCCACATACGGCGAGCGGCGCGGAACTTGGCAACTTCTTCGAGCAGGTTGTTGTGCGCATTGAAGAAGAATGAAAGCTGACCTGCGAAGGAGTCGATGTCGAGTCCCACCTTAAGTGCGGCTTCCACGTAGGCGATTCCGTTCGCAAGGGTGAAGGCCACTTCCTGCACAGCGGTGGAGCCAGCCTCGCGGATGTGATAGCCTGAGATCGAGATCGTGTTCCAATACGGAACTTCCTTTGCGCAAAATGAAAAGATGTCGGTGATGAGCCGCATGGATGGCGCAGGGGGGAAGATGTACGTCCCACGCGCTACGTACTCTTTGAGGATGTCATTTTGGATGGTGCCGCGCAGTTGGTGCATGTCCGCGCCCTGACGTTTGGCTACGGCAATATACATGGCCAGCAAAACACCTGCGGGCGCGTTGATGGTCATGGATGTGGAAACTTTGTCAAGCGGGATTTGATCGTACAACTGCATCATGTCATGGATGGAAGAAATGGAGACTCCCACCTTCCCGACCTCTCCCTGCGCGATCGGATCATCCGCATCATACCCAATTTGAGTTGGGAGGTCGAAAGCGACACTCAGCCCCGTTTGGCCTTGTGCGAGCAAATAGCGATAGCGCTTGTTTGATTCTTCCGCTGTGGAAAAGCCCGCATACTGACGCATCGTCCAAAAGCGGGAACGATACATAGTTGGCTGTACGCCGCGGGTAAAAGGATATTCTCCAGGGAAGCCTAATTTCTCCTCGTAAGCAGAGTCATCTGTCGGCGGGAGAGAGAGGCGCGGCACTTCGATTCCCGAGGAATATTCAAAGCGTTCTTTCCTCTCCTTGAATTTATCCAAAGACTTCTTGAGCGTGGATTCTTTCCATTTGTTGTATTGTTCGTTGATGGTCATATCATTCACCTTGATGAATTGAGCTTTTTTTGTGGATACTATTTTCTTGCTTCAAGTATACCGTTTTCACTTGCCTGCATAGGAGAAATGGACGCTTAATTATTAACGTAATTCATCACCAGTTTGAAATGAAAATAGATATAATCTGCCAACTTAGTACACAACTTTCATGTAAGGGAATTGGGTTATAGGAGAAGTATGCG
>Ga0075156_10001220_pt1 | contig 13913 bp, 13 predicted proteins | sample JI81AbrownDNA_FD_70966 | JGI IMG/M metagenome (GOLD analysis project Ga0075156, IMG submission 70966) | Wastewater effluent complex algal communities from Wisconsin, to seasonally profile nutrient transformation and Carbon sequestration -... | ecosystem: Engineered > WWTP > Effluent > Algae...
CAGCTCGAACCCACCCACCTGATCCGACGCTCCCATGTGGTGCTGCGGGCCGGCACCATGATGCTCGGCGCCGGCACCAGCGGCCTGCGCGTGCGCGAGGTGATGGCGTCGGTCGCGCGCACCGTCGGCGTGCAGCAGGTCGACGCACAGGTGACCTTCACCCAGGTCGTGCTGACCATCGGACGGCGTGGCATCTTTCGCACCCAGGTCGGCGAAACCAGGCCGGTCGTCAACGCCGACCGGATCGCCATGCTGCACCGGTTCTCGCACGAACTGGGCGAGCGTGAGCGCGCCGTCGACGTCGAGGCCCGCCTGGACGCAATCGAGAACACCCCATTGCGCTACCCCGCCTGGCTGCTGGTGCCGTTGGTCGCCCTCGCGTGCGCGTCCGTGGCCGTGTTGGCCAACGGCAGCTATCGCGAGGTGCTCGCCGTGCTACCGGCGTCCGCGATCGCATACGGGCTGCACCGCCTGCTGACCCGCCTGCAGTTCAATCTGCTGTCCGTCGTGGTGACGTCGGCGGCCATCGCTTCTGCGCTGTACGTGAGCTTCGCCCAGCTGATCACCCTGGTGGCCGGGTCGCCCAGTCCACGCTTCGCCGCGGGCTTCGTGTGTGCGTCGATCTTTCTGATCCCCGGGTTTCCGCTGGTCACCGCCGGGCTCGACCTGGCTCGCCTCGACCTCGACACCGGCGTTCCGCGAATCACCTATGCGGCGATGGTGGTGCTCGCCATGGCCATCGGGGTCTGGTTGGTGGCCTCCGTGACCGGGGTCTCCCCCACGCCGGTGGCACCGATCGAAGGGCACCCGATGACGGTGTGGGCGGCGCTGATCGCGGCCAGCTTCTTCGCCGTGTTCGGCTGGGCCACCATGTTCAACGTGCCGCCCGCCACGGCAGTCGCCTCGGGCGTGGTGGCCATAGTCGGCAATGTGCCGCGATTGTTGCTGCTCGAGAACGGCGTCAAACCCCACGTCGCCACCTTCGTCGGCTGCGTGATCATCGGCCTCGGCTGCGCCGTCGTCGCCGGCTGGTTCCAGATGACCAAGATCATCATGACGGTGCCCACCCTGTTGGTGTCGATCCCCGGCTCGCCCGCGCTGCGCACCCTGATCTACTTCGACCAGGCCGACATCACCGCGGCAATCGCGTCCGGGGTGTCCACCGTGCTGGTGATCGTCGCGATGGTGGCCGGCCTCTCAGCCGCCCGCATGCTCACCGACCCGGAATGGACGTTCACCAGGTTCGCCACCGGACGAGATCACTGAGTGTGCGGCTCGAGCTGTCCGCTGGTGAGGTGGTACTCGTTTCGCTAGGAAGGTGAAGTGCGTACGTGCGCGCGTTCTCCTTGCTTGCCGATGAGGCTGAGGAACTCCACAGGTCCTGAGCTGGTGGCGCCGAACCAGTGGGGGGTGCGGGTGTCGAACTCGGCGGCTTCGCCGGGTTTGAGGATCAGGTCGTGTTCGCCGAGGACGAGTCGAAGTTTGCCGTTGAGGACGAAGGCCCAGTCGTAGCCGTCGTGTGTGCGCAGGTCTGGCTCGGCGTCATCACGTCCGGCAGGAAGGATGAATTTGTAGGCTTGGATGCCGCCGGCCCTACGGCTGAGAGGCAGGATGGTCCGGCCGTCGTTGGTGCGTATTGGGCGCAGGTTGATGCGCGGGTCGCCGGTCGGTGGTGCATCGACGAGCTCGTCGAGGGTGGCGCCATGGGCGCGTGCCAGCGGTAGTAGTTGTTCGAGCGTGGGACGCCGGAGTCCGGCCTCGAGCCTGGACAGGGTGCTGGTCGAGATGCCGGTCTCCTCGGCCAAGTCGTTCAACGTGATGTTGCGGCGCTGCCGCAACCGCTTGAGCCGTGGCCCCACGGCGTCGAGGGTGCGATCCATTGACTCGTCCATGCCTGGAGTTTTCCATTCGGCAACAATACTTGCAAGTCTGCCGGTGGGCAGTCACGCTCTGGAGTAGGCGCTGCTGGATGGGCAGCGGACCGTACCGAGGGGACAACAATGGCAACGCACACGGATTTTCTTCGCGATGTAGTGGTCGTGGGCGGTGGCGCCGCCGGACTGAGCGCTGCGTTGACCCTGGCCCGGGCGCGCCGATCGGTAACGGTCGTGGACGCGGGCGAGCCAAGGAACGCTCCCGCGGCCGCGGCGCACGGGTTGCTCGGCCTCGAGGGGGTGAACCCACTGGAGTTGCTGGCACGCGGCCGCGAGGAGGTGCGCGGGTACGGCGGTGAGATCCTCACGGGCGAGGTGGTCGACGTGTCTCATGCGTCGTACGGGTTCTCGGTCGCGCTTCGCGATGGCGTCGTGCTCCGCGCCCGCCGTCTACTGATCGCCACCGGGCTGGTGGACGAGCTTCCGGACATCCCCGGGGTGAGGGAGCAGTGGGGTCGCGGTGTCCTGCACTGCCCCTACTGTCACGGTTGGGAAGTTCGCGATCGCCGGATCGGCGTGCTGGGCACCCACCCGATGTCGTTGCACAAGGCCGTGTTGTTTCGCCAGTGGAGTCCCCACATCGTGTTCTTCGACGACAACAACCAACTCGAAGCAACCGACCGCGCCAACCTGGACGCGCTTGGTATCGCAGTCGTCGCGGGCAAGATCTCCCGGATCGAGATCACCGACGACCACGTGAGCGGTGTACGTCTGGGCGACGAGACGGTCATTGCGGTCGACGCAGTGGCGATCTCGACGCCGATGGTCGCCCGCACCGACCCCTTCGTCCGGATCGGCATCGAGCCGACCACCCATCCTGCCGGCGCGTTCATCGAGACCGATGCGATGTGCGCTACCTCGGTTCCCGGCGTCTGGGCTGCCGGCAACTCCTCCAACATCGGCGCTCAGCTGGGGGCCTCGGCTGCTGCCGGGGCTCTGGCGGCGCAAGCCATCAACACCGACCTCGTCATGAAGGACCTCGACCGAGCCGTCGCCGAGGCCACTGGCCGCCCCGAGTAGTGAAGGAATCCCTTGTGATGGAGCACACGTTCGACAACGAGTACTGGGACCAGATCTGGCAGGGCGACCGCGCTGCGGCGATGGGATCCAGCCAGCCAAACCCGCACCTGATCCGCGAGGTCGGCGACTTGGCACCCGGGACCGCGCTCGACGCGGGCTGCGGCGCTGGAGCCGAGGCGATCTGGCTCGCCGCGCGAGGTTGGCAGGTCACCGGCGCAGACATCGCTGCAGCGGCGCTTGACCGCGCCGCTCAGCGCGCCGCCGACGCCGGGGTCGCCGAGCAGGTGGAGTGGGTGCGGGCGGACCTGTCCAGCTGGGAGCCTGAGGCACAGTACGACCTGGTCACCACCCACTACGCCCACCCCGCGATGCCGCAATTGGAGTTCTACGAGCGGACCGCCTCCTGGGTGGCGCCCGGAGGCACACTGCTGATCGTCGGCCACCTCCACCACGACACCCATGAGCACCAGCGCGGAACGCTCTTCGAGGGGCCGCCCGCCTCGGCCTCGGCGACTGCAGCCACCATCACCGCCCGACTCGACTCCACCGAGTGGGAGATCGTGACCGCCGAGGAGTCTGACCGGACCATGCCCGGTCCCGGAGGCCACACGACCACCATCCGCGACGTCGTCGTCAGAGCCACCCGCCGCGCCTGACGGCACACGTCCGTCCAACTCAGCGTCACCCCGCACGGCGGTGTCGCCACTTCCTCCTGCCCTGCTGAAAGGCCCTCATAGTGAGTAACAACCCGCGGCCGAACGTGGCCGAACCCGTCGAGACGACGATCCACGACGCTCGCGGGCGCCGCGCAGTGCTGCTCGCGGTGTGCGTGGCCCTGATGGCCGTCATCGCCTCGGTCACCGGTCTCAACGTCGCCCAGCCCGAGCTCGCCGTCGAATTCGACGCCTCCCAAAGCGAGGTGCTGTGGTTCATCAACCTCTACACGATCAGTCTCGCCGCACTGCTCCTACCGCTCGGGGCTCTCGGCGATCGCTGGGGACGCAAACCACTGTTGCTGACCGGCCTGACCATCTTCGGGATCGCGAACGTGGCTGCGGGGCTGGCCACCTCCTCAGAGATGATGCTCGCCTCCCGGTTCGCCTCCGGCGTTGGCGCGGCGATGATCATGCCGGTCACTCTTGCCGTCATCACCTCGACCTTTCCTGAGTCGGAGCGTTCCAAGGGCATCGGTGTGTGGACCGCGGTTGGGGGAGGTGGTGGCTTGCTGGGAATGTACCTGTCCGCGCTTCTCGTGGACATCGCCAACTGGCGATGGCTCTTCGTGCTGCCGGTGGCGCTTGTCTTCGTGGCAGTTGCAATGGCAGTGCGGTCGGTCCCGAACTCCCGGGAACACGCCGCTCACCCGTTCGACACCGTGGGCGCGGTCAACCTCGGTGATCGCCGTCCTCGGCCTCATCTTCGCCATCCACGAAGGACCGGTGCATGGATGGGACGAGCCCATGACTCTCTTCGCCCTGGTAGGCGGAATTCTCGCCGCAATCGGGTTCGTCGTGTGGGAACTGCGTCAAGCGGGTCCCCTGCTCGACGTGCGGCTCTTCGGTGAGCCGAGGCTAGCGGACGGGTCTCTCACACTGCTCGCAGTCCTCGGCGTCCAGGCAGGGATCTTCGTCGTGCTCATCCCGTTCCTCCAAGCCGTGCTGGGCTGGTCGGCGCTGCGCGCAACGCTCGGGCTCCTGCCGATGGCGCTGCTGATGATGCTCTCATCCGTTCTCGCGGCCCGCTTGGTCACACGCATCGGGGCCCGGGCGACCACGGCCGCCGGCATCTTCCTCGGTGGAACCGGTCTGGCTCTGATGGCAAGCATCGTCTCGGTCGACGGCGGCTACCTCTCCGTCCTTCCCGGCATGCTCGCCATGGGGCTGGGTATCGGTCTGGCCATGACGCCCTCCACCGAGGCGATCACCAGCTCCCTTCCGCCCGAGCGCCAAGGAGTTGCCTCCGCACTCAACGACGTGACCCGCGAATTCGGCACCGCCCTCGGCGTTGCCCTGCTCGGGGCCATCCTCTCCGCCGGCTACCGGACGTCTATCGACTCCCGCCTCGACGGCGTCCCGGCCGACCTCGCCGCCACCGCTCGCGAGGGTGTCGCCAATGCCGTTGCGGCCGCTCCCGGTGCCGGATCTCGGGCCTCGGCGCTCGTGCGGGCCGCGCAGGAGTCCTTTGTCAACGGATGGCAGAACGCCATGTGGGTCGGTGCGGCGGTCATGGGAATCCTGTTCGTCTACGTCCTCGCCCGCAGCTCGAGACGAGCAGCTTCGGCAACAGACGACACCGAGGCTGACGGCGACGCTCTGGCTGCGGTCACTGGTTGATGCCGACCCTCGAGGGCCTGTCGTCGATCAACACCCGCTTGCCCGCGGCTGGGACCGCGTCGTTGGCGGTGTTCCGGGCCGGGTCCTTAGACCACCCACGGCCACCTTGGCCGCAAGGGCGACCCGCTCTTGGCCCGGAACTTCCAGCCGGGTCAGACGAGCGACTCGCCCAGCGCGAGCCAGGCCAGCACGGCCAGGTCGTCGGGGTCGGCGAACTCGGACGCCGCCACCGCCGCCAGCAACCGGCGCGAGTTCTTGGTGGCGCAGGTGGCGGCACCGATCGCCATCGGCCACTCCTCGGGGCAGAGCTGCAGCAGCCCGGTCAGTTGCGCCTGCTGGACGGAGTCCAACCCGACTGGTTCACCCGGCAGGTCACTGCCCAGCGCGTTGATCAGGCCGCTGAACAGCGGCCCGGCCACCTCGACACTGCGCAGGTTGAGCACGTTCAGCTCCAGCGCCACCCAGTCTGCGCCGCTGGGTCGGGTGAGCAGGGCGACGGCGTCGGAGCGGGCATCCTCACCCAGTGCCAGGCCGGCCAGCCAGGCTGCCATCACCACGCGCCCGAAGCCCAACTGGGGGTGCACCAACTGCAGCCGCTTCAGCGCGGCCCGCACGGCGCGCGCACTGCCCGCACGTTGCGCTCGCGCGATGCCGGTGGCGATCCCCAACAGGTCGGTGTCCAGTTGCCAGTCGTACTCGTCCAGCAACGACTCGGCGGCCCGCGGTTGGCTGATCAGGCTGCGACCGAGTGCCTCGGCCAGCACGAACGCCGCTGCGGGGGTGAGCGGCACGTCAGCGCGAAGCACAGCGGACGCCCCGGCGGCCAGCAGGGTGTCGAGGGTGGGCGCGAACGAGAGCGTCAACGCCGTCAGCCCGCGCGGCGAGTGCAGCACCACGCCGGCCCGGCCGGCTTCGCCGAGCACCTGGACGGCGTCGCCCTCGGCTCGTGTGGTGGCCGGCGGTTGTACGACCAGCGCCTGGTCCGGCTGCCGGAACTCCCAGGGCTGGCCGGCGGTCAACTCGAGGGGGGCCAACCATGCGGGCAGGCTTGCGGCGACGGCCTGGGCGCTCGGATACAGTTCCGCGCGCAGGGCGCCGACCCAACGACGGCCGGGAGCCAGCGCGAGCCCGTCGGGCGCCAACGAGAATCCGTCGCCCTCGGGCTGCAGCCAGCCCTGGGTCAGCCGCAGCCCCACCACCGGCGCGGCTCGGCGTCGCGGACCGACCACCAGCACTCCCTCGGCGCCGGCAGCCCAGGCCCACACCACACTCGCGGCCCCGGGACGAACCCGCAGCAGCGGCGCCTCGTCCAACTCCAGTGGCTCCGCGGCGTTCAGAGCCCAGCGCAGCGTCCATGCCTGGCCGATCGAGTGCCGCACCGCGCAAGTCGCGTCGTCGAGGGTGAAACCGTGCTCCGCCTCGTCCGGATCATCGGTGAATCGACCGGTCGGACGCATGCCGTGCAGCCCGAACGTGGCCCACTCGTCCCCGCCGTGCAGCAACCGGAAGCTCGCACCGTCGGCCGCCACGTCTACTTCGAACGCGCCCCACTGCATCAGCGCCTGCGCTGACAGCGGGGACACCAGTACAGGTTGCGCCCCTCGAGCAGCTGGGTGCGCACCGCGGTACCGCAGACCAGGCACGGCTCGCCGGCCCTTCGATAGACGTACACCTCGCCGCCGTGGCGATCCACTCGCGGTGCGCGACCCGTCACCTCGGGCAGGTGTGCCTCGCGGACGGTGTCGATGCGGCCTTCGCTCACTCCGTCGCGCATCAGCACCACCAGATCGGCCCAGACCGCGTTCCAGGTGCGCCGCGAGATCGTCCGGCCCTCTTTGAAGGGGTTCAGCCGGTGGCGGAACAGCACCTCGGCCCGGTAGATGTTGCCCACGCCGGCGGTGACGGACTGATCCATCAACAGCGAGCCGATTGGGCGCCGCGAGCGGGTCAGCCTCGCCCAGGCCTTCTCGCCCGTGGAATCGGGACGGATCGGATCGTCACCCGAGGTGGCGATCACCTCGTCGCGCACCTCGTCGGTGACCAGCCGACACCATTGCGGCCCGCGCAGCTCGGCGCTCAGCTCGTCCCTGGCGATCCGCAGCCGGACCGTCTCGGGTCCAGCCGGTGACGTCGGCGCACCGTCGATCAGCCAGAGCTTGCCGATCAGACCCAGATGGATGTGCACGACTCGGGTCGGACCGAAATCCACAAACAGGTGCTTGCCGTACGCCTGGGCGCCGCTCAGCACTGAACCGTCGAGCAGCGCAGCCTCGTCGGCGAACCGGCCCTGTGGACTGCTCACCCGCACCACGTGCCCGCCGAACAGGTCGGTCAGCCCGTTGGCGAGACGATGGATCACGTGCCCCTCGGGCATGTCTCCCCCTCGCTCCGGCGTTCAGCGCTTGGTGCGCTCTTCGTACTCCTGCAGCATCGCAATCCGTCGGGCATGGCGCGGGTCGTTCGAGAACGGCGTCTCGAGGAACACCTTGACCATGGCCAGCGCCTCGCTCAGCGACTGCATGCGGCCGCCGAGCCCGACCACGTTCGCATCGTTGTGCTCCCGTGCCAGCCGCGCCGTTCTGGTGTCGTAGACCAGCCCGGCGCGCACGCCCTTGACCTTGTTGGCAGCGATCTGTTCGCCGTTGCCCGAGCCGCCGAGCACGATGCCCAGGCTGCCGGGCTCGGCGGCGACCGCCTCGGCGCAGGGCAGCACGAAGTCGGGGTAGTCGTCGACCGAGTTGTAGATGTGCGCACCGTGGTCCACGAACTCGTAGTCGTCCTTGAGTTCCTTGACCAGGAACTCCTTCAGATCGTAGGCCGCGTGATCGGCAGCGATATGTACGCGCATGGCGTCAACATAGCTGACCCGACCGCCCCCGGATCAGTCGAAGATCGGACCCACCGTGCGCGTGCGCTTGGCCTCGAAGAATCCCGGGTAGGCGGTCAGCTTGGCGAAGCCGTCGAACAGGTCACCGGCCTGCTCACCCTTGGGCGCCGGCGAAATCACCGGGCCGAACAGTGCCAGGCCATTGAGATGCACCACGGGGGTTCCGACCTCGTCACCGACAGGGTCCATGCCCTGGTGGTGCGAGGCGCGCAGCTCGTCGTCGGCTGCATCGGTGTGACCCAGCTCGACCAACTCGGCCGGCAGGCCGACCTCGGCCAACGCCGCGGCGATGGTGGCGTCCGTGAGTTCCGCCTCGCCCGGGTGGATCATCGTGCCGATGGCCGTGTAGTAGGCGGTCATCTTCTCGGGGTGGTCACGCTGAACGGCCAACGCGACCCGCGCCGGCGCCCAGGCCTTCTCGAGCAGCTGCAGATAGCCCTCGGGAAGGTCCCTTCCCTCGTTCAGCACCGACAGGCTCATCACGTGGAACTGCACCTCCACGTCACGCACCTTCTCGACCTCCAGCAGCCAGCGGGAGGTCATCCATGCCCAAGGGCAGACCGAGTCGAACCACATGTCCACGTGTTGCGTCATGCGCTCACCCTAGCCACCTGTTCGCAGCGTTCCATTCGTCGGTCCGACGGGCGACCCGAACCGGATCCGTCCGCCCGTCGACGCCGCATTCGATGGTGACGCCGGCAGCGGCGGCACCCTTGTGTCGCAAGCGATTGTTCGCACAATCGCCCATTGCTATCGCCACACGTGGCTCGGGTACTGTGCCAAGGGCGATCCGAAAGCAGTCCACTGGAGGAACATGTATCCGGCCAACATCACTCGTGCCGAGGCGAAGGCGCGCGCGGCCCAGCTGACCACCACCAGCTACCACGTCACGGTCGACCTGACGGGTTCGGCCACCACCTTCACGTCCACCTCGACGATCAGCTTCACCTCGCTGGCCGGCACCACGTTCGTCGACCTGCTCGCAGACTCGATCGTGGAGGCGACGCTCGACGATGCCCCCCTGGACGTATCGTCCTACACCGGCGAACGGCTCGAGGTTGAGCTCGCCGAGGGTGCACACGTGTTGGCGATCACGGCCGTCTGCCGCTACAGCAACACCGGCGAGGGCCTGCATCGGTTCGTCGACCCGGTGGACGATCGGGTGTACTGCTACACCCAACTCGAGGTGGCGGACGCCCGCCGCGTCTACGCCTGCTTCGACCAGCCCGACCTGAAGGCGACCTTCGCGCTGTCGGTCATCGCACCGGCGCACTGGACCGTGCTGTCGAACTCGCCCGAGGTCGAGCCACTGGTGGCCGGCGAGCTGGGCCGCTGGCAGTTCGCCGCCACTCCTGCGGTCTCCACCTACATCACGGCACTGATCGCCGGCGAATATCACACCGTGCGCACCGTGCATCAGGGCCGCGACGCCGAGATTCCGCTGTCGTTGTCGTGCCGGGTCTCGATGGCTCCCCACCTGGACTCCGACCGGTTGTTCGAAACCACCGAGCGTGGCTTCGAGGTGTTCGAAGAGCATTTCGGCGCGGCCTACCCGTTCAGCGACTACGCCCAGGTGTTCGTGCCCGAGTTCAACGCCGGCGCCATGGAGAACGCGGGCTGCGTCACCATCCGCGACGAGTACCTCTACCGCTCGCGGGTCACCGCCGCCTCGTACGAGAGCCGCGACAACACGATCCTGCACGAGCAGGCCCACATGTGGTTCGGCGACCTGGTCACCATGACCTGGTGGGACGACCTGTGGCTGAACGAGTCGTTCGCCGAATGGGCGTCCCACTTCGCCCAGGACGAGATCAGCAAGCGCTGGGGCGGCAGCGACCCCTGGGCGACCTTCTGCAACCAGCGCAAGACCTGGGCCTACCGGCAGGATCAGCTGCCGTCCACCCATCCGATCGCCGCCGACATGGTCGACCTGGAGGCGGTCGAGCTCAACTTCGACGGCATCACCTACGCCAAGGGCGCCTCGGCGCTGCGGCAGCTGGTCGCCTTCGTCGGCCTGGAGCCGTTCCTGGCCGGCGTGCGCACCTACTTCGCCCGGCACGCCTGGGGCAACACCCAGCTCACCGACCTGTTGGCGGCCCTCGAGGAGTCGTCCGGTCGTGACCTGTCGTTCTTCACCGGACAATGGCTGCAGACCGCCGGGGTGAACACCCTGAGCAGCGACTACGAGGTCGACGAAGAGGGCCGGTTCAGCCGGTTCAGCGTCGTCCAGAGTGCCAACGAGCAGTGGCCCACGCTGCGTCGGCACCGGATCGGCATCGGGCTCTACGAGCCCAGCGACGGCGACATCGAGCGCGTGCATCGGGTCGAGGTCGACATCGACGGCGCCCGCACCGACATCGACGCCCTGGTCGGCGTGCCGGTACCGGCGGTGGTGCTGCTCAACGACGGCGACCTGTCGTACGCCAAGATCCGGGTCGATCGCGGCCTGGACGTGGTGGTAGCGCGCATCCACGAGTTCCGTGATCCGGTCTCCCGGGCGCTGCTCTGGGGTGCCACCTGGGACATGTGTCGCGACGCCCAACTGAGCGCCGCCGACTATGTGGACCTGGTGGTGCGAGGCGTGGCCGTCGAGACCGACCTGACCGCGGTGAGCGCCGTGCTGTCGCAGGCCGAAGCCGCCGTGCGTTACTACGCTCCGCCGTCCACCCGGCCCGAACTGTCGGTGCGCTGGACGGCCGGACTCGCCGGGCTGCTCAAGCAGGTGGCGCCGGGATCGGATCACCAGTTGGCCGTCGTCCGGGCGCTCGCCGGCTCGGTCACCACACCCGCCGGGGCCGGCCTGCTGACCGCCTGGCTGGCAGGTGACGAGGTGCCGGACGGATTGAGTGTCGACGCAGATCTGCGCTGGCGACTGGTCACCAACCTGGCGCGCCTGGGCGGCATCGATGACGCCGGGATCGATGCCGAACTGGCCCGGGACAACACCGCAACAGGTGCCGAGAAGGCCGCCGGTGCTCGGGCGTCACGTCCGGGTCAGCAAGCCAAGGCCGAGGCCTGGCACCTGGCCATCGAAGACCCGTCCGTGCCGAACGAGACGCACTCCCAGCTGTGCGGTCACTTCTGGCAGTTCAACCAGGATGAGGTGCTTCGGCCCTACATCGATCGGTGGTTCGCCGTGATGGAAGACATCGCCGCTCAGCGCAACGGGTGGGGACAGCGATCGCTAGCCATCCGGCGCAATGTGGGCGAACTGCTCTTTCCCAGGCCGTTCGGCGACCGGGCACTGGTGGCACGGATCGACGAGTGGATGGCGTCGACGGACCTCACCGATTCGGTGCGTCGCATGGTGAGCGAGCGGCGCGACGACGTCGAGCGCGCCCTGCGCTGCCAGGAGGCGGCAGGCGACTGAGCGGGCAGGCTCAGTGCTCGGAGCGTACCGCTGCCTCTTTGCCACCCTTGCCGAACCAGCTGGGCGCCATGCCGAGCAGCAGGATCACGGCGAAGATCGCCGCCGGAACACCGAGCAACAGCGTGATCACCTCGATCGCGGTCGGGTTGGGCGCTTCCTGCCAGCCCGGCAGGGTCTCGAAGGGGATCAGTCCAAACATGGGCCCAGGGTATTGCACGGCATCGAGCCGGGTCGATAGCGCTGCAGCCTTGCGCTCGTGGCAACGGCTTCCGGTCCCTGGGGTGGCCGGCAGCCCGGCCCCTTCGACCGACCCGACCCCGTTCCACGGCGACCGCCCGCGTGGCGCAGCCCGTCCGCCGACCGCTAGATTGGAGCCCCGAAGCAGACCTCGTGTCGAGTGCGCACGAGTGTCGCCGAGGACCCCCGCTAGGAGCATCCGCGTGACCAAGCCAACCGCCCGCGTCGTGTGGGACGGCCATCGGATGGCCCGGGCCCTGGCCCGCATGGCCCACCAGATCGTCGAGGCCAATGCCGGCAGCCACGACCTCGTACTGCTCGGCATTCCGACCCGCGGCGTGCTACTGGCTCGACGGCTCGCGGACGCGATCCGCAGCATCGAGGGAGCCGAGGTGAGCGTCGGCGAACTCGACATCACGATGTATCGCGACGACCTGCGCCGCCAGCCGACCCGAGCGGTCGGACGCACCGCCATTCCCCGCCCGATCGACGACCTGACCGTGGTGCTGGTCGACGACGTGCTGTTCACCGGACGCAGCATCGCGGCCGCCCTCGACGCGATGAAAGAGGTCGGACGCCCACGCATCGTCCAACTCGCCGTGCTGATCGACCGCGGTCACCGGCAGTTGCCGATTCAGGCCGACCACGTCGGACGCCAACTGCCGGTGCCACCCGAGGCCCGGGTCAACGTGCGGCTGGCCGAGATCGACGAGCTCGACGCTGTCACGATCACCCTGCCGGAGGCCTGATGCGACACCTGTTGAGCGCCGGCGATCTGAGCCTGGCCCAAGCCACCTCGCTGCTCGACGTGGCCGAAGAGATGCACACCATTCAGGTCCGGCAGATCAAGAAGCTGCCCACCCTGCGCGGGCGCACCGTGATCAACATGTTCTTCGAAGACTCCACCCGCACCCGCACCAGCTTCGAGATGGCCGGCAAATGGATGTCGGCCGACACCATCAACATCTCGGCGAAGGGCTCATCGAGCTCGAAGGGCGAGTCGCTGCGCGACACGATGCGCACCCTGGACGCCATGGGCACCGACTGCTTCGTGATTCGGCACGGGTCCTCCGGGGCGGTCGCGCAAGCCGCCAACTGGGTGCGGGCGCACGTCGTGAATGCGGGTGACGGCACCCATGAGCACCCCACCCAGGCACTGCTGGACGCGTTCGCGATGCGCCGACACTTCCGCGCAGTCGGTACGGCCGGGCTGAACGAGGAAGCGTTCGCCGGCAAACGGATCGCGATCGTCGGCGACCTGCTGCACAGCCGGGTGGTGCGCTCCAATGTGCTGCTGCAACGCACGCTGGGCTCCTCGGTCACCCTGGTCGCACCCCCCACACTGCTGCCGACCGGAGTGGATCACTGGGGGGTCGAGGTCACCGACGACTTCGACGAGGGGGTCGCGAACGCCGACATCGTGATGATGCTGCGGGTGCAGCGCGAACGCATGCAGGGCGGCTTCTTTCCCACCGAGCGCGAATACACCGAGCTGTACGGGCTCACCCCCGAGCGGCTCGCCCGGCTGAAGCCCGGCGCGGCGATCTGCCACCCGGGGCCGATGAACCGTGGGCTCGAGATCAGCTCCGAGGCTGCGGACGCGGCCAACTCGCTGATTCTGGAGCAGGTCACCGCCGGGGTGTCGGTGCGGATGAGCGTGCTGTACCACCTGCTGGGAGGAAGCCCCGAATGAGAGACCTGCTGATCACCGGTGCCGCCCTGGCCGACGGCACCCCGGTCGACCTGGGCATCTCCGGCGGACGCTTCGTCGGGCCCGCCGACGTCCGCGACCCTGAGCGCATCGAGGCAGACGGCCTGCTCGCCCTGCCGGGCCTGGTCGATCCGCACACCCACCTGCGCGAGCCCGGACGCGAGGACGCCGAAACCGTCGCCACCGGAACCCTGGCGGCGGCGCGGGGCGGCTACACGGCCGTGCACGCGATGGCGAACCTGAGCCCGGTGACCGACACGGCCGAAGCCGCCGAGCACCTGGCCGCGCTGAGCGCACGCACCGGCAGCGCCGAAGTTGTCGTGGTGGGGTCGGTGACCAAGGGCCTGGCCGGTGATCAGCTCTCCGAGATGGGGCTGATGAACCGGTCCGCTGCGGGCGTCCGAATGTTCTCCGACGACGG
>Ga0075156_10001221_pt1 | contig 13912 bp, 13 predicted proteins | sample JI81AbrownDNA_FD_70966 | JGI IMG/M metagenome (GOLD analysis project Ga0075156, IMG submission 70966) | Wastewater effluent complex algal communities from Wisconsin, to seasonally profile nutrient transformation and Carbon sequestration -... | ecosystem: Engineered > WWTP > Effluent > Algae...
TTCAACACCACTTTTTCTAATCCCATATTGAGTACAGATGTGTTGGCTACCCAATTGGAACGTTGTGGCTTTGTCATAATTGTAGCTTTAACCTGCGAACCAATAGGCAACTGTAATTTGTTGTTATTAAAATATACACGAACCGTTTGGTTTTTACTTTCATTTCTATAAAATGGTTCTATAAAATCTATTGCTCCATAAATTTTATTGTTCAAAATAGATTCGGATGTTAATTCAACTGGAATTCCTTTTTTGATAAGAGATAAATCGGCATTGTAAATGCTTAATAAAGCATACACTTTATCTTGACTAAAAATAGCAAATACTGATTGCCCTTTTTGAACATACATTCCTTCTTTAATTTTTAATTCAGTATTGGTTATGCCTACATCTGCAATATTCATTGATGTATTATTGTTTTGCATTTCTCTCTCCTCCCCAGCATCGTGTAAATGACCCGTGTAGTTTGAATAAACGCTTATATATGGATTTGGTTTTAAAGTTTTAATTACATTTAAAATCTCGTTATCAGAAACTCCTAAAAGGCGTAAACGCTGCTTAGCTGCATCAATTAGTGCTGTATTGGCATAATCGTTTTTTAATAAAAAAATTAAATTTTGTTGTTCCGTTAATAATTCAGGACTGTATATTTCCATAATTTTTTGTCCCTTATACACCTTTTGATATTTATATTTTACAAATAATTTTTCGATTCTTCCAGAAATTTTTGAGGCAATATTTCCTACATAATTTTTATCATAAGTTATTGAACCAAGAGCCTTAACTAAAACATTGATAGTAGAGTCTTGCATCGTGCTTAAAGGTATTGTACTGATGGCAAATTCATCGGTAGGTTTTAGAAGAAAATCAAAGTCCTCTGCATTTCCTTTTGCTGTATGTAATGAATGTTCCTCTATTTTTATTAATTCCATTCCACATTTAGGGCACTTGCCCGGCTTATCGCTAAAAACCGAATCGGAAGGCATTGGACAGGTATATTCAGCTTCGTGCATTTTATGATTGCTTTTTGTATTGCAACCAATCAAAGTCAGTAGTATGAAGATTATTATATTTACACTTTTCATTTCTTTTCAATTAATTTATCCAATGAGACTTGCATTTCGAGAGCTTTACTTAAGATGTCAAAGTATTCAAGTTGTGTCATATTAAGTTTTTCCCAAGCATCAAATAGCATAAAAAGTTCCTCAGTATTTTGTTCGTATGCCAGTTGCATTGTTTTGTAATTATTTTTTAAGGCAGGTATAATATTTTCATCATACAGTTTTAACTGTTTTAGTTTTAGTTGAAATTCGTTTCGCATACTATTTGCCATACCACTGTATTCAACAGCCATCATTTGTTTTTGAGATTGTAAAGCATTGTTTTTCCAAATAATACTTTGAATGTTTGCATTGTTCATTTTTGATGCCCAACTTACCATTGGTAACTTAACCATAGCCATTATTGAGTATTGTAAAGGTTGCCCTCCAAAGCCAATCATATTATCATATTTTACTCCAAACTGTGGTTTTAAACTAGCTTTTTCTGTTTCTATTTTTAATATATTTAAATTAGTTAGCTTATCAATGGCTTTCAAATCGCTTCTATTGTTATAAAACAATGTACTATCAAAACTGAATGAAGAATAATCACTCCACACAATAGATGTGTCAATTTGAAAGTAGGAAAGTGGATTTCTGTTCATTAAAGCATTTAACTTAATCCTTCGGTCTCGTATTTCGCTTTCATACATCAACTGCATATTTTGCGAATAGCCTAATGCTGCTTTGGCTTTGTAGTAAGCACTAATTTTTTCGAGACCATTTTTATACCTTACCTCTGCATTTTTAATCATAAAATCTAAAAGCTCTTCATTGGCTTTGGTAATTGTTAATCTTTTTTGAAGTATTATCCAGTCATAATAATATTGTTTTGCTTGCTGTACCAGTTCGTTCAAATTTGCATTTTTCTTTTCCTTTTCTACTGAAGACATTGCATTCATATATGCTTCATCTGCTTTCAGTTTCTTTTTGTTGGGAAACATTTGTTCGGCTGAAAACATTACCGAACCCATACCTAAAATTTCACCATCTCTTTTCCAGAGATTTACATTGTAGGGTGTCATAAACTGCCCAAAACCAACGGTTGGTGGCATCCAACTTTTAGCACCTTTTGCAGCTTCGTCCATTGAACGAATTTCGTTATTGTACATAGCCACCAAAGGATGTTTTTTTTCTATGCTATCAACGATGGTATTTAATGTAAAAGTCTGTGTATATCCATATTTTGCTATGATAAGCAGTAAGGATAATAGAAAATATTTATTCTTTAACATCGATTAAATCAATTTTTCCTTTGCGTTTAAGTTCTCTTTCCTTTACTATTTCAAACACAACGGGGGTTATAAGTAATACATAAATTGTAGAAGTAATGGTACCACCAATAAGTGGAATGGCAATAGGTCGCATCATATCGCTGCCAACACCTGTTGCCCATAATATTGGAATTAACCCAAATAAGCCAACACTTACAGTCATCAATTTAGGACGAAGCCTCTTTACAGAGCCATCCATTACGAATTTTCTAATGATAGAAGGGTTAAGTGTTTCTTTTGAGTTGCCGTGTTCTTTTACCATCTCAATCATTGCAGTATTTAGATATATAGTCATTAGCATTGCAGTCTCTACAGCCATACCAAAAAGAGCTATAAAACCTACTGCAACTGCAACAGATAAATTTACATTATAGAAATAAACCATAAATACACCCCCAATTAAAGCAAATGGCACTGTAATCATTGTAATTAATGATTCTTTAAAGGAATGATAGGTAAAATACAATACAATAAAAATGATTATAATAACAATTGGCATTATCATTTTTAAAGTACGGTTTGCTCTGATTTGATTTTCCCATTGCCCACTCCATTCTAAAAAATACCCTTTAGGTAGTCTGGTTAAAAGGGTATTTAATTTTTTCTGTGTTTCGTTTACTGTACTTCCCAAATCTCTGTCTCTTACATTAAATAGCACTGTACCACGTAGCATCGCATTTTCAGAATTTATCATAGGTGATCCATCGCTTAAAGAAATATTGGCTACCGACTCTAAAGGAATAGTTCCAAACTGCATTGTTTGTACTTGCAAACTTTTTATTGCTGTAATGCTATTTCTAAAATCTTGTCCATAGCGTGCATTTACAGAGAATCTTTGCCTGCCCTCTATGGTTGTGGTTAGTTTCATACCACCCAATGCACTTTCTACAACAGCATTTACATCATCAACAGTAAGTCCATATCTACCAATTTCATCTCTTTTTACAGTTATATCTATATATTTACCTCCAGTAATTGGTTCGACATACAAATCTTTAACTCCATCAATACCCTCCAACTCTTTTTTTATTTTTTGAGAAAACTCATAAATAGTATCTAAGTTTTGTCCATATACTTTTACACCAACATCGGTACGAATACCTGTTGAAAGCATATTGATACGATTAATAATAGGCATTGTCCAGCCGTTTGTTGTGCCCGGAATCTGAAGTTTTGCATTTAATTCATTGATGATGTCATTTTTTGTAATACCCTTTCGCCACTCATTCTGTGGCTTTAGTAATATGATTGTTTCTATCATACTAATAGGCGAATTATCAGTAGCTGTATTGGCTCTACCAGCTTTGCCTAAAACGTGAACTACTTCAGGAACAGACCTTATGATTTTATCTTGAACTTGTAATATTCGTTTTGTTTCTGAGTTTGAAACATCTGGTAGTGTTACTGGCATAAACAGAAGCGAGCCTTCATCCAATGGTGGCATAAATTCTGACCCTAATTTAGTCATCATTATTCCACCAACTGCTAATGCAACAATATTGATAGCGATAGTAGTTTTTCTCCATTTTAAACAAAAGCTTAAAATAGGGGTATAGATTTTTTCTAAAAAACTGGTTATAGGATTTGATTGTTCTGGCTTTAACCTGCCTTTTAAAAGAAATGAAATAAGTACAGGCGTAAGAGTTATAGCTAAAAAAGCATCTATGAGCAAGATGAATGTTTTTGTCCAAGCCAATGGGTGAAAAAGTTTACCCTCCATACCAGTCAACATAAATACAGGAAGGAAAGAAGTAACTACAATAATAGTTGAATAAAAGACACCCGGACCTACTTGTTTAGAAGATGATTCGATAATATTTAATCTTTCTTCCTCACTTAAAGGGTCTATTTTTTTTGTGAATATTTTTTTTAAATTCATCTTCATCACTTAACTTGTTTTTGATTCTTGACTATGACTAATGTGCCTGTAGGCATTTTCTACCATTACGATACCATCATCCACAACCACCCCAATTGCCAATGCAATACCTGTTAAAGACATAATATTTGATGAAATGCCAAAAATTTCGAGAAATATAAAGCCAGCAGACACTGATATTGGTAATTGAATAAGAATGATTAATGCACTACGCCAATGAAATAGAAAAATAATAACTACAATTGATACAGTAATCATTTCTTCAAAAAGGGTACCTTTTACCGATTCAATGGCTGCTTCAATAAGGGTACTTCGGTCGTAAGAAGTTTTGAAAGTAACGCCTTCAGGTAATCCCTTTTGAACTTCCTTCATTTTTTCTTTCACTGCATTAATTACTTTATCAGCATTTTCGCCATATCTCATTACCACTATTCCACCAACTACTTCTCCTTTACCATCCATATCAAAAATACCTAGCCTTAAATCTCCACCTGTTTGCACTGAACCAATGTCTTTGACTCTAATCGGAATTCCGTTATTATTACTAATGGCAATATTTTCTATGTCGGTTAGACTCTTTATATAACCAAGCCCCCTTATAATGTATGCCATACTACTGATTTCAAACTTTCTTCCTCCAACATCATTATTATTGGCTTTAACTTTATTCATCACATCCATTAAGGTTAGGTTGTAGAACTGAAGTTTAACAGGGTCTATTACAATTTGATATTGCTTTTCAAAACCTCCAAATGAAGCTACTTCTGCCACACCTGGTACTGTTTGTAAGGCAAGTTTTACATACCAATCCTGTAAGGCTCTTTGTTCGCCTAAGTCCATTTTAGGTGCATCAATATGATACCAGTATATATGTCCAACACCTGTGCCATCAGGACCTAATGAAGGGGTTACACCTTGTGGCAAAAGTCTTTGAGCATAGTTCAATCGTTCTAAAACTCTTGTTCTTGCCCAATAGATATCTACATTATCTTCAAAAATGATATACACAAAGCTCATCCCAAACATAGAGGTACCACGCACATTTTTTATTTTTGGGATACCTTGAAGATTACTTACTAAAGGATAAGTAACTTGGTCTTCTATCACTTGAGGACTTCTACCCATCCATTCAGTAAAAACAATAACCTGATTTTCGCTTAAATCGGGAATGGCATCGATAGGGTTTTGCTTGATTGAATAAACACCATAGGCAAATAGTGCTGCTGACAAAAGCAGCACTATTACTCTATTTTTTAGTGAAATTGAAATTAATTTTTCAACCATTTTATTTTTGTTTAGTATTCTTTTTTTACAGAGCCACAACTAATCATTTTGCTACCGAAGTATGGATTTTTAATTTCCTTAAATTCACTAATCCATATAGCACCTTTGCCATCATCATACATTGGGCAAAAGTCTTGATAGAGTTTTTGAGATGTGCCAAATGTTTTAACAAGGTCTTCAACATCTTTACTTAACAAAGCAAAGTGTTCACGTTGATGGTCGAGCTTACCTGCATTTGAGCCTATATGTTCTGCATTTTCTTTGGTTTCATCTGCTATATCCATATAGGTTTTCATCTGCTCGTTTGATAAACTTTTCATATCAATTTTTGCTAATGCTGCCACTATGTTATTGCCTGCATTTGCTGCTTCTTTTGTGTCGTCTTTTGTTAAAGCATTTTTTAGTTTAAGATAATTGGCAACTACTTCATTTATAGCAGTATTTGTGCTTTGGGCTGAAGTTGGTTTGCTTTCTGTTGTTTTAGTATTTTCTTTAACTGGCACAGAGAGTTCCATTTGGCATTTTGAACACTTATCGCCTTTTTTTCCTGTTACTTCTGGGTGCATTGAACAAGCATATTGTTGTTCTGCACTTGGTGGGGTTGCTACTTCTTTTGTAGTAGTAGTGTCTTTTACAGTTTCTGTTTTTGTGTTGGTTGAACTGCAAGCTGTGAACACGAAAGCCATTGCTATGGCTGAAATGATTGTATTTTTCATTTTTTTATTTTTTATAATTGTTATTAATGTGTTGCTATTGGCAACACTTTTTTTTGAAAAGATTTTTGAATTGTTTGTATATCCATTTTAAGAATTTCAATTTATAATGTTACTTTAAAAATTTGAACAGTACCTAAGACTGTATTGAAGTTGTGTGTAATTGCAACTTGGTTAAATGCTGCATTTTTTATTATTATAGGCAATTTACCGTTTACACTTGAAATAGTGGTATTATATCCATCTAAAAACTGTACTAAGTGAAAGCAACAACGCATAAAAAAATTAGATGGCTTTCCCCAATCGGCAATGTGCAATTCACCATTTGGTTTTAGTACTCTTTTAAATTCCTTAAAAGCTTCTAGTTTTTGTTCATCGGTTAAATGATGGATTACTAAACTAGAAATAACTCTATCCATACTTTCATTTGCAAAAGGCAATACTCCACCATTGTATTTTATTAGTTTTATTGGCAGATTATTTTTTTGGATTTTTTGTTTTGCAATTGATAATATTTTATCGTCTATATCAATGCCTTGATAATTAGCTTGACTATTGTTGTTGAAAGCCATTATTGAAAGGGTTGCTGTTCCAATACCAAAATCCAAAACATTGAAATTGTTTTGGATGGCAGCATTATTTATTAAAGCCATTTTAAATTGCTTTTCGGGCATAAATGTGCTTATTAACCAATCGTATATTTTGGTAAGCCAATTAAACTTTAATGCTGGGATGTAATTATTTGTTGCCATTTTTTAATTCTATTTTTTAGAGATTGAACTGTGCTTGACATGCCTTCTTTTTCGCCCAATTCTATTGCTTTTTGTGCTATTTTTATTGCCTTGTTGTACTGCTTGGTATCGGCATAAATTTTTTGTAGCAAATTAGGATAATAGAAATTAATAGTATCTATAGCACTGGCTTGAATTAACCAATTTTGGGCAGTTTCTAAATCTCTATTTGTTGTATAATAATAATTGGCACATTGAAACAAAGTTTCAGCATCGTTACTCTTTTTTGCAACAACTGTTTTGTTTATTAATGCCATTATATCAGAATCATCGGTACTTTTAATTGGTATTAATACTTCTGTATTTTCCCATGATAATTGTAAATCGGCATTGTATTTATTACCTAAATTAATAAATGCTATACTAAATGATGAGGTATTATTATTGTTACTTAATGGTTTTACAGTTGTTCTAAAAACATCTAAATTTTGCTTATATCCAAAACTGCCATGAAGTGATGTATCTGTATTTAAAATTATTGTCCAACTTTCTTTGCCAGGTATTGAGTATAGCGAATAAGCACCTTGCTTGAGTAACACTTCATTAAAGTAAATATTCTTAGTTGTTTTAAAAAGTGTAGCATTACTTGCACCAGTTCTCCAAAGGGAATCATAAGGCACCAGTTCTCCAAAAATTTTTCTTCCTCTACTAAGTGGTCGAGAATATTGTACGCTAATTTTAGCATTGCCTAGCATTTGTGAAACAGTAGCTTCTGGACTTGGATTTGGGGTTTTTATTTTAAATTTTTCTTGAGTATTAGCAGATAATACTAAGCTGCAACAAACTATTATAAATATTAATTTCATTTATTTTTTTTTGAAAGCGTTAAAAAATGTGTATTCCAATTTTATCATAAATCCATTGGGTGCAGTTCTTGTCATACTACTATATAATTCTTTTCGCCAAGCGATGTCTATTCTTGCTTGACTGTGAATTATAAACTGTATAGAAGGAACAATATCCAAATTGGATTTACCATTTGGGCTTAAAACTTGCCCCAACATTTCTACCATTAAGTTAATATTAGTTTGTTTGAAACTAGTGTATTGTTTGGGATACATTAGTTTACCAATACTTAAAGTATAATTAATGGCGTGGTGGCTTTGTGATGCAGGAAACTTATAATTTGGCAAATTATCCAAAGCCCTTTCAAAACTTGCTGATGTACTTACTGCAACTTTGTTTTTTAGAAGCGTAGCCACAAATCCTAACTCATATCCAGAATTATGACCCATTGTTTCGATTTCTTCTTGATGAATATCTGCATTGTTTTTACTGTATCGCCCAAAAGCTGCCATTCTAAAATGAGAATGCAAATCATCAGAGCTAAAAAATCTGTACTTAGCGTATAAACTAGCACCCTCGGTTTTCATTTTTTCGCCTGCACGGTTGCTGTGAAAACTTTGTAAATGTATCATCCAATTTTGATTGATACCCCACATAAGTTCTGGCATAATATGATAGTTTAAAACGCCTGTTTTTTCGTACATAAAACTATTCATGGTTCTTACGCCCAATGAATTTGCTGGCATATTGCTAGCAGGTTCTGTCATCACGAATAGTTCTTGTGCATTTGCCTTTTTAATTAAAAAAGCAAAAATTATTATGATTATTTTTTTCATTTTAGATAAGTTTTATGAATATAAGATTACTTTCCTTCTCGTAAATTGAAGCGTAGGTTTTTTGTAATTTTTTAAACTCTTTAACTGTAACAAATCCTTTATTCAAAATTTTCACTTTGGCAATTCCATTTAATTTTTGCGATTTAGCATCGAGAAAAATATAATTACCAATTTGCTTGTTTTCTGATACAATAATATTTGAGAAATTAAAATATGCTTCAAAAGAGCCTACAAAGAATCCTGCTTTTTCAATTTTTTCTTTTAAAACAACTGGCGATACGTTTTTAGTCTCTGATAAAAAAACAATAAACATGTTTTTATTTAAATCAGTTTTAACAGAATCTACTCCATCGGTAGTTTTTAATTGTTTATAAATAGCATTGCTACACATAGAGCAAGTAAGCCCAGTGGCAATAATTTCTGCTTTTGTAATTTTTTGTGCTGTTGCATTTAATGCAAATGCAATAAAAATAAGTGTTATTATTTTTTTCATTTTTTTCATTTTTTTAATTATTAAATTAATTGATAAAGCATTATTGCACTCATAGCAATCATTAAAGCATCTTCAATAATTGTTACTGTACTCATTGGCAAATTGAATACTGCACCAAGGCAAGCACATTGAATTTTTTCTTTATAGAGAACGCTTTTAAGCACTCCAATAATGCTAATATTCATTACAACAAGTGTAATTACATTTGTGATAAAAGGGTTTAAGTTGATAGTGTAAGCAATGCCTAAAGCCAACTCGATAAAAGGATATAAATAAGCCCAAACTGGTACTTGCTTTGCCACTACATCGTACATTTTATAACTATCGGCAAAGCCTTTTAGATTAAGCATTTTGAAGAACGAGAACACTAAAAAGAACCCTGCCATAAAGTATTGCATAAAACCTCCGCCCTGCCCCCTAAAGGGGGTAACAAAACTTGCTAAACCACTTATTAAGATGATGTATAAGAAAATTAGCAAAATTGGTTTATATGTAGTAACCCAACTAATAGCTTGTTCTGCAACTTCGCTGTGTTGTGTTGCTACTATTTGATATTTACTATTAATACCACCTATTGCATTTTGTAAACTTGCTAAAGAAATATGCTTATTCATTGTTATTGTTGCTGTGTTCTCTGCTTTTGAAACCTCTACCACAGTTACATTTGGTAACATTAATAAATTACTTTTTACTTTGGCTTCGCAACTACTACAAGTCATTCCTTCTAATTGATACGTGTATGTCATTCAAGAATATTTATTGCTTTATAAAACGTGTTGTAATAGTATTTGAATTACTATTAATAACTGAAATACTATAAAATCCTTTTGCTAAATTACTCAACTCTAAATTTATATAATTTATACCTGTAGAAAGTTTTGTATATATTTCTTTAACTGTTATTCCTTGTGCATTTTTTATTACAACTTGAATTTTATCAATACTGGCAGATGATATGTTTAATTGTGAATTACTAGCAACAATCGTTGGTATTAGACTTACAATATCAAAAGGTTTTGTCTTTCCTGTTAAACCTACTGTTTTTGAAGAAGAAAATTTTCCATCTTTATCCCCTACACTAACACGATAATAGATTCTACCACCAATATTTTGGTCTTCGTAGTCGAAAGGTTGTTTGCAACGCAGTCTATCGGATTGAAATGTATTGATAGTTGTATAATTTATACCATCGGTTGAACGTTGCACTTGAAAATAAGCAAAGTCAAGATTACAAACAACTTTCCAATTTAGCTTTACGCTATTGTATGTAAGGCTTGTTCCGTTAAAGCTGCTAAGCCTTATTGGGATTGTATCGTTATTAGACTGAGATTGAGCCAAAAACCTTGTTGTGATGGCTAATAATATTATGATTATTTTTTTCATTGTAATACAATTAAAAAGGCGTAGTTATAAAAGTCTACGCCTTTTATAAAAATTATTGTTTAATTGTTTCTTGCACTTTACCACAGCTTAACATCATAGAACCATAGTATGGGTTTTTGATTGTTGCTTCTTTACTTAACCAATTTGCACCTTTGCCATTGTTAAACATTGGGCAATATTGGTAGTAAACAGTTGTGTTGGCTTTTGCAGCTTTTAAAAGCTCGTACATATTTTTTGAAAGAGATGTGAAGTGATCTCTTTGATGTGCAATGTCTTTACTTTCGCTGATGTGTTCTGCATGTAATTTCAGGTCTTTTTCTACATTCATATACGCCATATGATTGCTGCCTAATGTTTCCATTTTAATTGCATTGATTGCACTTAAAAGCAGTGTTGCTTTTGTGGCTGCAAGGGTTGCATCGCTTTTTACTAAAGCATCTTTTAAATCAAAATAAGCTTCGTAAACAGTTTGTAAACTACTTTGGCTTGCTACTTCCTTTTTAACTGGTGTTTCAGTAGTTGTAGCTACTGGTGTTGCTGTTTTTATTTCTTTTTTATCAGGTCTATCGTATTGGCAACAACCATGCAAATTGTTGTATGCAGCATCGGGTGCTGTAAAAACTGTATTGTCGTAACCAGCTAAAGCTATTCTTTTTAAAACTTCATTTAAAGTTGTTTTAGTTGTGTCGAAAGTGATGGTTGCTTGTTTTGTTTCTTCATTCCAAACTGCTTTTGAAATTCCTTTTTTATTGGCTACTTTTTCAATTGTTGTTTTACACATTCCACAATTACCCCAAACTTTTACAGCCTCGGTTTTAGAATCTTTTACTTGTGCTTTACAATTAATAGCAGTTATTAAAAAAGCTACTAAAAGTTTAATAATATTTTTCATTTTTAATATTTTTTTCTTACTTAATTTTTAAATGCAATTCCGTTGGGTTTTTTTCCAACTCTAAGTGTTTTAATAACATTATGCGTAATTGGGTTAACTACAGATACTGTATTGCCTAATTGATTTGTTACATAAGCATAGCTGCCGTTAAAACCAATGGCGTGGGCTCCAGAACCTGTTGTTATCTCACCACTTTTCATCCAAGTATTACTACCCATATCCATAAAGTACACTACTTTTCCAGCTGTTGGATTAGTTACCCATAATTCATTGTTTGTAGCACTAAAAGCTGCATATCCTGGCATAAATCCTAAATTTAAAGTACCTATAATTGAATTACTTGCCACATCTAAAATAGAAATGGTTTGACTCATTTCGTTATCTATGTACATTTTACCATTTGAAGCAGGCCAAGCACCAACAGGGTCTGCTCCAACATTTACAGTTGCAATTATTGCTTTAGTAGAAGGGTTAATTATGGAAACTGAATTGCTACCTCCGTTACATACATAAGCTTTTGAACCATCTATACTAAAGGTAATTTCTGCTGGATCTTTGCCAACTGAAATAGTGTTTTTTAGAGTAAATGAATTGGCATCATAAACTAGAACTTTACCCATACTATCCATTTGAGTTGTCCATACTTCTGTCCCATTCGGAGAATACAAAGCATTATGGTTCATAATTGGAGTTTCAATATTTTGTAATAAAGTACCTTTTATTGCATCCATAATTAAAACTCTACCTTTCATACCTGGCATTCCACCAGTATGCCCAGCACTTAAATCCATACCTGGAACACCAATTGCCAAATGATTTTGGTGATTGTAAATGTGATGGGGCCACATAATCATACTACTACCTGAACCCATAAGGTCGATTGAATCAGATAAAGTATTGTCGCTAAGTTTTATTACTGAAATGGTACTACTTTCACCATTTATGATATATGCAGCAGGATAATTGATATTTTTATCCATAACCATACTGGACATATTATCCTTTTTACAAGCAGATAATATTGAGATTGTGGCAATAGCCACTATACATAATTTTTTCATTATTTTATGAATTTATAATTTTTAATAGTAAAAAACACGAAAAGCACAGAAGCAAAAAGCTAATGTGCAAACACTTAAAAATTATAATATCAAATTAAAAAAACACGATACAGGAGATAAGACTTTTGCTTATCAATTTTGGGGGGAGAATGAGAATATGTATTTGTTTTTACGTAAGTAGTAAGAAATACGAATTCGTATTTGTCTATCTGAATTGGTAAAACACAGTCTGTGAAAATAGGGTAAATTAGTTGTGGTGCTTTTGCCTTGCTGTGATCATCTTTAATTTTCAACTGAGTATCTTTATCTTGGCAACAACCTTTTTTTGCTTTTGAAGTTTTCATTCCACACTTTGGACATTTACTATCCTTAGAATGAAATAAACTTGAACCCATATATTGACCCATACAATAATGGGAATGCACAGTAGCACCTATAGTTGTAAAACTATAAATTAATAAAAAAAACAATGCTACTAATCTTTTCACTTTGCAAAAGTATGGGTTATTTTAAAAATTTGAAACATTTTTAGAATTAGCATCTGGAGTAGTGAATTTTGCTCTCAAAATATTCATATCAAAACTTACTTTACTATCCAATATTTTAGCATAATGTTGTGTTTGTTTAATACTGCTATGACCAAGCATTTTACTGACTGATTCTATCGGGATACCATTGCTTAAAGTAACAGTAGTAGCAAAAGTATGACGTGCAATGTGAAAAGTTAGCTCTTTGGTAATATCACAAATCGCTGCAATTTCTTTTAAGTAGGCGTTCATTTTTTGATTACTTAAAATTGGCAACAATTTATTTTTTACAACACATAATTTATGGTCTTTATATTTTTCTATAATTGCCATTGCTGGTGGCAAAATTGGAATATTGGTTCTCGTATCAGTTTTTTGACGGAATGTAAAAATCCATTTTTCGCCATCCATCCCAAAACCAATATTTTGAGGAGTTAAATTTGAAGCATCAATGTAAGCCAAACCTGTATAACAACTGAAAACAAAAATGTCTCTTACTTGTCTTAACCTTTCATTAATTAAAACTTTGTTTGAAAGTGTTTGTAATTCTTGTTCAGTTAAAAATTCTCTATTTACCTCTTTCATTTTTGAAGTATAATTAATAAATGGATCTCTTTGTAACCAACCATTTGCAACACATAAGCGTATTACTTTACCAAAATTGCTTTTTACATATTTTACTGCAGAATTATTATTGCATTTACGTACACTTCGTAAATAAAATTCAAACTCATTTATAAAAGCATTATCTATTGCTTTTATTTCAATATCTGTTTTATTGTATTTCCATTTTAAAAAATCAAGTGTATGTTTCAGTGCAGTTTCATAACGTGTAATAGTTCCTTTACTATACTCTGCACCTTGTAAGGCTTTTAATTTTTGATTGTGGTCTT
>Ga0075156_10001226_pt1 | contig 13886 bp, 12 predicted proteins | sample JI81AbrownDNA_FD_70966 | JGI IMG/M metagenome (GOLD analysis project Ga0075156, IMG submission 70966) | Wastewater effluent complex algal communities from Wisconsin, to seasonally profile nutrient transformation and Carbon sequestration -... | ecosystem: Engineered > WWTP > Effluent > Algae...
ATTCATTCTCTCGGGTTTTCCTAATTATCTCAAAGTGTTCCTGTGAATTATTTCCTGATCAAATACGAAATGTTTCATAGCAAATTTAGCGGTTTGATTCCATTGTTAATCCTCTTTTACACCCTGAATTATATCAAGCTTACGGAAAAAAAATTGGCGGAGGTATCTTGTTATATGGTCCTCCCGGTTGCGGAAAAACTTTTATCGCGAAAGCTACGGCAGGCCAAGTCAATTCCAAATTCATAAACATCAGCTTAAACGAAATATTGGACATGTGGATTGGGAACAGTGAAAAAAATTTAAATTCAGTGTTTGAACTTGCGAGAGCCAACACACCATGCGTACTCTTTATCGATGAAATTGATGCTCTCGGTGCCAGCCGAAGCGATATGAAACACTCTAACTCCAGGCATTTGATCAATCAATTTCTTCAAGAGTTAGATGGAATAGGAAGTACAAATGAAGGAATTTTGGTGATAGGTGCGACAAATGCTCCCTGGAATTTAGACGCTGCCTTCAGAAGGCCGGGTCGATTTGATCGAATTATTTTTGTCTCTCCACCTGATGATAAATCTAGAGAATCTATTTTTAAACTGAAACTCAATGGCAAACCTATTTCCAATATAGATTTTTCCGCTCTCGCAAAGAAAACGGAAAATTATTCGGGTGCTGATATCGATGCTTTGATTGATATTGCCATTGAAGAAAAAATAGAAAAATCATTTGAAAGTGGAATACAAACTCCTATCGAGACAAAAGATCTTTTGAATGCAATAAAAAAGCACCATTCGAGTACAATGGAATGGTTTCAAACTGCAAAAAACTATGCACTATTTGCAAATGAATCCGGGTTATATGATGAGATTTTAAAATACTTAAAAATAAAAAAATGAGTGATATATCAATGAATTCAGAAGTTCGATTTGCAAAAGTTGAGATTTATCTTAAACAAAAAAATCATTCAAAGGCGGAAGCAGAGTTATCAGAAATGCTTTCGTTAGACCCAAATGATCCGTATATTTTTATCTACTTTGCTCACTTGTATCAACTAAAAAATGATTATGCGAAGGCAAATATAGCCATAGATAATGCTATTTCGCTTTCTCCTAACTTGCATCAGGCTTTCAGAATGAAATCCGAAATATCATTTAACCAGCAAAACTTCTCAGATGCTGAAAATTACATTAGGACAGCGATTGAGTTAGATCCAAATGAAGCTTCGTATTTGGGTTTTTTAGCCGAAATCAAGATTCAAAAAAAACAATATAATGACGCCTTGGAAATTTCGAACCGAGCTTTATCAATCAATGCAGAGGATTCAATTTCTTTAAATGCCCGCAGCCAGGCATTGGTTAAGTTGAATCGAAGTCCCGAGGCTTTTCAGACGATTGAAGGTGCTCTACGAAATGATCCGAATGACGCGTATACCCATGCAAACTATGGATGGAGTTTATTGGAACAGGGAGACAATAAAAAAGCACAGATTCATTTTCGAGAGGCTCTGAGTCGCGACCCTGATTTTGAATATGCAAGAGATGGAATGACTGAGTCGCTAAAATCTTCTTATTTCATTTATCGTCTCTTTCTTAAGTATAGCTTCTTTATCAATAAGCAGACTGCTACATTCCAATGGTCATTTTTGTTCGGTTATCTTTTCTTGGTCAAAGTACTTAGAACAATAGCGAAAGAATACGAAAGTTTACAATGGTTCTTGTATCCAATCATCGGAATTTTGGGTATTTTGGCTTTTTCCACCTGGATCATAAAGCCGATATCAAATCTTATTCTCAAACTCCATCCATTCGGTATTCATCTACTAACTAAAAAAGAAAAGTGGAGTTCAAATCTTGTGGGGGGAAGTGTATTTGTTTTTTTTGTGGGGATTGTTCTCTCGGTCTTTACGAAAGACTTAACTTATCTTTCATTATCTATCGTAGCTTTTGGTATTTTACCTCCTGTAGGTAACATGTTTCAAAAAACAAGATATCCAAAATTATTTCCGCTATATACGTGCTTTATGTTCGGAGTAGGTATTATTTCTATTCTCATTAGTTTTAGTGAGAGAGAATTCTTTAATGTTTTTACTTTTGTTTATGTCCTTATGTTTGTCGGTTTTACTTGGATGTATAACTATTTCGCAATAGGACAGAATCGGTAAAGACAAGAAACTGATGTTCGGAGGCGGCTGGATCCTTCTCATATTCGATGGTATTTACAGTATTAATAACAGCTGAGTTATTTTTTGTTCAGGAATGTTAAGTAAAACAAATAAAAAGATTGAAGAAATCAGAAAAGAATTCTACCTTTTTTTCCTATGAATCCTTTTCTATTGAACAAATATTTTTCTAAAAAGTCTTTTCTCGCCATATTCGGCGGCGAACTGCGGATATTCGATGAAAATCAGAATGCTATTCTTTTTTTCGTAAAACAAAAAGCCTTCAAGCTGAAAGAAGACATTACCATCTTTTCTGATGAGTCACAAACGAAAGAATTATTGAAGATAAGAACCGAGTCCATTGTCGATTTTTCTGGAACTTACGATGTGATAGATGCTTCAACAAATGAAAAAGTAGGATCTCTCCGCCGAAAAGGATTTAAATCTATTCTTAAAGACGAATGGGATGTCTTGGATGCCTCCGGTAACATAATCGCTATGGTAGTCGAGGATGGTATCTTGAAAGCCTTGCTCCGGAGACTTCTCACGAATCTCATCCCACAGACTTTTTTGATCACTTCTGGAGGAACCACTTTAGGGATTCTGAAACAGACGTTTAACCCTTTTTTACCTCAGTTCCGGGTTGATTTCTCTATGGATTCCGGAAAAGTATTGGATCGAAGATTGGGCATAGCCACGATCACTTTACTTCAGATCATCGAAGGCAAACAAAAATAATACAAGTACATCTCCCCCGAGCTTCGAATACAGGGGACTGTGCCGCCGTGGTTGAATGATTGAAAGGGAACCGCAGTTCCCTTTTTTTAGAGCGTATATCTTCTCTACCCACTTCAATCTTTACTTACGTCCATAATTTCCCGTTCAAAATCCATTAAGTTCTATTTCGTTCCGCAAGGATTATGATTCATTCTTTATGATGGGGAGGCCATTCTGTCTACAGAGATCAGAGCATGGAAAAACGATTCTCGAATTCTAAGGAATCAATAGTTAAAGACATCCCATCGGAAATGCTATAAGATATTGGTCGATCAACTCTCAGTCATTCTTACTCCCAACTTTTTTAGATCTGCTATCAATCGATTATGATTTAAGAGGTTGCCCATAAGATATAAGTTGGGTACGAATTTATTATCCATATATTGATTCACGCACGCAACGATCGCCAAAGCGGTAAATTCGAATGCGTCATGGTAAAAAGCTTTCAGTCTAAATTCCTTTTGCAAACCGTTCTTGATTCCATTTGCTATTAACATAAATTCAATCCCAGGTTTTTGATTGTAAAAAGTGTGAACTCCCCAATGCATTAATTGTCCACAAAAGGATTGAAGCCGGCAGAATATACTCCCATATTTTGAATTCCTAATTCCTCATGAAGAGGAATGATTTCTCGCATCGAAAGCGGGTAGCATTTGAGAGTACCAAAATCTTCTGAGAAATCAATTTGAACATAATCTTTATAATTTGCTTTTTTCCAATTATTATCCTTTAAGATCATTGCACTATTTACTCCTATTTCGTGGATAATTTCATAAGTGGATTCCGGCTTTTCAAATTCAGAGTTCATTGCCATCACTATGTTCGCCGATTGAAGTTTATCAAATTGATCATTTCCATACTTTATGAAAGGGGTTGCGAGGCCTGGATGAAAACCTGCTTGTGTGATAAAAATTCTCTTATTGTTAATGATTTGATTTCTGTATTTCTCCAATGTTTCAATAACATCGCCTCTCACAAATATATCGATCAAATCAGTATTTGTAACAAGCGCAGCTTCAGCTATAATGTTCATATACTCTGGAGTTGTAGTCGTAATTATCGCTAAATCGACTTTTTTAAAAGCTGCACAAACACTATCCTGATTTCTTACGTCTACAAAAACGGAGCTGATTTTTCTATACGGAAATTCTTTTTTTAGTTGGGCGGTGAATAATTCAAGTTTCTGGACGTTCCGCCCTGAAACCGAGATCTCGGCATCTATGTGTTTTAAAAGTTGGGTAGAAAGTGACTTCCCGACTCCGCCATACCCACCTAAGATTAAAATTTTTAACATATATTATTCCATACTGCTTAGTGCTTAAAGTTAAAATTGCTGTTAGTTTATCAATATTTTTCTGAAGAATATTCTTTTAGAAGGTTCGTCTTCCTTTACGAAATCCTTGTTACAGGATGATCTTGAAGTCTTCAAGATGGCCTACTCTCTGACATTTATTTCACAGCTTCTTTTAAAGTCGCAATGTCAATTTTCTTCATTTTTAACATAGCATCTGTTGCACGTTGTGCCTTGATGGGGTCTTTGTGGGAAATCAGTTCTAAAAGGATTTTCGGTGTTACTTGCCAGAACATTCCATATTTGTCTTTCAGCCAACCGCACATACTCTCCTCTCCACCATCGGCAATGAGTGCATTCCAATAGTAATCTACTTCTTTTTGAGATTCTACACTGATCATGAAAGATACCCCCCAACTAAATTGAAAACCGGGACCTCCGTTATATGCAAAAAACTTTTGACCGTTTAGTATAAATTGAGACTGCATCGGGCTCGCGATCAGAATCTTCGATTTTTTAAATATCGAAACATAGAACTTCGTCGCTTCTTCCACATTAGCATTGAACATTAAAAAGGGTGTGATACTATGGGAAGCTGTAGTTCGAAATTCCAACTTTGGAGTACTCGATTTTTTAGATTTGTTACTCTTTTTCTTTTTGGGTGCTGACATATAATTCTCCGAAATTGAATACTTTAATTTACAATCTTATCTAACTTTTCAAATTCTTTTTGTAGAAAGCTCAGATTTAATAGATCTGTCTGTGGAAAATGACTCTTCAAGATACGAATCATTAGCTTCTTCACATTATCAGAAAGCACACTCATCATAAATCCCGCGAATACCATAATGGAGATTTAAGAAAATACAATTTGCACGCTATGGGCTTTTAACCTAAGTCGAAAAATTTCGTAAGCACAAATTTGATTCTCCTTTTGTCAATGCGACTTGGAAAGTAAAGTTCCTAAAAATTCAGAATTATTCCACTCCTCAATGATAAGGCCATCCTGAAATTTACTTACGATCATCTCATCCCATTTGATTGATTTGCCTGGTTTCAAATTCTTATTTTTTGAAGGTTTAATTTTCCCGCGAAGGGTTCGTTTCCAAACGACAAACTCATTTGTCTGAACTAGAAATTGCACTTTCACTACCTTCAAATTTGAAAAAAATTGATTCAAGTCTTTCATCCACCTAAGGATAATTTTGTGTCCTAGAAAATCTTTATTAGAAGTATGAACAATATAATTCTTGGAGAAAACAGTCGCGATCTCGGAAGGATCGTTTTTTTCGATCAATTCCCGAAGTATAAATTCTATTTTTTTGTCATTATCCATGCTAATCAATAGGATAGCTCCAAACATTTAAAGATTCAATTAAAAAAAGAGAAAATCCCCACTAACCTTGATTCAATAACGGCAATACTCGTTCCACATTGTTGTACAATTCGATCAAATGATGACTAAAATCAAAGAGCTCTTCGACAATGGTCAAAAAAGGAACCAAGCCTATCATCTGAGTCGTTTTCGATTTGAGTCTTTTGATTTGTTTTCGATGAATTTTAAATTTGAGAGCAGAAAATTCTTTTCGGTATCCTTTCATTTTGGAATCATTACGTTTTCTTTTTTTTACTAGAATCGCAATCTCTTCAAAAATGGATTCGATGAAGTTCTTAATTTCCTTTAACTCTTCCTTTTCTTCCGAATTTAAGGTGGAGAATTGGAAGTCTATTTTGTATAAAATATTTTTACGAACAGAGAGTGTATTATTGATAAGTTTTCTGAAATTGTGAATCGAACTTTCAAGATTATAAGTATGGATAATCTCCGTTTGTGTGAAATCAGTAGTATCAATTTCAGCGATTCCGACCATATATGCACCATACAAATAACTAAGTCGATCTAGCCTCTTCCCTGAACCTTTTTGATGAGACTTTTTTCCGGTCGTTAAAGATTTAATCATAGAACTTAAAATTGTTTCCGTTTCTTTCATATTCTCGATTAAGTGTTCAAATATATAATGGATTGCTAATTTCGGATTAGAACCTATGTCATCCATTGGTAAATTAAATTCGTCACTTAGTTTCGTTCTGGACTTGTGGATCGTATGAAGAGAGAAGAAAAGAAAAATAGATATCGGAAGGAGAAAAAGAAGAGCATAAAAACCTAGGTAATAAAATGAAAATGCGATGCAACCACTGATGACAGTAGTTATCATGGCAGTGAGAAACCAACCCCCTATCACAGTAAGAACACCACTCACACGGTTCACTGCATTGTACCGTATCCAAGCTCTATCGGCTAGTGATGTTCCCATAGCCACCATAAAAGTGACAAATGTCGTAGAAAGCGGCAATTTGTATAACGTACCCGTTAAGATTAACAAGCTAGAGGCGGTCACATTTACGCTAGCTCGTAACAAATCAAAAGATTCTGCCTTTTTATTTTTAATACTAACCTTCTCATATCGAGAACGTAGAAAAGTAGTTATTAGTTTTGGCGTAAACTTTTTAAAGAAAGTCCAGACTTCTAAAAAAACTTGGACAATGCGTCTTGATAATTGATTGGATGCAAACAATTCCATTTCCGTCTTTTCACTGGCAAGGGAGACTTCCGTTTTTGTAACGGAGGCTGCTTTTTTTGACAATACGAGTGTCGCAATCATTATCATAGCGGAGAGCAAAAGAAAAACTTGAGGCGTTTGTACGATTCCGCTTAAAGCAACACCTGATCCTTGTGAACTGCCAGATTCTATTATCAATTGGACTACATTGATGCTCGCCAATGGAACACCTATAAAATTAACTAAGTCATTGCTCGCAAATGCCATCGCAAGTGAAAATGTTCCAAAGATAATGATGATTTTAAAAACGTTTATTTGAAGCCAAATTAAAATTTGAAACAAAATAACAAGAGTTAAAAATACGATAGAAAAGAGAAAAAAGAGATTCGCTTCAATCCAAGTTAATATCTCGTTATCTAATAAAAATGATCCCTTTAGTGCAGAGATGAGAATAAAAAAAATCAAGATCGTGGTACAGAATGATGCAAATGCGCTTCCAAAAATCTTGATCGTTTTTTCCAGACGAAAGGAGAATAAGATTCGAAGAAGAGATTGAATGAGAATACCAGCTAGGAAGGCGATAAGTACACTCATGAAAATACCAGATATAATTTTAATGGCACTTTCTGAATTGATATAAGAAAAAGCATCTACCCCTTCCGGTTTTATCAAATAGGCCATCATCAAAGAGGCACCAAAGAGTTCAAAAACCAAGGATACAGTTGTCGAAGTAGGAAGCCCAAACGTATTGAAAAAATCCAATAACAGAACATCGGTGATCATGACTGCAAGAAAGATGTAAACAAGAGCCTCTAACGTAAATAACTCTGGTTTAAATATTCCCTTTCGAGCAACTTCCATCATGCCCGTTGAACTAAGAACGCCTAAGAGAACTCCTATCGCCGCGATAGCAAGGATGAACCTTTTAGAAGCTACTTTGGAGCCAATGGCGGAATTGGTAAAATTTACAGCATCATTGGCAACACCAACTATGAGATCAAAAATTGCCAATAATACCATTAAGCCTAAAACAAAATAAAAAATATTAAAATCCATAATTAACTTGGGTGACCTGGAACGATTGAAGGAATCCTACTCAGCGAAACAATTTCTATTTCCTTTCTTTCGTTACAATCAGGTTAAAGATTAATGACAACGGGACCGGTCTATAGAAGACCAAACGGAAAAAAATGGGCGGCCCTCCCCATGTTGTTTGAGGTAAGTATTTGAAAGACAAAAGAGAGAAGTTTTATTTATGGTTAAAGGAACAATACTCACCTTAGTTAGATAAAAATGTTACTTCGTAAAATCAAGAATTACGAATATAATTTCATTTTCAATGAATAATTCTATTGAGTTCCTTTTGTCATCAAATCTTAATTGAGTATTGACACAATAGGTACGAACCAAAGATGAAACATCTGCTCCTTCTACTTTTCCTTTTCTGGAACCAAGTCATCATATCTGAGACATTGCCCGTTCCTTTTCAAATTTCGGATTTGAGCACCCCAGTGACATTGGATGCGAATAAGTCCTCTGAAAGTCCTTGGTTGCTCACTTCAGGTTTATTAGATGAAAATCAAATTCTGAATCTAAATGAATCCAATTTCTCTCTTCGAACTTGGATACCAGTTACGGTTCCAGGGAACCTCGCACCTTATGATGAAAAGATATTTAAAAGTAAAGCCATGTTACTTGCGAGATGGATCAAAATACCAAAAAAAAAATCAGGAAATCTAAGCGTACGCTTGGGAATTATTAGTGATAGAGATAAAGTCTTTTTAAATGGACACAAGATTGGCGAAACTGGTGTGTGGAATTCTCCAGAACCTCAAGCATATGATAAAATACGTATCTATCCTTTACCTGATCATTTTGTTAAGTATGGCGAACTAAATTTATTACTCATCCAAATTCAGCCTTATTTTAGTTATACTGGTGGTATCGAACAAGACAGCACTTCCATCGGAACGTCCTATGATATATTTAAAAAATTCTATAAAGAAGAATTCACGAAGTTAATATTTCTCACTGTTTATGTAACTGTTGGAGGTTATTTTCTCTTTCTATTCATACGTAGAAGAAGAGAATCAGAGAATTTTTTCTTTGCTTTGTTTTCAATGGGAATAGTCGGGTACAATCTTTTCCGAAACCAAATCAAATACGATTTTGATTTTTCTTTTTTGACGATGAAAAGAATCGAATATTCCTTACTCGTGATACTTATCCCGCTCATGTATCACTTCATTCGTAAATTATTCGATTTCAAATACATTATTTTATTCAAAATTTTAGATTTAGTCCAATTAATGTTTATCGTCATTTTCCTTGTAAACACCGATATCAGTTTCTATAATTCATTAACTAACAATGTAATCCAGCCAACTTGGATCTTTTATGTTATATGCATTCTTTATTATTTAATTCGTCGGACAAAGGAACGAAATCGACAAGCCTACGTTGTTCTTCTCGGAATTTCAGTTGTAATCATCATAAGTGTGATCGATATTTTATCTACAAGAGGAATGCTCGTATTACCAAGATTACTTGGTTACGCATTTCTTGCATTTATCGTAAGTTTGGCGATTGTTTTGGCCAACTCATTCGTTCGCCTCAATGAAGAAGTGGAAGACTTAAACAAAAATCTAGAAGATAAAGTAAAAAGTCGAACAGATGAGTTGAATAATACTTTAAAACAAGTAAATAATTTAAAAGATCAACAAGATGGAGATTATTTTCTAACCTCCTTACTAATCAATCCTTTAGCCCGGAACGAAAACAAAAGCAAATCGGTCAAAACGGAATTTTACACAAAACAAAAGAAACGTTTTTCTTTTAAAGGAAAAGAGAATGAAATCGGCGGCGATATTTGTATCTCAACCGAACTCACGATTCAAGGCAAAAAATATATCGTCTTTATCAATGGTGATGCGATGGGAAAATCCATCCAAGGTGCTGGAGGAGCACTTGTTCTCGGCGTGGTTTTCCATGCAGTGATTTCACGGACTAAATTGTCGAATGAAGAAATTAGCCCTGAAATATGGATGCAGAATCTATTTTTAGAATTACAGAGTACATTTGAAAGTTTTGACGGTTCTATGCTCACATCAATTGCCCTCGGTCTAATCCAAGAAGACACAGGATTTTTATATTATGTGAATGCAGAACATCCTTGGACAATTCTGTATCGAGACGGAAAAGCATCCTTCATCGAAAATGAATTGATGATACGAAAGTTAGGTTTTCCTAAAAATGAAAGAAACTTTATGGTTAAAACTTTCCAACTCCATCCGGGAGATATTCTGGTTTGTGGTTCAGACGGAAGAGATGACATTGCACTTCCATCAGAAAATCTAGAAAATAGAATCATCAACGAAGACGAAAATCTCATTCTTAAGACAGTTGAGAAATCCAATTGTAACTTATCAGAGATTGTAAAGGAAATCCAAGCGATTGGGGAAATAACAGATGATTTAACTTTTATAAAGATTTCATTTGAAGGCGAGTCAAACTTTGACTTCAATCCTATTGAAGATGAGAAACTTCAAAACGCAAAAGATCTTTTTCGAAAAGGAAATTTGGAAGCGGCAAAGGCTTTACTAATATCACCAAGTAATGATTATACGAGTAACCATCCTACACTTGCCCTATTAGGAAAAATATTTTTTAAACAAAAGAATTGGAAAAATGCTATCAACTTCATTGAGAAAGCGCTGGTCCACCGTCCAGAAAAGGAAGAGCATTTTTTAATGTTAACCTTATCCTATTTTAAGTTAAAAGATTATAAGAAAGCGCTTCCCTGGGCAGAAAGACTTCGCATATTAAATCCACATCATCACAAAAATAATGTAAATCTCATTTATTTATATTCTAAGACAGATAACAAAAAAAAGGCGAGTTACTTATTAAAAGATTGCCTTCGGGATTTTCCGGACAATAAAGATTTATTAAAACTTGCAAACCAGATTCTCTAAAAATTTACTTCAAATAATTTGACATACATTGGTGGAATTAAAAAATCCACCTAATGGCGAACTTCTATTCTTTTAGGACGACTCTAATATTTCTCTCTTCACTTTTTATAATCATTCTACCAAACTTGAGTTATGCAGACATCATCCTGCTTGATGACAATGAAGTCCTCGAAGGAAAGATTGTAAATATCAATGAAAAAGAAATCATTATCGATACACAAAAAGGCGAACTAAATGTACCAAAAGAAATTGTGAAAAAATTTGCCAACACAGAAGAAACTGAAAAATTACTCCGAGAAGAAATCAAACAGATCCAAAGAGCTGAAAAAATTGATAAAGTAAAAAGTGAAGTAAAAGAAAAAATAAAAGAAGAAATAAAAAAACAGATCGAAACTGCCACCAGAGTCCATAGTCCGAGGTGGACCATGGCTCGATCTGCCGTGTTTCCAGGATGGGGGCAGGCGGAAGCCGGTTTTGCCGGCGGAAGTGTTTTGATGATCACCACGGCGGCAAGTCTTGGAATTTTAGCTTATGCCCATAACTTAAGTAATCATATGCAAGAAAGATATGAACAAACTGTGTTACAAAACTTAGCTCTCGTTACTCTCATTCCTAGTACAGCGACAGCTCAAGATCGTCTCGCAGCAAGTATAATTTTAAACGATGGAGCATGTGGCGGCTGCGATCGTGTCAATCACCAAGAGAGAGATTTTCAGCAGTTATTCGGATTATTTTATGTTAGTCAGTTAACTTATCTAGCGAACACATTGGGATTGTTTTCGGCCACTCCCTTGGCTAAAAAAGATGAAAACATCAAATTCGATTTTTATGTAAATCAAGACTACAATTATGCCAGACAAACATCTGCTGCTTTTAGTATCACATTTAGCTTCTAATTACTTCCAACTGATACTATTTATATTTCCTAAACTTGTCGTCGTAATGGTCCAAGACGAGGGTTCCCCTGTTGTTGACGTAGCAATGGTTCCGAAACCATTGCCGTTGACTCCGACTGCAATAAACTTTGATTGATCGTAAGTGATCCCATTCCAAGTCGTTCCTGCAAGACATCCAGTCATTGTCCCATTAAAATTCCAGGACAGGGCACCGGATGGATTGTCGGAATAATCTATTTTACAATTTTGGCCAACTGCAACCAACCTAGAGCCACCTAATGCGACTGATGTGGGAGATACTGGCGTCGTGTTACCGCCGAAGATACTGAGTCCATTGTTTGTCCAAGTCGATGCAGAATTATCAGTGTATAAAGATTTGACTGTTGCGATTCCACATCCAGATGCCGCGCCTACAAATATTACACGTGAGGTGTTTGTTAAACGATAGAGCGCACCAAAATAACCGACTGAAGTGCAAGCAGTACCGAATAAAACCGAAACCGGCGCGGTGCCAAACGAATTCCCGCTAGTACTTCGATAAAGAATGGGTGGATTCGTGCCATTCCCCGCAATAAAATAAGAACCGTCAAAAGCGATCCGAGTATAAGGACTGGAAGAAACATTCGCACTCGAATTCACGGAAAAAGACACCCCGTTGTTATTGGAAATATAAGTAGTCGCTGTCGGAGAGAAAACCGTGGTTCCGCCTGTAGCGACTAACAGTCCCTTACCAAATGTTATGTCATTCAATTGGCTATTGCAAGTAAAGCCTGTAGACTGTGTCCAATTGATCCCATCTGATGAGGTATATGCTACACAGGAGGCGCCTGTCCCACCGACGGCTATATAATTTGTTCCATTATGAATGACTTTATTTAAATTATTTGTTCCAGCAATTGTTTTTGTCGTCCAGGTTTTCCCATCTAACGTGAAATGTACAGTTCCAGCACTACCGACTGCAACAGGCGTAATTGGTGTAGAATTGATTTTTTCTGTGGGACTGCTCTCTCCACGACTATCCGCAGAAGTCAATAAATAATAATAGGTAGAAGAATTCATGAGACCAGCATGAGTATAAGGTGAGATGACTCCTTGTATCCTGTTGCCGTTGGAAATTGTAAAATCAGAGTTAGTCGACCAATAAAGATGATAGGTAGCGGCTTCGGAAACCGAATTCCAAGAGAGTACATTTTCGGCATTTCCATTTAATACAGTAAATCCAGTGGGAGGAGTAGCAGAAGTTGAAATATTACTCAGACTCAAAATAATAAGATTACCTAAAATTCCACCTTGAGCCGTATCTAGGGGTGAGATGATACACTGTGCACAGGAAACAAAATGAAGACAGATCCAACTCGAAATAAAAAACTTTTTCAAAGACATTAAATCAATTAACAAAATGTACGCTAAATTTTTTCAATCGTTTTCAATGATTAGATTCGCGCAAAATCTGATGTAAACCTTTCCCATTCACGTCCTTTTTTGATAGTCTAAGTTTAGATTTAAAATAACTCTAAACTTAGATTTTTTAAGTTAAAGGGATGCTTGCTGATTTCGTCTAATATTTGCTATGTGCTTAATCCATATGGCGCCAAAACCAGAGTGTTTTCTGTTCCCATTAAATTTGTAGGTTGCATTTGAAAAATAATGGAGTCAAAATCAATCGTGCACTGGGGTACAAACGACAATGGATCACGCTCAATCTGCGATTCGAACGACTTACTTTAGTCTGATAGGAAATTTCTGTTTGGCCTTGATCAAATGGTTGGCTGGTTTTTTTGGAAATTCTTACGCCCTGATTGCCGATGCGATTGAATCCACGACAGATATCGTAGCATCCCTATTCGTTCTCTTTGGACTTAAATATGCCAACAAACCAGCGGACGAAAACCACCCTTACGGACATGGTAGAATTGAACCGCTGATCACTTTTTTAGTCGTTGGATTTTTGATCGCATCTGCCATTCTCATTGCCCATGACAGCATAAAAAATATACAAACACCTCACAATCTACCAGAATCATGGACTCTTTTTGTTCTCGGAGGTATCATCATCTGGAAAGAAATATCTTTCCAGATTGTCTTTCGAAAAGGAAAAGAGACAAATAGTTCTTCACTAAAAGCCGATGCTTGGCATCATCGCAGTGATGCTATTACTTCTCTTTCCGCCTTCATTGGCATCTCTATCGCGATCTATTTTGGAGAAGGCTATGAGTCTGCAGATGATTGGGC
>Ga0075156_10001228_pt1 | contig 13875 bp, 12 predicted proteins | sample JI81AbrownDNA_FD_70966 | JGI IMG/M metagenome (GOLD analysis project Ga0075156, IMG submission 70966) | Wastewater effluent complex algal communities from Wisconsin, to seasonally profile nutrient transformation and Carbon sequestration -... | ecosystem: Engineered > WWTP > Effluent > Algae...
TCGTCCTCGCGAAGACGGACGAACAGTTGGCCGAGGAACACCGACTGCTGTACGTGGGAATCACGCGAGCCCGGACGCATCTGCGGGTTTCGTGGTCAGGTCGACGCGGACGCCGTCCGTCCCGCTTCCTGGAGCGCGTCTCAGGGGTCGCGGTCCTGCCCAGTGTCGAGAAGTCACGCCCCACGAGGGCTCAGAAGGCTGCGGCGATGTGCCGTGTCTGTGGACGCGCGCTCTCCACAGGGACAGATCGTAAGCTCGGGCGCCACACCGATTGCGCCTCCTCCTACGACGAGGCGCTGCTGGCCTCGTTGAAGGCCTGGCGACTCGAGACGGCGCAGGCTGAGAGCGTCCCTGCGTTCGTGGTCTTCACGGACGCGACCCTGATCGCCGTCGCCGAGGCCAGACCGTCCACGCGGGCCGAATTCCTGGCTGTGAGCGGTATCGGCACGACGAAGTGGGACAAATGGGGCGCGGCGCTCCAGCAGGTGCTGGCGCGTCACCCGGAGTGAGTGGTTCGGTGAAACCCCTTGTCAGAAATAGGTTGCGCCGCCTGCGGGCCGAGATTAGTGTGGAACACGTCGTTCTCGCTGGGTCACGCCCGGTGGAGCGACACCGAACGTTGGATTTCCCGGGGCCCAGCCCCGCACGTCATGGAGAGGGGGTCGTCGTGATCACCACAACGCTGTACTGGTCGGGCAGGCCGTCGCACGGCGACGCCGGTCGCACACGTGGCGACTTCGGCGTGCCCTTTGCCCTCGTCACCCCCGCCGCCGGCGCTGAGCGCGGCACCCATGGCGACAACTCCATCCACCGTTCGGACCCACCGACGAGCTGCTGACCTGCACTCCGAGGCCGTGGGACCGGACATCCGGGACCACGGCCCTCGTGTTTCCCGGCGACGACACAGGCCCCAGGAGACACACATGTTCACGGCTATGGACGACACCACCATGCTGCACCCGCCCGTCGCCGGGCTCAGTGCTGGCGTGTGGGCCGGGGTGTTGAGCCTGCTCGAGCAGACCCCCCAGGCTCCGTGCCTGGACGCCGATCCGAACCTCTTCTTCGCCGAGGCACCTGCCGACATCGATGCGGCGAAGGCGATCTGCGGCGACTGCCCGTCCAGGGGCATGTGCCTCTCGGGTGCACTGACGAGGCGGGAGCCCCACGGGGTTTGGGGTGGCGAGCTCTTCCAGAACGGCGAGGTCATCGCGAGGAAGCGTCCGCGAGGACGTCCGCGCAAGACACCGGTCGAGGCCCCGCTGGTTGCGAGCGAGGCGGCTTGAGGTCAGGCGGCGACGTCCAGACCCGCGTCGGCACGGCCACGACAGGCGCACGTGGGGTCAGGCTCCCAGTCACGGGAGCCGGGCCCCACGCGTTGCCTGCACACCGTGATACTCGTGGACGTGAGCCTCGACGCGCTGTGTTCCAGCCACCAGTCCACCTCGGTGAGCAAGGTCGCGGACGCCCAGCGCGCCAGTCCGGCGTGCGTACCTCCAGACCGGGTCGACAGCTTCGAGAGGGTGGCCGGCCAACGGGGGTCGTCGCGCGTCCGCTCGATGTCGGTGCAGTTGAGACAGGCAGTCCGGCCAGGGACCACGAGTGGCCCGATCGTGGCTGAGAACGCGTCGGCGGAGGCGAAGACATGCACGATGCCGGCCGCGGTCAGGTGCGCGGCCACGAGCCGGTCGGCCTCCATGCCTGAGCAAGCAACGATCGCGAGGTCGGTGTCACAGCGCCGCAGGTCGCCCCATGGACGCTGGGACAGGCTCAGCTGCTCTGGCACCGTTCGGCCGTCGAAGTAGGCCCGCACCGACCGCCGCGCGCCCGGATCGAATCCGTCGGCGTCCCCGGGGGACACATGGTCGAGGCACGACACCCGGGTCATCGATCGAGTGGCGAGGTCGACCGCGAGCAGGATGGCGAGCGGGCCGGAGCCTATGAGGGACACCCGTGACGCAGGGGTGACCTTCGGGACGAGACACCCCGCTCGCCTCAACGCGGTGGCCAGGTCCGCGTCCTCGGGCAGGGTCGGGCCGAGGCTACGACCGTGCGTGGCGCGGTCGAGGAGGTGAAAGACCCGGGGCGCCACCCCCTTGAGGGTCAGCAGGCGACCATCAGGATGGCGAAGGCGCAGGATCCCGCCGCCGAGGTCGATGACGTGACCCAGCAGGGTTTCGGGTGATCGGAGAAGTTCGAGCATGCTGCCATCGTGGCGGTGTGGGGATGCCCGTCAGACGGCCTGACCGTGCAGTCCGTCGAGGGACGACACAAGCGCGTGCAGGACAACAACCTGCGGGTCCCGGACCACACCCACCCGAGACAGGGCATGCAAGAGGGGGGTGGATCGGATGATCCGCCCCCCTCGTGAACCTGGTGTCAGGCCTTGCCGAGAATCCGGTTCAGGTTCGTGCCGCATTCAGGGCACTTGCCCTTGGCCATGCGCGTGCCCTTCTCGTTGACGACAACGTCGCCCTTCGCGGTGCGCTTGGCCTTGCACTTCACGCAGTAGAACTCGCCTTCGTACGTCTCGCTTGCCATGGGTTCCTCCTTGCATTGACGGGGTAACGCCCAGCGGGGACGGCCGCGAGGGCCGCCCCGAGGGCGGGTACGGGGGTACTTTATCCCGACGAGGGAAGAAACTCGTGGCACGCCGACCGTGAACCGCCCAATTTCCGCGATGAACTGAATAGACGGCCCACCAAAGGGACGGCACGTCGCCGCGTCCGCATCGAGCATGGAGAGGCCCTCAACGGTCGAGATCGCTTGCCTTCCCCTGCGAGCGATCGACCTGTCGAGGGCCTCGTGGTGGGAACGCTAGTGCCTGGCGCTCGGCGGCGTCAAGCAGGGCCGGGCGACTCGGCGGAACCCTCGACCTGCCCCCTCGAGTTGGCGTTCACAAGGGCACTCGAAAGTGTCATCGCAGGGTGCGAGAGTATGCCGGGTGAACCCAGATCCGCAGCATCACGTCCGCTTGTCGCACCCGCCCCAGGTGGAGGTCCGCCGAAGTACCCGCCGCAGCCGGACGGTTGCTGCCCGCCGCGAGGGCGACCGCATTCTCGTGATGCTCCCCGCCCGGATGAGCGAAGACGAAGAAGAGCGTTGGGTCGGTCGGTTGGTGGCACAGGTGCTGGACAGCGAGGCGCGCCGCGAGGCCACGCTCGTCGCCGGCGAACTCCAGGACCGGGCGATCAGGCTTGCCCGGCTATGGCTCGATCCCTTCGTCGGCCATGAGGTTCGCGCGTCCGAGGTGGTCTGGGTCACCAACCAGCGGCATCGCTGGGGGTCGTGTTCACCCCGTTCGGGTCGAATCCGCCTCAGTCATCGACTCCAGTCGATGCCCGACTGGGTCATCGACTCCGTCATCGTCCACGAACTCGCCCACCTGGTCGTCCACGGGCACTCGGAGAGCTTCCAGCAACTGGTGCACCTCTACCCCCACACCGACCGCTCGAAGGCGTTCCTCGAGGGTTGGGTCCACGGTCAGGCAGCATCGTCGGCCGACAGGTGGGACGCCGGCGAATCGGCGGGAGACGACGAGAGTTGCTGATGAGTCAGCCGACGTGCCAAGGCAGTCATGCAGCGCGCCCGCACAGCCACCCTTTGCGGTCAGCGAACACCACACCAGACCGGACGCTCAGCCCTCTCCGCGTCCCTCGCCCTCCAGGAGCGACTTGAGTTCTGCATCCAGGTCGTCGGTCGCGGGATTGCTGTGGTCGCCCGAGACGTAGCCCAAGGGATCATCGAGGTCGGCGGACGTCGGGATCAGGTCGGGGTGGTGCCACACGGCGTCCCGACTGGCCACCCCCCGGTCCTGGGTGAGCGCCGCCCAGAGGTTCGCTGCGTCCCGGACCCTCCGCGGACGCAACTCCAGACCCACGAGGGCGCCGAACACCAACTCGGCGGGACCATCGGTGCCGCGGCGACGCCGAACGGTCTCGGCGAGTGCGGACGCCGAAGGCATCCACGCCCCGGCAGCCTGGGCGACGACCTCGTCGACCCACCCCTCCACCAGGGCGAGGAGTGTCTCCAACCGGTCGAGGACGCCCTGCTGCACCTCGGTGCGCACGGGCGCGAAGAGCTTGCCCTGCAAGGCCTGGGCGATCTCGGCCAGCTTGTCGGAATCCATCTGTGTCAGGTCGTCGATGTCGACAGCGCTCTCCAGCGCGCCGGCATCAATCGTGATCTCTCGGGCGAAGTGGGCCAGCAACGCGTGCATCTGGGGAGCCAGCCAGCCGACCGAGGCGAACAGCCGTTGGCGCGCGGCTTCACGCAGCGTGAGGTAGAGCGTCACGTCGTCGATCGTCTGGTCGAGTCCGTCAGCGAACGCCTGAACGTTGGTCGGCAGCAGCGCGACCTGTGGTGACGGAAGCAACTGCAGTCCGATCTCCGTCGCGGAGACCACGCGTCCCGAGAGTTGACCGAGCGCCTGCGCGAACTGCATCCCGTACATCGAGCCGGCCATCGACTTGAGCATGGGTTGGAGCATCGCCGTCATGCCGGCGAGCTCAGGCGGGGTCTCCTGGTCGGTCGACATCAGGCCCTCCATGGCCCGCGCAATGGCGGCCACGATCGGCTCGACGACGATCTCCCAGCTCTTCATCGTCGTCTCGACCCACTCGGCCCGACTCCAGGCGACAGCCCGGGCGGGCACCTGGGGAAAGTCGCAGGTCGTGTCGAGCCACAGTTCTGCGAGCCGTTCGGCGTCCGCGATGCGACGTTGTTCGACGGGCCCGGGTGTCGGGTCAGGGCCGAGGGATGCCGTCACTTGACGGGCCCCCTGACGCGTCCGATCCCAATTGATCCCGGACTCACTGCCCGGAGGGGGGAACATACCCATGGCCCCCATGCGGGACTGCATCTGGCTCAGCAGCGACGGGAGGTCGATCTGCCCGTCCGGCCCCAACTCGATGCCGAAGGCCTTGAGCATCTCGGCGAACTCTCGACCTGGTTCTCCGGGCTGGTCGCCGTTGTCGGGGAAGCGGTCCTGGGACATCAGTCCTCCTGATCGTGGTGTCACTCCATTGAACCCCAGTCGGCCAACCCGTGCCACAGCGGGAGTGACCGCGTCCGCTTTGGCGCTCGGGGTAGGGTGCTCGGCATGGGTCGGGTGACGAAACAGACGTGGACAGCCATCGTCTCTGCGATCCTCTTCATCGTTCTGGCCGCGCTGATCGCGCTCCTGCCGGTGCCCTATGTGACGTGGAGTCCCGGGAGCACGCTCGACATGTTGGGAACCTTCCAGGGCCAACCGGCCATCAGCGTCAAAGGCCTCCCCACGTATCCCGTGTCGGGTGAACTACGCATGACGACCGTCTCGGTGACCCGGGCAGACAGCCAGTTGAACCTTCCCGAGGCCGTCTTCAGCTACTGGCTGCCTCACCGCGACGTACTCCCGCGGGTCGCCGTCTACCCCAAGGGCAAGAGTGTCGAGGCCATCCGGGCCGAAGAGACGCTCATGATGGACACCTCCCAGTCGGACGCTGTGGTCGCCGCCCTCCGCGCAGCCGGTCAACCCGTGACCGAGATGCCGATGGTCGAGTCCGTGGTCATCGCCGGGCCTGCGAACGACAAGCTGATGCCTGGTGACCTCGTCGTCAAGGTCGACGCCGTCGCCGTGCAGAGTCTCGACGACGTGAGGCGGGCGATCCGCGCCCATGCGGTGGGGGAACCGGTCGTCGTGACCGTGTTACGCGACGACCGCTCGCTCAACGAGACCATCACGACGGTGTCGTCCAACGAGGACAAGAGCGTCCCGGTCATTGGCGTCAATATGGGCACCGGTTATCGATACGATCCCCGGATCACTTTCGGCATCGACCCCCAGATCGTCGGGCCCAGTGCCGGCCTCATCTTCTCATTGGCCATCTACAGCCTCATCTCTCCTGGGGACATCCTCGGGGGGAACAAGGTCGCCGGCACCGGAGAAATCACCGCCGATGGCACGGTCAGGGCGATCGGCGGGCTGCAGGAGAAGATCCGGGGGGCCGAGAAGGCCGGCTCGAAGACCTTCCTCGTTCCGGCAGACAACTGCCGGGATCTTGAGGGCCTTGAATCGTCGTTGACGCTGGTGAAGGTGACCACCCTGAAAGACGCGATCGATTCCCTGACCACGCTCCAGAACAGCGACGGCTCCAAGGAGGTTCCCACGTGTTGACCGACGAGTCCGACGCACTGATGGCGGCGCTCGTCGAGATCGAACGCCACGTGGGTGCGACAGGGTGGGACCAACCGGCGCGCCTCTTCGCGCTGGTGCGCACCGATGAGCTGATGCGGGCTGAACCTTCACTCGCGGAACACCTGCGTGTGACCTTCCCCGACGCTCTCTCGAGCATCGAGCAGGACGACTTCCACGGGGGTGAAGACCTCCTGTCGGCCCTGTCCCGGCTGCAGTGGCCGGCGACCGTCACAGGTTGCGCCCTCAGCGTGGAGCGGGCGTTCCTGCCGGCCGACGAAGAGGCAGGGATCCCTGCAGACCCCGACCTCGCTGCCCGACATGTCGCCGAGCACCCGCGTCGTGAAGAGATTCGCGTCGTGGTGGGGGCCCTGCGTAGCGGCGAGCATGCGGGCCTCGCCCGGCTCGTCAGTCAACCCGATGAACTTCTCTCGGGCACCGATCTGGTGCCGGCGCTCGCGCGCGCCCTCGCCGAGACGTTGAAGTGAGGACAACATGAGCAACAGTCAGGTCCGAGTCGGACAGAACCGCGCCCTCGCGGTCACCCTGGGGGTCCTGGTGGCCCTCGCGGCGGTGATCGGGCTGGTCTCCGTGGTGTGGACCGACTGGGCCTGGTTCTCGTCCATCGGCTTCTCCCAGGTCTTCCGTACGCTCCTCGGGACGCGGGTAGCCCTCTTCGTGGTCTTCGGCCTGATCATGGGACTCTCCGTTGCCGCGACCATCCTCACGGCGTACAAGTTGCGTCCGCGTGTGCGGATGGCCACCCCCAGTTCGGCCGCCCTCGGTCGTTACCGCGACTATCTCGACGTCCGCCGACTCGCGGCGGTCGCCATCCCCAGCATCGCCCTGGGCATCCTGGGCGGACTCTCGGCCGTGGGTGAGGCCGACGTCTTCCTGGCTTGGCGCCATGCGACGCCCTTCGGCACCACTGATCCGTACTTCGGCAAGGACGTCTCGTTCTACGTGTTCGACTACCCGTGGTGGCGGTTCCTGCTCGGATACGCGATGGCGACCACGATTGTCTGCGCCGTCGTGGCGCTCCTCGTGCACCTGTCCCTGGGCGCTCTGCAGGCCGTCGCGACGCAACGCCGCGTCCTCGTCGAAGGTCAGTCGATCCAGATGCGTCGGCCGACCCTCGACCCGGCTGCACAGGCGCACCTGTCGGTGCTTCTCGGCGTCGTTCTCGTCTGCTACGGACTGGACGCCCTCCTCGACAGGAACGGCTTCTCGGTCTCGGCGAACTCCCTCTTCACCGGCATCGGGTACACCGACGAGCACGCCCGGATCAACGCGAAGCTCGTGGTGGCCGTCATCTCGTTCATCTGTGCATTGCTCTTCTTCGCCAACGCCAAGCTGCGGATCTGGCGGTTGCCGATGGCGGCGTTCGTCCTCATGCTGGTGTCGTCCCTCATCCTGGCCGGCATCTACCCCGCAGTCGTCCAGCAGTTCGACGTGAAGCCCGACGAGCCTGACAAGCAGCGTCCCTACATCGCCAACAACATCACCGCCACCCGCGCGGCCTACGGGATTGACAGGGTCGAGATCTCGGACTACTCGGCGCAGACCACCGTGTCGGCGGGCCAGCTGAAGGCGGACGCCGAGGCGTTGCCCGGCATCCGTCTCATGGATCCTGCGGTCATCGCACCGGCCTTCGAACAGCTGCAGCAGGTGCGTGGCTACTACTCGTTCCCGGCGGTCGTCGACGTGGATCGCTACACCATCGACGGCAAGTTCACCGACGCGGTGGTCGCGGCGCGCGAGATCGACCTGACCGGCGTGCCCGACAAGAGCTGGAACAACATCCACACCGTCTACACCCACGGCTACGGCATGGTGGCTGCGTACGGGAACAAGCGGGAGGCCAACGGCGAACCGAGCTGGATCGCCGGCGACATCCCGATCCAGGGCGCACTCGAGGAGCACGAACCCCGCATCTACTTCGGCGAACAGACGAAGGATTACGCCATCGTCGGCGCACCGGAAGGTGCCGAACCGGTTGAACTCGACACGCCCGGCGGTGGTGACAACGGGGTCGAGCAGAAGTTCACCTACACCGGCAGTGGTGGCGTCGCGATCGGTAACCCGGTCGTCCGCGCGCTCTTCGCGGCACGGTTCATGGACGTCAACCTCCTCCTTTCAGGCCGTGTGAACTCGGCGTCGAGGATCCTGTTCGATCGGACGCCGGCCGAGCGCGTGAGCAAGGTCGCGCCCTGGCTCACCGTGGATTCCGACCCCTATCCCGCCGTCATCGACGGACGCCTGGTGTGGCTCCTCGACGGCTACACCACCACGGCCCGCTACCCGAACTCGCAGTTCGTCGACTGGCGGGACGCGACCAGCGACTCGAACGTGCAGCAGCAGGCCTACCTGCAGCAGAACGTCAACTACGTGCGCAACGCTGTGAAGGCCGTTGTCGATGCCTACACAGGCAAGGTCGACCTCTACGCCTGGGACGAGGCCGACCCGATCCTGCGTACCTGGATGAAGGTCTACCCCGGTTCCGTGCAGCCGAAGTCGGCCATCTCGGCCGACCTGCTCGCGCACATGCGCTATCCGCAGGACCTCTTCAAGGTTCAGCGGCAGGTGCTGGGCCGCTATCACACGATCGACCCCAGCACCTGGTACCAGCAGTCAGACCTGTGGGAGGTGCCGGACGACCCGGTGAAGTCGGGCACGATGCAGGAGCCTCCCTACTATCTGTCGATCAAGTGGCCGAACGATGACTCGGCCGTCTTCAGCCAGACCGCGGTGTTCGTGCCGAACAAGCGCCAGAATCTCGGCGCCTATCTGGCCGTCGTGGCCGACGCCTCAAGCCCCGACTACGGGCGGATGCGCGTCCTCAAGTTGTCGAACAGCCAGCAGATCGCCGGCCCGGGACAGACCTTCAATGCCATCAACACCAACGAAGTGGTGTCGCAGCGTTTGCGGCCCTTCCTGAACCAGGGCTCGGCCGCTGCCATCTACGGCAACTTGCTGACGATTCCCGTTGGGGACGGCCTGTTGTACGTCCAGCCGATCTACTCCCAGCGGTCCGGATCGACCGCGGGCTATCCGGCGCTGGCGTTCGTGGCAGTCCGCTTCGGCGAGCACGTGGGCATCGGGGACACGCTCCAGGAAGCACTCGACCAGGTGTTCCAGGGCAATTCCGGTGCCGACACCGGCGAGGAGCCCACGACTCCGACGACGCCCTCGACCGCGACCGGCGAAGAGTTGGCTGCTGAACTGCTCGCCTCTGCGCAGGTGGACTTCCTGGCGGCGGACGCAGCCCTGCAGGCAGGTGATCTTGCCACGTACCAGGCCAAGATCACGACGGCCCGCACGAAGGTGACGCAGGCCAACGAGGCTCTCGGACGCTGACACCGCGTCAGAGTCCGGCGTCCACCACCTCGAAGCCGAGGTCGGTGAGCGCCGGACGCAGGACGTCCGCGTTCCCGACGATGACGATGTGCATGGCATCCGGGGTGACCCAGCGAGAGAAGGCCTCACTGGCGCTCTGGGCGTCCACCGCAGCGACGCGAGTGAAGTGGTCGTTGACGTAGCCCGGAGTCATGCCCGAGCAGGCGACGGCCGCTGCCTGTCCGATGATTCCAGCGGCGGTGTCGTAGCGCAGCGGCGCGACTCCGAGTTGGTAGGCGACGGCGTCCCCGACTTCGCTGGAGGTCAGCGGTTCTGGCATCGCGAGCAGGTCGAGCGATTCGCGGCAGGCGGCTGCGGTGACCTCGGTGCGGCAGCTCGCCGCCATGGTCCAGCTTCCGCCCGCACGCGAGGGGGACGCCACCAGGCTCGCCCCGTAGGTGTAGCCGCGATCCTCCCGGAGCACCCGGTTGAGGCGCGACGTGAACATGCCGCCCATGGCGGTGGAGGCGACCTGAAGTGGTGCCCAGTCGAGGCTGCGACGGTCGACACCGCGTCCGCCGATGCGTAGCTCGGCCTGCACGGACCCCGGCCGGTCGACAAGGTGCACCACTGTTGCCGATCCCGGGGTGAAGGTGCTCGGCTGATGGTCCGGGGCGTCGGTGTCGGGCGTCCAGTCAGCGAACCATTGCCGGGCGAGGTCGAGCGGGTCGTGATCGAACTCCCCGGCGAGGATGAGCGTCGAGCCGCGAGGGCCCCACCTGCGGGCGTGGAAGGCTGCCACCAGGTCCCGGTCGATCCCGATGACGCCGATGTCGGTTCCGGCTGCGGGTCGCGATTCGCGTGACGTCGCGGGGTACAACAACGACCGCAGCACCAGTGAAGAGGTCGAGGAGGCGTTCGCCTTCACCTGAAGCCACTCGGCGAGGCGAAGCTCCCGGTGGCGATCGACATCGGACTCGTCGAACTCGGGCGTGCGGATGATTTCGGCGAACAACTCGAAGGCGCGGGGGAGTCGCGTCCGGGGAACCTCCAGCATCGCCATGGTCGATGACCACGAGGCATGCCCTTCGAAGGTCGCTCCCACATCCTCGAGACACTCACTGATCTCGCCACCGGGGTGGCTCGTGGTGCCTTCGTCACTGGCCCGCAGCGTGATCGACGCCAGACCCTCATGCTCGTGCGGTTCAGCGCTCAGGGGCAGGTCGAGGACGAGCTTGCTGGCGACCACATGTTGGCCTGGCAGGTCGTAGACCCAGACGGCCAGGCCGTTGTCGAGGGCGTGAACCTGGGCGTCCGGGAAGTGCCACGGACCAGGCGGGCTCACCTCGGGACGCGGTCGAGCGCTCATCGCAGGGTCTCCTGATCTCCCGAGTGATAGTCGAGGACGGCCCTGGCCGTGGGCGCCAGCCAGTCGCGGGCTGCTCGGGCGACGGCGTCCGGGGTCACGGCGAGGTAGTCGGCGAGGTGGGTGTTGATGCCCTCCGCGTCCCCGTGCAGCACCGCGAAGTTGTTGATCTCGTCGGCCCGCGAATCGACGGAGGCCAGTTCGAGCAGCCAGTCGCGCTCGTAGCCGGCGTGGATACGGTCGAGTTCGGCGTCCGAAGGGCCTTCGGACGCAAGCCGCTCGACCTCGTCGAGCACGATCTCCTCGATGCGTCCGAGCTCGACGCCGTCGCGGGCGCGGGCAGAGATCAACGCCATCGATGTGCCGCGAGCGAGTCCGAAGTCTGTGGTCCCGATGCCTTCCGACAGTTCAAGATCGCGCACCAGACGCCGGTGGAGGCGTGCCGACTGGCCCTCTCCCAGCACGGCGAGAGCCTGGTCGAGGGCCAGGTGGTCATGGTGCGTCGGAGCCGGCGAGCGCCATCCCACGTGGATGGCGTCCCTCGGGACGGGTCGATGCATCACCGTCCGGGGGACGCCCTGATGCGCCGGGAGCGGTGACGGACGGGCGTGGTCGGGCGGGCGGCGTCCTGGGTGCGATCCGAACGCAGCCTCCACACGGGTGAAAGCGGAGTCCTCCTCAACGGCGCCACTGATGACCAGGGTCGCGTCGGTCGGGGTGTACCACGCCCCGTAGAAGCCCTGGACGTCATCGAGCGTGGCCGCGTCCAGATGGGCCATCGACCCGATCGTGGGGTGGTGGTACGGGTGATCAGGGGGGAAGTGGAGCTCGAGGAGCAATTGCACGACGTCGCCGTAGGGAACGTTGTCGTAACGTTGCCGCTTCTCCTCCTTGACCACCTCGCGCTGGTTGTTCAGGTTGTCCTGGTCGACCGTGAGGCTCTGCATGCGATCAGCCTCCAGCCACAGCGCCAGGTCGAGCGCCCCTACCGGAATCGCCTCGAAGTAGTTGGTGCGGTCGAATGACGTCGTCGCGTTCACGCTGCCTCCGGCGGCCTGCATGGACGCGAGGTGCTCCCCACTGGGCACGTTGGCAGAACCCTGGAACATGAGGTGTTCGAAGAGGTGGGCGAAGCCGGTCCTGGACGCCGACTCGTCCGCAGACCCGACGCCGTACCAGAGGTTCACCGCCACTGCGGGACTCGTGGGGTCGGGGTTCACGATCACCCTCAGCCCGTTGTCAAGCATGCGCTCGACGATGGGATAGTGCAGCAACAGTGGCGCCATGGCCCCTTTCGTACCACACCTTGGCCCGGACGCGGTGGTGCGCGCCCGGCTTCGCCCCAGGCGAACGGGAAGGATCGGATTTGGCTAAGCTCCGTGGGTCGGGTAACGTTGTCGGAGCGACGCGGGGTGGAGCAGCTCGGTAGCTCGCTGGGCTCATAACCCAGAGGTCACAGGTTCAAATCCTGTCCCCGCTACCAATGAACCGGCCTTGACTAGGTGTAACGACCAAGTCAGGGCCGGTTTCGCGTGCAGGCACCTTCGCGTGCACGTGCCCAGGGTGCGGCCGGACCCACCAGCGGGAGCCATGACGTCTCGCACTGCCACCAAGAGCAAGGTCCCACCACCCGGGCCCATCGAGCAGGCCGGTGCCAGGACGTGATCCGGACTCGAGACGTGTTCTGCTGTGGCAGTGCAGGCGTCCGGAGACCCACCGCGAACGCTTCCGGGGCACATTCGCCTGGTGACCTGGCCTCGCTGCCGGGGGAGTGGGGCTCTCTACAGTTGCCGATGTCATGTCATATCGGGTGGGTCAGGATCGTATACAGGGTATGAATGCGCCCGGCGACGAGCAGTTCCGTCAGCTCTACAGCACGACCTCACGACGCGTGTACGCCTATCTGCGTCGTCATGCCGACCCTGACGTCGCCGAGTCAGTGCTCGCAGAGGTCTACGTGCAGGCGTGGCGTCACCTGCAGTCCCTGTCCCCTGATCCCATGGGCTGGCTGATCGTGACCGCCAAACGCATCCTCGTGGACCACCATCGGGCACAGAGTCGTCGCGACAGGCTCAGCGACGACCTGTTCAGCGTGACTCGCGGCACCCATTTTGAGGATCCGGCTTCCTTTGTGGTCAACCGACACGCAGTCCTCGACGCCCTGCGCCGTCTAGCCCCCGACGAGCGGGAAGCCCTGCTCCTGGTCGGCTGGGACGGGTTGAGCCACGCCAGCGCCGCCAAGGTCGCCGGGTGCTCAACTGCCGCCTTCACCAAGAGGCTGTCGCGTGCGCGACAACGTCTTGCCGAGCTGCTCGAACCATCCCCAGCCGCGATGTCCTTGCGGCCCCTCTCAGGAAAGGTGTGACCGTCGTGCGATTCATTGAGTCGATCCGTCCCAGCGACGAAGCGATCGATGCCGAGTTCGATGCCCAACGACGCGAGTCAGTGTTCAAGGAGATCCTGCATGCCACCGGAACGGTGGTCCCGATCACCGCGAAGCGACGCCGCTGGCCCTCGATGGTGGCGGCAGCGGTCGCCGCTGTGGCAGTGGTGGGGCTGACTGCCCAGGCCCTGACCACTCTGGGCGGTTCCGTGTCGGACCCCTCACGGTTGGGGCCGATGCGCAACTACTCCACGTCCGCCCCTCTCAATGCCGTCGGTGGCTCGGCGGTCGCCCTGTTGGCCGGGGTGGCCATGGAAGCGGCAGCCGCGCCGGCACCGACCACGGGGGTTCTGCTCCACGTCGTGCGGGTTGAGGAACAGCACAGTGTGCTCGGCGACGGTTCGACCGAGGTGGGCAGGACCAGACACGACGACTACACCGACGGGGACGGGTGGTTGTGGAGTCGTCGAACCGGCGACCAGGACTTCTGGTTGCTGACTCCTCAGGGTCAGGCGTCCATCATGTCCTTGCCGTCCGACCCTGATGCCCTGGAGTCCGCACTGCGCGCAGGCACCGGCAACAACAGTGGCGACGAGCGGGTCTTCAAGGCGATCGATG
>Ga0075156_10001238_pt1 | contig 13812 bp, 24 predicted proteins | sample JI81AbrownDNA_FD_70966 | JGI IMG/M metagenome (GOLD analysis project Ga0075156, IMG submission 70966) | Wastewater effluent complex algal communities from Wisconsin, to seasonally profile nutrient transformation and Carbon sequestration -... | ecosystem: Engineered > WWTP > Effluent > Algae...
GTCTATATAAATCCTTCCAAACTTTTCGATCCCCCCACCCTATTGCCGAATCCACCATCATATTGAGCCGTTCTGCGCGAGTGACATGGACCACACCTCGCCTCAAGGTATTGATCTTGATCAGGGTCCACAACACCAGCCGCTATCAACTCACGCCTTGAGCGTGGACTGTGATCAGCATGACCAGAAGGTTGACCACACTCAACACACAGCGGATGTGATGCAATGAACACAGCCCGTCTCTTCTGCCATCGACTACCATACCCACGCTGTGCAGCGGACGGACGCTCATCCGCCCGCTGCCTATACGCGGACACAGGCTCAGGGTGCAGTGGACATGGCCGCATGTGCGGACACTGACTCACCCTGCATGGCCTGCGTGTGCTGGGCATAGACTATCCTGCGCTATGACTAAAGTCATACACACCCAACCCGCGGACATACGCAAGATGGATTTGTTTTGAACCAACGACCTGAATAATATAAGCAAACAATAAGCCAGCAACCTTGGCAAACTCAGCAACAGCCGCATCAACAGAAACAAAGTCGAAGGATGGATATAGCTTCAACACAGAAGCTACACCAAGGATCAACACAAGATTGATCACTGCACTGACCTTGCCAGCATAACCATCAGGCAAAGCGCCTGTATATTTGAGCACATCCAAGCCAAGGGACACAAGTGCAGCCACGCCAGCCAACCCTTCGATGATCTTGAGCACATCTTCCAACGGGGTGCCGAACCATAACAACAAGGCAGAGAACACAGCCAATGCGCCAAGAGGTAACTTCAAGGTATTCCACAATTCAGAGAGATTGATTTTCATTTCCTAAACTCCTTTGAATAAATAGGTCTGGATAAACGAAACCACCCAGGCGCGGACCGTATGCACGGCACGCGTCTGGGTGGTAATCCAGTCTAACCAGTTTCGTTTGTCTTTTGAATTATAGCACTTTCGTTTTGTGAAACATAGTGGCTCATCAATTGCTCAAACGCTGTTTGATACACACTCGAGTTCTTGACGATGGTCTGATCCTTCGTGTGCCAGTGAAAGACAACACCGCACCTGCAAACCTTCACAAGGTCATAGATCAATTCACCGTCACGATCCACCATGCTGTCTGCCTCATCACCACCAGCACTGACCTTGCGATACATAAAGCTATTGAACTGACGACCGCATTGACGGCAAAGGACTGGGTTATCTTCCACGGCTGGAACTGGCATATCACACCACCTCAGGAAACTGATTCCACTCAACACCATCCAACAATCGCCCTGCGGACTTTTTGTTGACGCCGCCCCATTGTTTGAATAGAAACGGGACATCACTCTGAACACACTGATCCCTGATAGACCTTGCCCAATCAGCAGACATCGGGCGCGCACCTGTTCCACTTTCGCCGCCGCATATCACCCAATTGACATATTGATCTCCGATCCCATAATTCCTTCCACGCAGATCGAGATCAACATTCTCAAGCAATGGCTCGCAGGAAAGAAACTTCACCACAGCAGGGATCTTTACCAGCGCAGGAATGCGCTCATCAGCAGCCTTTTGATTTTCCACAGACGTACCGATCCAGATATTCTTTGGGAAGTATTCAAGCCAGCGCTGTGGAACCATACGCAAAACATTCTGCGGACGTTTCGTGAGCAAAAGCCAGTCAAGGTTTGGAGTAGTCTCAACCATATCAAGCAGACGTACACGCCACTCTTCAACCTGCGGATTATCCTCAAACACATCCGCAAGGCTGGCACAAAACACACGCTTACGAGCGCCATTGTGTGCAGCATCCCACTTGAACGGTTCGCGCCATTTTGCTTCACTGGTTTTCACACGCGCACCCTGCGGCCCCCACTGTACTTTCTTCCAGTGCTTATCCATCATCTGCTCGGCATAGCAATGCTTGCATCCGTCGCTGACCTTCGTGCAGCCGATCCACGGATTGAACGTGTGATCAGTCCATTCGATCTTGCTATTCTCGCCCATCACACCACCTCCTCAAGAACAAACACCACCCGTGCAGTGGACACTCCGCTCTGCTCCGCATAAATTTGCGAAGCAATTGCAGACACATGCTCATTCGCAAATTGTGCGCGGTCATCACGACCGATCTGGCGCAAAGAAACCGTCATCACATACCCATCCACAGATACAGGCTCACTACCGTGGAAAGCAACGCCCTTTATCTGCGGCAATTCATTCGCGATACTGCGCCAATTGCAATCCTGCTCCAATACTTCAACGTCATAACTCGGAAGATCGAACGTAGCAGGGACATTCACAGGCTTGCTCTCTGCATTTTCTGCCTCACTGACCATGCCAATCGACCTCAAGAACTCGGCAGGCAGCCCGCGGACAGGGTTCTTGCGATACATCACCGGAAGATCAACCAAATCCATCAACCGCCTATAGATCAGGCTGGTCGGAGAACTCAGGCGCTCACGATCATTCCAAGCCTTGGCAACCCATCCCAAAACGTACTCAGGCTCACGCTCTAAAATGGCATCATGCAAATAAACGTCAGCATTGAACAGTTCCGCAGCCGCTTGCAAAATTTGTTTCGTCGTTGCACAAAATGTGCGCGCAGCGCTCTCAGAACTTAGATCAGAAGAAGAAGATGTGTATACAATTTTTGCAAATTTTGCTTCTTCTTCTTCTAGAAGCACATTTTGTGCGTGAACTTCAAGCCCGTCTGAGAGGAGAACCGCGGACTCTTCTATGCTTCGTAGTACGTGTGGAGGATTTTCCGCGAATAGCGTTCCGCGTCCCTTAGGCGTAAGCATCCAGCGGTCGGCGCCCTGACCAGAAAGCAAACCAGATGCAGATAACTGCACGCACTGCTTGTGAACCGTGCGAACATCTTTCTGTAAAATTAGCGCCATTTCGTCTTCAGTTGTTGCTCGGCTGGCGTACATCCTCTCGATCATAAACATCACAAAAAATACAGCAGAACTACTTGCGACATCACGGATGAACGCCAGCTCTCTTGGGGGTAAAATAGTTGCAGTCATGGGGTCGGCTCCTACGCTTCACCCGTGACCGTAAGTTCACCCTCCTCCGCCACACGGGGGAGGGTTGATTGCTCAACAGCAGCCAACAACGCCGCCTCATACTCCGCCTCAAGCTGCTTTTTCCACGCTACCGCAGCAGCCTGCGCCTCAGAAGCCCGCTTGAACTCCTCTCGCCCGATCAACAACGGCAATCCGGGGTAAGCCAGCTTTGCCAAATACTTCTTTCCCAACGCATAAGGCACACCAGGCGCTTTCACATATCCCTGCACGTACATTCTTGGGTTCGTCAATTCTTGTGTCATCTTTGCTCCTTAGAATTTACTACTACTACTTCACTACTTGCCTAAAAAGCCTATTTCTTGCCACTTTCAGCCACTTCTGCCGAAGTAGTAGTAGTGGTTGTATCTCTGTTCACAGGGCTTGCCACAAAGCCAATGGGAGGCTGCGCCGTATGCTTCCAGCGCATGTGAGCAGAGTATGCGTTCGAACTGTTCTGCATCTCTCCACAAACAGGGCAGGCTTTTGGGTATGCGTTCGCATTGCGTTTTGCCTTGGACGCATTATGCGTTTCATGCGTTTGGGATGCGTTCGCATTTTCGTATGGTGCGTCCAATGCGTTCGCAATGCGTCGCATAAATGCGTCGAATAGCTTCTCAAACTGCGACGCACCGCCAGCACCATGCGGCAATTTGTCCAGAAGCGCCTGCATACTTCCCATCCCATAAGCCGCAAGGGTGGGAAACACGCCGTAGACAATCGCACCAAACCACTCCCAGTCATACATCTTCACAGTCTTTGCAATGTCAGACATAGTTTCTGCAAGGTTCAACGATCCCTCGATCAGCACGAAGAGAACCAGCCAAAGAGTGGATGTCTGGTACACATCTTTATACAAATTCGCCATCTTCACCTGCGCGTTATAAGCACGCTTATCAGTATCCTTGTCGGCTGTCACTGCATAGGTCTGCGTACGCCCCTGAAAATAAGACAGGGTATATGTGGAGAAGCTCAGGAACAGCGCAAAAGCAATCGCCAGAATAACAGGCACGCCGATCCGATCACCAAACGCGCTCACCCTCGGCGTTTGAAGCAACAGCACCACCACCACAATAAAACTTGGGGCATTTCTCATAAACTTTTCCATCTTTTACGCTCCTTCCGAAATGACTTTCTTCACCATTGCCGAGCGCCACGCAAACGCATCCCCTGCGCCGCTCTTCCAAATCTCACGAACAATCGCCGTCATGCTCAATCCTTGTCCAGCCAACTCGCGGATTCGGTCTTCAACCTGCCTTCCGCCTTCTGCCTTCTGCTCCTCTTCACCTCCTTCCTGCTGCATCATCATTCGCACTGTTTCTTCATTAGGCTCAGGGTACGTCACACGAAAACTCTGAAACTCCGTTACCTTCGCCTGGAACACGATCAGCCCGCGCCCTTGGATCTTCGGCAGGCTCTCCGCTCCATTCATCCCAAGCACCATCTGGCTGGCATAATAGGACGGCACAGGGAAACAAACCCGCGTCACAAGGTTGCTCTTTACCAGCAAAGCAGAAGCCTCAGGGCGGTTCGTCGCAAGGATTGGATAAAACCCAGTATCACGCTCCCGCTCTACGATCTCCACCAGCGCCGCTTTTTCTTCATCGTTCGTCAAAGCCGCTTCATCCACCACCAGCGCGATCGGCGTCATCATGTTGTCAGGGTTCTTTTGGTTGTAAAGCAGCAGGTTCGGCTGACCGCTCTTGAGCAATTGTTGCCGTCGGCTGGCTGCGATCTCTTTCATTTCGGCCAGGGCAATGCCCAATTTGTGGACCATGTGAAAGCGCGGATGTGAGGCGTACCGCGAGAACTCCACGCCGCGCTTGCCATCAAATCCATACACTTCCACGCTGCACCCGTTCAACAACGCCTGAATCCACCCGTGTACCTCACCAGTTTTTCCCATGCCGCGCGAGCCCGAAAGGAGGAAAGAATCCCCCTCAAGCAAATTGATCCACATATCCTTCCCGCTGTATGTGGTTCCCACAGGGATGTGATACGGGCTGGGCTGCTTGCTCATATCCAACGGGGAGGCAGTAAGTTCCACCAACGCAGGCGGGATGTGATACCCAACCTGCAAATACAACCCTCGGCTATTGGTGCGAACCACCAAACGCCCCTGAAGCTGCGTTGAAAGCCGGTGCGCAAAATCCTCATTGATCTTGCCAGTATCCACAACAGCCGTATCAAAGATCAACAACACACGGTCAGTACGAGGCCACACATAGAACGATGTATGCTCTTTTGAATAGCGCGCTTTCTTTTGCTCCAACAGGTTCAAAGTTCTTGAAGCAACATGGTACAAGAAATTTTTATTGTCCATCGGTCGCCTCCTTCCAGTCACTCTCAATAGACTTCAACGCTTCAGGGTCAAGCAAGCCAGCGGGCGGCATCGAATTCACATCAACAATGTCATAAGGCTTCTCTTTATTCTGTGAAAAATAGGTGCTATATGCTGCCGCAGCGTTCGAAGTTGTCTGCGCAGGCATCGCCGCCAGCGCCTTGATCGCCTGCGCGCGCTCTGTCACCGCTCTCTGGTCGGCTGGCGCAGCCAATTGCGGCATGGTCATATCTTTCAATTGCAGCACAGGCGTCGGAAACAGATCCATTCTCACAACCGTGTCACCGTCCACAATCACACCCTCAAGGTCGCCGTTGTCATTCTTGAACTCACGCACACGCGAGAAGCGCAGGATATAAATAACAGCCGCGACAGCAAGGATCAACGCAATGGAGAAAGGCACGGCCCATTCAATGGTATTCGTCTGTTGCTGTTGTTTCACCGCAAGGTTCGAAAGCTCAACCTCGTTCGTGGCGATCACGATCTGCTGTTCAACGGCTTGCTGTGTCCAAAAGTTATGCGTAGGAGCAACCTGCTGCGTCATGGAAAATGAATTGGCTGTTGCCTGCGCCTGCTGTGTGGATTCGATGTCCAGCCGCATCTGCGTGGCCTGAATTTCCTGATCGCGTCTTTCCCGTGCTTGGGTTGCCTCTGCATCCATCCGCATTTGCGTCGCCTGGGCATCTGCCCGCTTCTGATCGGCAGTCGCTTGTGCATCCATTCTCGCCTGCTGGGTATAACCAGCCTCAACAACGATCTGCTGTGCCGTGGCCGTCTGCGCCATGATCTGCGCCGTGGCCGTGAATTGCAACCCAACCTGTTGGGCCGTGGCATTTGCCTCAAGCTGGCTCTGCATCATGGACAAAGCGATCTCTCCAGCGTTCGGTGTGGCAGTCGGCGTGAGTGTGCTCACGTTGGCTGTGCCGCACCCGGTCAAAAACAAGGCAAAGAAGATGATGTATTTTTTCATGGCATTCTCAAAATTGAATAGTCGAATCGTTGTTCTTGGGTTGTGCAGGCTCGCGTTTGATCGCCTTCTCAGGAGCCAACATCTGCAACAACTGCATCGCGGATAATCTCTTTGCCTTCTCAACAGGAGCAGATACATTCACTACGCTCCGCCCGCGTCTCTGCGCTCTGCGCTTCTGCTTGAACATCCGCACCCACGGCTTCACGATCTCAGGCAGTCCAAAAGCCACATACGCCGCCACAGTTCCAACCGTCACATGCAGCACGAACGTCACAATGAACTCCATCGCCTCAAGCACAGACATTCCCGCGAACACCCCAAGCACCTGCTTCCAGAACAACACAGCCGCCGCAGCAACTATCAGGGAAAGAACGGTCAACGCCTGCTTCATTGCTGCCTCACCCAACCCAGCCCGCGGATCAGTTCCTCAAGCCCGGTCAAAGATTTCGCAGAGATATGCTCCGTGTTCAGCACCACGCCGTTGACATCCACCAGCACAATGCCGTAAGTATCAGGGAACGCTTTGATCACACATGCCACAGCATAGGTCTGGATTGCATCATTCCAATACAGTGCCTCAGGCTTATCAAGGCAAATTCTCGCAATGTTCCAATCCACCTCTCCGGGGAACTGTGCCTCATACGCATCTGCCCGTGCATCCAACGCCTGCGCCACACCCTCCGGCAGTACCACACCCGCACCGCAAGCCGTCAAAATCAAAGCCACCAACGCCATCAAAACTAAAACCTTTTTCATATCGATCTCCTTCCGATCTCACTGATTACTATTTGCTATTTCCACTCAACTGCGGATACTCCCACACCAGAACGATCACAACCACGATCAGCACCCATCCCATCACATACCCCCAAACATAGACACCTGCCCAACAGCTTGAGACTTCTGCAACTTGCCCCAGCGCTGATCTGCCTTATCGTCCATCGTGGAGATCACTTGCAGCTTTCGCAAAGCCGCGCCAAGGTAATACCGCTTCCACTGCTCGTACTCTTCTCGCGTCTTTGCAATGTAATATCCCGAGCTGTTCCCACGATTGCAGATAAAGTTTCCCTTCGCCCGCAAACGCTCCACAGAGTTCCGCACCTGCCGGTCATACGTGTTGTCATCGTTCTGCGTCGGCAAAAGCACAGCATCATCGCCAAATATCTTTGCAACAAGGCTCCAACGGTCGATCCCATTGTCCTCGCCTTCATGGAGGCTCAACACGTACTTCACTTGTCCATCTAATTCAACATCGCTCGAATAATCTGTTGGCATATTTTTTCTCCTTCCATTTATCCTTCATCATTCCGCTCCCTCCAAATACTCCCGAAGGGATATTTGGGGGGATGTCGCTGCAAGCGACAGGGGGGTGTCCCGTCAGGATTGGAGTTCACCACGTCTGAAGTTCGCCCGGATATGCTCAACGTAAAGCGTTCCTTTCAGACTGTGATACTCATACGCTGCGAGCTGCTACCTGACGGGACTGCTATTGCCTCGCTGCGTTATGGCCTAATTTGCAAACTTCCGATCACCTGCTTCGATCATCGATGTTTCGATCTGCCCAGCCGCCTGCAATATTCGCCCAAGACGAATACTCAACTCTAGGCTGCTTATCGTTCTGCCCTTCTCAAGATCACTCAACATCGTATCCACATGAGTCTTGATAGACCTCGCACGCGTAACTGCATCCACACGCGCATTCTCTGCCTCATTCGGCCATCTTTTCCGTAACGACATCGCTCGCCGCCTTCCTCGCCCTGTCTCTATCGTCAACGTGACGGATGATCGCGCCGATCACCATCCATGCACCGCTTGCGCAGTACGCCAATATTCCTAAAAAGAAAGCATTCCAGCCAAGGATCACATCCAACGCACCCACAAAAGCCTGAGTCACCGCCACCCCAAAAACAACCGCCAGCCACACGAACCCCTCGATCTTGTTGCCCAGCTTCTCCACCCACTGGTTGTAAAAATAACCAAAAACAAACAGCGTAATCAAAATTGACATCGTAGCCAAAACCGCACCCAAATCAGTCCCATTCATGACAAAGCTCTCCAGTATCCGTAAAATGACCCTATGAACTCACAGCAACGTTATCGATCACCACCACGTCCTTGATCTTCTCAAGCGACTGGTACTTGATTCGCTTCTCACCGATCTGCACAGCCGCCTCATCTATCCGTCGGCTTGCCTCAACATCCTGAGAATTGAACCAATCTGCAACATCTTGCATCGCCCTACGAACCAACTCACCGGAAGGAGTAGTGTTCATGAACCCGCCTCGCGTACATATTCAACAGCCACATCAAAAGACACAGCAGGGGCCAACCGCCCAAGCGGACGAACGTCCTCCACCACCATCAGCTTTTGGCTGACTGCTGCAACTTCATATCCACGCGCCATCTGGTGATCTTTCCCGCGCGCCATCCATTGCAAATACCCGTGGATAAAAGGCAGCGTCTTGAAAACCATGTAGTACCCGTCATTGCACATCTGGCGGACTTTGCTCTCAAGCTCCGCGCCGGTAAGCGCCTCAAGCAGCACATAATCCATGAAATCATTCCCCGCCTCAACCCACTGACACAGGAAACCATCATTGCCAACGAACATCGGCTGCGAAAGATAATTCCCGCGCACAACCTCATCCATCACCAACGCGTACAGCATCGAAGGAGATTTTGCACGCACTAAAGTAACCAAAGGCTCAGTCATCTCTATCCCAACCTTCTCGCGCCGCTAACGCGCACCTTGATTCTGTCCATCGTCACAACATCACGCATCGGAGCTTTCCCCATCTTCACAGCATCTTCGCGCTGACCCAGCATCTCGATCCTCGCCAGCACCGCCTTATCATCCGCCGCAGGCAGTCGGCTCACACCGCTGATAAAAGCGCCCATCTTCCGCGCATTCTCCATCAGTTTCTTCGCTCCCGCCGTTCCCGCCGCAGACTTGTACTTATTTGTCTGCTCACCAATTGACCTACCGCGCGTCTCAAGCCTGCGCACTTGCGAGTTCATCTTGCGAACATCCTTCGCTGGCACAAGCATCAACTGTCTGCCCTTCGCCTTCAAAAGACCTTGGTTCACAAGAATGTCGCGGTAGTAACGAACCGAAGCGCCAGCCATGCCGGTGATCTTCACCAGGTCTTTCACCCGCGGAGAACGGTCAAACTTTTCAATAAACTCACGGATCGCAGAAAGCAATTCATAATGTCGTTTTGTGATCGTCATGCCGCCACCTCATCACCAACGAACGGCTGACCATAAGGATCAGCAAGCCATAATTTCACACGTCGGCTCGTAACTCGCACCTTGCGAACTTTCACGATCGGAGCCACGCAACCGCACCAGCCAGCCGCGCGCGCCACAACATCGTCATACAAAGGCACGCCGCACACTCTGCAATTTGGATAATCAACATTGGAAACCTTCGCCCGCCGCACAATTTTCATGCCGCCACCTCCGCAATCTCTTTTCCCTCCAAATATCCGCGCAGCGGGATTTGGGGGGATGTCTGCGAAGCAGACAGGGGGGTCTGGGGGGTATGCTTCGGGCACGGCCCACAATCCCCGATCTCTGTCTGGCACACGCACGGGATAAACCGCTCATTACCGCCTTCGATCAAAAGCTGCACAGCCAGCGCTCCCATCCATGTACCTGCTTGGTCGAGCGCCATTTCGGAAAGGCTCTTCAAGCCCAAAACATCCATCTTTTTCTTGAGCTGTCCCGAGTACCACTGTCGGCTCACACCGATCTGCTCGCAAAACTCAGACTGACCCATGCCCATCTCGCCACGGATCACTTCCAACCGTTGCCCTTGCGTCACTTTCTTTGTCATTTGCTGCTCCTCAATCCTTCCTAGAATGGCTCTAAACGCCTCAAAATGGCACCTCAGAGCGTTTTATTTTCAAATTCCGACTGTGTATTCAAATCCTTGCGTGCAAGTGTCTCACTTAGTTGTTTTCGTTCACGATGTGTGCAATATACACCCCGTGCTAGGTTTTGTCAAGGGTGTTTACATCTACAAACAAGCAGGTAAAATAATAAAAATGAATTTCCCTCAATATCTTGAAAAGAAATATTTGGAATGGCAACAGGTTGTAGGGGAAAGAAAAACAGTCAGAGAGTTTGCCGAATATATTGGCGTCTCTGCGTCATCAATTACTATGTGGTGGAAACAAATAAGTGTGAATATAAATCCATATATTCACACCTTGCTGTTCTCAACTGATCTTACTCATGGATAGTAAAGAACATCAATACGGAGGTGCGGTCTTATGACCGCACTTTCCCCCCTCCTCCGCACTCATAAAAAGAGACCCGGCTGCATAGCTGGGTCTCTTACATTTCCAAAACCTTCTCGATCTTCTGACGGATCCAAATAGACCGCGTATCTTTATACACATACTTCAAAAGACTCAAATGATAAACCCTCTCGTTATTTACATTTATCTCCTTCTCGCAGTCCAAACAAAACCCGCAGGGACGATAATCCAAAAGCCGGTGACACATCAAACAATACACCCCTACCTCCTGCGCTTCTTCAATTCCTTCTGACAAAACGTACACTCCAGCACATGCTCCCGCATCCGCCTGCGCCAATATTTGATCTTCTTCGGATCGCGCGCGCTGAGCTTCCTGACCGACAACCCCTGCAAAACACCGCACATCATTTGACCTCAGGCGTGATCTCATACTTGATCTGCCTATCCTCGTAAAAGAACCGCAGCCAAGTGGCACCAACCGGCTTGGGTGGTTTCCACGTTTCCACATGCCAACCTTCAGCGCCGTCACGATATTCATTCTTGTAAGTTGTAGTTCGAACGTGGTATTGAATATCTTGTGTCACCACCCCTGATTCTGTCAGTCTTTCCCGTGCGATAGGCACCACCCAAGAGTCATGCGTGTGTCCATTGATCACAATGTTGGCATCTGGCAAATACACCGCCTGCCTGTTTGTTTGGATCACTCCCCTCGTCACAGGCCCGCCGCCTCCAGAGCCGTGAAAATATTTCAACTTCACGCTCTGCATTTGCGTCCCTGCTATGGTGAACATAAACCGCACCCAACCGCCATACCCGCCAACTTGAACATTCCCGCCGTGCTGGGTATTCATTGCAAATACAAGATTGGAAACCATGTCCGTCCCAACATTTTTGACAATTGCCTGGTCATGGTTGCCCCTGCCGATCATCAGAAACATCTTCGCGTATTTCCCGTAAAACTTCGCCGCATCAGTGACGATAAGATCCAGCATGTTCGTGGCTTTGTATTCGTCCCGCAGATCGTCATAACTGCGCCTCGGGTCAAACTTCCCCTGCATCACATCGAACAGATCTCCACCGTCGATCACGAACGCTCCGCGCTTCTTCGCTTTTTCAAGGTGCTCAATTTCATAATCCCGATCACACCACCGGCTATCATGGTGCCTGTCACTTGAAAGTAAAACCCACTGCTCCCACCCTGCCCGCGCATCCATATACACAGAGCAAACATTTTTTGAATTGTGAACAACACTGATCTTATCTGTAAACTTTATCTTCTTGATTGGTTCGCTTGGCATATATCTCCTGTATTACCCTCCCTCCAAATATCTCCGAAGGAGTATTTGGGGGGATGTCGCGGTAATCCGCGACAGGGGGGGGTCACTTCGCCAGCTGATCAGGGATAAAGCTGAACAACAGCCACCCCACGAACAGCATAAAACTCGGCTGCACGATCTTATCCCGTATCCACGACCAACTCACCAGCGCATCATTGACATTGTCAGCAGGTTTATTTTTTTGAGACTCCACCCACCTGTCAATATTACTGAGCATCGTCTCAACCGTAGCCAATCGTTCCATCACACCAGGGACACCTTCATACCCGCGCAAAGTGCGGATCAGTTCGTCAATGTCCTTTTTGGTGTACGTTGTTGGAGACATCATGCAATTTCCTCGTATGCCTTCATAAGCACCGCCGCCTGAGACGCCACACTCGCCACCTGTATCGCGCTTGGGATGTCGTTGCTGAAAGAAAACGCCCGCACCTGCGCCCGTACCTGCCCCATATCACAATAGCGCACAAACGACAGCTTATATCGTTTGTCCTTCGGAAAGATGACATAATCCACTTTCAAATCAGTATTCGGCACCTGCGTCGGCTCATCCGGGTTGATCACCGTCCCCTTCACATTCACGGTCTTTTTTACCTTGCTGCCAACCGCCTTGCAAACCAAACGAATCGCCTCAGCAAAATCCTGAAGCTCGTCACGGCTTACCGCCAAAAGCGCAGGCGAGCTGATCAAGAACGTCGTGCTGTTCTTCAGCCACTTGATCGTCGCAACAACCTCGCCACCGCCCTTGAACGTAGCCGAAACTCTTGTGTTTGAATTATTCTTTATCTTCGCCATAGGACACCTATTCTTCCGGCAACTCCGGCCAAACCTCATCACGCATCGCGATCAACATGCGCGCCATGATCTTCATCACAGCCTTTGCACTGGCAAGGTTTGTGACATTTACCTCGATATATTCCACCGCTTTCTGCGGCGTCAAAGACTTCAACTGAGACGCCAGCCCCGCTTCCTGCTTCGCGTTTTCTTTTCTGGCGAGCGCAGCCATCTCTGCCTGCGTCTTATCAGGAGTATGAACCATAAGAATAGCCTGCACTTCTGGCAAGTTTTGTATTTCCGTCACACCGTCTACATCCCAAACAATACCGTTTGAATTGCATCCGCCAATCGCAATCCCAGCCGCAGTAAGTTCTTTTGATAACTTTGTCACATTTATATTCATACCGCCTCCTAGCACCAGAAAGTTCCTACCGCGCCAGTGCGCTTCAGCCCGGCATCGCCAATAACAACCATGTTTGCACGCCCATATTCTATAAGAGCAAGGTAGTGATACCCAGCCGCCACAACACTGTTATAAACTGCATATCCAATGGAGTTTGTATTTACAGCCGCGGACACATGCGCCACAGTTGACGAACTAACTGCTGTTGATTGATCAAGTCCGAACGCAGCATACGCATCCAACGCACCAGACGTGGTATAGCTTTCATACGTCAGCAACACATTCAACAGCTTATCAGCAACACCAACGACGAATTCAAACTGATTATTAGCAGAGCCGTTTAGTTGTCTATATGCCAATGTTGTATAGTTCCATGTATCAGTAGTTTCATACACAAAAACAGGTAGTTGCACTTGGTTATAGAGATTCCACAAAAATATTTTTTGCGGAGATGTAGTCCCACCGCTCATCTTCATCTCGCATTGACCGCTCGTTCCGGTAGTTCTCCCGGTTCCAATGTATCTGCGCGTGGTCGCGCCAGATTTCACCAGCACTCCATTCTGATATGTGATCGCCGTCGCTCTCGTTGTGCCGTTCGTCCAGTTGACAGTTTCCAACGTAGCCGTGCCTGCATTGTTATAGCAAAACACATCAAAAGGCGTGTTAG
>Ga0075156_10001241_pt1 | contig 13797 bp, 6 predicted proteins | sample JI81AbrownDNA_FD_70966 | JGI IMG/M metagenome (GOLD analysis project Ga0075156, IMG submission 70966) | Wastewater effluent complex algal communities from Wisconsin, to seasonally profile nutrient transformation and Carbon sequestration -... | ecosystem: Engineered > WWTP > Effluent > Algae...
ACTGCTGGCGCAGGCTTCCACAAGTCGACGATCCTGGAGGCAATGGGGGCCGCACCGGCTGCCGATCAAGTTGTCTAGGCTCGCTGAAACAGCGCCTTCCAAGGCCGCTCGCCTACGGTCCCGCTGCACCAGAGGATCGGCAAGCTGTTGTTGGGCGCAGCGTTGTGGAAGACGACAAGCGCACCTAGCCCGCCATGCCCCATTGGCGCCCTGGGACTCAGTTCACGACCGATCTGCTGGAGAACTTGTTCAGCGAAGCGGCGCTCTGCTTCGTCTGCAAAGATCCCGGCCCCCTCGTCGCACGCTCTTAGCTCGTCGCCGAGCAGGGTCGCCGCAACGACGTCAATGCCTGGGAACGCCTCACGCATCCTGTTAATAGCCTCCGGAAAGGCAAACATGACGTACACGGCGATGCGCCGTTCATCGACAAAGCGCTTCCAGATGGCCGGATCGATCTTCGCCTGAAACTTGGCCATACCTTCCGCGAGCGTTTGCCCTGTGCCAGCAAAGTCGTCGCCGATGACGAGGAGGGCATCCGCCTCCAAGTGCGCTCGCATCCATGCCTCCAACCCAATGGCGGGACCCAGCTTGCCAGGTCGAAGGATCTTCTGCAGCTCGCGTGCCGTGCTCCCGCCGCTCTTGTGTTCGGAATCGAAGTAGCCCAGCGCGAGATTGTCTCGACGCTCCTTGATGGCCTGCCACTTCCCCTCGCCGGTCGTACGGCGCTTCTCCTGGATCATCTGCTCCAGGACGTTGAGGGCCAGGGTCTTGGCGCCTTCATTGATGAACCCCTTGTCGGCAACTCGTCGCAGCAGCTGAAACGCCATCTCAATGCGACTGTCGTCGTCGAACTGCCGCAGCCAAGAGCGAATCTCAGCGACGTCCTTCTGCTTCCCGCAATAGACCAGACGAGGAGTGATAGCGAGCAGATCGTCCTCTGAGATCGGAAAGGCGCTCTGATCGGGTACCTCGAGTGCTTCCAGTCCAGAGCCCGCCTGATCCTGCGTCCGACGCAACCCCTCCTTGTAGTCGCTCCACTGTGGGAGCAGCTTTGCGACGGCACTTCCGCCGAGCCACTCTCGGAAGATGGGCAGGCTGATGACGCGAGCTGTCCCGCTGCCCACGACGCTCAAAACACCACGCCGGGTAAGTCGTTCACATGCCCTCCGCAGTACCGCGGCGGGTGCGCGGTCCTCCACAGCAATGGGCAGCGTCTCTTGGACTTCCGCAAGATCCTCGACCGCTTCATAGCGACCTCCAAGCACAGCTATGCAGGCCAGTGTGACGCAGTTCTCCGCGCTGTCGCGACGCTTCTCCTCTAGCTCCAGGACCGGGTTGTCCTCCCAGAGGTGTGAGAAGTTCGTTGGACCGAGGGCGCGCAGCAGCTGATCGCGGACAGCGTGCGTGTCGTTGTCATCCACGAAGGTGCGATGCTCCTGCAGGCAGCGTTCGAAGACCTGGTAGCAGAAGTTGTGGATGTAGAAGGGGTTGCCTGCCGTGAAGTCCGTGATGAAGTCCACAGCCTCGGTGGAGAACTCGATGACGTTAGCGACCGGTTCTGCGATCAAGGCTCGGCAGTCAGTGCGGCTATCGATGCGGTCCAGTTGGATGTTTCGCCACTTGTTCAGGTCCGCTTGATGGCGGCTGTAGATTGCCTCCATCCGCTCACTACCAACAAAGAAGAAGGTCAGGCCGACTTCGGAGATCGAGCGCAAAGACTTGACGAACTGCTTGCCTCGCTCTCCCGTGTAGAACGCGGCATCGAGGTCATCGAACTCATCGATGATCACCAAGTACTTGTGCTGTCCCTTCGAAGCCATCAACTGTTCCATGAAGGGGATCAAGCGACTCAAGCTGGCACCGAACTCGGCCTCGGCCGGAACCTGCACGGCAGCCTGCGCCTTTTCGACCAGGCGTTGTGCTATCAAATGCGCAAGTTGCCCCTCGTGAAGCGACGCGACCTCGCCCATGCGCAGGAGAACGCAAGTGACGTCGTCTCTTTGAGAGAGCTCGGCGGCCAGGACCTGGAGTAACGAAGTCTTCCCGATGCGCTTCTGACCCCAGACGAAGTGCGATGCACCGGCCATGGCAGCAAGCCGCAGCTTGGTCAGCAATGATGCGCGCCCGTACAGTCGCTCGGCCTGCCGTATTGGATTGAGGCTGTATGGTGGGTTGTTGAGCAGGGCCTTCCAGTCGGGTTCAGTCACCTGCTGTGAGACATGCAGGCAGTCGGCGCTTGCCACGATCCTTCCCGAGTTGGACTGACACGACCACTCGATAGGGATGTCCAGCTCTGTGCTTGAAGCGCCCAAGCGCAGGCGTAGACGCACGACTTGTTCGCCGTCTGGAGGGACATCGAAAGGGCCTGCCGGTTCGATCACTACAAGGTCGGCGCCGTTGGTCTTGCCTGTCTGCCTTAACGAGATGTCATTCGCGTGCCCTTGGCCTCGGTTGACCAAGGAGAACGCCAAAGCGATGTCTGTGTTCGTCGAGCTCAGGTCGGCCTTGGTCCTTGGATTTCGGAGCGCCAGGACGGGTGCCACCGCAACTTCACCACGGGACGTGGCCTCTTCGATCAGCGCCCCAAGGTGCTCGAAGATTGGCTTCACCAGTTCTGTCCAAATCTGACTCCGCTGTCGCGGATCAGACGGGCTTGGTCGCTGCTTGCGCATGCTCTCGACAAACTCGGGAGCTCTCCGAAGGACTTCGACGGCTTCGCTACGCTCGTAGGCACTGAAGAGCTTCCTGAACGACGGGCCGATTAGGATGTCGAGGTCACGAAGAAACTGCCTCTCGGCCGGCACAACCAGCGGTTGCAATCTGTGCGCGTACTTCAGGACTTCAACAGCCGCGGTGCTAGCCGTTGCCGGGGTTGTGCGCACGAAGCGCTCAATTGCCGATCTGACCTCGGCCACCGCGTGATCCAAGGTGGCGACAGCTGCACGGCACATGTCAACGGGCGACTTCCGCTCAACGTCGTAGATTGCTCGGACCTCATCCCGAATCCGAAACGCAAAGTCGCTGACTCCGTCCGGCAAGGCAGCTTCAAGATCGTCAAGCCGGCCCAGCGCGTTCACAAAGGCGGTCGCCAGATTTGAGGCGGTGAACGTCTCCTTGCGGCCAGCAAGGTCCTCCAGGGACTGGATATCGGCGGCCACGCCGCGCGTGCTCGCCCAAGCGCTTGTCACTTTGACAAGAAGTTCTTCTGCTGCTTCCGGACTCGCGTCGGACAGGTCCTGAGCCAGCAAGGCACCGACCGAGTAGAGGTCACCTCGATCGCTAGCCGCTGCCACTTCGGCTTCCAGTGCCGCACGCTCCGCTTCCGCGCGGGAGGTTCCTGTGCCTTCCTCGGCATCGATCGCGACGCCATGATTCCATAGAGAGAAGAAGTCTTGCAATCGCTGCTTCACGCGTACTGTTAGTTCCTTATTCCAGCGCTGCTGCAGGTTGAACGGCAGATAGGTGGTTGGCAGGCCTTGCTCCTGCCATCGCTGCGCGCTCACCAGCGCTTGTCCTTGCAGATACCCCTTGTTCGCTTCGACAAAGCTAAGCCGCCATTCCGCCAGCTCGACCACCGTCAGCGTCGGCATACGCAAGGCGCCTTCATCCTCGACCTGGGCTATACGAGCTCGTCCTGCGACTGCGTCCCAGATGTAGGGACGGCCGCTGCTGTAGTCCATGATGGCCATCCACAAGTCCTTGCGCACACGACCGGCTTCCCCCTGCAGCGGTACGGAGGGACCTACCGTCGATTGAACAGGCCCAGTGTCAGATGAGTTATTGGGTGCAGCCGACGGTCGAGCAGGGCCCGCCTCCGCGGAGTCACTCCCCGAAGCCCACTCGACTGCCGGGCGATTCGGCTCGCCTACGATGCGCAGATCAGGGTGGAGCAGTGAGGCGAACGCCCGCAGGTCCTTCGCGCCGAAGTCCTGTGGTCGAAACCTATGGCCCGTCATCTGCAGGAGGCGATTGTTCAGCACAGCCAGAGTCATCTGGCGGGCCTCAGACCCCGTCTTGCGTCGAGCCTGCAAGAAGGCGGCCTCGACGAGCTCGAGGGCCTGTTCTCTTGTTCTCATCAGCGGCTCCCTCCTAGGCGTTGCCAGTCATTCTGGCGCAGCACAGTGCCGAACTGCGCTACGGCACACACGGGTTTCTAGGTGGACGGTGGGAGCCGGGGTGATCACCGCTTCTGGGCCGCCAACAAACCAGGCTAAGCTGCAAGGAGGTGACGGGAAACTTCATCGAACACCAAGCACTGCTCCCGCGTTGCCGGGAAGGCGGTAAGGGAAGGGCCCTCGCCACTGGCTCGCCCCAGGGCGTTGGAGGCCCGCCACGTCCGCTGTGAGGCGAGTCTGCCTCCTGCGCCGCCCTCACAGAAACATGTAGCGGGGCCTGCCCTGGTGATCTTAAGATTCGCCTGGCGCCTCAACATGACTCGAGGGCCAGCAAAATGGCCCAGCCACCGACCTCCCTTCCTCGCCGCCGCCTCGCTAGCCAGTTGCAGAGGCTCGCCTCGAACCCGCCTGTGGCATGGCGCGAGGTCGGGCTGAATGCTCGGCCAAACCTTCATGGCTTGCTGCGTTATCCGGCGATGATGGTTCCGAAGATGCAGGGCGACATCATCGACGTGGTCCTAGAGTCTGCTGGCCACGACTGCCGCGTGCTCGATCCCTTCGTTGGCTCTGGTACCACGATGACCGAGGCGGTCATTCGAGGCTTGGACTTCACGGGCATCGATATCAACCCGCTGGCTGCGCTCGTTTGCGAGGCCAAGGCCGCGATCGATGCGGGCGCGGACGTTGACGATGCAGCGCAAACTGTCATTCACTACCTGCGGACCGACATCCGTGAAAGTATTGATGTCGAGTTCCACAATCGCTCGAAGTGGTTCAGCGATGAAAGCGCGCTGCACCTGTCTCGACTGCGGCGTGGCATTCAAGAGGTGTCGGACTTCGCCGCTCGAAAAGTGCTTTGGACCGCATTTGCTGAAACGGTCCGAAAGACTTCGAACTCCAGAACCAGCACCTACAAGTTGCACATTCGCAAGGAGGCGGACCTAGTAGAAGGTGACCGTGTCATCTCGATCTTCGAGGATGTGCTGCGCCAGACGCTGCATCGTGTCGCGGAGTATCGGCAGGGTCAAGTCAGCTTTCGCAAGCGCAAGCCGAGCGTTCAGATCATCTGCAGCGATGCGCGTACAGCCAAGATCGTCAAGAGCGGCAAGCCTCACGACATCCTTGTGACCTCGCCTCCTTATGGTGACAATCAGACGACCATTCCCTACGGCCAGTTCTCGTACCTGACGCTTCAGTGGATTCCAGAGGAGGATCTGCCGAATGGTTGGTCAAATGAACACCTGGCCAACACGCACGCGCTGGACAGTGCCAGTCTCGGTGGGTCGAATATGGACGCGCTTGACAAAGAGGAGGCCATGAAGCTGGCGTCACCGGCATTCGCCGCATACGTGCAAGCAGCGATGGGCGCTGGCAAGGCCACGTCTGTCCGGAAGGTCGCGACCTTCAGCTACGACTTCCTTGAGGCGCTGAGCCATATTCGCTCCCAGTCGCGCAACACCGCGCACTGGATTGTCACCACAGGCAACCGCACCGCTGCCGGCATGCGTGTGCCGTTTGACCACATCTGCCGTGACGTCGTCGAGTTCCTCGGCGGCACTCCGATTGCATCCCTGCGGCGCGAGTTGCCGAACAAGCGCATGCCTTCCAGAAATTCGATGGGTGAGATGATCACAGCAGAGACTACCCTGGTTGCCGAGTTCACCCGATGAGCGACGACAGTGCGTCGCTGAAGGTCAGCCCCCATGTCCTCGTCCAGCTCGGTAGCGAGCTCGTCACCGACGTCGAGCAAGCCCTGCTGGAGTGTGTCAAGAACTCGTACGACGCCGATTCGATAGGTTGCCGCATCGATATCCAGACCAGAGAGTCGGGCGTGATAACCGAGACCGGGACTGCGGGAAGGTTTCTGAACTTCACCGAGCCGACCGACGCAGTGCAGGTGGCGATCTTCGACGCGGAGGGCAAACGGCTCGATGGCCACCCCGCAGCGAACACCAAAGTCGACCCGGAGACATCCGTCGAGCGTCAGCTTCACTACACAGGCAAGTTGACCATTGAAGACAACGGTGACGGCATCAGCCCAGGCAAGATTGCGTCGTCATGGCTGGTGATCAGTGGGTCGGCTAAGCGAGCCGATGGCACCGGGCCCAAGAAGACGACTGTCAAGGGCCGCACGCCGCTGGGGGACAAGGGGCTGGGACGCCTGGGCACGATGAAGCTGGGCGACATTCTGGAGGTCGAATCCGCCACTGGCGCGGACAAGCCGCTTGCTGTGGCGCGGTTCCGATGGCAGGACTGCCACAGCGCCGCGACAGTGGACCAAGTGCCCGTGTTTACCGAGTTCAGAGACAACGTAGCGCGCTTCAAAGGCACGCGGGTAAACGTATTTGGATTGCATGACCTGCCTGATTGGCGCCGTAAGGGGCGGGTGCAGGAGCTCGCAAGGAGCTTCGCCAAGCTCGTATCTCCGTTCGAGACGACCTCGACTTTCCCCGTGAGTGTCACGCTCGACAATCATGAACAGTCCTTGGGGTCTGTCACCGACCAGGTGCTGAGCCAGGCCATCGCGAAATTCAGCTTCGATTGGGGGCTCGACGCAGAGAAGAAGCCACAGTTGGTGGCGCGGGCTCAATTTATGACCCGGCTCTTCACTACCGCCCGCAGCAGGGCACAACGTGAAAAGGCGGATCTGGCCTTCAACAGCGACGGAGGCGTCGGTTTCAGGACGTTCCTCGACTCCTTCAGCCAGACGAAAGGCTACGAGAAGCTTCAACCGAAGTCGGCCGGTAGCTACATCGAGTTCGTTCGACGATTCCCTTGGACGGACATGATGCTAGATACAGGTCTCGCGATCGAAGATCCAGGCAAGTTCAGCGGCGCGTTCTACTTCTTTCACCTCGACGTACGCGACGCCCCCGGCGATGAGGCAGCGACGGGGTTGGCAGTCACTCGAGAGATCATCAAGGACATGGCCGGCATTTCCATCCTTCGAGATGGTTTCCGCGTCCGCTCGCAGGGCGACTGGTTGAATCTGTCCACCGGAATGACATCGGGCAGCATCTACAACATGCGAGTCAACAACACGATCGGCTACTTCGCCCTGACCGGGGCCGCCAACTATCGGCTCGTGGAGAAGTCCGACCGCGAAGGCTTCGTTGAGAACGCGGCTTACCGCGGCTTCTTCTCCATCGCGACTAAATGCCGCCAGTTCGCGAACGACTCGTTGGAGGCGGTCCGTCGTGGCCTGGATGCGTACTACAAACAGCTAAACGAAGCGCGCCGGTCGCTGCCGGCCACCGACCCTGCCCAGGTCGTCGAAGAGTCGCTGGCAGCTTCGGAAAGGGCGCAAGCTGCCGCTAGGCGAGCCAGTGACGCGTTCACGTCTGAATTGGAGCAACTTGAGGCGCGAGTCGCCGCCGGCGCGGCTACCGGATCTGAGACGGCACGCCAAGCACTCAACATCGCCCGCAAGGCCGCCACCGCGGTGGCGGCCGCGCAGGCCAGTCTTCCGCAGCGCGCGAGCCTTCAGGCTGCGTTCGAGCAGATCAAGGTTGAGCGAGAAGCAGCACAGGAACAGCTGCTCGCGCTGTACGAAAGTGCCGCGGTCGGCTTGAGCGCCCGCGGCCTGGCTCACGAGTTGCGCACACACATCGGCGACATCCGTCAGCGCATGACGGCGTTGACGCGGGCGTCGAAGAACGGCGCAGTCGACGAGCAGGTTCTGTCGGGGCACGTGCGCGCCATGCGTGACTCCTGCTCAGCCATCCTCAGCGCCGCCTCGCTCATCGATCCGATGCTGCCAAGGTCTCGTATGCTCAAAGAGACCTTCGATGTGAGCGATTTCATCGCGGAGTACCTCGAGCATCGTCGTCACGAGTTGCTACGAGAAGGGGTGAACGTCCTCGTGACTCCACAGAGCGCGCCGCTTGTCGTGCGCATGAACAAGTCCCGGTTGCTTCAAGTAGTGGACAACCTGGTTCGCAACAGCATGTACTGGCTGCACCGCGGTCACCTCACGAAAACGGTGGCTCGACCGAAAGAGATTTCGATTGAGATCGGGAACGGGACCTTGTCAGTGGCCGACTCGGGGCCTGGCGTCGATCCCCACTACGAAGACTCGCTCTTCGAGATCTTTGTGTCGGGAAAGCCCAAGGACAGTGACGGGCAGGGCCTGGGGCTCTTCATCGTGAAGCAGCTCCTAGCCGCCGACGGTTGTGACATTCAGCTCAGTGGCGATCGAAACCCAGAAGGACACCGGTATCGATTCACGGTCGATCTCGGCACAGTGCGCACATAGGCAGGGAGACATATGAACCTCGACGACGCTTTGGCGGCACTGGGTGCCAATCGGGTGATCTGGATCGACGACAAGTTCAACAAGAGCTCGACGCAACTGACCGACCTGTTGTTAGGCAGCCCGGAAATCGCAAAGCAGTGCGGCAACGCCGCTGTCATCGATTTGGTTGAGAAGGCCGCGTTTGATGAAACAGGCAGCAGAGAGTCGCTCCAGCAACTGATCCACGACATGCCCCCCACCGAGAGGGACAAACTTGCCCAGGGCTTCTTCAATAGCGAAACAGACGCCAAGGAAATGGCAGCCGAGGAGTTGCGAGACAGCGTGGTCGAGAGCGTCTGCAAACTGCTATCCATCAAACTGGAAGATCGCTGGACCTTCGAGGCGGCGCTCGCCAAGGTCGAGGCCGTCTGCAAGGCGAATGACGAGAAGGTCAGCTACATCATCGATCTCAACCAAGCCGGCGGCGATGAGAAGCAAGGCCTCGCGATCCTGAAGGTGCTGCATCAGTACAACTCCAAGGGCACGGCCTTCTTGCTAACCCATTCCGCAACGACCAGCGGCGAGGCGATCAAGGAAGCGGAACTTCAAGGCGACCTGCGTGGCAATCCGCAACAAGCCAACATTCCGGTGTGTGTGATCTCGAAAGCTCGCCTGACTGATGCCACTGACGAAGTCGACTTGGCAGCGGCGCTGCGGATTGCGATCAAGCGAGCAGGTTTGCGCAGAAGTGTTCACGAGGTCCTATACAAGCTTAAGCCAGATGTGGCGACGGCTTTTGACGAGGCCGCTAAGATGTTGCTGGAGATTCCTCCCGAGCAACTCGACGAATTCGTCGTTGAACGGGGTTACCAAGAAGGCCTCTCGGAACTGCACGTTGTTGAGCGTGCGATCACCGCGCACGTCTCCCAGAAAGTACGGGAAATGTTCGCCCGCGATCCAGGGGTCCTGCAGTCGACCGCCCGCCTTCGCTCACTGCGAGCCGTCACGCTGAAGGAAGGCGCTGCGACACCGGTGCACGAGCACCTCGATGGCTTCCGGCGCCTGGAGGTTTGGGAGTCGGACGAGCTCATCAACAAGTCGTTCACGCCATTGGCATGCGGAGACATCTTCCAAACCGACGAGCAGGAGTCGAAGTCCGGCACCGCCAATAGGCTCTTCCTACTTCTCGGGCAACCATGCGACATCTCGCTCCGAGGTGAGCAGGACCGCGACCAAGAGCACGCGATGCTCATTCCACTCAAGAAGCGCGAGATCAAGGCAGGCGCGTCGGGCGACGACAAACTCAAGCTTCGGCCACTGCCGTTCAAGATTGACGGCGCGCATTGGGCCTGTGATTTCCGCTCTACCAGCGCGGTGCGCCTGAGCATTTTGGACTTGGCGTCCTTGCGCGAGGACGGGCGCGTGCGATACGACGCGGAACAGCCGACCGATGTGCCGCTGCTGGCCGCGCTGCATGGCGTCATCGAGCACCGTGTCAAGGCCGCGAAGGAAGTGCTGGCAGGAATGAGCGAACCGTCATGCGCTCTCCAGCTGTGCTTCCGCTCGACTGCGCCATTCAGTGCCATCCATAACGGCAAGCTGGTAGGCAAAGAGACCAAGACGATCGATGGCAAGTCAGTCAAGCTGCCTCAGCGCGTGACATGGTCACTGCGCCGCGTCGGGCGCATCCGAATGCCCTACGCCGCGGCGCTGCTGCGCGACTTTCTTGCAATCCAAGGTCGTGACGCCTTCGACCTCGACTTCACAAAGGAGGTGCAGGCACCTGCGCCTACCTGTGCTCCAGCCGCTGCAGCGATAAGCAACTAGGCCGCATCCAGAAGTACGTGGTGCTTGCTCTGCGGTAGATCAGGCGACAAGGAGACAGGGGGTTGCTTGCCAATGGCAGGGGTCCATGCGTTAGGGCGATCCGACTGTGGACGCAGCCGTTTGAGGCCGATTGCGCTCAGGCGCCAACCTAGAAGCACTAGTGTGCGCGTCACAAAGTCAGCGGCTGGGCCTTGCGCGCAACGCAGGCACTGGTTGAATCTGGTACGCAAGACCGCTATCGCTATCGCTATAGCTCGGTCGCTCACAGCCTGAGTAACGGCGGCCAATGAGTCACCTTTTGCCGTCCGGCAGGGTCAAATCTACAAGAGGCCCGAGGGGTCGGACTGTCCGACCAATGCTCTGTAGTGGTCGCTGAAGATTCGCAAGCGTGCAAGACCATCGATCTGTAGTTTGAGTGCAGGATAGGCTGGCCGCCAGCAATTGGCTGCCAGGGCGCGCCCAGCGCGACGGCAGCCACCCTCGCCGAGCGCATCACTGGATGTGCCGGTTCTGCTTCGCTATGCTGAGGCACAACCCAGACGCTTCATGGATCCAGCCCATAGCCCTATCGTTGCCTATCGCCGCTACGGCTACGGGCAGTCGCTTTCGACATTCCTCGCGACGCCGACCGAATCGATCATCGGTGCGCTCACTCAGCGATCTGCCTTCAACGTCGATCAGAGCCAGGTCGGGGCATGGGTGGGTACGGTAGACGCGCTCCGCGCCTCGCTGGCTTCCTGGGGCGGCGAAGGCCACGTCTTCCTGGAGTTCGACGTGCCGCGCCTCGGCCGCCGCATTGACGCAGTGCTGGTACTGCGACACGTGGTATTCGTCGTCGAATTCAAGGTCGGTGCGCAAGCGTTCCTCGCGCAGGACCTTGACCAAGTGGTCGACTACGCGCTGGACCTCAAGCACTTCCACGAGACGAGCCATCTGGTCCCGATGGCGCCCGTGCTGGTTGCCACGGCCGCACCGGCGGGCATGGTTGAAGCGTCTCTGGACGCCGCTGTGCCTCACCTTCTGCACCCACTGCGCTGCACACCCGACAACTTGATGCGGGCCATCGAGCTGGCGCTCGCACTTACCGACGGGCCGCTGGTCGACCCGCTGGTCTGGGTGCGCGGGCGCTACCGCCCGACGCCGACCATCGTTGAAGCCGCGATGGCGCTCTACGCGCGCCACTCCGTTGCTGACATCTCCCGCAGCGACGCCGCGAATCTGGGCCAGACCTCGCAGTTCGTCAATGACGTGATCGCCCGCGCGTGCGAGCAGCGCCACAAGGCGATTTGCTTCGTGACCGGAGTCCCCGGTGCCGGCAAGACCTTGGTGGGGCTCGACGTTGCAACGCAGAGCACCAACGCTGAGGACCGGTTGCACGCCGTCTATCTGTCGGGCAACGGCCCGCTGGTGCAGGTACTGCAGGAAGCACTGGCGCGGGACCGCGTAAGGCGAGAGGCTGAAGAGGGCCGGCGACTTGGCATTGGCGAGGCGCGGCGGCAGGTCAAGAGCTTCATTCAGAGCGTGCATCACTTCCGCGACGATGGTCTCGCCGACCCGGATCCGCCACACGATCACGTCGCCATCTTCGACGAGGCCCAGCGCGCGTGGAACCGCGAACAAACCGCGACCTTCATGCAGCGCAAGCGAGGCCAGGCGGGCTTTGACCTTTCCGAGCCAGAGTTCCTGATCTCTTGTCTCGATCGCCACGGCGAATGGGCCGTTGTGGTGTGCCTTGTCGGGAGCGGACAGGAGATCAACACCGGCGAGGCTGGTATCGCGGAATGGCTGGGTTCGGTTGAGCGCCGATTCCCTGACTGGAAGGTCTACCTATCGCCTCAACTAGGCGAAGGTGATGCGCAGGTCGCCACGCTCAAGGCAGCGGTCCAATTGCGTGGCCAGCTCATCGAGGCTCCCGCACTGCATCTGGCGACCTCAGTGCGTTCATTCCGATCCGAGCGCTACTCGGAGTTCGTGAACCGCCTGCTCGACCTTGATACAGAGGGCGCCCGCGCACTATTACCTGAGGCCACTGCCCGCTTTCCACTGCGAGTCACGCGTGAACTCACCAAGGCGAAAGCCTGGTTGCGGGCCCAGGCCCGCGGTAGCGAGCGCTACGGCATCGTCGCGTCGTCCCAAGCGCAGCGCCTGCGACCACACGCGATTGACGTGCGGGTCAAGGTGGACCCCGTGCACTGGTTCCTCTCCGGCAAGGAGGACACGCGCTCCTCCTACTATCTCGAAGATGTGGCGACTGAGTTCCAGGTGCAGGGCCTTGAACTGGACTGGACCTGTGTCGTCTGGGACGGCGACCTGCGCTATCGCTCAGAGGGCTGGAGCCACCACAGTTTTGTTGGCGATCGCTGGAATCAGATCCACAAACCGGAGCGGCGGTCCTACCTCCTCAACGCGTACCGAGTGCTGCTGACGCGCGCTCGCCAAGGCACAGTGATCGTCGTGCCGCCGGGAGATGACCAGGATCCCACGCGGGCGCCGGCGTTCTATGACCCTGTCTTCCGGTTCCTTCGCGAGATCGGTGTGCCGGTACTTGGAGACGCTGCGCACTGAGCGCGCCGCAAGAACGCTCGCCTTTCGCGCTGCACTGAGCCCCTTGCCTCGTCGCCGCTCCGGTCGCCTGCGTCACGTTGACGGTGGCCTGGCGATTGACTTGAGGTGCTCGCGCAATGCCTTTCGCCCCGAGCTGTTCGTCGAACGCCAGGCGGCCAGCGCCAGTTCGAGGAACGCCGCTTCGGCGGCCGATGGGGCGGCATCCTTGCGAAGCTCGTCGAGCCAGCTTCCGGGCTTGCCGCAAGCCGATTCGATCTGTCGCGCCAGCTTGTCGCCGATCGGGCGTGACGACTTGATCTGGCTCCACATGCTCGGCGAGATCTGCAGTGACGCCGCGAACGACTGCTCGAGCCCCTTGGGCGCCGCGCCCGCGGCCAGCGCCTTCTCGGCGTAGTCCTGGAACAGCGCCAGCGCGTTCTGTCGTCTCGTGAGGGTGATGTTCGACACGTGTGTGTGCGCAATGCAACGAAGTCAGACGCCATTCTCGCAGGGGGTTGACGAGTCGGGTAAAGAGTCTTTACAGTCCGCTCCCATCGAGAAACCGGCTCTCCGGAGCCACAGCCAGAACCACAGGACATCACCGTGAAATCGCGCAACGTCATTCGAACCCACCGACCCCTGCAGGGGCTGGTCGCGTTCGTCCCGTTGTTCGCAGCGGTGGCGATGCACAGGGCCATTCCGACGGGCTATTGCCTTGATCGGAGCGAGGGTCCGTTGAATCCGGGAGAAGGGAGCGCCTAGTCGCGCGCCTTCCAAGCTCTGTTCGCAGAGGCCCGGAATCCGAAAGGTTCCGGGCCTTTTTCTTTGTCTCTTCACAAGGCTCGCGCGTTGGCGCAGGCCTGGCGATCGATGGATCGCCACCACCGGCGACGGTGGATGCTCCTTAAAAAGTTGCCGCAAGACGACCTCGGTACTGGCCGAAGGTTCGTCTTGCACCTTTGCGGATGTAGCTCAGTTGGCAGAGCACGACCACGCCATGCGACATGGTGGTCGGGGCCACGAGTTCGAGACTCGTCATCCGCTCCACTTCGGGTGTGTCCATGCACTCCGAGGCCA
>Ga0075156_10001244_pt1 | contig 13777 bp, 11 predicted proteins | sample JI81AbrownDNA_FD_70966 | JGI IMG/M metagenome (GOLD analysis project Ga0075156, IMG submission 70966) | Wastewater effluent complex algal communities from Wisconsin, to seasonally profile nutrient transformation and Carbon sequestration -... | ecosystem: Engineered > WWTP > Effluent > Algae...
TGCCGCGGCGCTCCAGCGTGCGGTGCAGTGTGGCCTGCAGCGCGGGATCGTCTTCGACCAGCAGCAAATTCATGGGCGGGAACCTTAGCACTGTGGACACCGTGCGGGTCTGATCGGTGTTTCCCCTTAGCCGCTGGACAGCGCGTTGACAGCCAGACGAGCGAACATGCCAGGGTTCCCATCTGCAACCGACAGGAGACAAATCCATGCGTCGCGATACCTTCCTGAAGTCCCTGGCTGCCCTGGCAGCCACCGGCGGCCTGCCGCTCTCCGCGCTGGCCAATGCCAACTTGAAGATGATGATCCCGGCCAATCCGGGTGGCGGCTGGGACAGCACGGGCCGCGCCCTGGGCAAGGCCCTGCAAGAGTCCGGTGTGGCCGCGACCGTCAGCTACGACAACAAGGGTGGCGCCGCCGGTGCCCTGGGGCTGGCCCAGTTCGTCAGCGCGAGCAAGGGCGATCCGAACGCCATCATGGTGATGGGCGCGGTGATGCTCGGTGGCATCATCACCGGCAAGCCGCCGGTCAGCCTGTCGCAGGCCACCCCGCTGGCCCGCCTGACCAGCGAGTACAACGTCTTCGTGCTGCCGGCCGACTCTCCGTTCAAGACCATGAAGGACGTGGTCGAGCAGATGAAGAAGGACCCTGGCAGCGTCAAGTGGGGCGGCGGATCGCGGGGCTCCACCGAGCACGTGGCGGCAGCCATGATCGCCCGTGAGGCGGGTGTCGATGCAGCCAAGATCAACTACGTCCCGTTCCGTGGGGGCGGTGAGGCCACGGCCGCCATCCTGGGTGGGAACGTCACCATCGGCGGCAGCGGCTACAGCGAGTTCCAGGCGTACATCGAGTCCGGCAAGATGCGCGCGATCGGGGTCACCTCCGACGCACGTCTGAAGGGCATCAACGTGCCCACGTTGAAGGAGCAGGGCATCAACGTGGTGATCGGCAACTGGCGTGGTGTCTACGCGGCCGGCGGCATCACCCCGGAACAGCGCAAGGCGCTGACCGAGATGATCGTCAAGGCCACCAAGACCAAGGCCTGGGCCGAGTCGCTGCAGAAGAATGGCTGGACGCCGGCGCTGATGGCCGGCGCGGAGTTCGAGAAGTTCGTCGACGACGAGTTCGCCAGCCTGCGTGCGGTGATGGTCAAGGCCGGGATGATCTGAGCATGAAATCGCCGCAGACCTGGATCGGCGCCGGCACGCTGGCGATCGGCGCCGTCTTCGTCGGTGGCGCGCTTCAACTGACCTCCGACGCCGGCTATGCCGGTGTCGGCCCCAACTTCCTGCCTCTGGTGGTGGGCGTCATGCTGACCCTGTGTGGTGGCTGGCTGGTGTGGGAAGCCCGGACGGGTGGCTTCCGCAGCATGGAGGAACCCTCTGGCGCGGACCGTGGTGACTGGCGCGGGTTCGCGTGGGTGTCCGTGGGCATCCTGGCCAATGCGGCGTTGATCACGACCATTGGCTTCATCCTCAGTTGCACGCTGTGCTTCGTCTTGGCGGTGCGCGGCTTGAAACTGTCGCAGGATCGCCCGGCAGGGGGGGGCGCCGGCCTTGCTGCGGATGCAGCGATCGGGTTTGCGATCGCCGCACCGGTGTATTGGATGTTCACGCAGTTGCTGGCGATCGGCTTGCCAGGTCTCACCTCGACAGGATGGTTGTGATGGACACCCTGAACCAGTTGATGCAGGGTTTTGCGACAGCAGGTACGCCAATCAACCTGCTGTGGGCCTTGCTGGGCTGCACCATCGGCACCGCCGTGGGCGTGCTGCCGGGCATCGGGCCGGCCACGGCAGTGGCGATGCTGTTGCCGATCACGCTGAAGGTGGAGCCAACGGCGTCGATGATCTTCTTCGCCGGTATCTATTACGGTGCCATGTATGGCGGCTCGACCACATCCATCCTGCTGAACACACCGGGCGAATCGGGCTCGATGGTCACGGCGATGGAAGGCAACAAGATGGCCAAGAGTGGCCGTGCCGGCGCCGCGCTGGCCACTGCCGCGATCGGCTCCTTTGTGGCCGGCACGATCGCCACGGTGCTGGTGACCTTCTTCTCGCCCATCGTGGCCAACTACGCAGTCAAGCTCGGCCCGCCCGAGTACTTCATGCTGATGCTGCTGGCCTTCACCACCGTCAGCGCCGTGTTGGGCAAGAGCACGCTGCGCGGGTTGACTTCGCTGTTCGTCGGCCTGGCGCTGGGCCTGGTGGGTCTGGACCAGATCACCGGTGTGGCGCGTTTCACCGGTGGGGTGCCCGAACTGATGGATGGCCTGGAGGTCGTGCTGATCGCGGTGGGCTTGTTCGCCGTCGGCGAGGCGCTCTACAACGTGCTCTACGAGGGCCGCACGGTGGAGACGCAGAACAAGATGAGCCGTGTCCACATGAGCAAGAGCGACTGGAAGCGCTCATGGCCCGCCTGGATCCGTGCCACCTTCATCGGGGCGCCTTTCGGCACCATCCCGGCCGGCGGCAGCGAGATCCCGACTTTCCTCAGCTATGCCGCCGAAAAGAAGCTCTCCAAGCACAAGGAAGAGTTTGGCACCACTGGCGCCATCGAGGGCGTGGCGGGCCCCGAGGCGGCCAACAACGCGGCCATCACGGCGACCTTGATCCCGCTGTTGACCTTGGGCATCCCGACCTCCAACACCACGGCCATCCTGCTCGGCGCGTTCCAGAACTACGGGATCCAGCCGGGGCCGCAGCTGTTCGACACCAACGGCCAGCTGGTCTGGGCGTTGATTGCGTCTCTCTATATCGGCAACGTGATGTTGCTGGTGCTGAACCTGCCGCTGGTGGGCCTGTGGGTCAAGCTGTTGAAGATTCCCAAGGCGCATTTGTATGCGGGCATCCTGATCTTCGCGACGGTCGGGGTCTACGGCATGCGACAGTCTGCCTTCGATCTGGTGCTGCTCTATGCGATCGGCTTGCTGGGTGTGGCGATGCGTCGCTTCGACTTTCCCACTGCACCGGTGGTGGTCGGAATGATCCTCGGGCCGTTGGCCGAGGCGCAAATGCGCAATGCCTTGTCCATCGGCGAAGGGCACTGGAGCATATTCCTGCAGCGGCCGGGGTCGCTGGCGCTGCTGGTGGTCGTGATCTCGGTGCTGGTACTGCCACGCCTAATGCGTTGGCTGCGCCCGCCGACGGAGCCGGGCGCGGTGACCCGCGTCTGATTGACGGGGCGGCTTACCGGGCCGCGCCCATCGCCAGAGCGCGGTCCCGGCTGGCGGCCAATTCTGCGTCGCCGGGATCACGGTCAAGCCAGCCCGCCAGGTGGCGCTGGGCCACGTCGGCAAGAACCGCCATGCCGCTGGGCTGGTCGTTCAGGCAGGCGATGTAGTTGAAGGATTCGCCACCGGCATGGAGGAAGATCTCCTTGGCCTCCATCTGGATCTCCTCTAGGGTCTCCAGGCAGTCTGCAGCGAATCCAGGGCAGATCACGTCGACGCGTTTCGTACCGGCTGCGGCCAATGCCTCCAGCGTGGTGGTGGTCGATGGCTCCAGCCATTGCGCGCGGCCAAAGCGGCTCTGGAAGCTGATGCGCCATTCTTCGGGCTTCAGGCCAAGTGATTCGGCCAGCAGGCGCGCTGTCTTCTGGCATTGGCAGTGGTACGGGTCGCCCAGGGCAAGGGTGCGCGCCGGCATACCGTGAAAACTCATGACCAACACGCCGCCGCGGCCCGCGCGCTGCCAATGGGCGCTGACGGTGCCAGTCAAGGCGGCGATGTAGGCAGCATCGTCGTGGTACTGGTTGACGAAGCGAAACTCCGGCACCCAGCGAGCACGACGGCCCCAGGCGCTGACCGCGTCAAATGTGCTGGCAGTGGTCGCGCCGGAGTATTGCGGATAGGCCGGCACCACCAGGATGCGGCGCACATCTTCAGCCTGGAACTCGTCCAATGCGCTGGCAATCGATGGTTGGCCATAGCGCATGGCGGGCTTGACCACGACGGCACAGCCGCGCTGGCCCAGCCCCTCCTGCAGCAATTTCGCCTGGCGCCGCGTATAGACCGCCAAGGGCGAACCTTCGGGCATCCACACGCTGGCGTACTTCTGGGCAGACACCTTGGGCCGGGTGCGCAAGATGACACCGTGCAGGATCGGCCACCAAAGCGCCTTGGGAATCTCCACCACGCGCGGATCACTGAGAAACTCACCAAGGTAGCGTCGCAGCGCGGCCGGCGTTGGGGCGTCCGGGGTGCCGAGGTTAGCGAGGAGTACGCCCACCTGGGGGCGTGAGCCATGGGGTCGGCCAGGTTCCGTTGGTAAGGGCATGGGTATCGCTGTGGGGAGGCGATGGTCAGCCGCGTTCGGGTGGTGCGGACAAACGCATGGGCATGGTGTCGTCCGGGCTCGACATGACGTTGAAGCGAAGAAGTGGCACGCCGACCTCGTTGGGTGAACCGCCCAAGCCGATATCACCGCTGCCGTGCAAGGTGCAAGCGCCTCGGCGCAGACTCAACACCTCATCGTCACCTGTGAACCGCACATAGGTGCCATTGATGCTGACATCGGTGATCTGCAGCGAGCCGCCCATCCAATCGACACGCGCATGGGTGCGTGAGACACGCGCTTCGTCGATGTGCAAACCGCAGGTCGAACCCCGGCCGATCAGGATGGGCAGGTCCGCGCGCGTGAATTGATGGGCTTCGTCGCGCCAGAACAGTTGCAGGCCCTCGGGTTCCGCCAAATCCAGACGGGTCTCCATGAGCGTGGCGGCGGTGTCGGCACCGCGCGACGCGACCATCATATGGACCTCTACGGGCTCGGCCCGTCCGCGCAGGTGCACCTTGTCGAGCGAGCGGAACTTGGCGCGAGTTTCGGGCGCCAGTTCATCGAGCACTTCGCGGGTGATCAGCGATTCGTTGTCGCCTGCATGGTCGATCAGGCGTGCCGCCACGTTGACGGCATCACCGAAGCAATCGCCGCTGACCTCCACCACCTCGCCGACGGCCATCGCAATCTGAAGCCGCAACCGCGCCATCGCGGCGGGGCTCGGTGCGGCCGCAGCATTGGACTCCAGCACGTCCTGCATCTGGATGGCCGTGGCCACCGCCATGGCAGGTGCGGCAAAGACCGCCATCAGGCCGTCTCCCAGGGTCTTGACAAGCTGCCCGCCCATCGCCGGTACGCGTCGGGACAGGGAATCGATGGTGTGGGTCACCACCGCAGTGGCCTGCGCATTGCCCAGCGACTCGTACAGCGCGGTGCTTCCTCGCAGGTCGGCGAAGAGGACGGTTCGACGCTTGATCGTTGCCATGCGCGAACGAGTTTAGCCTGTCGCTCGTTGCGCCCGGGCGATCAAATGTTGTCGAGGTAGGTGCGCAACTTGTCGGACCGGCTCGGGTGCTTCAACTTGCGGATGGCCTTGGCCTCGATCTGGCGGATCCGCTCTCGGGTGACATCGAATTGCTTCCCGACTTCTTCCAGCGTGTGGTCGGTGGACATTTCGATGCCAAAGCGCATGCGCAGAACCTTGGCCTCACGCGGGGTCAAGCTGTCGAGGATGTCTTTGACGACATCGCGCAGGCCAGCCTGCATGGCGGCTTCGATCGGCGCGGTGTTGTTGGTGTCCTCGATGAAGTCGCCCAGATGTGAATCGTCGTCGTCGCCGATCGGCGTTTCCATGGAGATCGGTTCCTTGGCGATCTTCATGATCTTGCGGATCTTGTCCTCGGGCATCTCCATCTTCTCGGCCAGCGTAGGGGCGTCGGGCTCGAAGCCGAACTCCTGCAGATGCTGGCGCGACAGGCGGTTCATCTTGTTGATCGTCTCGATCATGTGAACCGGGATGCGGATGGTGCGCGCCTGGTCGGCGATGGACCGGGTGATGGCCTGCCGGATCCACCACGTGGCGTAGGTGGAGAACTTGTAGCCGCGGCGGTATTCGAACTTGTCCACCGCCTTCATCAAGCCGATGTTGCCTTCCTGGATCAGGTCGAGGAACTGCAAGCCGCGGTTGGTGTACTTCTTGGCAATGGAGATCACCAGGCGCAGGTTGGCCTCGATCATCTCCTTCTTGGCGTCGCGCGAGGCCTTCTCGCCTTCGTTCATGCGGCGGTTGATGTCCTTCAGGTCGTCCACTGGCACCACTGCACGGGCCTGAAGATCCACCAGCTTCTGCTGGAGTTCCTGGATGGCGGGCAGGCTGCGGGTCATCACGATGCTGTACGGCTTGCCCGAGGCAGCTTCCTTCTCAGACCACTTCAGGTTCAACGCGTTGGGCGGAAAGGACTTGATGAACTGCTCTTGCGGCATGCCGCACTTGTCGACCACGATCTTGCGGATCTCGCGCTCGTAGCGTCGCACGTCGTCCACCTGCGATCGCAGGATGTCGCACAGCTTTTCGATGGTCTTGACCGTGAACCGGATGGTCATCAGGTCATCGCTGATGGCGTGTTGCGCCTTGTTGTAGGACGCCGACTTGTAGCCCTCCTTCTCGAAGGCCTTGCGCATCTTGTCGAAGTGGCCGCGCATCTCGGCGAACTTGCCCAGCGCCTGGCTCTTGAGCTCCTCAAGCTTCTTGGTCAGGGCCTTCGAGCCGCCGTTGCCGTCGTCGTCGTCTTCCTCGTCGAATTCGTCGAAATCCTCCTCGGCCACATAGTCGTCGGCCTCATCTTCAGCGACGAAGCCATCCACGGCCTCCGAGATCTGCATCTCGCCAGCAGCGATGCGATCGGCCATCGCAAGGATCTCGGCAATCGTGGTTGGCGAAGCCGAGATGGCCAGCATCATGGCCTGCAAGCCACCTTCGATGCGCTTGGCGATCTCGATCTCGCCCTCGCGGGTCAGCAGCTCGACGGATCCCATCTCGCGCATGTACATGCGCACAGGATCGGTGGTGCGGCCGAACTCGGAGTCGACAGTCGACAACGCCGCTTCGGCGGCCTCTTCAGCCTCTTCCTCGGTGGCGGTGGAGGTCGCACCGCCGGCGATCAGCAGCGTGGCTGCATCAGGCGCCTGCTCGTAGACCGCGATGCCCATGTCGTTGAGCATCGAGATGATGGCTTCGAGGATTTCCTCGTTGACCAGTTTCTCTGGCAGGTGATCGTTGATCTCCTGGTGCGTGAGGTAGCCACGCGTCTTGCCCATCTTGATGAGCGTCTTCAATTCCTGACGGCGCTTGGCGACCTCTTCCTCGGTGAGCGCAGTTTCGTCCAGACCAAACTCGCGCATCAGCGCGCGCTCTTTGGCACGCGAGACCTTCATGCGCAGAGGCTTGGCCTTGGGCTTGGCCTCGCCTTCATCGGCCTCGACCACTTCGGCTTCGACTTCGCCTTCCAGTTCGGCTTCGATGTCAGCCAGGTCGACCTCGACGACCTCGGGCGCCTTCTTCGGTGCAGGTTCGGCCTTGCCGCCCTTGCGCCCACGCTTTCCCTTGCTGTCGTCTTCAACCACCTTGGCGGCAACAGGCTCGGCCTTGCCCTTGGCGGGCGATTTCTTGGAGTCGTCCTTGGGCTTTGCCGCGGCAGGCTTGACGGCAGCGGTCTTGGCGGCCGGGGCCTTGGTGGCGGGGGTCTTGGTGGCAGCGGCAGGCTTCTTGGCGGTCATGCAAGGTCTCGATGAGGTGATCCTTCAACAGCCCGTGGCGCGCATACCGGCGATATCCAGCGCGGCAGGCGTGCCAATTTTTCGGCACACACAACGCGGGACGATGTCGACAGTCGATAAAGCGCACCAACTCGCCACCGAGGATGGAAACGGCGGCACAGGTCGGGCAGGCAAGATGGCGTGAACGTTGAAAATCGCAGCCCTGGCGGGGAAGGTGGCCGAATGGTGCCCGTGTCGCGGGTGGCCGGGTCCGGAGGTGCTGCTGTCACTCTTGCCGCTGAAACGTGGATTATACCCAGCGCGCGCGGCCAATCGGCTCACGATGGGCACATCGGAGCTCATTCGGCTTCAGTGGGTGCCTTCTGCACGCGGGTCTTGACCTCCAGCCACTGCCGGTAGACCACCACGAACTGGCGCCGAGCGTCTGGATCGGTCTCGGCGGCGACTTCCAGTTCCTTGGTCAGTGCCTTGAGGCGCCGCTCCAGCAGCAGGTCGACCGCTCGACGCAGCCCTTCGATCGATGCATCGGGATCGGCGTCGCCGTCTGCCAAGACGCGCGCCTCGGCATCCAGGGACGGGTCGTCGGCCAGAGCCTCGCGCACCACGGCCCAGGGGCGCACACCGTGCTCAGCCAGGTCTCGCTCCAACCAGGCGACCAATGGGCCATGCGGCGGAGGCAGATGGTGCAGCAGATCGTGCTCGTCGCTGGCCAGCGTGTCCCACCATGCAGGTTGGCCGAAAAGCATCTGAAGGACGCGGTCTTCGGGCCGCTTGGGGGCTTGCCGGCGCCCTTGCGGGCGCTGCGGGGCTTCACCGTGGCGTTGCCATCGCGGGCGGCGCGAACCCGGCTCGCCCGATCCGCCGTCGGGTTGGGGCTCCACACGTTGCGCAGCACCTCGCCCCGCGCTGGGTTGCCAGAGCCGGGCCAGTTCCTCGGCAGGCAGCCCCCCACGCAATGCCAACTCACCCAGCAACTGGATGCGCAGGGCGCCGTCTGGCAGCACCTGCCACAAAGGGCGGGCCTGCGACAGCATGCGGGCCCGCCCCTCGGCGCTGCTCAGGTCGCACTCTGCGGCCGCATGCTCCAGCAATTGCCGGGAAAGAGGCACGGCGTTGCGGACGAAGGCCTCGAAAGCGTCGGCACCGAAAGCGCGCACGTAGCTGTCCGGGTCATGTTCGGCTGGCAGGAACAAGAAGCGGAAACTGCGGGTGTCGGTCGCATGGGGCAGGGCGGCTTCGAGTGCCCGGCCAGCGGCCCGGCGGCCTGCGGCGTCGCCATCGAAGCTGAAAACCACCTGCTCGGTGAAGCGCAGCAGCTTCTGAACATGGTCGGCGGTGCAGGCCGTGCCCAAGGTGGCCACGGCATTCGGGAAGCCAAGCTGGGCCAGTGCCACGACATCCATGTAGCCCTCGGTCACGAGGGCATAGCCCTTGGTACGCAGGCCGCTGCGGCTTTCATAGAGGCCGTACAGTTCCCGGCCCTTCACGAAGATCGGCGTCTCGGGCGAGTTCAGGTACTTGGGCTCGCCCTTGTCGAGCACCCGGCCGCCGAACGCGATGGTCTCGCCTTTGACATTTCGGATCGGGAACATGATGCGGTCGCGGAAGCGGTCGTATCGCTTCTGCTCGGCGTCGCTCCTGCCCTCGTCCTGACCCTGCACGATGACCATGCCCGACTCGGCCAGCACCGGGTCGTCGTAACGCGGAAACACGCTGGCCAGGCTGCGCCAGCCTTCCGGCGCGTAGCCGAGGCCGAAGCGGGCTGCGATCTCGCCAGTGAGGCCCCGCCCCTTGAGATAGTCGACCGCCCGGGGCGTCGCCTTGAGGGTTCGCCGGTAGTGGTCGGCCGCCTTTTCCAGCACGTCGTTCAGGGAAGCATGCTGCTCACGCGCACGGGCGGCTTGGGCCAGTTCCTGTGGTGTGGCCTCGTCTTCCGGAACAACCAGGCCGGCTTCCTGGGCCAGATCCTTGACCGCCTCGATGAAACTGAGGCCGTGGTGTTCGGTGAGGAAGCGGATCGCGTCCCCGTGGACGCCACAGCCGAAGCAGTGGTAAGTCTGGCGAGAGGGGCTGACGATGAAACTGGGCGACTTCTCGCCGTGGAACGGGCACAGGCCCTTGTAGTTGATACCCGCCTTCTTTAGTTCGACGTGGCGGCCGACCACCCCGACCACATCGGTTCGGGCGAGCAAATCCTGGATGAAGCCGGACGGGATCAAGGCGATGACTGGATGGCGATGGAGGCGCAAACGAATCGGGGCAGCCGAAGCTGCCCCGATGCGGGAAACGAATCTTCTCACACCCAGGGTGCGAGAAGTGGTGCCGTCACAGTGCGAAGTCGCCCAAGGACTTGCCGGAGGCCAGCGCCGCCTGCAGCCACTTGGGCTTGAGCCCGCGGCCGCTCCAGGTCTGGCCGGAGGCGGGGTCCCGGTACTTGGCCGCCACCTTCTTGCCCGCTTCGCTCTTGGCAGCAGGGGACTTGCCGGCCAGATCCGCGGCCGTCAGGCCGTACTCTGCCATCAGCGACTTCACCTTGGCGATGGCGTCCGCCTTGGCGTTGCGCTGAGCTTCGGCGATCTTCTTTTCCAGCGCCGCTTTTTGCGCCAGTAGTTCTTGAATGGATTCCATACAGTATCTCCTGAAACACCCGGAGGGCGACCGGATCATATCGCATGGGATTCCACTGCAAGGGTCAGATTCGAGCAATCACTTGTATCCAACCCGGTCGAGCATTTGTTGAACCTTGATCTGGTTCATGCCAATGACGGAGATCGGCACACTTTCGGTCTTGAACTTGCCGATTTTGTCGAGCGCGGGGTTGCTGATTTTCAAGCCGGCCACGGCGGGCCATTCGTTGTTGCCGTTGGCAAAATACGCTTGGGCAGTGTCGCTGGCCAAATACTCAAGGAACTTGACCGCAGCAGCCCGGTTCTTTGCATGGCGAGCAACGGCTCCGCCAGCGATATTGACATGCGTGCCGGTGGAGGCCTGGTTCGGAAGCGAGACACCGATCTTGTCGACGATCGCCATGTCTTCGGCTTTGTCTGAGCGCATCAGACGAGCCAGGTAATAGCTGTTCGTCAACGCGACAGCGCACTCCCCACTTGCAACCGCCTTGATCTGATCGGTGTCGCCGCCTTTAGGTGGGCGCGCCATGTTCGACACCAGGCCCTGCAACCAGGTTTCTGTCTTGGCCGCACCGAGGTGCTCCATCAGCGCGCCGAACAGTGAAAGGTTATACGGGTGTGATCCAGAGCGGGTACAAACGCGCCCGCGGTTCTTGGGATCGGCCAGTTCCTCATAGGTATCCACATCGGCGGTCGGCACATTCTGCTTGTTGAAGACAATCAAGCGCGCGCGGGTCGAGAAACCGAACCACTGGGATCCTTCGCCGTTGTCCTTGCTGCGCAGCGTGGTCGGAATGCGGGTTTCAAGGAGGGGGCTCTTCACTGGTTGAAACAATCCGTCCACCTCTGCGCGCCACAGGCGCGCCGCGTCAACCAGAAGAATCACATCCGCCGGGCTGGCGCTACCTTCGCTCTTGAGGCGTGCCAGGATGCCTGCATCGTCTGCGTCCACCCGGTTGATCTTGATGCCGGTGGACTTGGTGAAATTGTCGTAAAGGGCGTCGTCCGTCTGGTAGTGGCGCGCCGAGTAGAGGTTGAGCACCTGCTGCTGCGCCTGGGCGGCGGAGCCGAAGAGGGCGAGTGCCGCAAGCGCGGCCAGCTGGGCAACGGGAAGGCGAAAGAGGCGCATGGGCTGAACTCCGGGCAAGGGGAATGAACTGCTCGGTAGTCTACTTGATAATGCGAATAGTTCCTAATTGCATTATTCGATCCCGATCGAACCCGGCGCCCCGGTTGCCACCATTCAAGCGGCGGGGGGCACGTAGCCGGTGGGTTGATCTGCCGCGCCGCCGAAGAGGAACTGCTCCATCTGACGGGCCAGGTACTGGCGGGCACGGGCATCGGCAAGATTCAGCCGGTTCTCGTTGACCAGCATGGTCTGATGCTTCTTCCAGAGGTCGAAAGCTTCCTTGCTGATGTTGTCGAAGATGCGCTTGCCGAGTTCACCGGGGTAAGGCGCGAAATCGAGGCCGTCGGCCTCCTTCTTCAGGTACGTGCATTGGACGATACGGGCCATGAGGCTCTCCTTGATCAGCCGAGTTTCTTGACCAGCACTTGCGAGCGCCGGTCCCAGTTGTACTTGCGCTTGCGGCCATCAGGCAGCCAGTCGGCATCGACCTGCACGAAGCCGCGCTTGATGAACCAGTGCATCGTGCGGGTGGTCAGCACGAAGATGCTGTCCATCCCCATGGTGCGGGCGCGCTGCTCCACACGCTTGAGGATCTTGTCACCGTCGCCCTGGCCCTGCACCTGTGGGGACACCGTCAGCGCGGCCATTTCGCCGGTGCGGGCCTCAGGGTAGGGGTAGAGCGCGGCGCAGCCGAAGATCACGCCGTCGTGCTCGATGACGGTGTAGTTGGCAATATCCCGTTCGATCTCGGTGCGGTCGCGCTTGACCAACGTACCGTCACGCTCGAACGGCTCGATCAGTTGCAGGATGCCGCCGACGTCGTCCGAACCGGCCTCGCGAAGGCTCTCCAGCTTCTCGTCGACCACCATGGTGCCGATGCCGTCGTGGGTGAAGACCTCCAGCAGCAGTGCGCCGTCGGTGGCGAAGGGCAGGATGTGCGAGCGCTCTACCCCGCCCTGGCAGGCCTTGACGCAGTGCTGCAGATAGAACGCAGTGTCGGTGGGCTGCATCGGGCTGGGCAGCGAGGCAATCAACCGCTCGGCCTCGGCCAGTGACAGCTCGGTGTCGACCGGGCTCTCCGGGTTGGTCGCGTCCTCGTGGATGCCGGCCACTTCGGTGATGAACAACAGTTTGTCGGCCTGCAGCGCTATGGCTGTCTGCGTGGCCACGTCTTCCATGGACAGGTTGAACGCTTCGCCTGTGGGCGAAAAGCCGAAAGGGGACAGCAGCACCATCGCGCCGATATCGATGGCGCGCCGGATCGCCGTCGAATCCACCTTGCGGACCACGCCGCTGTGTTGGAAGTCGACCCCGTCGACGATGCCCACCGGCCGCGCCGTGAGAAAGTTTCCCGACACGACACGCACTGTGGAATTGGCCATTGGCGTGTTCGGCAGGCCCTGCGAGAACGCCGCCTCGATCTCGAAGCGCAATTGCCCGGCAGCCTCCTGGGCGCAGTCGAGTGCCACGCCGTCGGTGATGCGCATGCCGTGCGAGAAGCGGGAGGCATGGCCCTTGGCGGCCAGTTGTTCGTTCACCTGGGGCCGGAAACCGTGCACCAGCACCAGGCGCACACCCATGGCCTGGAGGATGGCCATGTCCTGTGCGAAGAAGTTCAGCTTGCCGGCGGCGACGAGCTCGCCGGCCATGCCGACGACGAAGGTCTTGCCTCGGTAGGCATGGATGTGCGGCGCCACCGAGCGAAACCAGGGCACAAAGGTATGGGGAAACACGAGGTCCATAGCGGGCTCGATTGTGCCGCACTGATAATCCGGCCTCTGTGAATTTGCCTCCCCGCCCCCAGGGCCCGCGTACTGCCCGCCAGGTCGCGCCGCGCGCCATCCCCCCCATCCAATACCCCGAGTCGCTGCCGGTCTCCGCCCGGCGCGAGGAGATTGCCCGCGCCATCCGCGAGCACCCGGTGGTCATCGTCTGCGGCGAGACAGGCTCGGGCAAGACCACCCAGTTGCCCAAGATCGCACTGGAACTGGGGCGTGGCTGGGGTGCCGGCGGCACCGGTCTGATCGGCCACACACAGCCACGCCGAATTGCCGCCAGTTCGGTGGCCAAGCGTATTGCCGAGGAACTGAGCTCGCCACTGGGCGAGGTGGTGGGCTTCAAGGTGCGCTTCCAGGACCGGCTCCAGCCCGGTGCTTCGGTCAAGCTGATGACCGACGGCATCCTGCTGGCCGAAACGCAGACCGACCCGCTGCTGAAGGCCTATGACACGCTGATCATCGACGAGGCGCACGAGCGTTCGCTGAACATCGATTTTCTGCTCGGCTACCTCAAGGAGGTGCTGGCGCGCCGGCCCGATCTGAAGGTCATCGTCACGTCGGCCACCATCGATGCCGACCGTTTCGCCAGCCACTTCGCTTCCAAGGGCGGCCCGGCGCCGGTCATCCAGGTCAGTGGGCGCCTGTTTCCGGTGGAGCAGCGCTGGCGCCCGTACGAGGAGTCCCGCGAGCA
>Ga0075156_10001246_pt1 | contig 13762 bp, 11 predicted proteins | sample JI81AbrownDNA_FD_70966 | JGI IMG/M metagenome (GOLD analysis project Ga0075156, IMG submission 70966) | Wastewater effluent complex algal communities from Wisconsin, to seasonally profile nutrient transformation and Carbon sequestration -... | ecosystem: Engineered > WWTP > Effluent > Algae...
TTCGAGGACCGCGCCAAGAGCCTGGGCTACAAGCCGTACGACGTGCTGATCGTGGCCAGCATCATCGAGCGTGAGGTGTTCCGCTCCGAAGACCGGGCCAAGGTGTCGCGGGTGTTCTACAACCGCCTCAAAGAGGGCATGCCGCTGCAGTCGGACGCCACCGTCGCCTACGCGAACAAGGTGACCGGACGCGTGTTCACCACGGCGAAGGAACGCGACATCAAGTCGCCCTACAACACCTACAAGTACAAGGGGCTCCCGCCCGGGCCGATCACGGCTCCGGCGAAAGCAGCCATGGACGCGGCGTTGAACCCTGAGGACGGTGACTGGTTGTTCTTCGTGCCGATCAACCTCGACACCGGTGAAACGGTGTTCTCGACCACCTTCGCCGAGCACCAGAAGGCGGTCAACCAGCTGCAGGCGTGGTGCTTGGCCTCGGCCGCCAACAAGAAGAAGTGTCAGTGACGCCTCAGGCCGCCGTCCTGGGTTCACCGATTGCGCATTCGTTGTCGCCGGTGATCCACCGCGCGGCGTACGCCCATCTGGGTCTCGACTGGCACTACAGCCGGATCGAATTGAAATCCGAACAGTTCGAGGACTTCGTCGACGGCCTGGACGATTCGTGGCGCGGGTTGAGCGTCACGATGCCGCTGAAGGAACGGGCGGCACGCTGCGGCCATCAGGACGCGGACGTCACCCTGACCGGTGCCGCCAACACGGTGGTCATGCAGGGCGAGCGCCGGGTCTACAACACCGACATTCCCGGGCTGACCGACGCCCTGCTCGCCCAGGGGTTGAGCGGGCTGCGGGTCGCGACGCTGATCGGCAACGGTGCGACCGCCCGATCGGCACTCGTGGCGTTGGTTCGCACCGGAGTCCACCTGATCGAGGTGCAGGGCCGCAGCATCGCGCGGCTGAACGAGTTTCGGGATTGGGCCGAATCTGCGCTCGAGGTCGAGGTGCAGCCACGCAGCCTCGGCGCCCCGCTCGACCCCGAGAGCGAGTTGCTGGTCTCCACGGTGCCGTCCGCTGCCCTGGACGACCGGCTCGACACGCTCGCTGTCGAGCTGTGCCCTGAGTTGCGCGGCGTGTTCGACGTGATCTACCACCCCTGGCCGACGCCGCTGGCGCGGCAGGCCGCCGCGGCCGGCGTGAGTGTGCTCAGTGGTCTCGAGATGCTGGCGCACCAGGGCCGGCATCAGGTGCGGCTGATGACAGGCATGGACGTGCCGGTCGAGGTGCTGCTGTCTGCCTTGCGGGCAGAGCGCGGGCGCGCCGACCCGTCGTGAAACACTCCGCATCATGCTGCGATACCTGACCGCCGGCGAGTCGCACGGCCGGGCCCTGGTGGCCACGATCGAAGGCATCCCGGCACACGTTCGGGTGAGCACCAGTGACATCGCTGAGGCTCTTGCCAGGCGCCGACTGGGCGTGGGGCGCGGCGCTCGAATGAAGTTCGAGGCCGACGAGGTCACCCTGCTGACCGGCGTGCGGCACGGCGTGACCCTCGGCTCACCGCTGGCCATCATGATCGGCAACACCGAATGGCCGAAGTGGCAGACGGTGATGGCGCCCGACGAGGTCGATCCCGAACTGCTCGCCGCGCAGGCACGCAACGCACCGTTGACCCGGCCCCGGCCGGGGCACGCAGACCTGGCCGGCATGCAGAAGTACGACTGGAGCGAGGCACGTCCGATCCTCGAGCGTGCTTCTGCTCGCGAGACTGCCGCCCGAGTCGCGTTGGGCCGGGTGGCGTCCAACTTTCTTCAGCAGGCCTGCGACATCACCATCGTCAGTCACGTGGTCGAACTGGGACCGGTCCGGGCGGGTTCGGCCGTACCGGTCTTCGCCGACCGCGACCTCATCGACGCCGACCCCGTCCGCTGCTTCGATGCGAGCGCCAGTGCGGCGATGATGAACGAGGTGGCCGAGTGCCAGAAGGCGGGTGACACGCTGGGCGGCGTCGTCGAGGTGGTGGCCCACGGGCTGCCTGCCGGACTCGGCTCGCACAGCCAGGGCGATCGGCGGCTGGATTCCCGGCTGGCCGGCGCACTGATGGGCATCCAGGCGATCAAGGGGGTCGAGGTTGGCGACGGCTTCGAGTTGGCGCGTACCCGCGGCAGCCTGGCCCACGACGAGATGCAGCCGGTCGACGGCGGCGTAGCCCGGCTCGGCAACCGCTCCGGTGGCACCGAGGGTGGCATGAGCACCGGCGAAACCCTGCGCGTGCGGGCTGCGATGAAGCCGATCGCCACCGTGCCGCGGGCCTTGCGCACGGTCGATGTGGTCACGGGTGAGGCGGCCGCGGCGCACCACCAGCGCTCGGACGTCTGCGCCGTGCCGGCAGCCGGTGTGGTGGCCGAGGCGATGGTGGCCCTGGTGCTCGCCGAGGCGGTGCTGGAGAAGTTCGGTGGCGACTCGCTGTTCGAGACCCGGCGCAACTTCGACGGCTACCGGCAACGGCTGATCGAGCGGGGCCTGCGGTGAGCGTGCCGTCCACGATCGCGGTGATCGGGGCTCCCGGCGCGGGCAAGAGCACTGTGGGCAAGCAGCTGGCGTCCCGCCTCGGCGTGCCCTTCATCGATGTGGACTCCCGGATCGAGCATGAGCAGGGCCAATTGATCCGCGAGATCTTCGCCGATCACGGCGAGGCCCGGTTCCGCGAACTCGAGCGTGCGGCAACCCTGGCGGCGCTGGCCGAGCCCGGCGTGGTGTCACTGGGCGGGGGAGCGGTGTTGACCCCGGCGATCGCGGAAGCGCTGCGTGGGCTGAGCGTGGTTTGGCTGTCGGTGTCCGTCACCCAGGCGAGCCGCCGGGTGGGGCTTAACCAGGCCCGTCCGCTGCTGCTGGGCAATCTGCGAGGCACTTTGATCAAACTTCTCGCGGAAAGAACGCCGGTGTATCAGAATTTGGCCACCATCACCGTGGACACCGATCACGCGAGCGCGCGGGCCATCGTGGATCAGATCATGGCTGAGCTGGAGGAGGTGGACGAGTGAGGATCTCGATCATCGACGTGACCGCCGAGCGCCCTTACCAGGTGGTCGTCGGCACCGGCGCCATGGAGTTTCTGCCGCAGTACCTGGCCGACACCCGCCGGATCGCCGTCATCCACGCGCCGGTGATGCGCGACTCAGCCGCCCGCCTCGTTAGGGGACTCGACGCCGAGGTGCTGCTGATCGAGGTCCCCGAGGCGGAGCTGGCCAAGACCGGAGCCACTCTGCAGCGCTGCTGGGACGCCCTGGCTGCGGCCGGCTTCACCCGCAGCGATGCGATCGTCGGCCTGGGCGGGGGTGCCACCACCGACCTGGCCGGTTTCGTGGCGGCAACCTGGCTGCGTGGCGTCCGCTACATCTCGGTGCCGACGACCGTGTTGGGCATGGTGGACGCTGCGGTCGGCGGCAAGACCGGCATCAATCTGGAGGCCGGCAAGAATCTGGTCGGCGCCTTCTACGAGCCGTACACGGTGCTCTGCGACCTGTTGTTCCTCAGCCACCTTCCCGAGGCCGAACTGCGCTCGGGGCTGGCCGAGGTGGTGAAGGCGGGGTTCATTGCCGATCCGGCGATCCTGACCATCATCGAGGACGATCCGGCCGAAGTGCTCAACCCCCGTGGCGACGTGATCTGCTCACTGGTCAAGCGGTCCATCGCGGTCAAGGCAGCCGTGGTCGGTGCCGACCTGCGCGAACGCACCTCGGTGGGTCGCGATCTCGGCCGCGAGTTGCTGAACTACGGGCACACCCTGGGCCACGCCATCGAGCAGAACGAGAACTTCACTTGGCGCCACGGTGAGGCGGTCAGCGTCGGCATGATGTTCGCCGCCGAGCTGAGCCGCCGTCTCGGTCACCTGGACGAGGCAACTGCCGCGCGGCACCGCCAGGTGCTGACCTCGCTCGGGTTGCCCGTCAGCTACCCGCGAGGCTCATGGCCGGCCCTGCGGAGTTCGATGAACCTCGACAAGAAGACCCGGTCCGGGGGACTGCGGTTCGTGATCCTGGAGGGGCTGGCCAAGGGCGCCATCCTGCAGAACCCGAACGAAACCGACTTGGAGGCGGCCTTCGCCACGTTGAGCGGGGCGTGATGTACACCCCGCGGCATTTCGCGATGCCCGCCGAGTTGCAGCAGGCCATTCTGGCCGCGCCCGGCGTCGGTGACCTGATCACGCATTCGTCCGAGGGGCTGTCGGCCACCCACCTGCCCTACCTGTTCGACCCGGCCATGGGCGAGCACGGCAGCCTGGTGCTGCACGTGGCTCGTCCGAACCAGCAGTGGCGCGAAGCGCCCGACGGCGAGGCGCTGTTCATCATCACCACGGCCAGCGATTACATCTCGTCGCTCTGGTACCCATCCGCGGTCGAATCGGGCAAGTACGTGCCGACCTGGGACTACGTCACCCTGCACCTGTACGGACGCCTGATCGTGCACGACGACCTGGCCTGGACGACGAGCGCCGTCGAGCGACTGATGGCGAGGCACGAAACCCGGATCGGCCTGACGGACATGCCCGCCGACTACCTGGGCGGCCAGTTGCGGGCCATCGTCGGGTTGCAGTTGCAGGTGACCCGCATCGAGGCCAAGGCCAAGCTGAGCCAGAATCGAACCCCCGAAGACGTCCGCGGGGTGATCGGCGGCCTCGACGAGGTCGGCGCCGCCCCCATGTCGGCGCTCGTGGAGCACTATGCGTTGCCGGCCGCTGAACGGCGGGCGGCCCTGATCGCCGACGTGGCGGCGCGTCATCGTCCCGGCCCCGACAGCCTCGGTGGTGGCCGGGAGATCGGCACCGCAACCCCGTCCCAGGGTGCCTGATCCGGCCGGTTTGGCTGTCGTCGGGGGCCGACGGCTAGACTGGGCGGTCGGCTGCCAGCAGGGTGGGCGGGTCGACTCACGAGCGGTGAATGAAGGGTTTTTGACGTGGCTTCCACCAACGATCTGAAGAACGGCATGGTGCTCGACCTCGACGGTCAGCTGTGGCAGGTGCTGTGGTTCCAGCACCACAAGCCCGGCAAGGGCAACACGGTTGTGCGCACCAAGCTGAAGCACGTGCTGACCGGCAAGGTGGTCGACCGCACCTTCAACTCCGACACCAAGGTCGACACCGCCAACGTCGACCGTCGTGAGATGCAGTACCTCTACCACGACGGCGACGGCTACGTGTTCATGGACACTGCCAGCTATGACCAGGTGACCATTGTCGACGACACCGTCGGCGACGCGAAGAACTACCTGCTCGAGAACCAGACGGCAACGGTGGCGCTGCATGCCGGCAACCCGCTGTACGTCGACATGCCGGCCTCCGTCGAGCTGGAGGTGACCTACACCGAGCCCGGCCTGCAGGGTGACCGCTCCACCGGTGGCACCAAGCCCGCCACCGTCGAGACCGGCCTGCAGATCCAGGTGCCGCTGTTCATCACCACGGGCGAGCGGGTCAAGGTCGACACCCGCGACGGCAGCTACCAGGGTCGGGTCTGAGCCTTGCCGTCCGAGCCTGCGGCCGCCGCCTCGGCACCGCGCAAGCGCATCACCACCCCGGACGGCACGGTGGCCGAGTTGATCGAAACCGTGCCGGCGCCGACCCCGGCCCGTGGATCGTCGCGAAACAAGGCGCGCAAACGTGCCCTCGACATTCTTTTCGAGGCTGACCTGCGGGGCGCGGACGCCCGCACGGCGCTCGCTCTGCACACCGCGGAGAACGATCCGCCCGTGCGTCCGTTCACCACCACCCTGGTCGAGGGGGTCGTCGCCCGGTTGCCGCGCATCGACCAGTTGATCGTCGACTGCCTGGCGCCCGGCTGGACGATCGAGCGCATGCCCCGGGTCGATCGCAGCCTGGCCCGGATCGCCGTCTGGGAGATGTTGGACGGCGCCACGTCGTCCGAGGTGGCGTTGCAGCAAGCCGTCCAGTTGGCGCAGGAGCTGTCGACCGACGGCTCGGCGACCTTTCTCAACGGCGTGCTGGCACGCGCCAAGCAGCGCATCGAAACCGGCCACCTCTGACCAGGGACTGCTCGACGCTACTGCTGCGGCGGTAGCAACGAGCTATTCAGGTAGCGTCGTCGCGTGTTCCCCCGGTGCCCGCGTCAACTCACCTGGCGCCGAGTTGCTTGTGGTAGTCGTAGCCGACCAACCGCCTGTACATGCCGACCGACTCGTACAGGTGCGTGGCACCGGTCGGGCTGTCGGCGTCCACATGCAGTTTGACCGCTGCACGGCCGTCGGCGGCGTATCTGGCGAAGCTCGCGTGCAGCAACGCTTTGGCGACCCCCCGGCCTCGGCCCTCGCGCAGCACGCCGAGGTTGGCGACGTACCCGGCATTGTCGCTCTCCAGGAACGCGTCGTGACCGATCAGGCCGCCGACCGCGACCCCGTCCAGTTCGGCGAGATACCAGTGGTCGAAGGTGCCGAGCGGGTCCTGCAACCGGTTGTCGGTCCAATCATCGAGGGTGCGCTCGGTGAAGTCGAAATGGTCGCGGAACGACTCGGTGATCAGTTCGTACATCAAGGCCAGGTCGGCGCTGTCGGCGCCGTCCACCTGGGCCTGCCGCACCCGAACGTCAGCAGGGCCGGTGGGGGCCCGGTAGACCGGCAGGTCCAGCTGCATCTCGATGAACGCACGCGCCTGCTCGAAACCGGCCGCCTCGGCGTGGCGACGGGTCAACGCATCGTGCTCGAAGACCCACAGGTCGGCGCGTGGCTGCGACACCCCGTTCGCCTCGGCGATGATCAGTGCCGCCGACTCGGCCCAACCGAGGCCGGCGCGCCACAGTTCGTCCACCACGTCGGACGGCAGGCTGCGGTCGACCACCACGGCGAAGCTGTACTTGTCGTCGAAGACCCGGGTGACCCGCCAGAGGCCGATCAAGCTGCCCTCGTGCTCCACCGCCAGCATGCTGATGCGTTCGCGGGCCCGGCGGGTGTCGAACCAGGCGGTCACCTCGCTCTCGGTGACGGAGGATTCGCCGCTGGCGGCCACCTCTTCGGCGCGCAGCAGCGCCACCAGCGTGGCAACGTCGGCTCGAGCGGCCGGGCGCACGCCGAAACCGTCGGGCAGGGGTGGGGGAGCGGGAAGCTGGAAGTCCGAGACGGGAGTTTCGGTCATGATCAACGACCCTACCGCCCCGGCTGGCCACGGCCCCGGCGTGGCTCCAGGGGCCCAAGGCAAACTGCCGAGAAACGACCGTGATCGAGGCCACTATGCAGAAGCCTCGGCGTGTTGCGACCCATCGCGGTCGGTTCTCGTCGATCCGATCAGAGACGCGTGCGTAACGCGTCCCGAACGACCCCGACGAACTCCTCCGGGTAGTCCGTCAACTCGCTTGCGGCGAACGGAAGCACACGCCACCCGGCCGACGCCAAACGGGCGTAGCGCCAACGGTCGGCGACGAATGCCTGGCGGCTGCCGTGATAGGTCCACCCGTCGACCTCGATCGCGATGCGCTCGGCCTGGAAGACCAGATCAACCACAAAGCCGACCCCATTGACCATCACTCGGTGATTGGTGCGCCACCCGGTGATGCCGGCCTCGCGCAACAGCCGATGGGCGAGGCGCTCGGCCTCGGACCACGGGCTGTCACGAGAGTCTTCGATCAGCGCCAGTCGCCCGGGGTTGCCCGTCCGTCCCCTGGTGAGCTCAAGGGCGGTGCGCAAGTCGGCCAGGGTCGCCGCGCCCCGACGCAATGCCTCGTCGATGGCGTTGCCGCCCAGGTCTGGAATCAGGTCCAGGACTGACAGGGCCGGTGACGCAATCCGCACCGATCCACGGTCGACGATCAGTTCCGGAGGCACCCGCCTACGCTCCCAGCCGAAGCCTGGAGCTGTGACGCTCACCTTCCGATGGGTCGCGACCGCGACCACCTTGATCGGGCACTCCGGCCACCACAGCAGCAGAGCGGCCGCTGCTCCGCCGATCACCCCGTCAGGACGGAACGCGGCCGCCGCCCGGATCCTGGCCTGCCACGTGGGTTCGGGAGCGGTGTAGACGCCCGGCAACAGCGCGCGAAGCTCCCCCCGGCGTACCAGCCCGTCGAGCTGGTGGCGGATCGACCTGTTGGCGCGGCGAGTCAGCACGCCGCCCTCGGATTGCAGAAGCTCGTCGATGGGTCTCACACCCGTGAATGCACATTTCGGGATGCGGATTGTGAGCGAGGGGGCCAGAGTTCCTTGCGCCAGCCGTCGAGAATCGCCCGCGATCGGCGGCGACAGGCCGAAGATGGGGTCGATGCGCCACGATCGGGGGCAATTCTCGTGACCACGTTCAGCGAGGCCTCGGTTCGGCTGCCCACGGATCGCTGCGGCCGGATCGCCCCGACCGCGATCTGGCGTGGTCAGAACCCCCTGCGCGGCTTTGATAACCTCGGGGGAGTTTTGAGCCCACCGGCTCTCGGTGGGGAAAGGACGCCCATGCCTGCAGGCTTCTTCGATCGCGAACAGACCCCGGCCTTGTTGGTTCTCGAAGATGGACGATCCTTTCGCGGTGTGTCCTTCGGAGCGACCGGTGAGGCGTTCGGCGAGGCGGTGTTCTCCACCGGAATGTCGGGCTATCAAGAGACGCTGACCGACCCGAGCTATCACCGCCAGGTCGTGGTCGCCACCGCGCCGCACATCGGCAACACCGGTTGGAACGACGAGGACGACGAGTCCTCGCGCATCTGGGTGGCCGGCTATGTGGTGCGCGACCTGTCCCGGGTGCGATCGAACTGGCGTTCGAACCGGTCCCTGGACGACGAACTGCGTCGGCAGAACGTCGTCGGCATCGCCGAACTCGACACCCGCGCGCTCACCCGGCACCTACGTGAGCGGGGTGCGATGCGGGTCGGTATCTCGACCACCGAACTCGACCCGGCGGCTCTGCTGACCAAGGTGCTGCAGACCCCGGCGATGGCCGGCTCCGACTTGGTGGCCGATGTCACGCTGACCGCGGCGGAGGTGGTTCCCGCCGTCGGCGGCAAGAAACTCACCGTTGCGGCGATCGATCTGGGCATCAAGGACATGACTCCCACGCGCATGGCGCAGCGGGGCATCGAGGTGCACGTGCTGCCCGCGTCCGTCACCCTGGACGAACTGCGCGGCCTCGCCCCCGACGGTGTCTTCTTCTCCAACGGCCCGGGCGACCCGGCCACCGCGGACGCCCCGATGGAGCTGCTGCAGGGCGTGCTAGACGAAGGAATCCCGTACTTCGGCATCTGCTTCGGCAACCAGATCTTCGGTCGCGCACTCGGCTTCGGCACCTACAAGCTGAAGTACGGCCACCGCGGCATCAACCAGCCGGTCAAGGACCTGCGCACCGGCAAGGTCGAGATCACCGCACAGAACCACGGCTTCGCTGTGGACGCCCCGCTCGACCGGGCCACGACGACGCGCTGGGGCGAGGCTCGGGTCAGCCACATCTGTCTCAACGACGACGTCGTGGAAGGCCTGGAACTCACCGATCAGGCCGACAATCTGCTCGCCTTCTCGGTGCAGTATCACCCCGAGGCGGCCGCAGGTCCGCACGACTCCGCCTACCTCTTCGACCGCTTCGTCGACGTGATGCAGCGCCGCAAGCAGGGCACAAACGATTCCGAGGAGAACTGATGCCCAAGCGCGAGGACATCTCCTCGATCCTGGTGGTCGGTTCCGGCCCGATCGTGATCGGTCAGGCGTGCGAGTTCGACTACTCGGGCACCCAGGCCTGTCGGGTGCTGCGCGAGGAGGGCTACCGGGTGATCCTGGTGAACTCCAACCCGGCCACCATCATGACCGACCCCGAGTTCGCCGATGCCACCTACATCGAGCCGATCCAGCCCGAGTTTCTCGAGAAGGTGATCGCCGCGGAGCGTCCGGACGCCCTGCTGGCCACCCTGGGTGGTCAGACCGCCCTCAACGCAGCCGTCGCCCTGCACGAGAACGGGGTGCTGGAGAAGTACGGCGTCGAGCTGATCGGCGCCTCCTTCGAGGCGATCCAGAAGGGCGAGGACCGGGAGAAGTTCAAGGAGATCGTTCAGGCCCTCGACATTCCCGGCACCGATCCCGAGGTCGCGCGCAGCCACATCTGCCACACCATGGACGAGGTGCTGGGCGCCGCCGCCGATCTGGGCTACCCGCTGGTCGTACGTCCCAGCTTCACCATGGGTGGAGTGGGTTCCGGCTTCGCGCACGACGAGCAGGAGCTGCACCGCATCGCCGGCTCCGGCCTTTCGGCCAGCCCGGTCACCGAGGTGCTGATCGAGGAGTCGATCCTGGGTTGGAAGGAGTACGAGCTCGAGGTGATGCGCGACAAGGCCGACAACGTGGTCATCGTGTGCTCCATCGAGAACCTCGACCCGATGGGCGTGCACACCGGCGACTCGATCACCGTCGCCCCGGCCATGACGCTGACCGACCGCGAGTACCAGGCGATGCGTGACGTCGCCATCGGCGTGATCCGGGCGGTCGGGGTCGACACCGGCGGCTGCAACATCCAGTTTGCGATCAACCCCGACGACGGCCGGATGATCGTGATCGAGATGAACCCGCGGGTCTCGCGATCCTCGGCGCTGGCGTCCAAGGCGACCGGCTTCCCGATCGCCAAGATCGCCGCCAAGGTGGCCGTCGGTTACACACTCGACGAGATTCCCAACGACATCACGGCCGAAACCCCCGCGTCCTTCGAGCCGACCCTCGATTACGTCGTGGTCAAGGCTCCCCGGTTCGCCTTCGAGAAGTTCCCGACCGCCGACTCCACCCTCACCACGCACATGAAGAGCGTCGGAGAGGCGATGGCGATCGGCCGCAACTTCACCGAGGCACTGGGCAAGGCGCTGCGTTCGCTGGAGGATCCGAAGGCGACGTTCGACTTCACCTCCCCACTCACCGAGACCGCGGACGAACTGCTGACGCTGGCCGCCCGCCCTCATGACGGACGTCTGGTGCTGGTGATGAAGGCCTTCCGTGCGGGTGCGACCGCGCAGCAGATCTTCGACGCCACCAAGATCGATCCGTGGTTCCTCGACCAGCTGAAGCTGATCGCGGAGGTCGCCGAACACGTTCGGACGGCGCCCGAGCTGACCGCGGACGTGCTGCGGCTGGCCAAGCGCAACGGCCTGTCCGATGAGCAGATCGCACGACTGCGACACCTGAGCACCGACGTTGTGCGCGGCGTCCGCTGGGCGCTGGGCGTGCGTCCGGTGTTCAAGACGGTCGACACCTGCGCCGCCGAGTTTGCCGCCCGCACCCCCTACCACTACTCGTCCTACGACGAAGAGACCGAAGTGGCGCCGCGCACCAAGCCGGCCGTGCTGATTCTCGGATCGGGCCCGAACCGCATCGGCCAGGGCATCGAGTTCGACTACTCCTGCGTGCACGCCGCGCTCACCCTGTCGCAGTACGGCTACGAGACGGTGATGGTCAACTGCAACCCCGAGACCGTCTCGACCGACTACGACACCTCTGATCGGCTCTATTTCGAGCCGCTCACCCTCGAGGACGTGCTGGAGGTCTATCACGCCGAGGCGGCCGCGGGCCCGGTGGCCGGGGTGATCGTCCAACTCGGTGGACAAACCCCGTTGAAGCTGGCGCAGGCCCTGAAGGACGCAGGGGTGCCGATCGTGGGCACCTCGCCCGAGGCGATCCACCTGGCCGAGGAGCGTGGGGCATTCGGGCAGATCCTGGCCCAGAACGGCCTGACGGCGCCGGCCTACGGCATGGCGACCTCGGCCGCCGACGCGCTCGAGATCGCCCACGGGATCGGCTACCCCGTGCTGGTGCGGCCGTCCTACGTGCTGGGTGGCCGCGGCATGGAGATCGTCTACGACGACTCGTCGCTGGTCGGCTACATCGAGCGCGCGACGCACATCACCCCCAACTCGCCCGTGCTGGTCGACCGGTTCCTGGACGACGCGATCGAGATCGACGTGGACGCCCTCTACGACGGCAGCGAGCTGTATCTCGGGGGCGTCATGGAGCACATCGAGGAGGCCGGTATCCACTCCGGCGACTCAGCCTGCACGCTGCCGCCGATCACCCTGGGCAACGAGATCATCGACCGCATCCGGGTGGCCACCGAGTCGATCGCACGTGGTGTCGGGGTGCGCGGCCTGATCAACATCCAGTTCGCGCTGCTGGGAGACGTGCTGTACGTGCTGGAGGCCAACCCGAGGGCCTCGCGCACGGTGCCGTTCGTCTCGAAGGCGACCGGCACCCCGCTGGCCAAGGCCGCGGCCCGCATCATGCTGGGCTCGACCATCGCCGACCTACGCGCCGACGGCACCCTGCGAGCCGAGGTGGACGGCACCGCGAACCTCGAATCTGCGCCGCTGGCGGTGAAAGAGGCCGTGATGCCGTTCAACCGGTTCCGCACCGTCGACGGCGCCTGGGTGGATTCCCTGCTCGGCCCCGAGATGAAATCGACCGGCGAGGTGATGGGCATCGACGTCACCTTCGGGGTGGCGTTCGCGAAGAGCCAGACCGCGTCCTACGGCGACGTGCCCACGCAGGGATCGGTGTTCGTCTCGGTCGCCAACCGCGACAAACGGCATGCGATCTTTCCGGTCAAGCGGCTGGCCCACATGGGCTTCAAGGTGTACGCCACCGAGGGCACGGCGCAGGTGCTGCGGCGCAACGACGTCGAGGTCACCGTGCTCCGCAAAGAGACCCAGGGCCCGGGTGCCGACGGCACCAAGACAGTCGTCCAGGCCATCATGGACGGCGAGATCAGCCTGATCTTCAACACGCCGCTTGGTGTCTCCGAGGGTGGTGATCCGCGCCGGGACGGCTGGCAGATCCGCTCGGCGGCGATCCTGTGCGACGTGCCGTGCGTGACCACCGTCGCCGGGCTCTCGGCGGCCGTCCAGGGCATCGAGGCGCTACGCCGGGGCGGGCTGACTGTTCGTCCGCTGCAGGAGTGGAGCGCCGACATGCGGCGCGAGCTGGCGGCGCAGGGTCCCGCCTGATGGGGATCGAGTCGGCATGAAGCCCTGGGTCAGCGTGGTCGATGCCGGTTACCGGACCATCGTCAGGCCGATCATGTTCGGCTCACACCGCGGTGACCCCGAGGCCGTGCACGACACGATGATCGCCGGCCTGGCCCGGTTCAGTCGCTCGCCGCTGGCGATCTCGGCGGCCCGGCTGCTGGCCGGCAGCACAGGCAGCCCGGTCACGGTCGCCGGCATTCGCTTTCCCGGACGGGTCGGGCTGGCCGCCGGCCTGGACAAGAACGGACGCGCGGTGCTCGCCTGGCAGGCGCTGGGCTTCGGTTTCGCTGAACTGGGAACGGTGACCGCGCAGGCCCAACCTGGCAACGACAAGCCCAGGGTGTTCCGTTTGCCGCGCTCCAAGGCGCTGATCAACCGGATGGGGTTCAACAACGCGGGGGCCGCCCGGTTGCATCACGAGTTGTCGCAGCTCGGCGTCTACCGTCGCGGTGGCGGTGCGGGAATCCCGATCGGTATCTCGATCGGCAAGACCAAGGTGGTTCCTGTCGAGCACGCCGTCGCCGACTACCTCGCCGCACTGGCGTTGGTGGCCCCGCACGCCGACTACGTCGCCGTCAACGTGTCGAGCCCCAACACTCCCGGACTGCGCAGCCTGCAGGACCGTGGGGCGCTGCGACAGCTGTTGCCCGCACTGGTCGAGCAGGCGGCCGGACGGGTTCCGCTGTTCGTCAAGATCGCCCCCGACCTGACCGAGCCACAGATCGACGAGGTGCTCGCGGCCGGCATCGACGCCGGGGTGGCCGGTCTGATCGCCACAAACACCACCCTCGCTCGCGACGGCCTCGACCCGGCCGACGTGGCGCTGGCCGGCGAGG
>Ga0075156_10001249_pt1 | contig 13752 bp, 8 predicted proteins | sample JI81AbrownDNA_FD_70966 | JGI IMG/M metagenome (GOLD analysis project Ga0075156, IMG submission 70966) | Wastewater effluent complex algal communities from Wisconsin, to seasonally profile nutrient transformation and Carbon sequestration -... | ecosystem: Engineered > WWTP > Effluent > Algae...
CAAGGCCACCCGTTTCTGCACCGTATCGTTCATGGTCAGCTCGAACCGGCTGATCTGGCTCTTACCCTGTTCCTTGGCCTTATACATGGCGGTATCGGCATTGCGCAGCAATTCGTCCACATCGCTGCCATCGGAGGGGTAGAAGCAATAGCCCATGCTGCTGGAGACATAGAGCTCCACCTCGTTGGCCAGCTTGATGGGCAGGGCCAATTGGGCGCTCATGCGCTTGAGGGTGAGTTCTACTTCCTGATCGCTGCGGGTTTCGGGCAGCAGTAGCACGAATTCGTCACCCCCCAGCCGGGCCACCGTATCGTATTCACGCACGCAGTCGCGTATCCGTTTGGCGACTTCCACCAGCAGCTGATCGCCTACCGAATGCCCCAGGCTGTCGTTGACGTACTTGAAGTTGTCCAGATCCATGAAGGCCAGGGCGAAACGCGCATTGTGGCGGTTCGCCTGGACAATGGCCTGACGTATGCGGTCCATCAGCAGGTTGCGGTTGGGCAGGGTGGTGAGGGTGTCGAAATTGGCCTGGTGCTCCAGCTCGTCCTGGTAGCGCTTGGCATCGGTGACATCGTTAAGCACCCCCACATAATGGCTGATATTGCCCTGGCTATCGAAGGTGGGGGCCACCCGCAGCTCGTTCCAGAACATCGCACCGTCACGCCGGTAGTTGCGCAGCAGGGCCTTGCCCTCGGTGCCTTGCAGCAGTGCCAGCCGTATGGCCGAGAGCGCGACCTGATCGTTGTCGTCGCCCTGCAGGAAACGACAGTTGCGGCCCATCACCGTCTCACGCTTGTAGCCGGTGATCCGCTCGAAGGCCTGGTTGACGTAGATGATGGGGTTGTGGGCCTGCCGGTTGTCGGTAATGACGATAGCGTTGACACTGGACTCGATGGCGCGGTCGCGTATCCGTAATTCCAGATCGATCACCTGCTGGGCGGTGATGTCCTGTTGCACCACGATGGCACCCTGGATGCGGTTGCGCTCGTCGGTCAGGGGGACGGCCGAATTGAGCAGGGTGCGCTTGACGCCGTCCAGGGCCTGCATGTCTATGGGGTCGTTGAGTATCAGCTCGCCGATAGCCAGCACCCGAGCCAGTGTCTGGCGTATGCGCTGCACGGCGGGGGGCTCGTTCTCGGCCGGCCCCTGCGGTGCATGGGAGAAAGGGGCGGTACCGCTCCAGATGCGGATGGCCTCGGGATTGTGCAGCAGCACGCTGCCCAGCCTGTCGGTAACCCAGACACCGATGGGCAGGGTTTCCAGCACCTTGAGCATCAATGCTTCGCTGTGGCGCAAGGCGATCTCGGCCCGTTCACGTTCGGCCATTTCCATCCGCAGCGCGCTGGTGCGTTCCTGTACCAGGCTTTCCAGCCGCTCGAGCACTCTGGCACGGGTCAAGGCAATAACCAGTTGCTGGCCTACCGAGGTGAGGGTGTTGAGCTCGGCGTCGGGCCAATCCTCGCCGTCGTCGCGCACCACATTGAGTATCCCAAGCAACTCGTTGCCCAGCACCAAGGGGGCGCAGGCGTGTCGCTGGGCATGGGCCAGCACGCCACAGTTGCCGACATTGAAGGCAGTCAACTGGTTGTCGTGGCGCAGGGCGTGCTGGCAGGGGCAATCCTGGCCGGCTGCCGCATTGATGCGATCCATGTCCACCGCGCCGCTGGCGCCGGCAAAGCGCAGCGAGCCATCTTCGTTATCCGCGAGCAGTAGCCAGGCCCCCTGGCTATGCGGAAAACGGCTGACCGACTGCAGCGCAGCATCGATCAGCTGCTGCTCGGTCTGGGGTGCACTGAGGCCGGAGGAAAAGCGGAACAGGCTATCCAGCAGGCTATGTGATTCAGATAGCTCCACATGCTTGGCCTGAAGCTGGCTGTTGAGCCTGACACCCTGTTCATAGGTGGAGATCAGCAGGTCCAGTATCTGCTGGCGTGCGGCCGTGATGAAATGGCGCTCGCCCTCCAGTACCACCTCCACGCCCATGGATACCCTGTCCTGGCCGCGCAGCTCGTTGTTGGCCAGCAGGTAGCGCAGGCGTGATACCAGGTATTTCTCGTCGTAAGGCTTGAGGATGAAATTGTCGGCCCCGCAGGCCAGGCCATGTACCACGTCGCGCGGGTCGGACAGGGTGGTGACCAGAATGATGGGGATATGATTGGTTTCGGGATTGGCCTTGAGGCGGCGGCACAATTCGTAGCCATCCATCATGGGCATGACCACATCGCTGATGATGATGTCCGGTATCTGCTCGCTGACCTTGTTCAGCGCCTGCACGCCGTTGTTGGATATGCGAGGTACGCAGCCATGGCCTTCCAGCAAGGCGCACAGCTGCTCCGCCTGGGTGGGGCTGTCCTCAACAATCAAGATATCGATTCCTCGCAGCATGGTGGCTGCCCTCCTGTAAGGTATTTATGCGCTGCCTTGTGACAGTCGGGTTGTTGCATTACGTTTGGTGCATCAAGCGGTTCAGTATGGCGGCCATGCCGCCGGGCGTCTCAACATAGCAGGCCGCATGCTGGGTGATGGCGGCCTTGGGCATGCCGTCGACGACTGCGGAGGTGGGGTTTTGTACCAGGGTCAGTGCACCCAAGGCCTTGAGCCGGGCCAGACCTTCCACGCCATCGCGGCCCATGCCCGACAGCAGCACGGCGAGGGTATGTCCGCGCACCTGGCTGGCGGCGCTGTCGAACAGCTCGTCTATGGCAGGGCGGATATAGGGTTGCCGCGCACTCCGGTCCAGCGATAGGCGCAAGCCGGTATCTATCCGCAGGTGCTGATCGTCGGGTGCTACATAGATATGGCCCGGTAGTGCTAGTTGGCCATGGTTGGCCAGCTGCACCGGCAGTGGTGTCTGGCTTGCCAGCCATTCGCAATAACTGCCGGCGAAGCCGGGCGAGATGTGTTGCACCAGCAGGATGGGCCAGGGGCAGGCGGGGTTCAGCCGGTTCAGCAGGGTCTTGATGGCAGGCGGGCCGCCCGCCGAGGCCCCCATGACCAAGACCTGAAAGGGACGGTGCAGCCAGTGCTGCAGGGAAAGCAGGGTCGAGGCTTGGGCATCGTCTGCTGGCCCAGGTTGCCTTACCGCCGTGTGGGCGAGGTACAGCAAGCTGCTGGCCAGCACCTCGGCACGCTGTTGAAAGTGCGGGTCGGCAGGGCCGATGGGTTTCTCCAGCACCATAAGCGCCCCGGCCTCCAGCGCCTGCATGGCCGTCTGCGCGCCGGGCAGATTGATACCGCTGGTCACGATGACGATGGGTAGTGGATGCTGCTGCATGATACGGCGCGTGGTCTCGAAACCGTCTAGGCCAGGCATGTGGATGTCCATGGTGACCAGGTCGGGCCGCAATGTAGCCAGCTGGTCCAGCGCGGCCTGGCCATGTTCGGCTTCGCTGACCCGAAAACCGGCCTGCTCCAGCAGGCTGCGCAGCAGCAATCGGCTTACGCTGGAGTCGTCTACAAGCAACACATGCATGCGGGGCTCCTCATAACAGACGTTGGACGGCAGCCAGCACCGTGTCAGTTTCCAGCCCGCCTTTGACCAGGTAGGCATTGGCGCCCACTTCCAGCCCCCGGGCCTTGTCTTCTGTCGTGTGCAGCGCGGTGACCAGCACCACCGGCAGTTTGGCTAGATTGGGGTCGGCTCGCAGTCGTGCGGTCAGGGTGAAGCCATCCATCCGTGGCATCTCAATATCCGAGACCAGCAGGTCGAAAGGGTGCTGCCGCAGGGTATTCCAGGCTTCCAGCCCATCATTGGCGGTCTGTACCGCGTAGCCTGCGGTTTCGAGCAGTGCCCGCAGCAGGCCACGCGAGGTAAACGAATCATCGACCACCAGGATACGTGCCTGCCGTCGCGGGTGCTCTGCCTTGGGCCTTGCCTGCCAAGGCCCCTGTGCCTGCAGGCAGCTGCGGTACAGATCCTGCGGGTGCAGCACCGGGACCAGGCTGCCATCGCCCAGCACGGTGGCGCCAAGCAGATTGCGGACTCGGCGCAATTGCCGTCCCAGGGGCTTCAGGGTGATTTCCTGATCGCCCAATAGTTCGTCCACCAGCAGGGCGATCTGTTGCTCGGCACTGCCCAGCAACAGCAGGTTCAGCATGGCAGGTTCACCCTCTGCAGCAGCTAGTGCCAGCACCTGGGCCAAGGGGCGCAGCGGCAGGCTGAGGCCATCCAGTATCACGCTGTCGCCGCTCTCCTGCCGGTGCAGGGCAGCCAGTGGCAGGCGCAAGGCGCGGCCAACGGCATGGGCCGGAATGGCAAAACGCTGCTCGCCCAAGCGTACCAACATGACACGGAAGGTAGAACGGCTCAACGGTAGTTGCAGCACAAACCGGCAGCCTTGCCCTGGCATACTCTCGACCGCAATGCTGCCCCCCAGTTGTTCCAGCGCCTCGCGTACGATGGCCAGGCCCTCACCCCGGCCCGACAGAGTAGTCAGCAAGGGGCTGGTCGAGATGCCGGATTCAAACACCAGCGGCAGCAGTTGTGCGTCTGGCAGGGCTGGGCTACCGCTGGCCAGCAGGCCGGCTTCCTCGGCCTTCTGCTGCAGCTTGTGCCTGTCTATGCCTCTGCCGTCATCGGTCAGGGTCAGGCTGAAATGGCTGGCGGAGGTCTGGTGCAGCAGTATCTGCAGCCTACCCGTGGCTGGCTTGCCGCTGGCTGTACGTGCCACCGGGGTCTCTATGCCGTGATCGAGCGCATTGCGTAGCAAGTGCATCAGGGGGGTGCGCAGGGCGTCCAGGATGCGCTTGTCTACCTGCAGGCTGGTCTGGGGCAGCAGTAGTTCGGCCTGCTTGCCGGTTTGTGCTGCCAGCTCGCCCACCATGGCGGGGAGTTCGTCCAGCATGCTGCGGCAGGGCAGGAGCAACAGTTCATCCACGGTACGGGTATAGGCTTCGCTGAGGCTACCCATGTCGCGATCCAGCGCCTGGCTGGCCTGCCGCAGGCCATGGCTTTCCACCTGCATGGCCGCCAAAAGATCCAGGCTCCAGTCCTGCCATTCCAGCAGGCTGCGCAAGGCCTCCAGGTCGGGCATCTGGCCTTGCGCCAGCTGGGTGCGCAAACGGCTCAGCAGGCCCTCGTGGCGTAAGCGGCGTTGCCACAGGCGCTGAAAATCGGCCTGCAGGGCGTGGCTGCGCCTGTGCAGGTTCTGTGCGGTCATCCGGTGCTGGCGCAGGGCTTCGCCGTGGTAGGCCAGCTGTTCGCCCTGCTCGGCCCGTATCCGCAGTGTCTGCCCGCGCCAGGTGGCGGGCCGCTCGGCAGGTGCGGCCGCCGGTGCGGGGGGCGAGGGCGGCGTGGTGTCGACGGCAGCCACTGGGGGTGTCGCTACGCTGGGTGCTGCCGAGGCAAGGTGCGGGGAGACGGTGGTTTGCGCCAGCAGGTCCATCGCCTGCCTGAACTGTCCGGCCGTCAGTACCTCGCCGGCATGACTGCGCTTGAGAAACTGTAGCGCAGCCAGGAAGGCACCGGCCATGCTGGGCAGAAAGGCCCGTTTGCCCTGGCGTATCTCCTGCAGTACGGCCTCCCAGGCATGGCAGATCTGTTCCGGCTCGTGCAACCCCACCGCGCGGGTGGCGCCCTTAAGGCTGTGTACCTCGCGGAACACCGCCTCCATTGAGTCGGGCTCGGGGGCGTCGGTCTGCCAGCGCAATAGCTCGCTCTCGAGTATGGCAAGCCGCTCGGCTGCCTCCTCCTGGAAGCTGGCCATCAGCCTTTGCATCAGTGCTGCGCGGTCTATCGGCATGCGTTTGCGGGCTTAGCTGGTTTGCCGGGCAGGCAGCTTGAACTGGCCGGCCAGCAGCTTGAGCCTGCCGCCCAGGCCGTGCAGATCGCGGGCGGATTGGTCCACCTGTCGGGCGCCTGCTGCGTTGTCCTGGCTGGCCTGGCGCAGGTTGACCACGGCAGCTACCACCTGGTCCATGCCGGCCAGTTGCTGCTGGCTGGCGCTGGCTATCTGCTGCGCCATATCGCTGGACTGCTCTATACTCTCGGCCAGGTTGCGCATGGCCTCGTCGCTGACGCGGGTACGCTCGAAGCCCTGGTCCACTGCCTTGCTGCCTTGCTCTGCGGCCATGGCGGTACGGGTCATCGCCCTTTGCACATCCCCCAGTATGGTGCGCACCTGTGCCGTAGCCTGTTTCGATTGCTCGGCAAGGGCCTTGACCTCCAGCGCCACGACGGCGAAGCCCTTGCCGGCGTCACCGGCCTTGCCGGCCTCGATGGAAGCATTTACCCCCAGCAGGTTGGACTGCTCGGCCAGCTCGTTGACGCTGGCGACGATCTCGCTGATGGCCTGGCTTTGCTCGCCCAGGCGCAAGATACCTTCCGCCATGGCGTGCATCTGGTCGCGTACCTGGCCTATGCTGCTGAGCGTCTGCGCCACGGCCTCGCGGCCGGCCTGGGCAATCCGGCGATTGTGCTCGGCAGCCTGGTTGACCTCGGAGGCACGGCGATGCGCCAGGTGGGCGGTCTGCTTGACCTCTTCTATGGTGGTGGCGATCTCGGTGATGGAGGTGGCGCTCTCCTGCGCCCCTCCGGCCACCTGGCCGGCTGTGGCCAGTATTTCCTCGCTGGCGCTGGCGATGACGACGATGCCTTCGCGCATCTCTTCGGTCAGGCGGCTAAGGCTGTCTACCATGCGGACGAAGGAGCGCCCCAGCAGGTCTTGTTCCGACTTGGGTACCAGGGTGGTGCTGAGGTCGCCTTGTGCCAGGCGTTCTGCCTGCTGGGTAAGCGACTTGAGGTATTGGCCCATGTCGGCAAAGGCTTGGCTCAGTTCACCTACTTCATCACTGCGCCCGGTGTAGTCCATTTCGTGCGGGATATCGCCCACGCTGATACGGCGGGCATAGCTGGTCAGCACCTGCAGGGGCCGCGCTATGCTCTGGCTGAGCGACAGGGTCAGGGCGATAACCAGCAGGATCAGCCCGCCGCCCAGCCAGATCACCCGTTCCAGCTGCTGGCTGATGAGGTGATCGTTGGCTTGCTCCAGCTGGCGTACGCGCTGTGCCACCAGCTGATCCAGCTGCTCGGCCAGATCGCGCAAGCGCAGCACCCTGGCGCGTTGCTCGCCGGTGGCGATCTGCCGCGCTTCCTCGTATTTGCCTGCTGCTAGCAAGGGAACGATCTGCTGATCGCGGGCGGCGGTGAATTCCTGCCAGATATGCGTGACGGCGCTGACCAGCTGGGTCAGCTCGGCGTCGCCCATGGCGTGGGTACGCAACTGCTCCAGCGTGGCCGCGTCCTGCAAGGCGATGGCCTTGAATTTGCTGCCCAGTTCGCCAGCATGGCTGGCATCTCGGGTCAGCAGGGCGTTGAGCACCTCGGAGCGGACATCGTGGATGTTGAAGCGTATCTCCTTGAACCCCGCCAGATCACGATTGAGCTCGACGATGGACTGGTTATTGCTGCGTATGGTCTGCAGACTGGTCTGGGCCAGGTAGAGCAGGCCCCGGCGCCCAGCACAATGAGGGAGAAGGCCAGCATCAGCTTGCTTCGGGTACGCAGGTTCAATAACCACATGGCGGTTCCTTGGGGCCGGATTGCGTATGAGTACGTGCGGCCATCAGCGGGTTGAGGTGCAGCAGGAGAAGGAAAGCGGGTGCGATGCAGCGACGACGCGCAAGGTCTGCAAACGGATGACAGCCGTGCAGCGGGACCATCACCGGATAGTCAGTCATAGTCATTCACCACCAGGCTGGGTTCGTTCAGCAAGCGGTTGCCATCCAGCACTTGCCACTGCTGTGGGCTGATCCCCAGCAGCAGGTTGCGGCGCAGGCCGCTCAGACCGGCCTGTTCGGTCTGTAGCGTATTGGGCGCCAGCATCTGTACACCCAGGATGCGGTCGGCCAGCAGGCCGAATTCCATATCGGCATTGCGCAGTATCAGCAGGTGGTTGCGGTCTGCCAGGCCGCGTGGCGGCAGGGCAAACAGTACCCGCAGATCCAGCACAGACACCACGCGGCCGCGGGCATTGACAATGCCGCGTACAAAGGCCGGCGTGCCCGGCAGGGGCGTCAATTGCTTGAGCGGGATGACGGCATCGATATGGTCCAGTGCCAGGGCATAGATTTCATCACCCAGGGTGAAGGCCAGTACCTCCTGCATGGCATCGCTGCTGCCCTGGGGGGGCTGGGCCCACAGCAGGCTGCGTGCGGCCAAGGCGTCTGCCTGCTGCTCTGGGGTTTGTGTCTCGCCACGCTGCAGCTGTTCGGCCAGTGTATCCAGCTGCTGGTGCAGTGCGGACCAATGATCGTCGGCCATCTTGCTCATGCGGGTTGTGCCCCCAGGCCCAGGCAGAGTTGCCGCAACTGGGCCACGCTCATGCCATCGCCCAGTGTGACCAGTACCTGTTCATCCTGCCCGGCCAGCAACTGCAGGCAATGCTGGCGCTGGCGCTCGGCTTGCTCGGCCTGCCCCAGCCGTAGATACAGCTGGCTGGCCAGGTAGGGCACCATGGCCAGTTCGGGTGCCAGGTAGGCCAGCTTGTCCAGCACGGCCAGGGCGGCTTCTGGCCGGCTGGCGGCATCCAGCGTCAGCGCCAGCAACCAATAGGCCTCCAGCCGCAATGGGGCTAGCTGCATGGCCTGTTGGCAACTGGCACCCGCGGCACCCAGCTCGCCACGCTCGGCCTGGGCCTGGGCCTGGGACAAGTAGTCCTCGTAGGCAAGCGGGGCCGGGTTGCTCATTGTGTGGGCAACCGCGGGTGCTTTGCTTTGTGGTTGGCGGGGGCGTTGCGGCGTGTGCGGTGCTGGCGCTACCCGGGCAGGCGGTGGGGCCGGCCGGGCTGTTACGGATTCATGCGCGATGCCATAGCCCAGCCCCAACAGGCGGCCGCCAAAACCGGCGGTCTGTGCCAGACCAGCCTCGGCCGCTGCCAGCAGCAGTACGCCCTCAGGCGCAAGCCGGGCCTGCAGTTGCTGCAGCGCCATGCTGGTAGCCAGCGGAGTCAGGTACATCAGCACATTGCGGCACAGTATCAGGTCGTAGCCCTGTACGGCGGGGTCGGCCACACTGTAGTCCTGCAGCGCCAGGTTGTGTACGGCAAAGCGTATGCGGCTGCGCCACGGCGGGGTGACGCGCCAGCCTTTGCCCGCGCGGGTAAAGTAGCGCCCACGCCAGGCTGGCGTGCTTTGCCGGAAGGCATAATCACCATACCAGCCGGCCTGTGCATGGGCGATAAAGGCCGGATTGATATCCGTTGCCAGCAGCGTCAGCTGCCAGTCATCCAGCGCTGGCCCCAGCAGGTCGGCCAGGCAGAACAGCAAGGTGTAGGCTTCTTCGCCGGTACAGCAGGCGGCGCTCCATATACGCAGGCTGCGCTCACCGGCCAGGCTTCGGCGCTGCAGCAAGGGATGCAGGATGTCACGCTGCAGGGCTTGCCAGGTTTCCGGGTCTCGCTGGAAGTAGGTTTCGCCCACCACCAGGTGGGGCAGCAGGGCGGCCAGCGGCAGGGCGCCGGTATCGGCCGTCGTCAGCCTGGCCTGCTGCAGGGCGCTACGCAGCCTGGCCTGGCGGCTGTCAAAGAAATCCAGCCCCAGTTCGGTGGCGATGCGTTGGGCCAGTGCCGTGGTGGCGTCTTGGTGTTCCGGCACGATGGGGCGGTCAGTGGTGTGCATGGACGGCTAGTGCACTGCCGAGCTGTTGTTCATCGGCCTGGGAGAGAAATGCGTCGACATCCTGCAGCAGATAGAGCCCCTGGCTGTCGGCCAGTACCCCGCGTACGGTGGCATTGCTGCCTTGCAAGGCCGAGACCGGGTGCAACTCGCCGCTGATCTGGCAAACCGGGTCGGTGCGGTCAACCGGCAGCAGCAACTCCCGCTGGCTGCCGCGCAGCCAGATCCAGTGTGCCCAGGGCTGTGGCGGGGCGGGTGGCCAGCCCAGGCGGGTGCGCATATTCATGACGGGAATGATTTTGCCGTGCACCTGGCAGACACCGCTGATAACGGCGGGTGCGGCTGGCAAGGGCAGTACCGCCAATGCCTGCAGCACGCGTATTACCTGCCGGGCCGGCAAGGCAAAACGTTGGCCGTTCAAATCAAATGGCAGCACGGTATGGATAGACGCCACACATTCCTCTCTCGCTCGGAATACCAAGCGCTGCTCACAAAACCCAGCGCAGCGGCTCTAAGCAGGCAACGGGCTTGGCTGCGTCTTGTTTGCCGTGTGCATCACGTCGTGCGCGCCATTTCCCTTATTTCGATCTAGATTAGGACATGATGACCGGGTGCGCTAAGTAGATGTGTCGCTTTCCTCAGCTTATCCGGCCAAGTTTGATAGGTTGATGGCGCATATGCCCGTGCAGCCTGAACCCATGCTGTCCCAAGACGGGGAGGAGAGGCGGATATGCGATGGACTGTAGGCTGGAAAATTGCCCTGGGCTACCTGCTGGCCTTGCTGGCGCTGGTAGCGATAGGCCTGACGGCGCACCGCAGCCTGGAGGGGCTGCTGGGTGCGGCGAGCTGGAAAGACCATACCTATGCGGTGCTGGGGAAGCTGGATAGCGTTGCATCATTGCTGAGAGATGCCGAAACCGGGCAGCGCGGTTATCTGTTGACAGGCCAGGAGCGCTATCTGGCGCCCTATGTGCTGGCCGTGCGCAAGCTGGATAACACCCTGCAGGCCCTGCAGCAGGCCACCCGCGACAATCCCTCCCAGCAGCAGCGCCTGCAGCAGATACGCCAGGCTACGGCGAACAAGCTGGCGGAACTGAAACAGACCATAGACCTGCGCCGGGACGCGGGCCAGCAAGCCGCCTTGGCCCTGGTGCTGACCGACCAGGGCAAGCGCGATATGGACGCCCTGCGACGCCTGCTGGCGGAGATGGAGGCGGAGGAGCGTGCGCTGCTGCAGCAGCGCGATGCGGCTATGCAGGGCAATGCGCTGTTCGCCATGGAACTGGTGACTTACGGCATTCCCCTGGTGACGCTGCTGGTGCTGGGTGTCGCTGCGCTGGTGACACGCAATATCGCCATGCCGCTGCGCAGCCTGGCCGAAGCGGCCAGGGCCATCTCCCAGGGTAATCTGGCGCCTCGCCTGGCGAGCTTGACCCGCAGCGACGAGCTGGGGGTGCTGAACCAGGCTTTTCTGCAGATGACCGCCACACTCAGGCTCAAGGCCGCCGCTGCCGTATCGATAGCACAGGGTGACCTGCGCGCCATGCCCATGCTGGCATCCGAGCAGGATGAACTGGGTCTGGCCTTCCGTACCATGGTGACCAATCTGCAGAGCATGGTGGCGGACATGCGCCAGGGTAGCCAGGCCATGGAAAGTGTCGTGGGTACTGTCATGACGGGGACTACGCAGGTAGCAACCGCCGCTGACGAGACCGCGACAGCTACCACCCAGTTGGCCACGACCATTGCCGAGCTGCGGCAGACCACCGAGCTGACTTCGCAGCGCATGGCCGAGGTGTCTGGCAGCGCCCTGATGGCGGCCGAGGTGGCGCGCAGCGGGCAGGTGGCGGTGGATGAGGTGGTGCGTGGCATGCAGGACATACAGGGGCGTATGGGTGTCGTTGCCGAGCGGATAGGCCAGTTGACCGACAAGAGCCTGGCCATCAGCGATATCGTCAACGCTGTCAATGCGCTATCGGAGCAGTCTGCCATCTTGGCGGTGAACGCCAGCATAGAGGCCGCCCATGCCGATGAGCAGGGGCAGGGCTTTGCCGTGGTGGCACACGAAATGAAAAGCCTGGCTGGGCAATCCAAGCAGGCGGTGGGGCAGGTGCGCGGCATCCTGCTGGAAATACAGCAGTTGATCACCGCATTGGTCATGGCGACGGAGCACAGCGTCGCGGCAGTGGAGAGCGGCGTGGCGCAATCCGGTGTCGCGGGCGATGCCCTGGCGCGTATGTCCACCACGGCCGCTGCCAATGCCCAGGCGGCGCAGCAGATTGCAGTCACGGCCATGCAACAGGCAACGGGCGTGCAGCAGATTGCCGCCGCCGTGCATCATATCAAGCAGGGTAATAACGATAACCTGAGCAGCATGCGGGACATGCAGGTGGCGATGCAGGGGCTGGAGGCGGCGGGGCAGCGGCTAGGTGGCATCATCAAGGGTTTTGCTACCTGAAGGCGCTCAGCGTGCGATCACCTCGGACGGCAGGCTACGGTCTATGCTGATGTGGGCGGGCACCCGGAAGCTATAGGGCCTGCCCAGCGCCGTGGGCATGGTCTGGCCGCCGGCGGTGAGGCGCCATGCCAGATTGTCGAGGCCAGATTCGTTGCACTTGATCCAGCCGTCCGACAGGGCCGTGGCATCACTCACCACACCACCCGGCTCAGCCTTGATCTCCCAGGCTGCAATGTCCTCGCAACCGGAAAGCAGATAGACCGTCCTTGTGGGTTCCTGCACCTTTTGGCGCTTGATCCAATGAGCCCAGCCCTTGGGGTCGCGTGCATAGACATGCTTGATGGCTACGCCGTAGGTGAGTAGCTGGCCAGCATGCTCGGGGAAGCGCTTGTTGGCAAACAGCTCGGCAAGTTCCTCGCTGACGGCTTCTTCCAAGGGGCCTTCGCAGCTACCTGCGCCCTCCAGCGGGCCGAAGTCCGCAACCATGCCATCCTGGCCTATGGCGAAACCGTACAGCGGAAGCACGCACGGCTTTGGGCTGGCCAGTTGGGTGGCAGCCAGCTGCTTGACCGCAGGGCTATCGAGCAGGATAGGCCCCAATGGGGCAGCGATCCCTGCCGACATTGCCAACGCGGGTAAGCACAAGGCGGCTGATATCCGGTAACTGGCGTATCGCATAGGGGACATGAACTGTAGCGTGATCATGGGATACGGCTGTACTGGGTTGGCCGGCGGGCGGAAACACGACCTTGCCCCATCGGGGGCTGCGTGAGTCTGCGGCTAGTGTATATCAGCCATGATATCTGGCTTGCTGCCGACGCGGGCGCACTCAAGTACCTCCCGTCCGCGGGCGGACGGGAGGCGCCAAGTCTGGCCAGACCGGGTCCGTCCAGACCGGGTCCGTCCAGACCGGGTCCATCCAGACCGGGTCAGAATACGAAGTGATCCTGGTCCAGGCTCATCAGCGGCTGGGCGCCTGTGGCCAGCTTGGCGGTCAGGGCGTGGGTTTCGGGCATCAGCTTGGCGTAGTAGAAGCGGGCTGTGCTGATCTTGGCGGCGTAGAACGGCTCATCTGCCTTGGGCAGGCTGACCGCCACCATGCGGGCCCAGAACCAGCCGTAGACCAGGTGGCCCAGCAGGCGCAGGTAGTCGCTGGCGGCGGCGCCGGCTTCATCCTTGTTCTGCATGGCGGCCATGCCTATCTTCATGGTCACCTCGCCCAGCTGCTTGTTGAGCGCGGCCAGCGGGGTTACAAATTCGGCCATCTCGGCACGGCCTTCCTGCTCCTGGCAGAAACGGTGTACCAGCTTGGTGAATTTGCGCAGCTTGGCGCCCTGGTCCATCAGCACCTTGCGGCCTATCAGGTCCATGGCCTGTATGCCGTTGGTGCCTTCATACAGCAGCGAGATGCGGGCATCGCGGACAAACTGCTCCATGCCCCATTCGCGGATGAAACCGTGGCCGCCGAAAATCTGCACGCCGTGGTTGGTGGTCTCAAAGCCGTTGTCGGTCATGAAGGCCTTGGCCACTGGTATCAGCAGGGCCAGCAGGTCAGCTGCATCCTGGCGTTGCTCGGTATCTTCGGCGCGGTCTTCCACATCCAGCAGCACGGCCAGCCAGCTGGAGAAGGCACGGCCGGCTTCGGCATAGGCTTTCATGGTCAGCAGCATGCGGCGCAC
>Ga0075156_10001251_pt1 | contig 13745 bp, 8 predicted proteins | sample JI81AbrownDNA_FD_70966 | JGI IMG/M metagenome (GOLD analysis project Ga0075156, IMG submission 70966) | Wastewater effluent complex algal communities from Wisconsin, to seasonally profile nutrient transformation and Carbon sequestration -... | ecosystem: Engineered > WWTP > Effluent > Algae...
GTGCTCGTCCGGCGCGGAGCAGATTTCGCGTCGGCCGAGGACGCCGTGCAGGATGCCCTCGTCGAGGCCGTGCAGCGGTGGCCGGACGACCCGCCGCGCGACCCCAAGGGCTGGCTGGTGACCGTGGCGTGGCGCAAGTTCCTCGATGCGGTCCGGGCCGACCACTCCCGCCTGCGGCGCGAGCAACGCACCGACGCAGAACCGCAGCCCGGCCCGGTGCAGACGGCGGACGACACCCTGCAGCTCTACTTCCTGTGCGGGCACCCGTCCCTGACTCCGACCTCGTCGGTCGCACTCACCCTGCGGGCGGTGGGTGGGTTGACGACGCGACAGATCGCGAGTGCATTTCTGGTACCGGAGGCCACGATGGCTCAGCGGATCAGCCGGGCCAAACGGACGGTGTCAGACGTGCGGTTCAACGAGCCGGGTGACATTGCCAACGTGTTGCGTGTGCTGTACCTGGTGTTCAATGAGGGCTATTCGGGCGATGTAGACCTCGCTGCGGAGGCGATCAGGTTGACCCGGCAACTCGCGACCCTGTCGGCTGACGAAGAGGTGGCCGGCCTGTTGGCACTCATGTTGTTGCACCATGCCCGCCGGCCCGCCCGCACCAGGGCAGATCGCAGCCTGGTCCCGTTGGCAGCGCAGGACCGCACCCGGTGGAACCACGATCTGATCGCCGAGGGTGTGCACGTGCTGCAGACGGCGCTGGCTCGCGACCGGCTGGGCGAGTTTCAGGCTCAGGCCGCGATCGCGGCCCTGCACGCGGACGCCAGAACGACAGCGGAGACCGACTGGGTGCAGATCGTGGGGTGGTACGACGAGTTGGTTCGGCTCACCGACAGCCCGGTGGCGAGGCTCAATCGGGCGGTCGCGGTGGGTGAGGCCGACGGTGCGTTGGCCGGCTTGGCGGCGCTGGCACCACTCGACCCCGGCCTGCCGCGTCACTGTGCCGTCAATGCCTACCTGCACGAGCGGGCCGGACACTTGGACGTCGCGGCCCGGCTCTACGCCGAGGCAGCCCGATCGGCGTCCAACGGGCCTGAACGCGATCACCTGACGCGGCAGGCCGCCCGGCTGAACTCGCTACTGCGCGGCTGTTGAGTAGGTCAGCCCGTGTCCCAGCCGGTAGGTGTTGCCGTCCGCGTCCAGGTAGGCGTACGTCATTCCTTCGGGCATGTACTCGTCCTTGGCGAAGCCGGGTACGTCGTTGGGTGACACGCAGCGGCCGTTTTCGTCCACCGCGATCACGGCGTCGCTGGCGGGCAGGGTCAACGGCAGCCGTCCGGCCGGGGTGAAGGCTCCGGTCAGCACGTCGTACTGGGCCGAGTAGAAGGTCGAGTAGCCCGCCACCAGGGCGTCGGTCAGCGGTTCGATGTCGTCGACGATCCACGGCAACGACACGTTCACCGAAGCCACCACCGCTGCACCGCGCTGCCGCGCCTGCTCGCACAGCTCACGGAACCTGCCCAGGCCCGAAACCGTGGTTTCCGTGTACGAGCTGCCGTCGAGCGCCGTCAGCGGCTTGTCCTCGCAGACACACAGTTCCAGCAGACCCGGGGTGGCGTTGAAGTAGTCGCCCGACTGCGGATCGAGGAACAGCAGCAGGGCGTCCGCGCTCTCGGGGGCATCCACCAGGGTCAGGGCGCCGTTCTCGGACGCCTGCCGCCGGGCATCGTCGGTGAGTGCCGCCGACCGTTCCGGGTTCTTGTGGAACACCTCGACGAAGACCTTCGTGCCCGACGCCAACGGCAGGGTCGCGTCGTGGTTCTTCAGCACGGTGACGGATTTGCGATGCATTTCCTCGGCCAGGGACCAGCCCGGCGAGGCGGCCACCGCGGCGTCCGCGCCTGCGGCGTCCACGTAGGTCCGGTCGTCGAAGATGCCCAGGGTGAACATCTCTTCCAGCAGCCGCCGGCAGGCCTGCGTCAGCCGCTCCGCAGAGATCCAGTTGTTCTCGACCGCCGTCAACAGATCGTCGACGTTGTTGGTGTCGGCGATCAGATCGGTGCCGGCGTTGACCGCCTTGGCGAACCGCTCCGGCACGCTCAGGTTCTCGACGCCCCAGCACATGTTGTCGGTGACGCCCGAGTCGGAGTTGATGTAGCCGGTGAAGCCCATCCGCCGCCGCAACAACTCCTCGATCATGAAGTAGTTGAAGGTGAAGCCGACCTCTTCGTAGGGAATGTCCACGCCGTCGGCCTGCTGCACGACGCTCTTCTTGATCGACGGTGCCGAGTAGTAGGGCATGAAGGACGAGGTTCGCACGGCGGCCCGGAACGGTGGCAGGTGGTACTTCTCGAAGCTGCCGGCGCTCGGGTAGCAGTTCCACTTGCCCTCGGCGTAGTGGGGGTCGAAGCCGTTCTCGCGGGGCCCGCCACCCGGAAAGTGCTTCACCGTCGTGGCGATGCTGTTCCTGCCCAACTCGTCCAGCTGCAGGCCCGCCACCAGTCGGGCGATGATGTCGCTGACCAGCTCGGGATCCTCGCCGAAGGTGCCGTAGATGCGTTGCCAGCGCGGATCGGTGACGACGTCGCACATGTACATGTAGCCCTTGCGCAGGCCGGTCGCGGTCCACTCGTGGCGAACGGCCTCGGCGAAGTCCGAGATCAGCTGTGCATCTCCGCCCGCCGCCTGGTCACCGAGCACCGCCGCCGCCAACCCGAGGGTGCCGGGAAAGGTGGAGAAAATTCCGAAGGCGTCGTTCATGCCGAAGACCAGCTCGCCGTTCTCGTTGCGGGAGTTCGACGTGGCGATGCAGGGAATGCCCAGCCTGGTGCCTTCGGCCACCTCGTTCATCGCGTTGATCCAGGCGGCCAGCTTGCTCGGCGCCACGCTGTCCCGCTGGATGAAGTGCCTCAGGTGCAGCTCGGCGATGGTGGTGCTGCTCGGGTGGATCCTCCGGGTGGCGAAGATCGACGTGCCCTCGGCGATGGTCCGCTCGTCCAGCGCGCCGTCGTGCGAGGTGGGCTCGCCCTCGGGCACACCCCAACCCGTGAAGCGAGTGTTGATCAGCATCATCCCGACCTGCTCGTTCACGTTCATTCTCGAGGCCAGATCCGCAGCCCGTTCGGCGGGGCTGAGCCGCCAATCCTCGTAAGGGTCCAGCACACCGTTGCCGTTCAGGTCCTTGAACCGCAGGCCGTCGACCTCGATCAGCTGCTTGGTCCTGACCTCGAGGATCGGTTGCTCCATGGGCTTGCTCCTCCGGTGCGTCGTCGTCTGGCACACGATAGGACGAGGTGTCGCCAACGGCCCGGGGATTGTCAGAAGTTGTTTCTCACCCTCCGACGAGCGCTCCTGGCGCACCAGGCCGCTCGTGGGCCACGACTTCGATGAGAATGTCGTGAAGGTGTCGGGCCGCTCCCCGGGTTGATCCCCGCAGTTGAGAGACTGGTCCGACGTGGCCCGGATCAGGGCAGCGACCCGATCGAAAGGAACCCCCGTGCAGTGCACTCGTTGCCACGCGGACGTCCCGTCGGCGGCTCACTACTGTCAGGTGTGTGGGCTGGACACCCACGCCGACGACGGAGCACGCCGAGCCTCCTACGCAGCCAAACCGAACGAGTCGGTGGTCTCCCTCAAACTGGTCTCGACGATCATGCCCCGCGGTTCGGCGCTGCGTCCGATGACCTACCAGTTCGCCCTCGGGCTCGCACTGCTGGCCACCGTGATCGTCGGTGCCACCGGAGCGTTGCCGATCGCGGTGCTGATCGCGGCGTTCGCGATGCCGATCGTCTACATCGTCTACCTCTACGACGTGAACATGTGGGAGGACGAACCGCTGCTGGTCACCGGCCTGGCCTTCCTGTTGACCGGTGTGCTCGGCGGGTTCTGGACGTGGCTGTGGCTGGCCTGGCGCGGTCCATTGGCGATCGGGGCACCGTTCGACGACACCGCCCCGCTACCCTCTGTGACCGGTTTCCTGCTCGCTGCCGTACTAGCACCGCTGGTCGGTGAGGCGATCCGTCAAGTTGGTCCGCTGATCCTGGCGGCTCGTCGCGAGTTCGACGACCTGATGGACGGCCTGACCTTCGGTGTGATCTCGGGCGTCGCCTTCGCCACCGCCGACACGCTGGTCAAACACTGGCCGCTGATCACCGGCGGATACGCCGGGTCGGCGGACGCAGGCACCTGGATCTCGTTGCTCGTGCTCGAGGGCTTCGTGAAGCCCTTGGTGATGGGCACGGCCACCGGTATCGCCTGCGCCGAGTTCTCCGGACTGGGCGAAGGCTACGACGGCTTCACGCCGCGCTACTTCCGTGCGTTGGCCGAGGCAGTCGGCGCGAACGTCCTCTACGCCGGCGGCACCTACCTGCTGGGCTTTCTGGGCAACCCGGTGCTGGCCCTGGTGCTGTCGATCCTGTGGGGCCTGGCGACCCTCGCCGTGCTGATCATCCGCATCCGCACCGCCCTGCACCGTGGCCTGATGGAGGCAGCGCTCGAGTCCACGGCTCGTGCCCGGGGCGTCGGTCCGGGCCTTGAGTTCTGTCCCGCATGCGAAATGCCCCTGCTGCCCGGAGCCGAGTTCTGCTCCAACTGCGGGGTGAGCGTGCGTGCCACGGCCAAGGTGCCCCATGCGAAGGCGACCGGCGAGGAGGCCCAGGCATGAGCAACCAGTTCCCAGGTCAGAATCCGAATCAGGGTCAGACCCCAAATCCGGGCCAGAATCAGGGTCCGGGCCAGAATCAGGGTCAGACCCCGAATCCGGGCCAGAACCCGAATCAGGGTGGTCAACAGTTCCCGCAACAGGGTGGCCGGCCCTACCCCCAGCAGGGCGGTCAGCAGTTCCCGAACCAGGGTGGGCAGCAGTTCCCGCAGGGTCAGCAGCTCCCGCAGCAGGGCGGACAGCCCTATCCCCAGCAGGGTCAGCCGTTCCCACCGGGTCAGCAGCCGGGCTACCCGGCCGGCGGCCAGTACCCGCCGGCCGGCGGTCAGTTCGGGCAAGCCCCGATGGGTGGTCAGGCGGGCTACCAGGGCGGCTTCCGTCCGCAGCCTCCCAAGCCGAAGAGCAACGGCATGATCATCGGGGTCGTGCTCGCCGGCCTGGTCGCGGTGGCACTTGCCGGTTGGTTGCTGATGAGCCTGTTCGGCCCCAAGGGCGACCCGAACAACGGCCCCACGATGCAGCCGTCGCCCTCGGTGTCGTCGGCGGCTCCCACGCCTGATCCGAGCCCGTCGGCCTCGACCTCGACCGATCCCGACCCGAGCCCGAGCCCGAGCCCGTCCACGTCGACGAACACCCCGGGGGGTGCCGTCGAGGTGGGTCTCGGGGTGAGCGTCGTGCCCGCGGACGGCTGGCAGCAGTCGAGCCGCAACGAGATCAAGAACTACACCGAACTCTCCAACTCGAAGGCGCTGCTGGCGACGCAGGCCTTCCAGGTGCAGGGCTCGGTCACCGGCAAGGACATCGTCGAGTCCTACATGAAGCAGATCACTGCCACCATGACCGGCGTCACCACCAAGGCTCCGGCCGTGATGGACGTGAAGAACGAGCGGTTGTCGGTGGGCATCGGCAGTTGGGCCGGCACCCGGGCCACCTCACAGGGATCCGTCAAGCTGCAGTACGTCAGCATCATCTCGGTCCGCGACGACGGGCTGGCCGTGATGTCGACCCTGATCGTGCCCTCGGGCAGCACGGTGGCGGTGCAGCAGGATGACTACCTGTCGATGACCAACTCGTTGCTGTCGAGCCAACTCAAGGCCTGACCGCAGAGTTCGGGCGGCGGGGTGCACGGCACCCCGCCGTTCGGCGTTGTTGCGTGGTTCGGAGCGCTCTGGTCCGGCCACCGATGGTGGGTGCCGAACCCGTACGGAAACTGTCGGAGCGGGCGCCTACGCTGGCAGTCATGCGTCCCATCACCGATCTGCAGCGCAGAGTGGCACCGTTCAAGGTGCAGGCCGACTTCGTGCCGGCCGGCGACCAGCCCGCCGCCATCGACGCCCTCGAGCAGCGCATCTCGGCCGGTGAGAGTGACGTGGTGGTGCTGGGTGCCACCGGCACTGGTAAGACCGCCACGGTGGCCTGGCTGGCCGAGCGAGTGCAGCGCCCGATGCTGGTCATGCAACCCAACAAGACCCTGGCGGCCCAGTTCGCCAACGAGTTGCGCAACTTCTTTCCCGACAACGCGGTGGAGTACTTCGTCTCGTACTACGACTACTACCAACCCGAGGCGTACGTTCCCCAGACCGACACCTACATCGAGAAGGACTCCTCGCTGAACGAAGAGGTCGAGCGCCTGCGCCACTCGGCCACCAGTTCGCTGCTGACCAGACGCGACGTCATCGTGGTCGCAACGGTGTCGGCCATCTACGGCCTCGGCACCCCGCAGGAGTACGTCGACCGCATGGTGCGCCTGCGAGTCGGCGAGGTGCGAGACCGCGACGAACTGCTGCGGGCCCTCGTCGACATTCACTACGCGCGCAACGACCTGGCCGGCACCAGGGGCACCTTCCGGGTGCGCGGCGACACCATCGAGATCTTTCCGATGTACGAAGAGAACGCGGTGCGGATCGAGTTCTTCGGCGACGAGATCGAGGCGCTCACCACGCTGCACCCGCTGACCGGGCGGGTGATCAGCACCGACCAAGAGATCGCGGTGTTCCCGGCGTCCCACTACGTCGCCGGTCCCGAACGCATGGAGCACGCGATCGCGGGCATCGAGGTCGAGCTCGAGGGGCGACTGGCTCAACTCGAGGGCGAACAGAAGCTGCTCGAAGCCCAACGCCTGCGCATGCGCACCGGCTACGACATCGAGATGATGCGGCAGATCGGCACCTGCTCCGGCATCGAGAACTATTCGAGGCACATGGACGGTCGCGACTCGGGCAGCGCGCCCAACTGCCTGATCGACTACTTCCCGTCCGACTTCGTCCTGGTGGTCGACGAGTCGCACGTGAGCATTCCGCAGATCGGCGGCATGTACGAGGGCGACGCCTCCCGCAAGCGCACCCTGGTCGAGCACGGCTTCCGGTTGCCGAGCGCCATGGACAATCGGCCGCTCACCTTCGAGGAGTTCACCGATCGCATCGGCCAGACCGTGTACCTGTCAGCCACCCCGGGCCCGTACGAGCTGGCCCGCTCCGGCCCTCCCGTCGAGCTGCTCATCCGTCCGACCGGGCTGATCGATCCCGAAGTGATCCTCAAGCCGACCAAAGGCCAGATCGACGATCTGATCGGTGAGATCCGACTGCGCGCCGAGCGCAACGAGCGGGTGCTGGTCACCACACTGACCAAGAAGATGTCCGAAGACCTGACCGACTACCTGATGGAGAACGGCATCCGCACCCGGTACCTGCACTCCGAGGTCGACACGCTCAAACGCATCGAGCTGCTGCGCGAACTGCGACTCGGCGAATACGACGTGCTGGTCGGCATCAACCTGCTGCGCGAGGGCCTCGACCTTCCCGAGGTCAGCCTGGTGGCCATTCTCGACGCCGACAAGGAGGGCTTTCTGCGCAGCGCGCGCTCCCTGATCCAGACCATCGGCCGGGCCGCGCGAAACGTCAACGGCCAGGTGCACATGTACGCCGACAAGATCACCCCCTCCATGGAGGCTGCGATCGACGAGACCAACCGCCGTCGGGCCAAGCAGGTGGCGTACAACACCGAACGCGGCATCGACCCCCAGCCGTTGCGCAAGAAGATCGCCGACATCACCGACATGCTCGCGCGGGAGGACGCCGATACGGCCGGACTGATGACGCGCACCGGCGGTCGACGTCCGGTGTCACCGGTGCCACTGGGCAGCCGGGAGCCGCGCAACACCGAGGGCATGCCGGCCAGCGACCTGGCCGACCTGGTGCAACAACTGACGGAACAGATGCACGGAGCGGCGGCCGAACTTCAGTTCGAACTGGCAGCCCGGCTGCGCGACGAGGTGTCCGACTTGAAGAAGATCATCAGGCAAACGCTGGCCGCCACCAAGTGACTCACGGCATCGAGGTTGGCTCGGGGCGCCACCTGGTGGGATGCTTGTCACGACGAGGGGAGTACTCCCTAGCGAGGCGTCGTCAACACGTGCGGTCATCCGCGCCGGTGTCTCGGCTGGAAACAGTGGTAGGAGACCTCAGAAGACTAGGCCTGAGGAGGCCCTCGCTTGCACGTCACACCCACCGTCTGGATCATCACGATCCTCGCCACGATCGCGGTTCTGGCCTTTGATCTGATCGTCATCGGACGGCGCCCGCACGAGCCGTCCATGAAGGAATGCTCGATCGCAATCAGCATCTATGTCGCGATGGCGGTTGCCTTCGGCATCGGAGTCTGGGCGCTGTCGGGCCCACGATTCGCAGGCGAGTTCTTCGCCGGCTGGCTGACCGAGTACAGCCTGAGCATCGACAACCTGTTCATCTTCGTCATCATCATGGCCAACCTGCGGGTGCCGCGTAAGTATCAGCAGTTCGCCCTGATGATCGGCATCGTGCTGGCGCTGATATTCCGTGGCATTTTCATCGCCCTCGGTGCGGCCGCGATCGAGCGGTTCTCGTGGATCTTCTTCGTCTTCGGCGCCTTCCTGATCTGGACGGCCTGGAAGCTCTTCATGGACTACCTCAAGCCTGAGGACGACGACGAGAAGACCGAGAACTTCGCGATGCGGTGGGTCAAGAGGACCTTCCCGTCGACCGAGGAGTACCACGGCACCAAGCTCACGATCGTCGAGAACGGCAAGCGGCTGATCACCCCCATGCTGTTCGTGATCATTGCGCTCGGCAGCACCGATCTGTTGTTCGCCCTCGACTCGATCCCCGCGATCTACGGCCTCACCCAGGAGCCGTTCCTGGTCTTCACAGCCAACGTGTTCGCCCTGATGGGCCTGCGCCAGCTGTACTTCCTGATCGGCGGGCTACTGCAGCGGCTGGTCTACCTGTCGGTCGGCCTGTCCTTCATCCTGGCGTTCATCGGCGTCAAGTTGGTGCTGCACGCCATGCACGAGTATCACCTCGATGATCGCTGGGGCTTCAGTGTCGACATCCCGATCTGGCTGTCGCTGATCGTCATCATCGGCACGCTGGTCATCACCACCGTCGCCAGCCTGATCAAGTCCAAGCGCGACCTGGATCGCGAGAAAACCCTGGACGCCAGCAAGTAGGCGTCCGAGCCGGTCGAGGTTTCACCAGCGGCGCGCGCGCCAATCGTCCAGGTACGGCCGCTCGGCACCCAGCGTGGTGTCGGCGCCGTGCCCGGGGTGTACCACGGTGTCGTCGTCGTAGCGTCCGAACAGCTGTGCGCTCACCTCGTCGATCAGCGAGTCGAAGTCGGCTGCGCGCCAGGTCTTACCCACTCCACCAGGAAACAGGCTGTCGCCGGTGAACAACCTGGCCGGGCCGTCCGCCGGAGCATGCGCTACGGCGATGGAGCCCGGAGTGTGACCCACCAGGCCGATGACCTCCAGGCGGACCGGGCCGAGGGCAAGCAGGTCACCCGTCCAGACCTCGTGTACGGGTACTCCGGAGGCCGCGGTGATTGCGGCGGCATCAGGCGCGCCCGCATAGACGGGGGCGCCGGTGGCGGCCACCACGGCAGCGAGCGCCTGAAGATGATCGGGGTGGCGGTGCGTGGTCACCACTGCGAGCGGCTGGTAGGGCTGCAGGCGGGCGAGCAGAGCGTCCGGGTCGGCGGCGGCGTCGATCAGCAACGCCTGCTCTCCGTGCGTCAGAACGTAGGCGTTGTTGTCCATCGGTCCGACCGACAGCTTCGTGAGGCGCAGTTCGCCGCCGATGGACAGCGAGCCGTTCACCGCGCTGCTCACGACCGTAGGGCGGGTGTCAGGCCGTCAGCGCCCTCGATGGCTTGATCGGGGGTTCGGCCCATCAACCAGGCCCACAGCGAGGCGTCCGGGCCGCTCACCGTTCGCAGCTCGTCACCCTCACCCAGCTCGGCGGCCACCCCGGACGTGCTCTGCACCCGCACCGCCGGCAGGTCGGCGTCGTGGCCGTGCCACAGCAGCGCCCAGTGCAACAGCCAGCGAGCGGCCCCGGGTTCGACCCGGCCGAGCTCGAACCCGCAGTCCAGGTCGATGTGATGGACGACCACCTCTGACAGTCGGGCCAGGGGCACCTGGGCCAGAGTCAGCGTGCGGCCGCGCAGTTCCACCGCCGCACTCCAGTCCTCGACCCCCTCGAGTGCGTTGTCGAGCCGGCCCGCGGAGGTGTCGAGGCCGATCTGCAACTCCAGGCCGGTCAGGCTCGAGCCGCGCTCCACACCCTCGCGGCGGCTCTCGTCATCGACGTAGAGCGGCGCTGATCTTCCGTTCCGGGCGGCTTCGACGAGATCCGCCAGAGCCTCGGCGTTCGCCGACAGATGTGCCGCCACGTTGGCCCGGGACCAGCCCGGCAACCGGCTGGGCCGGTACCAGTCGTCGTCCGAGATGCCGATGGTGTCACCGAGTAGCCGCTGCGTGGCTTCTTGCACGCGCTTGCGCAGGGTCTCCAGCGGTGCTGAGAACGTCTGCTCGGTCATGGGCGTCAGCCTAGTGGTGTGTGTCTCTGCAGTCGGGTTGCAACCAGTGGGTTTGGGTGTGCGCCTCGAAAGGCCGCAGCGGGAGCCCAGCGGGTTGGGTGCGGCGCGAGGCCGTCAGGGAGGGGCAGCCGCTGACCCTCGGACAGAACTGTCTGAACCAGCGCATAGCATGAACGCCGTGAATGAACGGCTGATCGTCCGGGGTGCGCGCGAGCACAACCTGCGCAATGTGAACCTCGACCTGCCGCGCGATGCCCTGATCGTTTTCACCGGGCTTTCGGGCTCGGGCAAGTCGTCCCTGGCCTTCGACACCATCTTCGCCGAGGGTCAGCGCCGCTACGTGGAGTCGCTGTCGGCCTACGCGCGGCAGTTCCTCGGCCAGATGGACAAGCCAGACGTCGACTTCATCGAGGGGTTGTCGCCCGCGGTGTCGATCGATCAGAAGTCCACCAGCCGAAACCCTCGCTCCACCGTCGGCACGATCACCGAGATCTACGACTACCTGCGGCTGCTCTACGCCCGCGCCGGCCGCGCGCACTGCCCGATCTGCGGCGAGCCGATCAGTCGGCAGAGTCCGCAGCAGATCGTCGACCGGTTGCTGGCGCTGCCCGACGGCACCCGGTTCCAGGTGCTGGCTCCCGTCGTCCGGGGCCGCAAGGGCGAGTACCACGACCTGTTCCGCCAACTCGCTACCCAGGGTCTCAGCCGGGTCAGGGTCGACGGCGAGATCCACCAGTTGACCGAGCCGCCCACCCTCGACAAGCAGAAGAAGCACAACATCGAGGTGGTGGTCGACCGGTTGGCCACCAAGCCGTCCGCCAGACGACGGTTGACCGACTCCGTCGAGACCGCCCTTGGCCTTGCCGGGGGAGTGCTGGCGATCGACTTCGTCGACCTTCCGGACGACGACCCGGGTCGTGAGCGGCGTTACTCCGAGAAGCTGGCCTGTCCCAACGAACACGACATCTCGATCGAGGAACTCGAGCCCCGGCAGTTCTCGTTCAACGGTCCGTGGGGTGCGTGCCCGGCTTGTTCGGGCCTCGGTACCACCAGCGAGGTCGACGACGAGCTGATCGTGCCCGATGTCGGCAAGAGTCTGGCCGACGGGGCTGTCTCGTGCTGGACCTCGGTCTACGTCTCCGGCTACTTTCAGACGCTGTTCAAGGCGTTGGCCGAAACCTACGACTTCGACCTGAACGCACCGTGGAGCGAACTGTCCGACCGGGTCCGCACAGTGATCCTGCACGGCCAGAAGAACGCCCTTCAGGTGCACACCCGCTCCCGGCACGGCCGTGAACACTCGTTCCGGGCCAAGTTCGAGGGTGCTGTTCCCTACATCAAGCGCCGCTTCAACGAGGCCGAGTCCGAGAACTCGCGCGAGCGGTTCGCCGGCTACATGCGCGAGGTTCCCTGCCTGACCTGCAAGGGCGCACGGCTCAAGCCGTCGTCGTTGGCGGTCACCGTCAGCGGTCGCAACATCTCCGACGTGTCGGCCATGTCGATCGACGAGGTCGCCGTCTTCATGCGCTCGCTCGACCTCACCGCGCGCGAGGCGCAGATCGCCGAACGGGTGGTCAAAGAGATCAACGAGCGTCTTCGCTTCCTGCTCGATGTCGGCCTCGACTACCTATCGCTGTCGCGATCGGCGGGCAGCCTGTCGGGCGGCGAGGCGCAGCGCATCAGGCTGGCCACCCAGATCGGCTCCGGCCTGGTCGGTGTGCTGTACGTGCTCGACGAGCCGTCCATCGGGTTGCATCAGCGCGACAACCGCCGGCTGATCGACACGCTGGTGCGACTGCGTGACCTCGGCAACACGCTGATCGTGGTCGAGCACGACGAAGACACCATCCGCACCGCCGATTGGGCGGTCGACATCGGTCCGGGCGCAGGCGAGCACGGCGGGCACGTGGTGGTCTCCGGCACCGTCGGCGAACTGCTGGCCAGTCCGGATTCGCTGACCGGTGCCTACCTGTCGGGTCGCCGCAGCATTCCGATGCCCGCTCAACGACGACCCGCCTCCGGCCGGGCGATCACCGTGCATGGCGCACGTGAGAACAACCTCCGCGACGTCACCGTCGCATTTCCGCTCGGGCAGTTCATCGCCGTCACCGGGGTGTCCGGGTCGGGCAAATCGTCGCTGGTCAACGGCATTCTCTACAGCGCGCTCGCCAAGCAGCTGTACAGCGCGCGGTCCGTGCCGGGGCGGCATCGCTCGATCACGGGGGTCGACCAGATCGACAAGGCCATCCACGTCGACCAGTCGCCCATCGGCCGCACGCCTCGGTCGAACCCGGCCACCTACACCGGTGTCTTCGACAACGTTCGCAAGTTGTTCGCCGACACCCCCGAGGCCAAGGTGCGTGGCTACCAGCCGGGCCGGTTCTCGTTCAACGTCAAGGGCGGCCGCTGCGAGAACTGCGCGGGCGACGGCACGATCAAGATCGAGATGAACTTCCTGCCCGATGTCTACGTGCCCTGCGAGGTCTGCCACGGCGCCCGCTACAACCGCGAGACGCTCGAGGTGCATTTCAAGGGCAAGACCATCGCCGAGGTGCTCGATATGCCGATCGAGGAGGCCGTCGAGTTCTTTGCGGCCATCCCGGCGATCGCGCGGCACCTGCGCACCCTGGTCGACGTCGGTCTCGGTTACGTTCGGCTGGGCCAACCGGCCACCACCCTGTCGGGCGGCGAGGCGCAACGGGTGAAGCTGGCCAGCGAACTGCAGAAGAGATCCACCGGACGCACCATGTACGTGCTGGACGAGCCCACCACGGGTCTGCATTTCGAAGACATTCGCAAGTTGCTCGGGGTGCTGGGCAGGCTGGTCGACGCAGGCAACACCGTCGTGGTGATCGAGCACAATCTGGACGTGATCAAGACCGCGGACTGGGTGATCGACATGGGCCCCGAAGGTGGATCGCGCGGCGGGCAGGTGATCTGCGAGGGCACGCCTGAGCAGGTGGCCGACACCCCCGAGTCGCATACCGGCCAGTTTCTGCGCCCGGTGCTGCACGGCCGCCGGGTCGCCGTCGCACCGGTGGTCGAGCCTCTCGTCGAGGTGCCTGCACCCGCAGCTCGAAGCCGGCGACGGGCGAGCTAGGCAGGTCGAGCAAGTCTCTCGCGTGACCCGGGCCTTGTCGGGGTCACCGCGGCGGCGCTTCCGGCGGGTTGATGGCGCGGCTCCGAGCGTCAGGACAGTTCACCTTTCCACGACCCTCGCTGAAGTTAAGACTTGACTTATATAAGTATTAAAGCAAACATGTACGGGTGCACGCACTCGACG
>Ga0075156_10001252_pt1 | contig 13740 bp, 3 predicted proteins | sample JI81AbrownDNA_FD_70966 | JGI IMG/M metagenome (GOLD analysis project Ga0075156, IMG submission 70966) | Wastewater effluent complex algal communities from Wisconsin, to seasonally profile nutrient transformation and Carbon sequestration -... | ecosystem: Engineered > WWTP > Effluent > Algae...
AGGGCATTTCGCTCATGCGGTGGAGGAGCTTGGTGAGGGTGTCTAATGCAAGATAGTTAAGAAGTAGAGCAACAGTTGTAAAAATAAGAAGTTGTATCGAAAAACCGATTGAAAGCCGGAAGATAACTACTGCGACTACGGCGGTAATCACCGTAAAGACGGGAAGCCAGACGAATAAAAAACGACGGATAATCAGACGTGAATGAGGCGGAAGGGGACGTGTCATCTTCAATAAACTACCAGAGAGAGTTTGTGCCGCGGGGAGGAGGAGCGACGCCGTAAATAAATAACATTTTCCCAAATATACAATTTTCGGGAGAGGTAATGAGGAGTTTGCCAAAAGATAATGTGTCGTGTCGTCGAAGTGCAGCCAATTGTATTGCTGCTGACGAAAAATAGGATGCAGGAGTATTACTCTTTAGTAATCGTAAACTCCACGCGTCTATTGAGTTGGCGGCCTTCTTCAGTGTCATTCGGTGCCTCGGGCTTGGACTTGCCGTAGCCGCGGGATGTAATTCGCGAGGAGTCAATTCCATGAGAAATGATATAGTTCAGCACCGCTTGGGCGCGATTTTCAGAAAGAGTGATATTATCCTCATCACTGCCTACATTGTCGGTGTGACCGGCTATCTGTATTTCTACCGTTGGGCTAACACTCATAAATTGCACGACATTATCGAGTTCGATAAACGATTCGGGCTTCAGGTCGGCCTTGGCAAATTCGAAAAACATATTATTAAGGCGGAAGGTCTGTCCCACGACAATCGGATTGAGATAGATATCTTTTGTAAATTCCTGATACTCTGTAAGTGTAGCAGTACTAAAGCGTTCGGTCATAGCGTAATAATTTTTCGATTCCACGCGCAAAGAGTATTCATTGCCGGCCGGGAGGATGGTTTTGTATTCGCCGGTGACACGATTGGAATGAGTGGTGCCGCGGTGTGAAGTGTCAGCGACTGCCTTGTAGGTGATCAATGCATCAATCGGAAGCTTGGTCTTTGCATTATACACATGACCCGAGAGCAGCATCACCGGCTGTGGCTTCGCTTCTTTGGACAGAACAATCCGAAAGACATCATCTTCTCCCATGGAATTGGCGGTGGAGGTGAAATATGCAAAGGAACCCGAAGCAGTAAGTGAGTAGCCGGCATCGAATTTAGCGGTGTTAATACCGGGGCCGAGATTCTCGGGTTCGGACCATTTCATCCACGAATCATCGAGTCGTCTGGTGATAAATAAGTCATTACTGCCATAACCGCTTAGTCCATTCGTTGAGTAATAGAGCGTTACACCGTCGGCGGCGAGGAACGGACCATTTTCATTGCCGGGTGTGTTGATAGTTTCACCGAGATTGATAGGTTCGCTCCATTCTCCGGTTTCGGTGAGAAAGGTCGCATACAAATCATTAAACCCATGCGTTTCATCGGCTTCGATAGACATGAGAATTGTTTTGCCGTCCGGCGAGAGGGCATACTCGGCATGATTACTTTTACTGATTAAATTTCGTATCTTCAGATTCTCCGGCTTGCTCCATCCATCTTGCGTTTTATGGGTCATCGAGAGTCCCCGTCCTGCGCTTGACCCGTCCGGTTTATAGAGGTTACCAAGCAACAAAGTGTTGCCGTCCGGCGAGATGGAATTCACATAATTATTCCCTTCATTATTAATCGGCGCACCGATATTGACGGCGGGAGTCCACGTACTGTCGTCTCGCAGGGTCGAGTACCAGACATCGCGACCGCCGCCGACACCGCCAATATTATCAGGATGGTTCACCCGACTAATAAAAAGCGTCTTGCCATCAGGTGCAATCGCATCGATAGCATCACTATACTTCGAATTAATGGCAGTCCCTAAATTTTCGGGAATTGCCTTATATACTACGGTCGTAGCAAGATGTATCGATGCCTTGACCGAGTCCTCGGAGTCTGAAATTCCCACTGCATCAATTTCATTCCACCCGCTCACCTTCCCGGGCTGCAGAATAAGCGTTACGGCCTCGACCTTGTAGTCAGTCAGAGGTAGAAAGATATTGAGCATGCGCGCACGCTCTTTGACTTTTTGAGGTTCAGCGGTGTAAATGACATGCTCATTCCCCTCCGTATCGGTAAGGACTACACGAATAATTGCGCCCGGAGCACAACTCTCCCCAATTGCAACTTGACGGATTTCCATTGGGTTAGAATAGCCAAGCTTGAGCGTCGCTTCGAGCCATGACTCATTGTCACCAAGCTGTTCGACAGCCCATGCCATCGGACTGTCACCACCTGTCGGCAGACAATTCGGCTTGCCAAGCGCCTGCTTTGCCGCGCTCTTGGTATCAGAATATTGAGAAGAATACTTCAGGACTTTCGAAGCCCACTGTACATATTGGGAGTTACCATTTGGTGGCATACTGAAAAATACACACACCATTATCAAGAGCACAAATTTCATAAAAACCGTGACCCCTTACTGCAGACAGTGAATAAAACACCATCGCAACCAATTAAAATGACATGTAATTAGCTACTTGCTGTGCGCCCTAGTATGCAGAACGAATAACTTCTGCATCAATGCAAGTATTGAGAAGATGAGTGCGACTCTCAGTCGTGAATAACTCCATCATGTGGCAGGATGAGAGAAACTATTCTGGGAATATATCGCCTGAGGGTATCAACTCAGGTGCAATATAACGATTTTTTGCCGCATAGCAGACACTTCGGAAGGATGGGAATTTAACCAGTTGTGAAGAACTGCAGGGATGTATTTATACGATGCTCACGAGCACCATCCTATCGGGTGACCGCCACGGTAACTTCCTCAGAAAGCGGGGATTCACCGCGCTCACTGATCATACGGATTGCATATCGATACCGCCCATAACCGAAAAGCTTGGTATCAATGAATTCACGAGTAGTCGAAGGGACAGCCGCAAGCTGCGTCAGGTCATTTTCATCATACGCCCGATAGAGTACAAACCAATACTTATCAACCGGTTTGGAAGGATATTCCCAGGAAATTTTGACAGAATTACTCACCGAGTCATACACACAGCGAATACTATCAACGACCGGTCGCACACCTGTATCATACGGCCGTCCTACGACCGACGGCGAGGGAAGCGAAGCAAGATTACTGCTGTCAATGGCGATAAGCCGATACTCATACATTGTGTTTTGAATGACCAACGTATCGGTATATGCGCTTGCTGTAGCTGAGAGTTGCGCGTGCAATGCCCATGCTGTTTCACTCGGAATTTTCCTTTCAAGCCGATGCTCTTTCACATCTTTGCTCCCCGACGGCGCGAATTCCAAATGCACAGACTTCGGCTCGACAAACACACTACGGATAAATGGCGTTTCCGGTGGAACGACATCCGGGCGGCGGAGTTCGATAATGTCTGTTGGAATTGAATGCAGATAGCGCGTATCAACGGCGACAATTTTATAATACACATTCGGCGTAAGTGTTTGAATTAGAATAGTATCGGTAAATACCGTATCCAGCAAAACAAGATTGCTTTTTTGCGTGAATTCATGATCGCGTTGATTCGCCCAGAGCACGCGGTAGCCGAGGAGATCTTTTTCCGCGCCGAGATTCCAGATAAGTCGCACGACACCATTGGTGTCAACCGTGCCGCGCACACCCTGCGGCGTTTGCGGTGGAATAGTATCGCGCACTTCAGCATAGACCATCTGTAAAGCGCTCGAATTTCCCGCCGTATCGACCGCGATAACGGTATAGTACGGTTCGTCTTCGCTCGCCGCCGTATCGACAAACTGCGTCGCCGATTTGGGCAGATAGTCTTTGTGGAGAGGATAATACCGCGAAGCAGCGGAGTCGCTTTTCATCACAACAAATCCTGCAAGATCACCCGGCGGGACGGTCATTTCCCATTCCAAAAGAATAGATGAACCGGCATAACCAAATGGCTTTTTGATACTTGGCGCAGGCGGCGGTGTGCGGTCACGTCCCATAGCGACAATTTCAGCGGCAGAACTCTCACTGCCGAACATATCAACGCCCCGCACGCGATAGGTATAGGGAATATAGTTACCTGATGCAGTATCTTCAAAGGAATTAGTGTAAGTCTTTTTACCGGGTTGCACGAGCGTGAATAATGGCAGGGAATTGAGCTTAACTTCCTTTCCATCTTTGGCTTGGCGATAGATATAATACCCGCTGAACGATGCGCCGGGCAGTGCGTCCCATTGCAGAAGCACCCTGCCTTCACGTTCGTCAGCGCGGAGATTTACAGGCGCAGTACCACCAGTGTACGGTGTATTCACACAGAGAATAATCGCGGTATCACGGTAGATTTTTTCTTTATTCGAGGGGTAAATGCGGTAAATATACGTCGCGCCACGTTTGGCTGATTTATCGACAAATCTTAACCCAAGTCCTTCGGCTGCGAGGGGATTGTTGTCGGCAGCGAGCATGGCAAAAGTGAATTTATTCCCTTGATTTCCAACCGCAGTTCGGAAGGATTCGATGGTCGATGTTTGGGGAACGCTCCACTCGCCAAGTAAACATTGTGCGGCGAGGAGGAACATTGGGTTATCACTCTTCTGCACGGCGGGTTTCCACTTGAGAGAGTCCCATGCACGGATAGGTTCGGGTGTAAGTCGTTGTGATTTAGATAATTGCTTGGTAGTAGCATCCATTTCGAAGCGTTCAATCACCACACCGGACGAACTCAGCGCGAGCCACATGCCCACCGTACTCGGCGCCCATCGAAGGATGACCGAGTCGCCGGTCGCACGGGCAACGCCGATCAATTTCTGAGGTAGCTTCTGGATGGAATCGGCTACTATGTTCTCATTTTTTGGGGTTTTTGTCGGCGGCTTCTGCGCTTGTAGAATTGCCGTCGAATAGACCAATGTCATTATTACAAGTAGTTTAAATCTCATGATACTATACATATTCTCTGTAAATTTTATAATCTATAATTCTACCCTAATCATCGAGGCGCCACACCAGTCGTACCATAGTCAAACATTCTGCTAATGACTCCTATACCGGAATTATCCACCGTTGTGCCGCAACCGCTTGGTGTGGGAGCCAGATATTTGAAATCAACCTGGTACGTGCCTCCTGCAGGAGGATTATACATCCGTCCCATGATTGCCGAGAGGCGGTCACGTTCCGTCACCGTCAGGCGATTCGTTGGGATGATATTTTGGAGGTATTTCGTAGTCGCGCCTTGTTTAAGATCATCAAAATCAAGAGGTACAATTAATCCATGATTGAAATGCAGTGGATAATACGACGACCCGCCAGACATCCCTAACTGATTGAGAGTAAAGCTCACTAACCTACTAGACATACTCGAAATTATGCTCGGAGTAGTCGCTAGCAACCGACTGATGGACACATTCTGCGCGCTCACGGCGCTCACTTCGCTTGCCGAAAGAGGATTCACAAATGCCGCATCGACGCTTGCGCGGCGCGGAATGCGCAACGCTACTCCGTTATCCTGTAGGCGGAGATACGACGACAGTACATTCGGCGTGGTATAGGCGAATCTACTTCTTAACCATGCAAGTTCATTATATACTAATGGATTGGTGAAACTTGAATGCCATCCTGAGGCGGTTGTCTGCGCGTCAATCATCACGAGCGGGGATATGGCATAGTCGAGCACACCATTTCTCGCGGACATATTCTCAACCTCGGCGGGGTCGAATAATTCACTACCGGTGAGCGGTACATTTATTTCCATCAATGCCTGCGCGCCGGATTGTGCCGAGCGAACATTTGAAGGATTTGCTACGCCACGTCCTAAAGTAACGCCGGACATTTTACTTGCTAATGTATTATGAACACTGGTCTTAAAGAAAAATACATAGAGCAGCTTTTCATTGCTTTGCACTGCCGTGCCGAGATTGGGTTTGGCAGATGCAGCACGAAGCCGTGCGCGAATATCAGTCTTGCCCCCGGGCGTGGCATAAAGTAATTTTTCACGAAGAGCAGAAGTAAGCACTGCCGGTATCTCGATGGTGGGTGACGAGAGTTCCTCGGCACGCTCTTTCCTGCGGAGAATCTGCACGGCATAGATACGATTATTTTCTACCGGCGGGGTCGTGAAGCGAATAATTGTCCCGCTTCTTCGGGGAATTCGAAAGAGAGCGGGACCAAAACCGCCATAATTTTCGGATTGTCCGATGGCAAGAGGGATTTCTTCCGTCGTCCGTGCAATGTCAACTTCTTGTATCTGATTATTGGGCAAGGAGATAAATCGTGCTTTGTAGGCGAATCGCGAGCCCGTCGGCGGTGTCTGCGTAAAGAGGTAATTATAGTCACCAAGCGCGCGAACATAGCCGTTTTTACATTCATTTTGCAGGTAATAGCGCTGCATATTCCGCGGGTATGACTCGTGGACTGCCGACGGAGGAATATAATCCGGCGGGTCACCCACCGTGAAATAACTGAGAATAAGCGTATCGGTCGAGCGGGAAGTATAAGGCGCACGCTGACCATCCTGCAAGGTTGGAAGCCATGAAGCGCACGTACGGCCGGTGATACATCGTGGGTCTAATTCTTCAATTCGTGCCTGAACGAAAATTCCATAGCGTCCGCGAATAGGATTGACAAGCGGCGATTGGGTCAAGTTCGCAAGTGCCATATTTGCGTCACTTGGGTTAATTGTCCAGCCATTGCTCACAGCAGGATAGGTCGAATATTCCTGCCTGTGACTGAAATTATATGGGTCAAGCAAGCTGCTGTTATTCGCAAGTCGCACCTCGAAGCGAGGCAGGGCAAGCCGGAAAATCCGCGTCCTTCGCGAACCGTCCGTGTAGCTTTCCGTGAGTTCAAATTCTCTGTTAATGGCAAGATTGGTAATACATTGCGGTTGTACATCGACCGGCACGTCGAGTGAGCCATTCTCCGGCACGATACCACTGACCAAAGCGACATTAGCTAGTAAACTGCTGTTCGGCGCGCAGGGTTCACCTATTGTCACCTGAAACTCAAACGGACCGCTGATGAGTCCGCCGAGGAGATCGATTCTTCCTGCAAGCAGCGCGCGGAACCATTCAGGATTCGGCAGTCCGCCTTCTAACGCGCAACCTGCACCAATTCTCCCAATATCAAAGCGTTGGCTCGCTCCGAAGAGATTGATATTCACCCCGACGGCCGCCTCAATCGAGGCATAAATCTGTCCGCGGGCGTACCATCCATTCCACCCGACTGGGCGTCCGCTGCTGCCGCATCGGGCGGCTGAGCCATAGTTTAAGAGTGAAATATCAAAACCCAGCATGCCATTCAGCGAAGCATAGAAAATATCCTGCGATTGTGGATTGCCGAGAGTAAGCGTCGCCATTGCACCGAGTGCGAATCCGTTTCCGGACAGTAGCGACGTATCTGGTGTACGGTTACCGCTTTGCCAACGTGTTATAAAGTCTTGGCTTACACCAAAATTTCTCAATCGGCTGATGAATTCATCCGGCAATGCTCCCGGCGCTTCGAGTCCCATACCACACATGAAGTACGCACTTGCGTTCAGCATATTCGCCACGCTCATCGTGATACGCTCGCCGGCGCGGGGAGTGCCTGCCTTGATGTACCATGTGGTAGGGTTGAAAAGCATATCGATCTGTCCACCGGCAGTGACCGGCGGCGCAGCGAGCGTAAAATTAAACCTTCCGATAAATTCCGGTCGTTGAATGTTGTAGCGGAATAATGTACTTACATTGAGTCGAACAGAATTACTGCGATTCCGGTCCGTCGGCTTCGTAAAGAAATATCCATCCCCGGCGAGGGAAATTTCGTTGAGTCCATTGGCAAAAGAAAAGCTGAGTTTTAAGTCACAATTAAATGCTTCCGGCGATGGATAGGTTCCGAACGTAATTTGTCCGAAAAATCCAAAAATTGAACCGGTTGCTGAGTAACTCGGCGTATAGACGAGTCCTGAATTCGTGCTACCGGGACGAGCACCGGGAATTGCGGCGTTATTACGCGCTTCGGTAACTGCTGTCGGAACCTGCTGATTTTGCAGACGTTGCTGAGCTGTGGTGTTCGTGTCAGGGCGCATATTATACCATGCACCACCACCAAAACCGTAAATTCCCACACCCGGCACTCCGGGCAGAGGCAAGCCACGGCTGAACATTGCATTAGCATCGACATACCAGTAGCGGAAGTCGTCGGAGCCACCGGGGACAATCGGCTTTGAACCAAACTGCACAACGCAATTCACGGTGACCATTCGAACAAACGTGGCTGAGACAGCGCCACGAAAACCGGTGCCGTACTGTGCGTCATTATTATAAAAACTCACCCGACCATTCGCCCGCACTGCTCCTGCGTCGAAGTCGATGGCGAGTTCGTTAAGCTCCACGCCGTCAAAACCCGACCTCATCGCCTCATTCACGCCGCCTTGTAAGGCGCCATAAATCGAGAGCGTCGTGCTTCCGCTGAGCGCGTTGATACCACCACTTGCACTTCCGCCTCGCTGTTCACCCATGAGATTGGCTGCTATACGGAATTGTATCCCCATGCGAGGATTGCCACTTGCAGATGTACTTGTTACGAATTTGATACTATCGAGCGAGACCGGAAAACCACTTGCGCGTCCATTCTGACTTTGAGGAGTGCTGCCTTCGGGTAGTGGTTCGGGCATGGGTTCATTCATCAGGAATCCATGTTGTGGCGAGGCGAGCGACCACACACCGGGTTCAATCATGCGGTCACGATTGGTCGAAAGCACAAAATTTTGGAAGCGTATCCCACGGAAACTCATGCCGCTTACCTGTTGTCCGGTGGTGGAAGCGGGTGTATCTCCCTGAATTGTCAGTGAACCGTTCAGTCGGGCAGCGACGGAAAAACCACCGCTCACTGTCTCGGATGTACCATCAGGACGCCGAACGACCGAGCTGCCGCCGGTGGTATAACGTAATGAAATATAAGAAGTTTGTTCGAGTGTGAAGGTGGAAATCCAGAGTGGTGCCGAGAGGTCGGTTGTTGGCCTAATTCCAAGGTCAAAATTCGATGTTCCGTCCGGATTCCGCGAGAGCACAGCCGCATATCCAAGCGGTTGGGTGAAAATCGGTACCGAGATGCGACCGAGCAATTCGCCGCGGCGGAGAGAATTTGAGAGAATATCGACCGTGATACTATCAATGCTTGCGCCCCAACCGCTGAAATTCCCTTGCGGATATTGAATAATTGAGCCGGCCTTAGCCACCATACTCAGTCCCGTTCGGTCGATGAGCATACCGGTAATCGAGATATTTGGCAGGCGACCCTCGCCGAACGTGCGAAGTGAATTAGGGAGTTGCATCGTAAGACGTTTCATCGAGAAGCCGCGCCAACCGTCGCCCATTGCACCCGTATATCCGGTGGGAAAGACCATCCCGGGCAGATTTTCTTTGTCCGAGAAGTCTATGCCAATCGTGTCGATAGCCATTTGAAAGTCGGGTAAGGAGGTAGGCGACCAGCGATTCATCGTTGCAAAGGCGGTGAAATTACCATCTGCACGGATAAGTGTCGTAAAATCAAGATTTGCCGTTGCTGTAGAGTCATTATCCGGCGCAGGGCGAATACAATTCCGACTGAATTTCAATTGCCCTTTGACACGGATATGTTCAAATCCATTACACCCAAATTGCGCATACGTGCCCGGATCGCCATTATGGGAAGCGAGAAAATGGAACGCCCACGACCCTTGTCCGAGATTAAATCCCAAGTCATCATAGAGGGCAATCTGGAATTCACGGCCGAGACCGGCATTACTAAAACACAGATTCCGCGCTTCAAAGCCGATGCGTTCGTCGGCCCCAAAATAGGGCATCGGGAAGGAAAGTACGACATTCATTCGCGCGTCGGTGGGCTTGAAGACCATGCCCATTACTCCGAGTACGATGCGCTGACCTTCGATAGTGCGGTCAATTCCAATCGGAAGAGTCATTGGCGCAAAACCCGCGAATCCACTCACAAGACGCGTAGCATCCGAAGCAAGACCATGCATACTTTCGACTTGCGCGCGTGTAAGACGGGTGGCTGATTGTAATAAATTCGCTTGATCAGCAGGCAATGGCGAACTCGGCGCAAGCTTGCCGGTCATTTGTCCGCTATAGACTTCCATCGCGCTATTGACCTGAATCCCACGAAATTCCACCATCATACCCGCGCGGAATGCATCGACATTCACAATTGCTTCACCGCTTAAATTGCTCGGCGTCCCGCTCACACTCGTGAGCCGCGCCGTGAAATTCCCAATTGTGAGCACCGAGCCAACGGCGATCGGCTGCGTCGCAGGTGTGGTATTCGTCGGCGTCGGTTTGATGCAATTATCCTCGCATTGTGTGCGGTACATGAAAACCGCGGTCGAACTCACAATCTGCGTAGCTGAGCAAGCAACTCTATCCTGCCGAATATTCGGGCCGTCGATGGTAAGTGCAAATTGCCAAACATAAATTTTCCCGTTTTGTGGAGTGAATCGCGTTGGCGCAGAATTCAAAAACGGCAAACTCCACACTGACGCCGCTGCCGGTGTGCTTGGAGCGACCGTCATACGGAAGTCGCGTTCATTATTGCCGGTAAACGATGCTTCGTAGAGAGGAGCGCGACCAATCACATCATTCGGATTTTGGTTCATTGTTTGCAATTCCCATACCCGAAAACGTCCACCGCGCACGGCAGATACAGTAATCGCAGGACGCACCTGCACGGTAAAGTCAATTCTGCTATCACTAATCGTTGCAAAGTGTTCGGGCGATTTGGGTGAAATGCGGATACACTCATTTGCTGCAATTGGACTCGTCGGATTACCACCACCGGCGCGTATCGTGAAATTCCAAATCTGTCCGGAACGATACACACGATCAGCATTGTCGGCATCGAGATACTCGACGCGCCAGTAGTATTTTCCTTCGGCGAGGCGCTGCGCAATCGGAAGCGTTTTCTCGCCGAACAGGTCGCGGCTGAGCTGTTCAATCTCGCTTCTCGAACCCATTATCCCGGGATTCGGCGTGATAACTTGAGTAATAATAGGCGCGAAGCAGTCAGCATTCCGTGAGATAATCACACGGATTCTCTCCCGCGCCGAGGCAAAGCGAAGAGCGCCCGTACCGCTCCGGTCAAGCGAAACGATGTCGGGATTGTCATACATCAGTTTTGTTGGTGCCGGGATGGTAAATTTGAGCTGAATACTCGCGCTTGTATCAAGCGTCGAGTCGTTAGCCGGAGATGGTGTAATTGGTTGACGTAAACCAAGGTTAAACGCGCCGCTCGTCGTCACGGGAAAGGATTGATTATTCGCCGTCGTGCCACGGCGCAATGTGCCGGTCACGGTCCAGGAATACTGTTCGCCACGGCGTAATTGATCATTGAGGGGAACAGATGGCGCTCCTGCTGAGTTGAGCCAATTCGTGATGAGAATCGAAGCACGTTCCTCACGGTTCTCGGCAGTCGTAATTCCCTGTGCAGCAAAGATACTACCGGATGTTCCGCCCCAATTTAAATCGCGGGTATTCTCACCCAGCATGCCGGACGGTGCGTTAATTTTAAGCGTATAATTACAACCCATCATCGTTGAGCAGAAATCACCCCAGCGTACGGCAATCGGCGGCGCAATCCATGGGATGGTATCGTTCGGCATCGGATAGTAGGGTTCGAGCCGCATCGTGCCGGTGCAGGCGACGGCCGAACAATCCCCTTGCTCCTGCAGGCGGAAGGTCCAGATTTCGCTGCGTCCGTCGGAAGCGCCGCGCGAGGCAAGCGGACGATTATTTTGATCAAGTAACTGCACCTGCCAGGCGAATTTGCCGACACATGGAATACGATTAAGTAATTGTAAAATAGCAGGATAAAACATCTGTGTACTGCTTGTCGTAAATAGTATTTCATCGACAATCACATGCTGTTCACGCACGGGTGACACACGCGAAAACACATCGCTGAGTACGGTTTGTTCGATTTGATTTTGGAACATTGCTACCGCTACGAGCCGGTATTTTGCTACACCATTCGGTACATTGACCGGTGTCCATGTAAACGTCGTGGGGGTATTTGGTGCCGGCTGGCGTGATAGATTCATCGGGAACACCAATTGCACCTGATTCGGAATCGTAATGCGGAATGGCGTACACGAGCGCTGCTGTTGATTGGCATTGGTGATTGGCACGAATGTGCGGTTTTGGTCACGCCGATAGACGGTAACGCAAAATGTATAATCGCCTTCGGGGAGCATATTCGTGGTCGCTGCTTTGGTTTCGAGCGTTTCGTCAATTTTAAAATCACTGCTTCGCTGAATCTCTAATTGATTGATAATTCTCGGGATATTCGCCTGTGTAGGAAAAGACTGCAAGCGATCGTTGATTTTGGAAAATGCGACGGCGGTGGTGCTTCCATTTCTGAAAATCTCAATCCCGATATACGCCTCGGGCAGCTCTTGGTCGGAACGGATGATAATCTGCGCGATATTCGGGTCATTGCGCCAGGAGCCGAGGTCGGCGGGCACAGGGTTACGCAGGAAATTTGTCTGCACGGTCACCTTTTGTGCGCGGAGCGCCGGGCTGAAGAAGGCGAGGATAAGCGCGCTAATTATAAAGAATTGTATGAAGCGATAAAGGGGTAGCCGTGTACTCATGATGAACTGTATCTATGAATAAAATTAATGTGTTGTAGTAATTGAAGACATTCGTCAAAACGACACGCCATACTGCAAGCTTGCCTGCATTTCCGAGTACGACAGCGCGCCGGTCGCTGTATAATTATAACTGTTACTCATGAGCGAGAGACTGAAATTCCCCCATGCACCGGCTGAATACGATGCGGTACCACGGACAAAAAATTGAGAATTCTCCGTGACGGCTTTGATGAAATTAATCCCAAGCGAGGCATTGAGCGCGAGGGTTTTGTCGAATATGCTGTATCCTACAGTTTCATTGATGGTCGTAATCGACGTGCTGATACCTGTCGCACCGCCGGTTTCTCCGCTATTTTTCATTGCGAGAGTCGTGAGCGAAAGTGAACTCTCAAAAGCGATTGAATGCATAGCTGAAAGTGTTGTATTTCTATTATTGATAGCAGCTTGGGAGAATTGTGTGCGATCCTCGCTCGCTTGATACTGCGCGCTAACGGAAGCGGTATTCATTCCGCCGAAAAGCTGGAAATTGATGCGTGGCGACACCGTGAAGAATTGCGCAATATTTGACATTCGGACGGTATCGTTGACTGCGGTGGAACTAATTCCGAAATTCGAGTAACTTGCATCAATAGCAATCTGTTGGGTGAGCTGCGCATTGACCGACGCCGAACCAATTAGTTGGGAGGTCGTGGATTGTTTGAGTCCGCGCAGATTATTACTCCGCGAGCCGATGGAGCCGCTAAGCAAGAGCTTGTTGTCGAATAAACGCAGCGACGGCGACACAGTCACATCGAGCATGTCATTGAGTAACTGACTGTATCCCAAGGAAATAAATCCGGGTCCGACCCACTTAAAATTGCCCCGAATGCTGAATGATTCGGATATATTGACACCTGCACCGAAGCGAAAAGCTGCGTCCATGCTTGAACTGCTGTTGAAGCCGACCAAGCTTTCGAGTTCGGTGACGCGATTGGCGCTATCGGCGAGCATTGCCTTGGTATTAGCATTAAAGAGCGATAGTCCTGCTTCTGCATTTATATCGAGTACATTGTCAATTATGCTCCCGGAGTACGAGAGAGAAGTCAGGAAATTCTCATACGGCAGATGCGTGGAAGCCGTTGGAATAATTGACGATTGTTCGTCCTGAGCATGTACAATTGTCACTG
>Ga0075156_10001254_pt1 | contig 13719 bp, 10 predicted proteins | sample JI81AbrownDNA_FD_70966 | JGI IMG/M metagenome (GOLD analysis project Ga0075156, IMG submission 70966) | Wastewater effluent complex algal communities from Wisconsin, to seasonally profile nutrient transformation and Carbon sequestration -... | ecosystem: Engineered > WWTP > Effluent > Algae...
CCGTCGCGTCGCGACGTGGGTCGGGATCGGAAAGGCCGAGTGGTCCTCCCGACGCCGTCGCGGCCCGGGCCGGGCCGGTGCCCGCCCAGGCGAGGATGAGCCGGTCCTCGCCGGACCGGAACTTGTGGCAGCGCACCCCGCCCGTCGCACGGCCCTTGCCCGGGTACTGGTCGAGGGGGGTGACCTTGACGGTGCCGGGCTCGGTGCCCGGGAGGGCGGCGGCGCTGCCGGCGACGGTCACCACGACCGCATCGACGCTGGGGCGCACGGCGGTGAAGGCGATGACCTCGGCTCCCGCGGAGAGCTTGATCCCGGACATGCCGGCGGCCGCGCGCCCCTGCGGCCGGACGGAGCTGGCCGGGATGCGCAGGAGCTGGGCATCGGACGTGATGAACACCAGCTCGACGTCGGCGGCGTCGGCGTCGGGGAGCCGCGACGCGCCGACCACGCGATCGCCCTCGTCGAGCCGGATGACCTCCCAGGAGTCCTTGTTCTGCAGTGCGTCCGGGATGACGCGCTTGACGACTCCCCGCGCGGTCGCGAGGGCGATGCCGCCGCTGTCGTCGAGCGACGTCAGGCACAGGGGCACCTCGCCCCGGGGCAGGTCGACGAAGGCGCCGAGGGGCGCTCCCGCGGACAGGGCGGGGGTCCCGCTCACGGCGGGGATGGACGGCAGGTCCACGACACTGAGGCGCATCACCCGGCCGGCGCTGGTGACGATGCCGAACTCACCGCGCGTGGTGGCCGGAGTGGCACTGACGATCACGTCGTGGGTGGACCGCTGCTCGTGGCTCGCATCGTCGGACGGCGCCGTGCCTGCGGTGCGGGCGAGCAGCCCGGTGCTCGACATGAGGACCACGCAGGGCTCGTCGTGGACCTCCATGGGGACCGCCGTGCGCACCGGGACGGCGGAGGACTCCATGAGCAGCGTCCGGCGGGGCGTGGCATGGGCCTGGGCGACCTCGCCGATCTCGTCGGCGACCGCGGTGCGCAGGACCTCCTCGTCCTCCAGGAGCGCCGTGAGCGCGTCGATCTCGCGCCGAAGGTCGTCGCCCTCCTTCTCGAGCTCGATGCGCGAGAATCGCGTCAGGCGGCGCAGCGGCATCTCGAGGATGTAGGTGGCCTGGACGTCGCTGAGGTCGAAGACGGTCATGAGTCGTGCCTTGGCCGCTGCGGAGTCGTCCGACTCCCGGATCAGCTGGATGACCTCGTCGATGTCGAGGATGGCCAGCAGCAGGCCCTCGACCAGGTGCAGCCGGTCCTGGGCCTTGCCCCGACGGAAGGCGCTGCGACGGCGCACCACGTCGAGTCGGTGCGCGAGCCAGACCCGGAGCATCGGCAGGAGCCCCATGGTCTGCGGCTGGCCCTCCACGAGGGCCACCGCGTTCACGTTGACGGTGTCCTCCATCGGCGTGAGCCGGAACAGGTGCTCGAGCACGGCCTCGGGATGGAAGCCGTTCTTGATCTCGATGACCAAGTGCAGGCCGCTGTCGCCGTCGGTGAGGTCGACCACGTCGGAGATGCCCTCGAGCTTCTTGGCCTGAACCGCGTCCTTGATGCGGTCGATGATGCGCTCAGGCCCGACGTTGTACGGCAGCTCCGTCACGACGATGCCGCGTCGACGCGGCGTGACCTGCTCGATGCGCGTGCGGGCCCGGACCTTGAAGGCGCCCCGGCCCGTCTCGTAGGCGTCGCGGACGCCGTCGAGCCCCACGATGACGCCACCGCTGGGGAAGTCCGGTCCGGGGATCAGGGTCATGATCTCCGCCAGCGTGGCATCGGGGTTCCGCAGCAGGTGACGCGCGCCGTTGAGCACCTCGCCGACGTTGTGCGGCACCAGGTTGGTGGCCATGCCCACCGCGATGCCGGACGCGCCGTTGACGAGCAGGTTGGGAATCGCGGAGGGCAGGACGACCGGCTCGGTCTCGCGCCCGTCGTAGTTGGGGCCGAAGTCGACGACGTCCTCGTCGAGGCCGTCGGTCATCGCCATCGCGGGGGAGGCCAGCCTGGCCTCGGTGTAGCGCATGGCGGCCGGGCCGTCATCCAGCGAGCCGAAGTTCCCGTGCCCGTCGACGAGCGGAAGCCGCAGGGAGAACGGCTGGGCCATCCGGACCAGTGCGTCGTAGATCGCGGTGTCGCCGTGCGGATGCAGCCGCCCCATGACGTCCCCGACGACCCGGGCGCTCTTCACGTGGCCACGGTCAGGGCGCAGTCCCATCTGCGCCATCTGGAACAGGATGCGTCGCTGGACCGGCTTGAGACCGTCACGTGCGTCGGGCAGGGCCCGGGCGTAGATGACCGAGTAGGCGTACTCGAGGAAGGAGCCGCGCATCTCGTCCGAGACGTCGACATCGACGATCCGTCCATCGCCAGGGTGCTCGACGACGCGGCTGGAGCGGCGGGCCATGGTGTCCTCTCAGCTTGGCGGGGCGCGTCCTGCGCCCCCCTGCAGGGGTGATTCTCTCGTTTCAGCGCCCCGGTGGGCTGGCTCCGACACGGCCCACCGCGACGCCGGCGAGCGACTGGCCCGCATCGACGGCGGCGGCGAGGCCTGCCCCGGGGAGCCAGGCGGCGAGGAACCCCGCTGCGAAGGCGTCGCCGGCCCCCGTGGTGTCGACCACGGGCACCGTCGGCGCGGCGGCGCTGACGGTCGTGCCCGCGCTGCGGGCCGTCACGCCTCGGCCGCCGCGCTTGACGACCACCGTGGGGACGATGGCGCCCAGCACCTCGAGTGACGCGACGGGGTCGCCGCCCCCGGAGAGCACCGCGGCCTCGTCCTCGTTGGCGATGAGGATGTCGAACATGGGAAGCAGCTCGAGGACGACGTCCCTCGCCGCGAGGAGCGGCGCCGCCGACGCGGGGTCCAGGCTGCAGGACGCCCCTGCCGCGCGGGCGTCCTCGATGATCCGGACGCCGGCCGCCCGGGCCTCGGGGTTGAGGAGCACGTATCCGGACAGGTGGACATGGTCCCCTCGGCCGAGGTCGAGCGCCCGCACGGCACCGGCGTCGAGGTCGCTGTTCGCCCCCGTGTCGGGGAGCATGGTGCGCTCGTGCTGCGCGTCCACGAGGATGACGCAGGTTCCGGTCGGCCTGCCGGCGGACACCGTGAGATGCGCCTGCACGCCGAGCGCGGTGAGGGTCGCCGCCACCTGGCGTCCAAAGGGATCGTCGCCGATGCAGCCGACGAACGTGACCGGGAAGCCGGAGGAGCCGAGCCAGGCGGCGGTCATGGCCGCCGAGCCGCCTGGCTGGATGCTGATGCGGGCGGGGGTGTCACTGGCGTAGGCGATGGACGTGGCGATCCGGGCCGTCACGTCCATCATGACGTCGCCGACCACGACGCAGCGCCCCATGTCAGACAGCGGCATGCCGCAGGACTACATCGCCGCGGCGCGGGCGGCGTCGGCGACGGCGATCCGGGCGGCGAGCTCGGCGTTGCGGACGATGATCTGCTCGTTGACGATCAGGCTCGCGCCGTGGGTGGCTCGGTGGAAGTGGTCGAGGAGGAACGGCGTCACGTCCTTGCCGGTGATGTTGCGCGCCGAGGCCAGGCGAAGGCCCTCCTCGAGCACGACGTCGTGCAGGTCGGGGTCGAGCTGCTCGGACTCCGGAAGGGGGTTGGCCACGATGAGCGCCGACGGGATCCGCAGCGAGTCGCGGACTCCCATGATGCGGGCCACGTCCTCGGCATCCTGCGCCGACCAGTCGACGGCGAAGCCGGAGTCGGTCAGGTAGAAGCCTGGGAACCGGCTCGTGCCGTAGCCGAGCACGCCCACGTTCAGGGTCTCGAGCCGCTCGATGGTCGCGCCCACGTCGAGGATCGACTTCACCCCCGAGCAGACGACGGTGATCGGCGTCTCGGCGAGGGTGCTGAGGTCGGCCGACTCGTCCCAGCTGTCGCGGGCCTGGCGATGCACGCCGCCGAGGCCGCCGGTGGCGAACACCCGCAGTCCGGCGAGCATCGCGATGTGGCTGGTCGCCGCGACCGTCGTGGCCCCGCTCCCGTCGCGCGCGACGAGGGTGGCGATGTCGCGCACGCTCACCTTCACGACGTCGTCGCGGTTGGCGACCTGCTCGAGGAGTCGCTCGTCCAGCCCCACGTGCACGCGTCCGTCGAGGATGGCGATGGTCGCCGGCACGGCGCCACGCGAGCGCACGATGTCCTCGACCTCGGCTGCCACCCGGAGGTTCTCGGGCCGGGGAAGCCCGTGGCTGATGATCGTCGACTCCAGCGCCACCACCGCCCGGCCGTCGATGAGGGCCTCGCGGACCTCGTCGGTGATCGTCATGACATCGGGGGCGAGGGCCAGGGTCTGGGCGTTCGTCACCCCTTGACCCTACCCGCGGGGCCGGGGACGGCGTGCGGACCCGGGTGAACGTTCGGTGCCCGTGCCACCGATCCGAGGGGGAGAATGGGGGCGTGGCCGCCGGCAGCACGACCCCGGTCCCCGGGAGGGGGTACCCGGACGAGTGGGAGGCCGACGTCCTCCTGAGGGACGGGCACCCGGTGCACCTGCGCCCCATCAGCCCGGCCGACGGCGAGGCACTGCGCGCCTTCCACGCCAGCCTGTCCGATCGCACCGTCTACTACCGCTTCTTCTCCGTCAAGCCGACCCTGTCGGACGAGGACGTCGTCTACTTCACGACGGTCGACCACCATGACCGGGTCGCGCTGATCGCCCTCGACGCAGGCTCGATCATCGGGGTGGGGCGGTACGACGCCATCGGCGACGGGACGGCCGAGGTGGCCTTCGTCATCCGCGACGAGACCCAGGGCCTCGGCCTGGGGTCAGTGCTGCTGGAGCACCTGGCGGCAGCCGCCCTCGAGCGCGGCGTGCAGCGCTTCGTGGCCGAGGTGCTCCCCGACAACCGGAGGATGATCGCGACGTTCCGCGAGGCGGGGTACGACGTGACGCAGCGTCGCGAGGAGGACGTCCTGGCCGTGTCCTTCGACATCGAGCCGACCACCGCGAGTCGCGCCGTGATGGCGGCCCGCGAGCAGCGCGCGGAGGCGCGCTCGGTGCAGCGGCTCCTGCAGCCGCACGGAGTGGCCGTCATCGGCGCGAGCCGGCGGCCCGGCGGCCTGGGTCACGCGATCCTGCGTCACGTCGCCGACGGCGGCTACACGGGCAGGCTCGTCGCGGTGCATCCGGAGGTCGACGAGATCGCCGGCGTGGCCTGCGTGCGCTCGCTCGCCGAGGTGGCCGGGGAGATCGACCTGGCTGTGGTGGTCGTCCCGGCGGACCGGGTCGCCGATGTCATCCGCGATGCGGCGGCCGCCGAGGTTCACGGGCTGGTCGTCGTGTCCGGCGGGTTCGGCGATGTCGGCGGCGAGGGTCCTCGGCTGCAGGAGGAGCTGGTCGGCCTCGTGCACGGCACGGGCATGCGCCTGGTGGGGCCCAATGCCCTCGGAGTCATCAACACCGCGCCCGACGTGCGGCTCAACGCATCCCTGGTGCCGCAGTTCCCCTCCGCGGGGCACGTCGGCCTGTTCTGCCAGTCCGGGGCGCTCGGAGGCTCGATCCTCGGCCGCCTCGCAGCACGGGGACTGGGAGTCTCCACCTTCGTGTCCGCGGGAAATCGGGCGGACATCTCGGGCAACGACCTGCTGCAGTTCTGGGAGGAGGACGAGCGCACCAGCCTCATCGCGCTGTACCTCGAGACCATCGGGAACGCCCGCAAGTTCTCGAGGATCGTCCATCGGCTGTCGGCATCGAAGCCGGTGGTCATGGTGCGCACGGGTGGCGCGGGCCAGCGGCATCCGCTCGGTCACGACGTGGGCACGACGCTCCTGACGCAGAAGGCGGTGGACCAGATCCTCGGCGACTGCGGGCTCATCGTCGTCGACAGCATCGACCAGATGATCGGCGTCGCGCGCGTGGCGGTGAGCCAGCCTCATCCGCCGGGCCCCGGGGTCGCCGTCATCGGCAATAGCGACGCCCTCGGCGTGCTCGCGACGAACGCCCTGCACGGCACTGGCCTCGCGGCAGCGCGACCCGTCGTCACGTTCGCGCGTCAGGCCCCCGAGGCTGCCTACGCAGAGGCACTCGCCGACGCGGTCGCGGACCACGCCGTCGGCGTGGTGCTCGTCATCCACGTGCCTGCCATCGAGGAGGCGTCGCAGCTCGACCTCGCCGCCATCATCGCCTCTCTCCCCGAGGCGGGCGACGATGCGCCCCACCGCCCTGCCGTGGTCGCGGTGATGCCCGGCGGCGTCGGAGGCGGCAGGCCCGGCGAGGTGCCGGTCTTCGAGGATGTCGAGGACGCCCTGCACGCCGTGACCGCCTACGTCCGCTACGCCGAGTGGGTCCGGGCGGACGCCCGTCGGCGGTCGGCCCCCTCCTCCCGACCCGAGCCCTCCGACGAGCGGCTCGCACCGGGGACGCTCGCAGCGGAGGAGGCGCTCGCCCTGCTGCCGCCGGGCCTCGCGACGCTTGCCGCCGGCGACGGGGGAGCGCCGTCTGTCGGGGCCCGCATCACCCTGGTCGACGATCCCCTCTTCGGCCCGGTCATCGAGGTCGGCGTGGACGACGCCGTTGCGCAGGCGCTCGACGACCGGTCGTCGCGCCTGGCACCCGTGGGGCTCGACGGCGCGCGCGGCATGCTGGAGGACCTCGGCGCCCTGCCCGTGCTCGCGCTCGACGAGGAGGGCATCGAGGCGATGTCCACGATCCTCGCCACCGTCAGCGCGTTGCCGGCGAGCACGCCGGGCGTGACGAGTGCCGACCTGCGGGGGGTGGCTCCGGTCCTCGGCCGGGACTTGACCCTGCGGGGGATTTCGGTCACGGTGTCGCTCGAGCCAGCCGATCCCGATCCGACCACCCGCCGCCTCTGACCGCCTGTCGCGGTCCCACCCGTGAGGACCCGACCCATGAGCCCTGTCGTGCGCAGGGTGCTGCTCGGCAATGCGCTGTCGGCGATCGGCAGCGGCCTGACCATGCCCCTGCTGATCGTGTACCTGGGCCAGGTGCGCGGCCTCGGCACAGCCGTCGCCGGCATCGTCGTCGCCTACGTCGCCGTCGTGTCCCTCATCCTCCTGCCGGTGAGCGGGACGGCGGTCGACCGGTTCGGGCCCCGCCCGGTGCTCCTGGTGGGCCTGCTGGTGGAGGCGACGGGCGTGGCCCTGCTGACCCAGGTCGACAGTGTCCCGTCCGCGTTCCTCGTGGCCACCGTCGTCTCGCTGGGCGGGTCGTTCGTCTGGGGTCCGCAGTCCGCCCTCCTCGGCAGGCTCGCGGGTCCTGAGCATCGCCAGCGTGTGTTCGGCATCCAGTTCATGCTGCTGAACCTCGGCATCGGCATCGGAGGCATCATCGCCGCCGTGGTGGTGGATGTGTCCGAGCCCGCGACGTTCACGGCGCTCTACCTCGGTGACGCCGCCACGTACCTGCTGTACGTCGCAGTCCTCCTGACCATGCGCGGAGTGGCCGTGGGGCCGGAGCCCGTCGAGGAGGGGGCGGACAGCGAGGGGGGCTACCGCGAGGTCATCAAGGACCGGCTTCTCCTGCGCATCGCCGTGCTGGGCCTGGTCCTGCTGACCTGCGGATACGGGTCGCTGGAGATCGGCCTTCCCGTCTTCATCACCGTCATCAACGGCCTGTCGGTGTCGTGGGTGGCCGTGGCGTTCACGGTGAACACGATGACCATCGTCGTCATGCAGCTCGTCGCCCTGCGCGTCATGCGCGGTCGCTCGCGCAGCCGACTCATGGCGATCGTCGCGGGGCTCTGGGCCGCGTCGTGGCTCATCATGGGGGTCACCGGGCTGCTGCCCACGACGGCGGCCGTCATCCTCATCTGCCTGTCCACGCTGGTGTTCGCGGTGGGGGAGACCCTCTGGGCGCCGATCGCCCCGGCCCTGGTCAACGACCTCGCCCCCGATCACCTCCGTGGGCGCTACAACTCCGTGCAGGGGCTGGTGTGGGGGGTGTCCGGGGCGCTCGGCCCGGCCCTGGCCGGGATCCTGCTCGGCGCCGACCTCGTGGCCCTGTGGCTGACCATCGTCGTCGGGGGCTGCGTGGTCGCCGGCATCCTCGCGGTTCAGCTGCGCGGTCACCTGAGCCCGGCTCTCGACGGCCGGGTGCTCGGCGATCCCGAGGGTGGGACAATGCCCGCATGACCGACGCCGCACTCGTCCAGCAACTGCGCTCCGACATCCAGAGGTCGGGGTACTACCCCGACCTCGTCGCGGACGCCCTCGACACCGCCCTGGCGTCCGAGCCGCTGGCCTCCTACGTCGTCCATCACGAGGCGACCTTCGACCGCGACGAGCTGCGCCGTCACGTCACCGTCCTCGCGCTGACTCCGACCCGCCTCATCGTGGGCCACACCGACGAGCACCCCGTCGACGACAGCAACCCCAAGCCCTACGCGTCGGCCTCCACGGAGGCCGTGCGCTTGGAGCGGGTGGACTCCGTGGTGGTCACGCGCGTGGTCACGGAGCCGGAGCGGCACAAGCCGGGCGGGCCGGCCGCCGAGGTGGTCCTGACGATCGGCTGGGGGGCCGTGAGTCGGATCGACCTCGAGCCGGCCACGTGCGGCGATCCCCAGTGCGACGCCGACCACGGCTACACCGGCACGGCAAGCAACGACGACCTCTCGGTGCGCGTCTCCGAGGCGGCCGACGGTGCCGAGGTCGTCCGTCAGGTGCTTGCCTTCGCCGCGGCGCTGTCGCAGGCGACGGCCGATCGCGCCCGCTGACCCGGTGGCCGTGACGACCCTGGCCCAGGTGGCCACGTCCGCCGCGGCTGCGCTGGGGGTCCCGGGCTTCGACGACGCCGTGGGCATCGGCCCGGCACGGCACGTCGTGACGTGCCTCGTCGACGGACTCGGCGCGAACCTCCTCGCCCGGCATGCCGAGCTGGCGCCCCGGCTCGCCAGCATGACCGGGGCACCGATCAGCGCCGTCTTCCCGACCACCACGCCCGTCGGCCTCGGGTCGTTCGGTACCGGCCTCATGCCCGGCGTGCACGGTCTCGTGGGCGCGTCGTTCCTCCTGCCGGAATCCGACCAGATGCTGTCCCCGCTCCAGTGGGGCGGTGATCCGGTTCCGGTGGCAGTGCAGCCGGAGCCCACGGTCTTCGAGGCCGTCGCCCGCTCCGGCGTCACGATGACGACCGTGTCCCCCGAGGCCTACCGCGAGTCGGGACTGACGCGCGCCGTGCTGCGCGGCGGCTCCTACCGGGGTGCCGACACCCTGGACGCGCGACTCGAGCAGGTCGGCGCGATCCTGCGATCCGAGTCGCGGTCCTTCACCTACGTCTACTGGGCCGAGCTCGACCGCACGGGGCACGAGTTCGGGGTCGACAGCGACGAGTGGCGAGCCGCCCTGGTGCGGGTCGACGCCCTCGTCCACGGGCTCGCTGGCACCCTTCCGCCGGGATCGGCGCTGCTCGTGACCGCGGATCACGGCATGGTCGACTGCGCGCGGTCCGAGCGCATCCAGGTCGACGACCGGGCAGCCCTCATGGCGGGCGTGGAGAGGATCGGCGGCGAGCCGCGCGCGCGGCACATCTACACGAGGCCGGGGGCGGCGGCCGACGTCGCCGCCGCCTGGCAGAGCGAGGTGGGCGATGTCGTGCGGGTGATGAGCCGCGCCGATGTCGTCGCGTCGGGGCTCCTCGGTGACGTCGACGCAGCCCTGGCCGACCGCATCGGCGACGTCATGGCCGTGGCGACCGGCGGCGCCATGCTGGCGACACGCGGCGATGCCCTCGTGTCGAGCCTCATCGGGCAGCACGGCGCCCTCACCGACGACGAGGTGCTCATCCCGGCCCTGCTGCACCGCCCCGCGTAGGGTCCGCCGTCTGGCACGATGGGCCCGTGGCGGAGCTCATCTTCTATGCAGGGACGATGGACTGCGGCAAGTCGACGCTCGCGCTGCAGACCGACCACAACCACTCCTCGCGGGGCCGGGCGGGCATCGTGCTCACGCGCCTTGACCGGGCCGGGATGTCGGTGCTCTCCAGCAGGCTGGGCCTGACCGTGCCGGCGGTGGAGGTGAGTGACCTGCTGGACTTCCGCGCCCTCGTCGTCGAGCGGCTGTCGCAGGGCGAGCGGGTCGACTACCTCATCTGCGACGAGGCCCAGTTCTACTCCGAGGAGCAGGTCGAGCAGCTGGCCTCCATCGTCGACGAGCTCGGGGTCGACGTGTACGCCTTCGGCATCATGACCGACTTCCAGACGCGGCTGTTCCCGGGCTCGGCGCGGCTGGTCGAGCTCGCGGACCGGGTCCAGGTGCTCCAGGTCGAGGCCCTGTGCTGGTGCGGAGCCCGCGCCATCCACAACGCGCGAACGGCGAACGGCGAGATGGTGGTCGAGGGCGACCAGGTGGTGGTGGGCGACACGAGCACCGAGTCGACGTCGGCCGTGGCCTATGAGGTCCTCTGCCGCCGGCACTATCGATCCCGGACGACGGCGTCGCGGGCCGCGGTGGAGCACATGTCGCCCCAGCCGCTGCCCTTCGGGTGACGTCCTAGGGCTGGTCGTCGGGACGCGTGGCCCCGAAGAGGATCTCGTCCCAGCTGGGGACGCTCGCGCGACCCTTGCGCGGCTTGGCCTTGGGCTTCCCTGCAGGCGCCTTCGCGGCCGGGGTGGTCGGCTCGGCCGCGGTGGAGCTCGGGTGCGGGATCGTCACCGTCTGCGATGTCGCCGTCACCGGGTCGGGCTCGTCGTCGGCCGGCTCCTCGGCGTCGTCCGGCTCGTCCGTGGCCGGCTCGTCGACCGCGTCGGGCACGGCGACCAGGCGCGGTCGCGCGTCGACCGGATCGGGCAGCGGCTCCGGCTCGGCCACGAGGTCGAGGGCGTCCGCGATGGCATCGCGATCGTCGACGTGCGCACGGACTCCCATGAGGGACCGCGCGTTGTCGTCGAGAGGGTGGATATTGCGGCCGGCGTGGTCGTAGGTCCACTCGGCGGTGCGGACACTGCCCCGATCCGCGTACGTGGCGCACACCACCCACTTGCCGTCGTCGCGGCGGAGCGCATCCCAGGTGATCGCATCCGATGCCACGTCGACCCCGAGAGCGGCCGCGGCCGCCTGCCGCAGCGTGGCCCCGCCCGCAGACCGGCGCACCTCGACGGCCAGCGCCTGGTCAGCGATGTACGCACGCTCCGCGAGCAGTGGTTCCGCGTAGCGGAGCACCTTGTCGAGGGGCCACCCGGTGTCGTCGGCGATCGCCTCCGCTGAGGCGCCCGCGCGGACCCGGGACTGGATCTCCCGAGGGCTGAAGGTTTGCAGGGCAGTCTCCTACTGGCGTGTCGGCTGGTCGGGGTGCGAGTCGCCGACGGCTCGCACGCTGAGAGGAACTTAGCGCCTCCGGCTTGGGCACGGATGCCTGCGTCGCTATTTCGTGCCGTCCGTCGGGGGATCGTCGAGGATCGCGCCGGGACCCGGCCCCGGCACCGGATCATCGACCCACGACACCGCCGGAGGCGGCTGCGGCCGGCCCGCGGCGGCACGCGAGAGCAGGGACTGCCCGGCCGTGGCGGTGATGCAGGCGGCCGCTGCCGAGGCGAACGGGAGGCAGAACGCCCATGAGGTGCCGAGGGCGTCCACGACGATCCCGGCGATGGCCGTGCCCCCGCTGAAGCCCAGGGCGAGTCCGGAGTTGGTCCACGTCAGGCCCTCGGTGAGCTGCGCCGCGGGCACGAGCCGCTCGGTGAGGGAGAAGATCGCGATGAGTGCGGGGGCGACGGCCATGCCGGCCAGGAAGGTGCTGACGGCGAGCAGCGGAACGGTCCGCACGAAGGGCGCGGGGATGAGGACCAGCGCCAGCAGTCCGGTGAGGAGCATCACCTGCCGGGGCAGCGGGACGTGCCAGCGACGGGCCCCGAAGTAGATGCCGCCGATCATCGACCCGATGGCCCACAGGCCGAGGATGATGCCGGAGGCGCCCGGCTGGCCGGCTTCCTGGCTGAAGGCGACGACGCTGACCTCGTAGCTGCCGAAGACTCCGCCGACACCGAGCGACGCGATGGCCATGAGGGCGATGCCGGGCGACCTGAGGGCGCTCCGGTGCCGCTCGCCTCCGTGCGACGCACGGCGACGGCCGGAGGCCGGTGGCTGGGTGCGGCGCTGCGCGGCCAGGACGAGCGAGCCCGCGACGGCCAGGACGGCCCCGACGAGGATCGGCAACGGCAGGCCGACCTGGAAGGCGAGGAACGCCGTGAGGAGCGGGCCGATCGAGAAGATGAGCTCGTCGACGATGCTCTCGAGGGCGAAGGCGCCCCGCAGGTGCTCGCCGTCGGTCGCGGCATGCGCCCAGCGTGCGCGGACCATCGATCCGATGGCCGGCTGGCTCAGTCCGGCGAGGATCACGGCGACGAGCTGGACGGCGACCGGCTGGTCGGTCTCGACGGCCGCGACGAAGGCGATCAGGCCGAGGGCGTGAAGGCCTGCCAGGGCCGGAAGGAGCCTCGCCTGGCCCACCTGGTCCATCCACCGGCTGGTGACCAGGCCCCCCACGGCGGCCCCCACCTGGAACGTGGCGGCCAGCACGCCGGCCAGCGCGTACGACCCGGTGCGCTCGCTGATGAGCAGGACGATGCCCAGCCCGATCATCGCAATGGGCAGGCGGGCCACGAACGCGCTCGAGGAGAAGGCCCGGGCGCCCGGGAGGGCAAGGGCCTGTCGATACGTGGTCAGCACGGTCCGGACGGTACCGCCACCGGCGCAGCGGGCAGGATGGTGGCATGTCTCCCACCGAGGTCCGCGACCTGGCCGACGTCCTGGCCCTCCACCCCCTGCTTCCGACGGCCTGGAGGGCCGCAGGGGGTGCAGGCCGGTTCCTGCGCGACGAGCGCCCGGCCCTGCTCGACGTCGACACGAAGAGCTCGCCGACCGACTCGGTGACGGTGATGGATCGCACCGCGGAGGCGATGATCCTGGCCGAGCTGCTGGGGGCGCGGCCCACCGACGGGATGCTGGGGGAGGAGGGCGGCGAGCGCCTGGGCACCTCCGGCGTGCGCTGGGTGGTCGACCCGCTCGACGGCACGGTCAACTACCTCTTCCGCCTGCCGATGTGGGGCGTGTCCATCGCGGCCGAGGAGCAGGGGATCGTCACGGTGGGCGTCGTCGCGACTCCCGAGTACGACGAGTCGTATGTCGCCGTCCGCGGTGCGGGCGCATGGCGGGTGACCGGATCGCGCGCCGAGCGCCTCGACGTGAGCCGGTGCGATGACCTGTCCGAGGCGCTCGTGACGACCGGGTTCGGCTACGCGGCCGCGATGCGGAGGTCGCAGTCCGCCGTCGTCACCGGGCTGATCACCGAGATCCGCGATGTGCGACGCATGGGCGCGGCCGTCATCGACTTCTGCTGGCTGGCCCGTGGTCGGGTCGATGCCTACTTCGAGAAGGGCCTCAACGCCTGGGACTACGCAGCGGGGGCACTGATCGCCCAGGAGGCAGGTGCCGTCGTCACAGGACTGCGGGGCGGAGACTTCAGCGAGTTCGTGGTGGCCGCGGCACCCGGCATCCATGCCGGGCTCCGTTCGGCTCTCGTGGCACTCGACGCGGACGCCGATCCAGCCTGAGCCAGGCGGTCAGTCGAGGCGCCTGAGCTCGGCGACGTACCAGTGGACGTTGCGCACGTACCCGGCCACCGAGTCGGCGAACTGGTCGTCGGAGACGCAGTTCTCGGTGACGACGGCCGGGACGCCGAGCGCCCGGGCATGCATGGGCACGACCTTGTCGTTGCCGACCACCGCACCGGCCCCGATGAGCGC
>Ga0075156_10001256_pt1 | contig 13713 bp, 13 predicted proteins | sample JI81AbrownDNA_FD_70966 | JGI IMG/M metagenome (GOLD analysis project Ga0075156, IMG submission 70966) | Wastewater effluent complex algal communities from Wisconsin, to seasonally profile nutrient transformation and Carbon sequestration -... | ecosystem: Engineered > WWTP > Effluent > Algae...
AATGTACTCATCTTTCAGACGATTCGCCTCTTCATTTGCCAGATCAATTATCCGCTTGACACGAGGCGTGATGAAAATTTGCCCCGCGCCGCCGCCGAAGATATTCGCCTTCGGGCTGGCGCGCAGAGTCGCATCGAGTCGCTCGGTGAGGGCTTCGGCGCTGACGCTTAATTTTTCAAGAATTTGGGGAATCACGCCGCCGGGTTGTTCGATCAACGCCAGCAGGATGTGCTCGGTATCTATTTGGTTGTGGCCGTAGCGCTGAATGATCTCCGCTGCGCGCTGTGCGGCTTCCTGTGCTCTCTCAGTAAAACGATCAAATCTCATCATAGGGTAGTTCCTCCGTTGGCAGACCGTAGACCATAGACAACGGTTCACGGTCAGTCAATGGAGGCATTATAACAAAAGCCGCATAGGCGGCTTGTCTATGCGGCGTAAGAGATGTGTAAGATTTTAAGCGCGTCTGCTCTGCAAATAAGCCAGCGCGCTGGATGATGCCACAGTGAGGAACACCAGCAAAAGAAGCATGACTCTCAACCCGCCGCCTTGTTCAGGATTGGTCAGCCCCTCACGAGCAAGAAAAATAAGATTGAGGACGAGATACGCTCCCACCGCGCTGATAGCTGCCAGCCCAGCTTTGACATTTCCCTTCCCTGATGCCAACATCGCCAGCCATAAAAAAATGATGACGTTTGAAGAGACGCGCAAAAACTCCAGTTGATCTGTGGCGGCGTGAATGGCAATATCAAATACTTGCAGGAGCGCGATTGATATTCCGAAAACTTTCAAAAGAGTGGTTGATCTGTTTTGTCTTGTCATTTTTCCTTCTCTATTTGCGCGAGGATGTGCGCCACAGTTTCATCAACTGTCTTGTCAGTTGTGTCCACCATCATCCAACCGGCTCGTTCTCCGTTGGGGAAATCATTGCGGAGCTGCTCGTACACCATGCGGATACCATCTGCGATATACGGGTTTCCATCACCGGAGCCAGCCCGTTTTATATTTCTCTCCTCCGCCGCTTGTTGACTGGGTAGCAGCAGGACCTTGTGAAAATTTGCTCCCTGAATCAGACTGTCATATTCTTGCAGATGACTGTTCGTGTCCCAAAAGTCATCGATCACGACAACAAAACCAGCCTTGTGATAATTGAACGCCATCTGTGTGACGCCTGCCCGTGCCAGCGTGATCTGTTCGACCAGCCCTTCGCTCCAGACCGGCCCTGGAAGTAAAAGCCCTGATACCACCATATCGCGGATGTCATCCACAGGGATGTGAATACTTTTTTGAAAATTTGCTGCCAGTGCATGTGCCGTTGTGCTTTTCCCCACGGCGGGGGCTCCAACCAGTAAAAAAATAGGGGGCATGGTTTCCTCGGCTATGACTTGTCGGTTACCTGAAACAATGTGATCTGCATCCCGTCCGGGTCTTGCAGACGGACGTTTTGATCTCCCCACGGCATTGTGACAGGCGCGTGAACCAGAGTCGCTCCGTGGGTGAGTAATCTTTCCATGGCTGTCTTCAAATCCGGCACTTGCAGCGCAAAGCGGACCTGCCCGCTGATTCGTTTTCCTGCTTCAAGCTGGTCAATGGTTTCCGCCTGCGCTTCATCAAAGACTTCAAGCGTGGCTTTTCCCATTTCCAGCATCAGGGCTTGTCCTCCGCCGTTGTTCCAAATGGCAGCGGGTTCAAGCCCCAGACCTTCGCAATAGAATTTTACAGAGCGTTCGTAGTCTTTGGCTGTGAGCGCAATTCGCAATTCAAGAATGGGTGAGTTGGGTGTGGACATACTGATAAAGATTCCTTTCGAAGGTGTTTGGGTCAATTGTTTGCATCTATAAAAAAGTTTCTCACATCAATTTGGCTGGGACAGCAGGCAGGGTCATTTGGTCCCTGTACTCGTAAATTCACTGTGATGGATCCACCTTGAACTGTTCCAGACTCAACGATTACCCTGTCTCCCAAATACTGGGTTGAAATATTGACAGGATTCCCGTTCAAATTAAGAACTGCCGCCATTTCAATAAAATGCCCCGTCCCACCGTTTTGAGTATTGAGAAATATAACGGCATCTTCCAATCCATCTTGATTAATGTCGCCGTAAAGGACAGTATCCAATAGGCGGGTCGTGTACGTTTCAGGCGATTCCTGTGCCGTTGGTGGAGTACGATAATATACGCCATCCGACAATTGAAACTCACCCCAATCTGGAGAACGGTAGGTAGTATTTCGAAGCATATCGAGGGAAAGAGTTGAATTAACCGCTTGTGGCGTAGCTTGTAGTATTGCGGTAGGCAGTTCGAGTATGGCTATGGCTGTGGGTGTGCTGTTTTCAAACTGCAATGAGGGCAGGCAGGAGGTTGCTGGTGTTGCGGTGGCGTCAGAAAAGGTTGTAATGTTATTGCTTTCATTACCCTCTGCGATGGCGTTTTTCGGGTCAACAACTGCTATGTATGCTCCATTTGCTGCGGCGTGTGCAACGAAAGACATTGACATACTCTGAAGCGGACCCAAATCTCCGATGCCGACTTCTTGTCCTGTGTTGTCAGTAAGCATCACGTTGAGCGCAGGTGCATTGCCTTGATTGACAACAGTTACGTTGAGCCCGTAATAGGAAAGACAAATTCCATTGTTGTCGACCGTGCTCACATAAGCAGAAGTGATTACCAGATCAGGCAGTGCTGAAGCACTCGTTGGTGTGATTTCAGTACCTGGAACAGGCATATTAACAAAGACAAATACAGCAACCAGTGCGGCAATCAGTGCAACCAGTACGATACCGCCTCCGATGAGCATCACCGTTTTATTCATGGGAATCCTCCATGTTGAAATAGATTGGACGCCATTGTCTGCGCTTTCTCTGTTAATTTCAACTGTGGATTTCCCCAATTCACTCGTGCTATCGCTGCCTATGGATTTCCCCAATCGCAAAACTGCTTCTGTTCTGGAGCTTACTTGAAGTTTTTTGTATATATTTTTTAGGTGATATTCAATGGTGCTTGCAGAAATACCGAGCGCCAGAGCAATTTGTTTATTGCTTTTACCCTGTAAGAGAAGCGCTGTTACTTCCTTTTCACGTTCACTGAATTGAGTGGTGTCGCTGTTCATTTTCTAATTTCACTTGAACCTTGATTTTTGTAAAGCCGCCCATTTTTTATGTGCAGAATTAATCCGACGCAGGATGCTGTCATACAAAGACACCTGATTGCGTTGGAATTATACGCCCTGTTTGGAGACTGTATTCCCAATCAAGACGGCCGTTTTTTCTAGCCTGTGCAGCCGCTTGTTGATAATCATAATCTACGGCTATCAGCTCTGCCTGCCACTTTCCGTTTTTGTGTTCCAAAATTGCGTAACGAGCATGGTGTGAGCCGGCTTCCATCACATGGTGTTCCGGGGTTGTGTCCTCGTATGCAGGAAGCCCAACACTGCCGGGATTAATAATCAAAGACTCTTGGAGAGTTTCAACGATTCTTGGAATGTGTGTATGCCCGCAAAGCATGATCTGCGCCGCCGTTCCACCAAGTTTTTGATCGATCTCCGCATGCGTTGCCAGCCTTGCACTGCCATTCTCCACGGTTTCCAAAAGATAGGTCGTATCACTGAATGGCGTGCCGTGAAACAGAAGAAATTTATCTTCCACCACCTTGCTTGCCGGTAACGCTCTAAGCCACTCCAGGTCTGAACTGCTCAAAAAACCGGATGCGTATCTGTCAGAATCTCCGTGTTGCTGCGGAGGTTGATGTGTCAATTGCCGGTCGTGGTTTCCCGATATGTGAACCCAATCCTGCTTCATCAAAAACTGGAGGGTTTCTTTTGGGTACAGCGGCCCGGAAATATGGTCGCCGAGATTGAAGACACGATCAACCTGTCTTGTTTCAATATCCGCTGCAACTTTTTCAAGCGCTGCGATATTTCCGTGAATGTCAGATAGTATGGCAATTTTTTTCATAAGGTTTTCAGAATTATATGCCCCACAGAAACAAAATACAACAAGCGACTATAATACCAATATGTCCTCCATCACCATCCCTGCGCGCGGAGAAAATCATCCCAACCTTCGCCCCCTCAGCATCCTGCGTGATCTGCCCGCTGTTGCAGACCTTATCGAACTCTGTTTCTCCAGCACAATGGATACAGACGGTAGGCGTTACGTGCAGGATATGCGCCGTGCAGGCAACGATAACTCCTTCGTCAAATGGGCCAATCGTGCCGCCGAAACTACATCACTGCCGCTTACGGGCTACATTTGGGAAGAGAGCGGACGCATTGTTGGCAACACCAGCCTCGTCCCTTTTCGGCACAACAAAGAACGCATCTATCTCATTGCAAATGTTGCAGTGCATCCTTCGTATCGACGCAAAGGCATAGCCCGTGCCCTCACAGAACGCGCTATGCAGCACGCCCGCGAAAAAAAAGTAAACAACATCTGGCTTCATGTCCGTGATGACAACCCCGATGCGATTGCTCTTTATGCCAAACTTGGATTTGTCGAGCGCGCCCGCCGCACCTCATGGCAGGCTGTCACCGATCTCAACGCTCAAAAATTGGATACGGATATCGCCATCATAGGCAGACATCCAATCTACTGGTCCACTCAACTTAACTGGCTTTCGCGCCTCTATCCTTCCGCCTTGAGCTGGCACCGCGACTGGAACATCAACTCGCTGCGACCCGGTTTCTGGAACTGGTTCTACCTGATGTTCATGGATGTCAATATCCGTCAGTGGGCGGCGGTTCGTAAAGATCAATTACAAGCCACGCTTTCGTGGATTCCCTCTGGACGTGGCGAATCTCTTTTTGCAGCAGCAGGTGAAGGGTCGGCACCTGAGGCGCTCACTGCTTTGCTCATTCAAGCCCGCCGTGAAATATATCAACAATACCCGAACATCGCGCTTGAGTTCCCCGTCGGCAGATTTGACAGCGCCATCAATGCTGCGGGCTTCAGACCCCTGCGTACTTTAATTTGGATGCAGGCAACTTCCTGAGTTGTTTTCCGTATGTCATTGCGTGGAGCATTTTCTGCGATGAAGCGATCTAATTATTAAAAGGGGATTGCTTCGCAAAGTGCGCTCGCAATGACGTAAAACACAAAAAAGGAGTACGAATGACAAAATTTATCATCCGCTGGGCGATCAATGCCGTGGCATTATATCTGGCCGTGCTTATCGTTCCAGGCATCAACTACAACGGAGAATGGACAGGCATACTCTGGTTGGCGCTCATCTTTGGGCTGCTCAATGCCTTGCTACGCCCGCTGCTCAAATTCCTCACCTGCCCGTTGATCCTGCTTACATTGGGCTTGTTCACTTTTCTCATCAATGCTGCCATGCTTATGCTCACCAGTACCGTTGCCCAATCCTTCGGCATTGGATTCACAGTCGATAACTTTTGGCAGGCGTTGCTTGGTAGTCTTGTCATTAGCTTTGTGAGTATTGTGATGACCCTTATCCTGCGTGATGAATTGAAGGGTAAAAAGAATTAAATAATGGAACGCGGAGAATGCCGCTTCTACAATTAAAAAAAAAGAGGTCATTGGTTACAATGACCTCTTTTTTTGCTTTTTAAGATTTTATCTTGTGTGCAGGAAAGCCACTGTCAACATAAACAGAATCAATCTTGTGTTGTTGATCAGCATCAGCCCCACGAACCCAAGCAGTGAAAACTGAAACCAGCGCTTTCCTGAAAGCTCCTGCCATGCCAGCGCTAGAAAGAGCAGAATGGCATAGGTCCAATTGGCTGTATATAGGAATACATCCTTGCCATACTGCAAATGAAGCGCGAAATAAAAAAGAACGGTCACGATAAATGTAGAAGGGAATCGCAAATCTTGCTTGCGTAGATTTTTTAGGAATAGCACTCCACCTAATACCACAAAGCCAAGCCACAGATAAGCGACAAGTGATTCAAACCAGCCATAATACTGTGCAATTTGCATCGGCGCTTTTCGAATGGAAGCGCGGAACATCCATATCTTTAAAATAGGAGGATACTCCTTCAATAGCAGCGGTTCTGGAGCAACAAAACTATTCATTACCATTATGCGCCCCAAATAATTGGCTCGCTGTAGGTTTGGGGAAAAGACATTCTTTTCTTCCCAGCCGAGGGCTTTGAAGTCCCAAAAATAGGGGCTTGCATCGGGATAGATGTAATTGTTAAGCAGACTGAGGGGAAAGACAGATACAGAAACAATGGCTCCGAATATGATCCACTGTTTTATATTGCGTTTCACGAGGATGTGTGCAAAAACAGGTTGTGCAAAATTGGAAATGGTGATTCCAAAGGCTGCTATCCCAGTGAGAACCAGCATATACATCGGCTTGTCTTTGAGCAGAAGAATAATGAAGATTAATGCGGCTGCTCCCAGAAAGACATACGTCTCTATTATCGAACCAAAGATCATCTGCGAAGTCGACCCGCCGAATAGTGCTCCGATCAAAATTGCATATAGTGAATTATGGGTGGTTTCCTTTACAAAATACCAAACCAGAAAAACAGAAAACGCACCAGTCAATGCCACGAGGACAAATGTTGAATAAAGCGTATTTCCTTTTAGTAAGAGGGAAATCATCCAAACAAATGGACGAACGACCAGAAGAACTAAAGGATGTACTGGTCGTTCGAAATAGTCACGGTAGCTTTCTGTTGCAAAGCGTGTGCGCCAGAGCTTTGCATCTGTATCAAAGAAAAGGTCATCGTAATTGAACAAGGGCTGGTTGAATATTGATGCAATCAGGAGATAAACTGCGAAGAAAAATGCCGCCAGCAGCAACCCACCTAGATGATCATCTACAAATAAAAAGAGGCGGCTGTTTTTGAACTCTTTTTTTTCTGCAAAGCCGGAAATCCACAAGGCAAAGGGAAGCGCGGCTGCAAGCCCGATAAAGAAATAAACCAAAAAACCGGGTTCGATTTGGTAAATGGACCTGTCAAATACGTTGGGAAACCGCAGCGCCATATTCGTCAAAATAGCGAGAAATGCTGCCAGTGTGATTGCAAGGATTGTATAGATTGCCGTGTCTGTAGGGTCGGATCGATACGTGTTTTCCAACCTCCCTAACAGGTAATCTCCAAATAAAGTAACAAGTGAATGAATAACAATGGAAACCGAAATGAATTCAAGCCCTGATGTATAAAAATTTCCCAGAAACCCCAGGAGGAAATAGCTGAGTGGGATGCCGAGCAGCCAGGCAAGAATGAATCGTTTATTTATCTGCACCACAATGAAAGCGTCCTTATTGTTTCATGAAATCGGGTATTCGAAGACTGTTAATATTTTCTTGAGAGAACCTCAAAACCCCTAAGCTACCAAATTCTATCATGGATGGCAGGGCGTTTTTTGGAGTGGTTTTTGTGCCTACTACTTACTATAAACCTATTTATGAGAATAACTTAACAAGATTAATAAATTTGTTGAATTACTGGATGATAAGAGAGCTAATCAGGGAAAAGTATATAAAAGATCGTATCAAACAACCAGCTGTTATTGACCATTAAGAAATATATGAAAACCAGTAAGGTGATCTGAAGCCACCTTTGCTTTGAAAGCCCCTGCAAGGATAGCGCTAGCAGGAGAATGAGAGCGTATGTCCAGTTTGCAGAATACAGAAATAATTCCTTGCCATAACGCAAGTGCAATATAAAATTCAATACCAAGGCACCGAACAGGGCTAGCGATATTCGATTTGTTTTATATTCTCTGAATCGCATAAAATAAATGATACAGCCCAGAATGACCAATCCCAACCAGAACCATACGGTAAATGTTTGCAGAGGCGTATCGTATACGCTAAGCGCCAGGATCTCAGGCTTGAAGAACCTGAATTGGGTAAATGGAATATCGCCTGTATATAAAATTGGGCTTGGAGCCACCACATTGCTGAATAAAAAGGCTCTTTCGAGTGCCTGTCCCCGAAGCGGGTTGAGAGGAAAAAAGTTTCGTTCTTCAGCGCTTAAGGCAGAGGGTATAAAGAAAAAGGGATGGGCATCTGGAAAGATCAAATTATTCACAAGGCTAAGTTGGACAAGCAATACCAATACCACGGTGACATAACGAAACATAGTCTTTAGATTAGGTTTCATTGAGAAAAGAGCCAGGGAGTTTTGAGCAAAGTTCGAGTATGTGATTCCGATCACAGGCAGGCTTGCCAGGACCAGTGCCCATAGGGGCTTTTCTTCAAGCAGGAACAAAAAGAATAACAACAGGCTTGCTGCAAGAAAAATATAGGTTTCGATCAATGAGCCGAATACAAGATGTGATGCAGAGAAGCCAAGAATGGAAGACATCAACGCAGCGTATACGATATTACCCGTCACTTGTTTAATAAATTTCCAGGACAGGAACACGCAGGCTGCTCCAGTGAGCGCAACAACTATGTAAGCGCTGAATAGTTTATTTCCCTTGAGAAGTATGGCAACCACATCTACGGGAGGCTTGAGAATCAATAAAACGAATGGATGCACTGATCGTCCGTAGTAATCATGCCAAATGTCTGTGGTGAGGCGCAGCCGCCAGTTCATGGCATCTGCATCAAAGAAAATATCGTCTACATCCAACTGCGGGTGATTAAGCGTGGTTGCGATTACAAGGTAGACTGCGAAAAATGCCAAGGCAAGCAGTATTCCCAGTATATTTTCATTGATAAATGAATAGAGCCAGGTGCTTTTGAGCTTTTCTTTATATCCTAGCGATTCAAACTTGGAGAGTCCCCAAGCTAGCCAGGGAATAAAGAATACACTGAGCGCTCCGACAATCGGCACCAGATGCTTATCCAGTAGAAAATATTCGGGCAATAATAGTTCCGGGGCTTCGGTGCCATATTGAAAGAACCTTCCCAGGAAAATGACGAACATACTAAACAAAATGAACAAAAGTAGTGTGTCAAATTTTTTGTTCTTTGAAAAAAGCCAAAGCCTGTTTATAAAGAAATACATACTCGTGCCAAATACAAGTTGGGCTGATAAAGTAATAAGAGCTATTTCAATTGGGGTTTTATAAAAAATATCAAGAAAACCTGTGCTGATAAAGATAAGGAAGGTTGAACATGCCCATCCTGCGAGTAGGCGGCATAGATTTTTCGTTTCTATTATTTTTTGGTACGCCTTGGCCGTCGGGATACTTCCTGCAAGGAACATACTTAATGTGGAGATGAATATGGCTGTAAAATACAAATAAGATATTTTTAATATGGGCGCTGCAAGACACAAAGCTGAAATTAGAGCAGAGGATCCGAGCGCTGCTTTAGTGGTAATGGATGCTGAAAGTAGAGGTTTTTTTAAAAGCGGGAATAAATAATATGTACAGATTGCTGCTGAAATTGTGGGAATGGAAAGCAGGAAAAGCTTGTCTGTGCCTGAGTAATTGCTGTCATTGAAATAATAAAAAACAAGGGAATAAGCTGCTGATCCCCCGATCAAAATGCTGGCAAATACTTGTTTAATGGATGCGTAAAAACGGTTGGTCATATAGAGAATATCTCAAGAATAAAGGGCCATATGAAGTATGTTGAGAAACTTTCCGTGTTTTGCCGAGGTGTATCTTTGGCATAACACAATGAACCCTCGGATATTTCAAGGAGGAAGTTTAGTAATCGAGCCCGTAATATGGAGCAAGACCACGCATGATAGTGAAAATGAAGTTGGCATTGTTTACCATAACCATAAGCAGGAATACGGTAAGTGCCATGTTGAACCATGGACGTTCGCCGAAATCCTTGAGGGCAACGGCAACGAAAAATACAACCAGAAATGTGAAATAAGCTGTGTACAGAAATATCTCATCTCCATAGTTCATATGGAGAAAGTAGTTGAAGGCGATGCCGCCTAATAAACTTAGTAAAAGAGGAGTATCCTGTGTGTGGATGTTTTTTACAAACAATAAGGTTGCTGTTGCCATTAGGAGCGCCCACAAGGTGAGGGGGATATTTGCAAGCCCATCATACTTCGCGACGATATTATCCTTAACATTGTAGGTTTTGAATTTTATGATCGGCGTGTCAGTTTGTTTTCCTGTGTAATCTTCAATTGGAGTTGGTGCAAGTGTGCCGTGGAGAAAGATGGCTCTGGCAACAGTTTTTGCGCGTCTTGTAAGTTGTTCCATCGGACTGGCATACACGGGTTGAGAGAAGCGAGACTCAAAGAGAATATCTTGAGGCACATAAAAGAAGGTTTGGTTATCTGGATATATCATACTCACGAAGGCTGTTAGAACGATCCCAGTGGAAAGAACGAGCACGCAGTATCTGACAAGCCGCCAAAAGCCGAATTTCTTAAAAAATAGCCCGATCACACTTTGACCTATGTTGGTAATGGTAATTCCAAATACCAGTAACCCGGCTGGTATGAGGATGGAGAAGCGCTTCTCATCTGCCTGGATGAGGAGAAGAAAAAACATAAGGGTTGCCATACCGAAAATATAGGTTTCAGTGATGGATCCGAACAGTAGATGAGAGGCTGTTGCTCCAAATAGAAGGGTAAAGATGAAGGCGTAGGTATCATTTTTTACCGCTCGCTTGAGGAACACCCATGCCATCAGCACGGTGAGTCCGCTCATCATAGAGATTGAGATCATCGGCGAGAGAAACCAGTTTTCTCCCATAAAGAAACCGATAAAGCGGGTAAATGGGCGCATTGTGATCAATACCAGCGGGTGTACAGCACGGTTTACATCATAACCATCTGGGTATCCCATGATGTTGAGCCAGGGTTCTGCATCTGCTTCAAAGATGATGCTGTGGATGTTAAATCTGAGGGAGTTGATGGCGCGTGCCAGAATCAAGTTCACAAGGAAAAAGATAAAACCTGCATAGATGCCAGGTAGATTTTCTTTGATGAAACCAAATAAATTTGTTTGTCTGAACTTTTGATAGAGTCCATGCTTTTCAATTTGTTCAAGGATCACAATACCCAAAGCGCCGGCAATGACCGAACTGCATATATAAAGATCCAACCATTCAGTGGGAACTAAAATGTATCCAATCGGAAACATGGTTGGAAAGTTGAGGCTGATGAGAAACATTGCCACGAAAAATGCAGCCAGGGTGAGCACAAGGAAAACATTCAGCCAGTTGTTGAGGAATCCGTTCTTGAGAGAGTGCGCAGCGCGTCGAATGAGAAAATATCCACCAAGGCTGCCTGTAAGAGTGAAGAGCATGGCGAAGGCTATGATATGGTGCCTTTCATACATGGTGCCGCTGAGGTAGCCCATTGCTCCGTATGTGAAAGGAATGCTTATTAAAAATGCGATCAAATAATGCCAGGGGGAATGATGCGAGATGGTAAGGCGTTCCAGGGACTGCACTGCCGGCGCCATGGAAGTGAACAAAGCCAGTGCAAAGGAAACTGTACCAAGTAAATATACGCGGGATGTCCCTGCGGGGAGAACAGTAATTGCTGAAGCGATGAGGGCGAAGATACCGAATGTGAAGAGATAACCCGATTTTCGTTGAGTGATCCATGCCCAGATTTTTGGAAATAACTCAAAGATCAGAAATCCGAATGCGAGTGTAGTAACGCCGACAAGCAGGTATCGGTCTATGGCATTTTCGTATTCTGTGTAATTAAAATAAATAACGGAGGATGAAAGGCTGATGGCAAAAGCAATCGATAAACTTACTGCTCCCCTGAATAATATTTGGAATAATTTCATTTAAAAAAGATCTCCAAAAAAGTTAATGGAGTTCAATGAGACATTGAACTCCATGGTCGTTCTATTTGTTACTTTAGTTCTTTTACGAGCTGCAGGAATTCAGCCCATTCTTCTTGAAAGAAGTGGACGGTGACGTTGTTCAGTTCGAGGTGATAGGTGACTTCACCATCAGGTTCTTCGGCTTTCCAGGCGAGGAAGTTCTCGGTTTCGGCGATGGTGCCAGTAACGGGTTCATTTTTGTTGTTGCTCATGTTGATCTCCTTGGGTGGATATGGTTTGTAAGAACAATGATACGGGTAGGCTATTTTTCGTTTTTTTGTTTCAGGCTGAGGTTACGTAGGAAGCGTCTGACCTGAACGATGAGTCGTGACCCGAATGGCGGGGGCGAGTGATGTAATTCCTCGTCGGGCCAGGGGTCTACATCCAGCATTTTTCGCATGGTGTATTTCCATAATAAAGTGGCGGTAGCCAGGATGGGCGCTGCAACCACTACCCCGAGTATACCGAATAGATTGGCTGCTACGATGGCTGCTACGAGGACTGCTGCCGGATGGACTTTTAGCGCGTCTGAAAGAATGCGCGGGGAAACAATGTTGTCGAATATCTGGTCAATGACAAGTGCGATGATGAGTACTAGCAGAGTGTAGTAGAAAGGCGAGAGCCCAAGAAGTTTGTATACTTGAAAATAGGATACAAGGACAAGCACGACCCAGTTGATGGCGGGACCGACATACGGGACAAAGCGCGCAAGGCCGGCAAGGAATGCGAGGCTAAGGGCGTAATGAACACCTAGAACACTCAGTACAATGGAGTAAACAATGACGGTGAGGAAGAAGATGATGATCTGCCCGCGTAGAAAGGCGTTCCAAACACGCCCGAGTTCACGGCTGAGGCGGGCAAGGTCTTCTGCGTAGCCGGGGACATCGACGGTGATAATACGGTCACGCAGACCTCCGCTTTCAGCAAGCACAAAGTAGGAGACGAGGATAACGAAGAGGGTCCAACCGAGGAAATTAGCTGCACTGCCTGCCACGGTTCCAAGCAGGGTGCCGGTACGGCTTAGGAGTGGCTGCACCATGCCTAATACCTGGCTGCTGAGGTCTCTTAAATCCAGCGCGCTAAAATCCAATTTGAATGGGCCGAATTGATAGACTTTTCCTGAAATGCTTGCGATGAGTTCAGGGAGGGTTTTGATTGCATCCTGCAGGATGACGACCAGGCTTTGGACTTGTTGTACCAGCCCCACGCCGCCAAGGGTGAGCAGCCCCAACAATAAAATGATGATGAATATATAGATAATACCGACAGCAGCATTCCATGAAAAATGTAACCGTCTTTGGAGAAAATCAGCGATGGGGTGAAATAAATACGCAAATACGAGCGCGATCAGTAGTGGGCTGATGATGAATTGAAATTTTACGAGCAGTGCGCCGACGATCACAACAATGGTGAGAGCGACTACTAGTTTTGTGTTTGTGCCCCAGGAGGGGGAAGTGTGGTTTTGTGACTGCGCCATAATGTTTCATCCAAATTGGGGATTGTTCAATTTTAGAGTGAAAACTGATCGTTTTCATTTTATCAAAGATGGGTGATTTTACAACATTAATGGCTGTGGCGCCGCTTGGATAAAAAAACACCCCGCGAGTTGATTCGCGGGGTGTTTGATGGAGCGTGGATTAACAACCGGATAGGAAGGGGAAGATTACACACCAACGGTAGGTCGCATCTACCCACCAGAAGAAGCTGGCACAAAGACAAATAAAGAAGAACACGCCGACACCAATGATGATCGGGGTCATATTTGTCTTTTTACCTGCAGCTGGAGGAGGGGCATAGGCGGGAGCCGGCGGGTTGGAGGCGTAAACGGGTGTTGCCTGTTGTACTGGAGGAGGCTCTACGCGGGCAGACTTGCGGGAGACTGCCACGGTGGCGCCAGGGTCCATGTTGATGGCGTCGTACATTAGGACGATTTGTTCACCGAGGGAAACTACGTCGCCTGCTTTTAATACCACAGGGCCGGCAAGGCGCTGTCCATTTACGAATGTGCCGTTGGTGGAGCCGAGGTCTTC
>Ga0075156_10001259_pt1 | contig 13710 bp, 10 predicted proteins | sample JI81AbrownDNA_FD_70966 | JGI IMG/M metagenome (GOLD analysis project Ga0075156, IMG submission 70966) | Wastewater effluent complex algal communities from Wisconsin, to seasonally profile nutrient transformation and Carbon sequestration -... | ecosystem: Engineered > WWTP > Effluent > Algae...
GGCCTCGACTTGAGCCAGCCGGCCTCAGTCGCAGGCTCCCTCGGCGGCCAGACCCATCCACGACTCGAATCGAGCCCCCCTCCGCCCCCTTCGGTTCACGCTCGTGGGGGCAGGGGTCGGCCGGTCGAGCTCAGCCCTCGGTTGGTCGAGCTTGTCGAGACCACTCTCCCCGCCGAGTTCGAGACCACTGGAGCGGACGGGGTCGCCGGCGGTGGGGGCCTCGACTCGAGCCAGCCGGCCTCAGTCGCAGGCTCCCTCGGCGGCCAGACCCATCCACGACTCGAATCGAGCCCCCCTCCGCCGGCTTCGGTTCACGCTCGTGGGGGGAGGGGTCGGCCGGTCGAGACCCTTGATTTCGACAAGCTCAATCAGCCGGTGGTCGAGACTTCTGATTTGGACAGGCTCGATCAGTCGGGCCGGCGCAAGCCCGACCTGCCCACTCGCGGGCGGCGGCTGACGCCCGGCGACGGGTTGCCGGACGGGCGGGGGTACGGCATCCGGTTGTCGCTGGCCGATGTGAAGGGCATCACCGAGGCCGAGATCGCCCGCATCGTCGCCGGGCGTCCCTACCACTCGCTGACCGACTTCTGGCAGCGCACCGGCAATCCGTCCGACATCACCGAGCGGCTGGCGTTGGCCGGTGCGTTCGACGCCTTGTACGGCATCGACGGCCCCACCGCGGTGCGCCGCCGTGGCCAGATCACCCGACGCGACCTGCTGCTGGCCGTCGCCGATCTGGAACGCGCCGACCGCGCACATGCCAGGGCCCACGGACGAGCCCGCGGGCTGCGTGCCCCCCGTCCGTCCGACGCGACGAGCGACCCCCGCGAGTTGGCCCGCAGGCAGGCGCAGAGTGCCAAACCGGTCGCGCCCCAGGAGATCCAGCTGCCGTTGGACTTCACCGAGACGGTCGGCACCGAAACTGTCTGCGGGTCAGGCTTCGATGAAGACATGATGATGAGTCCGGCCGAAAGCGCGAGCGAGCGAGGCTCGGCGCTACGTGGCGAGGGGTCGTCCCGAGGTGAGCCTTGGTCCGGCGCCGAGGCTGCCGGCGTACCCAGCACCGATCCCGCCGGCGTCCCTGGCGACGTAGTGCCCACCGGGTTGGCCGAGTTGAGCGACAGCGAACGCCTCGGCGCCGAGTTGGAGATCATCGGGTTGGACGCCAGCCGCCACCTGCTCACCGCCTACCTGCCGTTCCTGGACGCGATCGGCGTCACCTTCGCCGCCGACCTGCTCAGCCGTCGCAGCCGCGGCGAAGTGCTGATCGGCGGGGTGAAGGTGGCCACCCAGACCCCGCCGGTCCGATCCGGACGCCGGGTGGTCTTCCTGACCGTCGACGACTCCACCGGCCCCGCTGACGCCACTTTCTTCGAAGACGCCCAGGGCCCCTACGCCGCCACCGTGTTCAACTCGTGGCTGCTGCTGGTGCGCGGCGAACTGCGTCGCACCGGCCCGCGTGGGGTGTCGGTGCGCGCCACCGGTGCCTGGGACCTCACCGTGCTGCACCACCAGTACACCTCTGCGCTGGCCGAGACCGGCGACAGCGAGATCGCCCTGACCCGGGTGCGGCAGTTGATGGCCGAGGTGCCGGACGGGTTCGGCGTCGGCGACGCCGACGGCCGCCGACGGGTACTCGTCCATGCCAGCGGCTTCCAGCAGTCGCCCTACGCCGACGTGAAACCGGCGGGCGAAAGCATCGCCTCGGCACCGCGCAAGCTGTGGCACTCCAGCCCCGGAAGCTCCGGACGATGACCGCCGCGTCCCAGGCGCTCGCGCAGGCCCCCACTCAGGCCGCTCAGCCCACCCGTCCGCGCCGTTCCTGGACGTCCTGGCTACCGGGCGGTCCTGCGCTGCCCCCGGCGTCGGTGCATCACGACCGGGTGATCATGCACATCGACATGGACGCGTTCTACGCCTCGGTCGAGCTGCGCCGGCGTCCCGAACTGGTGGGCACGCCGATGTTCGTCGGTGGCGCCGAGCGAGGTGTGGTGCTGAGCGCCAACTACGAGGCCCGCGCGTTCGGCATCGAGGGCGGCATGCCATCGTCCCGGGCTCGACGGTTATGTCCGCAGGCGGTCGCCGTCCCACCCGATTTCGACACCTACGGCGAGGTGTCGGCAGGCATCGTCGCGGTCTTCGAGTCGGTCACCGCGCACGTCGAAAGCGCCTCCATCGACGAGGCCTACCTCGACGTCACCGGCAGTCTGCGGGCGCTCGGCACCCCGCGTGAGCTCGGTGAGTACCTGCGCGCCCTGGTGGCCGACGAGCAGGGCATCACCTGCTCGGTGGGCATCGCGCCCAGCAAGTTCATCGCCAAGATCGCCTCCGGCCAGGCCAAACCGGACGGATTGGTCGAGGTGCTCCCCGGCGACGTGACGTCCTTTCTGCACCCGCTGCCGGTGAACAAGATCGTCGGCGTGGGGGAGGCCACCGGCGAGAAACTGCACCGGCTGGGCATCATGACGGTCGCCGACCTGGCGCACACCCCCGCCAGTACCCTGCAGCGCGCCTTCGGTCCGCACCAGGGTGCGCTGCTGTCCGAACTCGCCTGGGGTCGCGACGCACGGCGGGTGGTCGCCCGCCCCGGCGAGCGGGGGGTCGGCTGCCAGGAGACCTTCTCGCGTGACACCGACGATCCCGCCGTGGTGCGTGCCGAACTGCTCAGGGTGGCCGGCACCGTGGCGTGGCGCATGCGTCAGGCCGGGGTACTGGGCCGAGTGGTCACCCTTACCCTGAGGTTCGCGGATTTTCGCACCGTCTCCAAGTCGCTGACACTCTCCAGCCCCACCGACTCCACCGATGAACTGCACGCTCAGGCGATGGCGCTGTACCGCAAGTTCGGCCTGGAGCGGCCCCGCATCCGCCGGGTCGGTATTCGGGTCGAAGGCCTGGTGGACGCCGACAAGGCCTACTGCCAGCCCACGCTCGACGCTCCAGAGCGGGGTTGGCGTGAGGCCGAGCTGGCCACGGACGCGGTCCGGCGCAAGTTCGGGCCCAACTGCGTGCAGCGAGCGGTGTTGACCCGCAACGGGTACGCGCCGGCACCCTGAGCCACGGCGATGCAGGCGGCCACCATCGCAGCGAACCGGCTGCACCGAGACGGTGTACCGGCCACCCGCTGCACGTCCGAGGCCGTCGGCGCACTCGCGCCGAAACGTTCCGGACCAGCCACCGGCCGGCCTTCACACGTTCCGACCCGCTCCGGTGACCCACCCAGAACCAGCCGAGCCGCCGTCGAGATGCCCCTTGTGCGACCAGGCATCCAGCCCGTTGAAGACCGGTGTTCCGTTTGACCAATTGCCCGCCTAGACTTGCATCGCGCTCCAACCGTGCGTCCCCAAACCGAAGGGAGGTTGGCATGGCTCTTTCCGAAGACGAACAGCGACTCCTGGACCAGATGGAAGCGGCCCTGGCGGCCGAGGATCCCAAGCTCGCCAACGCCTTGCGGGGAACGACGACCCGTCGACTTCATCGTCGCCGTGCAGCCATAGCCGGCGTGGGCTTTCTGATCGGCATCTCCTGCCTCATCGGTGGCATGCAGATCAGCCCCGCTCTCAGCATCGCCGGGTTCGTGATCATGCTGGTCGCCAGCGTGATCGCCGTCACCTCGTGGCGCCATGTCGGCGAGGCACCCACCGGTCGTCCGACCACCCGCTCACCGCAGAGCGAAAAAGCCTTCATGGACAAGATCGAAGAACGCTGGCGCCGTCGCCAGGACGAAGGCAAGTAGCCGGTCACCGGCTCTGATCAACCGCGCCACCCCAGACCCCGCCACAACGAGCGGGGGAACGCGGCGCGCCACCACGCCTTTCGCTCTGCTGCCACCGCAGCCTGCACCTGCTTTACGTCGGTGACCAGTCCCGAGGTGTCGCCCAGCGCGTCTGCGTAGCGGGAGCGCTCGACCAGTACCGCCACCCGGCCCATCGCGGCAGCAGCCTCGTCCGGCAACTGCCGGGCCACCGCGTCGCCGATCTGACGTGCCGAACCCCGTGGCCACTCGCCGCCGGCGTCCCAGACGCTGTCCCGCAACTCGTCCCAGGCAGCCCCGACCGCGCGTTGCGGTGGCGTGGCCGCCAGCCGACTCGAGCGCCGAGCCCTGCGAACCAGGGCCGGGGTGGCCGCCAACGCCAGCACCACCAGGCCGCCGCCCAGCCAGCCGAGCCAGCTCAGGTCGCCGGCGGTGGCCGTGGGCTGCTCGGTCTCGGCCGGGGTGGACGCCTCTGTCGTCGGCTCCTGGGTGGCCGCACTGGGCGTGGGCGTCGGGCTGGCGGACGGCGTCGTCGACGGCTGATTGACCGACGGACCGGTGTAGGTCGGGGCGACTGCCACACCCGGGGTCGGCTCGAAGCTGACCCAGCCGAGGCCCGAGAAGTACAGCTCGGGCCACGCGTGCATGTCGCGAATGTTGACCTCCCAGTGGTCGCCGACCTGGCGACCGGGAAGAAACCCGACCGCGACCCGGGAGGGAATGCCGAGGGCCCGCGCCATCACCGCCATCGAGGCGGCGAACTGCTCGCAGTAACCCCTGCGATCGACCAGCAGAAACTGGGTCAGAGCCGTGTAACCCGAGCCAGGCGCAGGCTCGGTGCTGTAGGTGAAGGCCGAGGAGCGCAGCCAGTTCTGCAGCAGCACCGCCTTCGCTCCGTCGGTGGCTCCCCGCTCGGTGATCCGGCGGGCCAGTTCGCTCACTTCGGACGGAAAGTCGGCCGGCAGTTCAGCGGTCACGTCGGCGCCGCGCGGGCGTCCGGCGCTGGCCGCCTCCACCTGCGCGCCCGTGGGGTGCACGTCGACCGCGGTCGCCGAATAGCTGAGCCCGTTGGTGGCCCGCTTCTGCCGGGGGCCGGAGGCCAGCACACTCAGCGAGACCGGATCGTGCCGCCAGTCTCCGTTCGCCTGGTACGAGGCGGGGGCGTACGGCAAAGGCAGCCACTCGGCGTTGAAGTCGCCGATGGTGACCTGGATGTCGAACCGCGGACGGCCGGACGGGGCTCCTTCCGCGCTGGGCAGTGGGCCGCTGAAGAGGTCGATCGCGTTCAGGTGGAAGCCGCTCTCGTCGAACGCGGGCAACGACGTCATGCGTAGGTAGGACCCGGTGCTGCGGCTGGTCGTGTAGCTGATCACCCGTCGGTCGACCGGTTGCTGCAGGTTGCGGCGCAGGTCGAGCGCCGGGTCGCCCATCTGCACCGGCCCCTGGCCGGTGAACGGCGCGCCCCTGCTGGGGTCGAGTCCGGGGGTGAACACGCCCGCCAGGGCTGCGACCAGCAGCGCCGAGATCAGGGCCGACAGGCCACCAAGCAGAAGACTCCAGCGGGGGCCGTCCGCGGCCTGGAAGCGCAGGAGGAGGTTGCGGTTCGCGGCGTCGGCCAGCAATACCAGCACGTAGCCCGCGCCCAGCCAGAACACCGGCCAGAACGACACCAGCGCGGGCAGTGCCAGTGCCGGAATCAGGTACAGAACGGCCAGCGGCAGCAGCGTCCACGCCGGAGTGCGGAACGAGACGGCGAGTTGGTCCGCGATGAAGGCAAGGACCGTCGCCGCCGTCACGGCAACCATCCGCACCCCCAGGTTGGGCTCCATCGGGGCGGACGACTCGACCGTCCAACGAAGAGCGTCGCTGAGCAGGTCGGGTACGGCGAACGGGGTCGGGGCAACGCCCTCGCTGGTGGCCAATCCCACCAGAACGACGAAGGCCACCAGGGCCTGGACGAAGCGCGCCCCGCGATCGGTCGGCAGTAGCCGGCGGGTGACGATGCCGCCGACGCCGACGACGACGAGCATCAGCAGGCAATCCAGGTATAGCCGGGGGTCGGCCGTCACCGGCTGCAGGGCGTTCAACGCCAACGCCATCGCGGCCATCACGGCCAGCCCCAGGCGATCCGCGGCTCTCATCGCGGCGCGCCCCAAGCCAATCCGGCCCAGGCATCGGTCACGGCCAGTCGGGCCGGATCGCGCACCACGTGCCACCCGCCGGCCTCCAGCAGTTCGGCCGGGTCCTCCGGCTCGCCCTCCGTGGCCGGGTGCAGGATCATCGCCCGGCACAGCCGTCCGTCTCGGCGGGCATTGGTGAGGGCGATCGCGTCGGCCCGCGACAACCGTCCCAGCACTGCGATCAACAGCTGACCACGGGCTGTGCTCGGGGCGAGGGCGCCGCTCAGGTCGTCGGCCTCGATCAGGTCGATGTCGGTCAGATGGTCGAGCAGCGCCTCGCGCACCGAGTCGCCCTCGGTGGCCAGACTTGCCCCGCCGGCGTCGGTCAGGTCGATGTCGTAGCCGCCGTCCAGCAGGTGCACTCCGATCGAAGCGGCAGCCGACACGGCCCACTCGAAGGACGAGTTGGCGCCGAGCCCGGTGTGCGCCGAGACGCGGTTGTCGAGCAGGATCAGCGCGCTGGGCTCCCAGGCGCGCTCCTCGCGGCGCACCATCAGGGTGCCGGTGCGGGCCGTTGACGGCCAGTGGATGCGCCGCATCTCGTCGCGCGGTCGATACTCGCGGATCAGGGCGTCGTCGGGGCCCAGCAGGCTGCTGCGCAACTGGGCGGACTCGCCGGTCAGGCCTGCGCCAGTGCCGCGAGCGGTCTCGCCCAGACGGTGGATCGCCGGCGTCACCGTGAGCAGGTTGGTGCCGCCCAGCCGCCGTCGCGTGCAGGCCAGTCCGAGGGGATCGGTGGTGGCCCACACGCTGGGCCCGATCTGGTAGCGCCCGCGCACCTGGGTGGCCAGTTGATAGTGATGCACGGTGCGGAGCCGTCCCCAGCCGGAGGGCACTGCCAGCGTCGGCGCTCCGGTCAGCTGCGGTGGAACTGCCTCCTCCACCACGCTCCACGCGCCGACGCCGATGCTGTCGCGTTCCAGGTCGAGCGACACCCGCACCGGTGATCCGGCGGCGAGGCGATCCGGCAGCAATCGACGCTGCATCCGATGCCCGCGGGCCGAGAACCACGCCAGGACGGCGCACGACGCCACCAGTCCGAGCAACAGGCCGCCGGGCCAGGCCAGCGCGGGCAATCCGGTGACGGCGGCGGCAACCAGCAGCACCAGCCCCGCGATCAGCAGGCCGGATCCCCGCGTGGTCAGCCGGATCATGACGGCTCAGTCGCGATCGGGGATGGGCACCCCGGCCACTGCCGCCGCCACCACCTCGTCGACGCTGCGCCGGGCGAGCTGGGCAGCGGGGCTGAGCAGAATGCGATGGGCCAGCGCCGGCGCGGCCAGCTCTTGAACGTCGTCGGGAATGACGTAGTGCCGGCCCTGCAACATGGCCCGGGTGCGGGCCGCCCGCAGCAACTGCAGGCCTGCTCGCGGCGAGGCGCCGAGCCGCACGTCGGGGCTCTTGCGGGTCGCGTCCAGCACGGCCACCAGATAGTCCTTGATCGCGCCGTGCACGAAGATCGAACGGATCGATTCGGCCAAGGCGGCCACCGTTGCCGCGTCCGTGACGGGGCTCAGCTCGGCCAGCGGATCGCCTACACCGTGGTGATCCAGCATGGCGATCTCGGCGGCGCGCAGCGGATAGCCCATCGAGATGCGCAGCATGAACCGGTCGCGCTGCGCCTCGGGCAGGGGATAGGTGCCCTCCATCTCGATTGGATTCTGGGTGGCGACCACCATGAACGGCACCGGCAGCGGGTGGGTCACGCCGTCGACGGTGACCTGATGTTCCTCCATCGCCTCCAACAGGGCCGACTGGGTCTTGGGCGAGGCCCGGTTGATCTCGTCGCCGATCACGACGTTCGCGAACACACCGCCACGCTTGAACTCGAAGTCGCGGGTCTGGGAGTTGAAGATCGACACCCCGGTGATGTCGCTCGGCAGCAGGTCGGGGGTGAACTGGATGCGTTGTGCGCTGCCGTCGATGGAGCGGGCCAGCGCCTTGGCGAGCATCGTCTTGCCGACGCCGGGTACGTCCTCGATCAGCAGGTGCCCGCCCGCGAACAGTGCGACGAGGGCGAGCTCGATGGCTTCCGGCTTGCCTTCGATCACGGTCTGGACGGCGCCGCGAACGGCCTGCGCCACGACCTGCAGGTCCTCCACCTGGCTCGCTGCGCTGCGTTCCACACTTCCCCCTCGGACGACGATCTTCCGCCACCCTACCGGCCGTATCCGCACGCAACAGGGGCCCCCCAAAGGGTGCTCGGTGGAGGAAAGTGGAGTACAGTGGCGCTAAGTGGAGCAAAGAGTGGAAGGGGGGCGTGTCGGTGTTCCTTGGCACTCATACCCCGAAGCTCGATGACAAGGGTCGCTTCTTCCTCCCCGCCAAGTTCCGCGAGGAACTGAACGGGGGTCTCGTCATCACCAGGCAGCCCGACCGCTGCCTGGCGATCTTCACCCCGGCCGCCTACCAGGCGGTCGCCGACAAGATGATCGCGGGATCGTCCAGCCTGGCGAAGGTGCGCTCGCTGCAGCGCATGTTCGCCTCGGGAGCGGATTCGTCCATTCCCGACGGGCAAGGTCGGATCACCGTCCCGGAGCACCTACGCACCTACGCGGGCCTGCTTCGGGAGATCGTCGTGATCGGCGCGCTGGACCACATCGAGGTGTGGGACGCGGAGGCCTGGACCTCCTACGCCGCGGCGCAGGAAGAGGCGTTCGCACAGATGGACGAAGAGGTTTTCGGCCCGGGGTGACCCGAACCGAAGAGGCATCACCGTCGCGTGCGGTGCGGCTTCAATCCGAGGGGCTCGGCCCCCTGGCACAACTTCCCTGGTGCCAGGCGGCCCTCGCGGATTGAAACCACAACGCACGCGACAGCCATCCACGCGGAGGCAGGAAGGGTCGAGATGGACGGGCAGCAGGCTGCGGCGCACGTGCCGGTGATGTGCGCCCGCATCGTCGAAGTGCTCAGTGTGCCGTTGCAGGCCGCCGACTCGGTGTACGTCGACTGCACCCTTGGCCTGGGCGGCCACGCCGAGGCCATCCTGACCGCCTGCCCCACGACGACCCTGATCGGCATCGACCGCGACCAGCACGCCCTGCTCCGGGCCGGCGACCGGCTGCGGCCCTTCGGCCCGCGCGTGCAGCTCTACCAGGCCCGCTACGACGAGCTCGCCGACGTGCTCGCCGAGGCCGGACGACCCCGGGTGCAGGCCATCCTGGCCGACCTCGGGCTGTCGTCGATGCAGATCGACCGCCGCGAGCGCGGCTTCGCCTACAGCGTCGACGCGCCGCTCGACATGCGCATGGACGACACCCAGCAGTTGACCGCGGCCGACCTGGTCAACCAGCGCTCGGCGCCCGAACTCACCACGATCCTGCGCAGGTTCGGCGAGGAACGATTCGCCGATCGCATCGCGCGGCGCATCGTCGCGGAGCGTGCCACCGAACCCTTCACCACCTCGGCCCGGCTGGTCCGGGTGATCGAGTCCGCCATTCCCGCTGCGGCTCGCGCCACCGGCGGGCACCCGGCCAAGCGCACGTTCCAGGCACTGCGGATAGCTGTCAACGACGAACTGGTCTCGTTGACGGGGCTTCTTCCCGTGGCCGTCGAGGCTCTCGCCCTGGGTGGCCGGCTGGCCGTGCTGGCCTATCACTCCGGGGAGGACCGGCTGGTGAAGAACGCGTTGCGCGACGCGACCACCGACCAGGCGCCGCGGGGTCTGCCCGAGGTGCCCACGCAGCTGCGGGCGCAACTGATGCTGCTGACCCGGGGCGCCGAGCGTCCCGGGCCGGATGAAGTGCAAGAGAACCCGCGAGCCGCTTCGGCGCGGCTGCGGGTCGGAGAACGGATCGTAGAGGTGGCGGCATGACAGCACTCGAGGCACCACGCACCAGCCCGGAGCGACGTCCACGCCGCTGGGGGCTGACGCAGGTTCCGATCCCTGAGCGCCGCATGGCCAACGTGCCGTTCGTGCTCAGCCTGGGGGTATTCCTCGCGCTCGGCATGGTGGGGCTGCTGCTGTTGAACACCGCGCTGCAGGAGCAGGGTTTCGCGGTGCAGAACCAGCAGCGGACGGCCGACCAGCTCGGCTACCGCGTGGCGGCACTCGAATCGGACGTCACCGAGGCGCGTTCCAGCACCCGGCTGGCCGTCGAGGCGACCAAGCTCGGCATGGTGCCGAACCCGTATCCGGTCTACCTGTCGCTGCCCTCCGGTGTGGTGATCGGCGATCCGACCAAGATCAGTGGCTACGAGGTGCCCGACGTGCGCTTCCGCACGCCGGAGGAGCTGGTCGTGCTGGCCACTAAGGCTGCAGACGCCGAAGTCAAGCGGCTGGCCGAACTCGCCGCCAAGCAGGCGGCGGCCGCAGAGGCCAAGGCGAAGGCCGCAGAGGAACGCAAGCAGGCGGCCGCCGAGGCCGCGGCGAAGAAGAAGGCCGAAGAGGCGGCGGCCAAGAAGAAGGCCGAGGCGGCGGCCAAGAAGAAAGCCGAAGCGGCGGCGGCCAAGAACGGCAAGAAGAAGGCGACGGATCGATGACGCTCAAGTCCAGCACTCGTCGCGGCATGTCTCGGCTACGCAAGGCCCGGTGGCCCCTGGCCTCACCGGTGCGGCGCATGCGCGTACTGCTGCTGATGATCGCCGTGGTGTTCTCGTTGTGCGCCGGACGGGCACTGCAGGTGCAAGCCTTCGACGCCAAGGCCTACGCCACCGAGGCCGCCGACCGCATGCAGCAGTCGCAGGTGTTGCCGGCACTTCGCGGCGACATCACCGATCGCTACGGTGACGTGCTGGCCTACACCGAGCAGACCGTGAAGGTGATCGCCGACCCCAAGGCGATCCGCACCAACGGCAAGATGGACCTGCAGCCGATGACCCAGCGCGATAAGGAGATCGCCGCGGCGGCTCCGCAGCAGATCGCGCAACTGCTGGCCAAGTACCTGGGCAACACCCCCGAGTCGTACCTACCCAAGCTGACCGACCCGAAGAGTTCGTACAAGGTGATCACCAGCCGGGTTCCGGCCGAGACCTTCCAGGAGTTGCAGACCGAGATGAAGGCGGCCGGCCTGATCGGGCTGTCCCGGTTGACGGCCCCGACCCGGCGCTACCCCAACGGCACCCTGGCGTCCAACGTGCTCGGCTGGGTGAACGAACAGGGCCAGGCGGCCGGCGGCCTCGAGTTGTCGTTGGAGAAGCTGCTGCGCGGTGTCGACGGCAAAGAGGTCTATGACTCCTCACCCAACGGCAAGATCCCGCTCGGCGACAACGTGCTGATTCCGGCCCAGAACGGTCACAACTTCGGCCTCACGCTCGATTCGCCGATGCAGATCATGGCCGAGCAGCGGTTGCAGAAGGCGCTGGCAGACACCGGGGCCGAGGCGGCTGCGGTGATCGTGATGGACCCGCGAAACTCCGAGGTGCTTGTCATGGCCAACGGACCCTCGTTCGACAGCAACGACCCCGGCAAGGGCAGCCCGGAGAACATGGGCAACCGGGCCGCGATCAACGTCTACGAACCCGGGTCGGTGCAGAAGATCCTGACCTTCGCCGCCCTGATCGACTCTGGCACGATCAAGCCCGACGACAAGATCAAGTTCCCCGGCTTCATCAAGCAGGACCAGTTCAAGATCACCGACTGGTGGAACCACGGCACGATCACCATGCGGGCGCGCGGCATCTTCGCCAAGTCGTCCAATGTGGGAACGATCACCATGGCGCGCATGATGAACAAGGCCCAACTGCGGGCCTACTACGCGTCATTCGGCCTCGGCCAGCGCACGAATATCGGCCTGCTCGGTGAGGCAGCGGGATATCTGCCGAAGGCGACCATGCCCGACTACACCCGCGACGGCATCTCGTTCGGAACCAGCCTCTCGGTCACCGCCCTGCAGAACGCGGCCGCGATCTCGTCCGTGGTCAACGGCGGGGTCTACCACGCCCCGACGGTGATCTCGACGATGGACGGCCAGCAGTACAGCCGACCCAATCAGGACACGACCCCCCGCCGGGTCGTTTCGCAGGAGACCTCCGATCTGGTCCGGTCGCTGATGGAGCAACAGGCCCTCAATCAGACCAGCAACGCCTTCAAGATCAACGGCTACCGAATCGGCACCAAGACCGGTACGGCACGTCTGGTCAGCGCCGACTGCAAGTGCTACCGCGGTGAATCCGTGGTGTCGACGGTCGGCGTGGCGCCGATCGACAACCCGCAGGTGCTCGTCTATGCCGTGGTCTGGAACCCGAAGTTCAACGGTGCCTCCGGTGCCGCGGTCGCGGGCCCGATCATGCACGACGTGCTGGCCCTGGCCCTGCCCCGGTACGCGGCGGCACCGTCGGGCACCAAGGGCGTCAAGCTTCCCCTCCGGTAATAGGGTGAGGCATGGCTGACCACCTGGTGCCTCTGCGTGGGCTGTTGCCCGGCGCGGACGACGTGGCCGTCACCGGCGTGAGTCTGGACTCGCGCCGGGTGCGTCCGGGCGATCTGTACGCGGCGCTGCCCGGTCAGCACGCGCACGGCGCGCAGTTCGCGGCCCAGGCACTGGCTCACGGCGCCGTCGCCGTGCTGACCGACGCAGCGGGACGGGCCCTGCTCGGCGACGACCTGCCCGTGATCGTGGTGCCCGACCCGCGAATGGCGCTGGCCGAGGTCGCGTCTGCCGTGCACGGCCATCCGGCTCGGACGATGCGCATGTTCGGCCTCACCGGCACCAACGGCAAGACCAGCACGATGTTTCTGCTCGAGGCTGCCCTGGCCCGCCTCGGCGAGACCGTGGGCACCCTGGGCACGATCGGTTTCCGGGTCGGCGGTCGTCCGCTGGAGCGCAGCCGCTCCACCGTCACCACGCCCGAGGCTCCCGACCTGCAGCAGCTGTTGGCAGAGCTGCGCGACCTCGGCGCCACCAGCGTGGCGATGGAGGTGTCGTCGCACGCACTGGCCCTGCAACGGGTGGCCGGCATCACCTTCGACGTTGCGGCCTTCACCAACCTCGGCCGCGACCACCTCGACTTCCACCACACCCTGGAGAACTACTTCGAAGCCAAGAGCCGGCTCTTCGTGGACGGTGGGGCTCGTGCCTGCGTGGTCAACATCGACGGTGAGTGGGGCCGGCGGCTGGCCGACCTGATCGCCGACCAGGGCACGCCCCTGCTGACCACCGGTGGTTCGGCGCAGGCCGACTTCAGGCTGGTCGACTTTCGTGTGGACGACGAGCAGCGCAGCCTGGTGCGGGCCGCGACACCGCTCGGTGAGTTGCAGTTCGTCGTCGGCATCGCCGGGGTTTTCAACGTTCAGAACGCCATCACGGCCGCGGCGATGGCGCACGCCGCCGGACTCGACGTGGCGCGCGCCGTGACCGGTTTCGAGACCGCAGCAGTTCCCGGCCGCATGCAGCGGGTGCCGCTCGGGCCCGGTGCTCCCCGGGTGATCGTCGACTTCGCGCACACCCCGCAGGCGGTCACGGCGGCCCTGTCGGGGCTGCCCGCCCCCCGCATCGCGGTGCTGGGCGCGGGCGGTGATCGTGACCCGGGCAAGCGGGTGCAGATGGGCGCCGCGGCTGCCGCCAATGCCGAACTGGTGGTGGTCACCGATGACAATCCGCGCTCCGAGCCGCCGCAGGCAATCCGGGCGAGCGTGCTGGCCGGGGCTCGTGAGGCGCACAATGCCGAGTCGATCGACGGCGGTGATCGACGGGCGGCCATCGCGCTGGCCCTGCGGCGCGCCACCCCGTCCACCTGGGTCGCGGTACTGGGCAAGGGCCACGAGAGCGGACAGGACATCGCCGGGGTGGTCAGCCCGTTCGACGACGTGACGGTCGTCGAGCAGGAGTGGCGCCGGCT
>Ga0075156_10001260_pt1 | contig 13705 bp, 8 predicted proteins | sample JI81AbrownDNA_FD_70966 | JGI IMG/M metagenome (GOLD analysis project Ga0075156, IMG submission 70966) | Wastewater effluent complex algal communities from Wisconsin, to seasonally profile nutrient transformation and Carbon sequestration -... | ecosystem: Engineered > WWTP > Effluent > Algae...
GCCCGTGCATGCCGCCGCGGTGAACGCGGCCGCGCCGCCGGCACTCCCTGCAGCCGCGGCGCTCGCCCCCCCCATTCCCGCATCAGGACCGACCACCATGACCACCATCGCCTCTGCTGACGCGTCGAGCCCCCGCCGGGCCCAGCTGGCCGCCCGACTGCGGGTGCTGTTCGAGGACATCTCCGGCTCCGATTTTGGGGAGGTGGATCTGTCCAGCGGCTTCGTGGAGCTGGGGCTGGATTCGCTCACGCTGACCCAGGCCGCCCTGCAGGTCAAGGGCGAGTTCAAGGTGGACATCAGCTTCCGCCAGCTGATGGAGAAGTACCGCAGCATCGACGCCCTGGCCGGCCACCTGGACAGCGTGCTGCCCGCTGAGGCCACCCCGGCCGCCGCGCCAGTGGCGACAACAGCCCCGGCGATGGCCTCCATGATGGTTGCCATGCCGGCGATGAGCGGCCAAATGGCTGGCGGCGACCTGGTTCAGCAGGTGATCCAGCAGCAGATGCAGCTGATGGCGCAGCAGTTGGCGATGCTGCGCGGCGGGGCACCGATGCCTGTTGCGCAGGCACCGGCCGTTGCCGTTGCGGCAACCCCGGCCACTGGTGCCGTGGCGGCAAAGCCTGCGGTGGAAGAGGGCGGTGCGGTCCGCTACGACGTCAAGAAGGCTTTCGGCGCCATCGCCCGCATCCACACCCAGCCAAGCGAGTTGACCGACCGGCAGCGCGCTCGCCTGAACGCGTTCATGCGCCGCTACACCGAGCGCACCCAGCGCAGCAAGGCCTACACGACCGAACACCGCGGGCGCCTGGCAGACCCCCGCGTGGTCAACGGCTTCCGGCCGATGACCAAGGAGATCACGTACCAGATCGTCGTCGAGCGTTCCAAGGGCTCGCGGATGTGGGATCTGGACGGCAACGAGTACGTGGATGTGCTGAACGGCTTCGGCATGAACATGTTCGGCTGGCAGCCGGATTTCGTTCGGGCCGCCGTGCGCGAGCAACTCGAGCTCGGTTACGAGATCGGCCCGCAGCACCCCCTGGCCGGCGAGGTGGCCGAGCTGGTCTGCGAGCTGACTGGCTTCGACCGTGCCGGCCTGTGCAACACAGGCTCCGAGGCGGTGATGGCGGCGGTGCGCATTGCCCGCACGGCCACTGGCCGCAAGACACTGGTGCTGTTCACAGGCTCCTACCACGGCACGATGGACGAGGTGCTGGTGCGGGCCGGGCGCAACGCCAAGGGGATCCCGGCTGCCCCCGGCATCATGTCCGGTGTGTTCGGCGACGTGAGGGTGCTGGAGTACGGCACTGACGAGTCACTGGAGTTCATCCGCAACAACGCTGGCGACCTGGCCGCCGTGCTGGTGGAGCCGGTGCAAAGCCGCCGGCCCGATTTCCAGCCGCGAGAGTTCCTGCGCGAGGTGCGCGAGATCACCGAGAACAGCGGCACCTGCCTGATCTTCGACGAGGTCATCACCGGCTTCCGGGCCCACCTGGGCGGCATGCAGGCGCTGTTCGGCATCCGCGCCGACCTGGCCTGCTATGGCAAGGTGATCGGGGGCGGCTTCCCGGTCGGCGTGATCGCAGGCAAGCGCGACTACATGGACGCGCTGGATGGCGGCGCCTGGCAGTACGGAGACGACTCCATCCCCACGGTTGGGGTCACCTATTTTGCAGGCACGTTCGTTCGCCACCCGCTGGCGCTGGCAGCGGCCAAGGCCTCGCTGCTGCACTTGAAGAACGCTGGCCACGCGTTGCAGACCCAGCTGAACCTGCACACCGCTGCCATGGCCGACGAGTTGAACGCCTACTGCCGCGAAGCCGGCGCGCCGCTGGAGATCCGCCATTTCGCGTCGCTGTGGCGTGTCTCCTGGTTGGAAGACCACCCCCTTCAGGATCTGCTGTTCGCCATGATGCGCAGCCGCGGTGTGCACATCCTCGACAACTTCCCGTGCTTCATGACCACCGCCCACACCGCCGACGACATCGCCGTCATCAAGTCGGCTTTTCGGGAGTCGGTGGCCGAACTCCAGGAGGCGGGTTTCCTTCCGCGCAGCGCGCACGCGGCAGCTGTCTTCGACGCCAACCGCCCGCCGGTTCCCAATGCCAAGCTCGGCCGAGACAAGGAGGGCCGTCCGGCCTGGTTCGTGCCGGACGCCGACTCGCCGGGCAAGTATGTCAAGCTGGATCACTGAGCGCCGTTGATGAATTCCACCGTCACCGACACCGCCGAGTTCGACCCCTTCGCCAGCGGCGAGGTGGCCCGCGTCTTCCCGACCAGCGAGGCGCAGCGGGAGGTCTGGCTGGCGGACCAGCTCAGTGCCCAGGCATCGCTGGCTTTCAACGAATCGGTCACCCTTCGCCTGAGCGGCGCACTGGATGCCCATGCGTTGACCGGTGCCCTGCAGCGCCTGGTCGCGCGCCATGACGCGCTGCGCTGTACGTTCGGGCCGGACGGCACCGAGCAATTTGTCGCGGCCCAGTCGGTCGTCGACCTGCCGGTGTTCGACCTTCGGGCCACGGTGCCGGCCGAGTCCCGTCAGGCCCTTGAACGTGCCGCTGCGCAGGCGGTCGAGAAGCGCTTTGACCTGGCCCGCGGGCCGCTGTACCGTGCCGCTCTGTACCGATTGGCGGACGACGAACACGCGCTCCTGCTGACGGCTCACCACATCGTCTGTGACGGCTGGTCGTGGGGCGTGATCAGCCATGACCTCGGTGCCCTGTATTCCGAGTTGCTGGGCATGGCGCCAGAACCCGACGCGGCGCCGAGCTATGGCGACTATGTGGAGTGGGAGTCGCGCGAGGCGGCCAGCCCGGCGATGCGCGAACACGAGCGCTACTGGACCGCGCAGTTCAGCGGCAGCCTGCCTGTGCTGGACCTCCCGGCTGACCGGCCGCGCCCGGCGCTGCGGGGTTTCCAGTCCCTGCGCATCGACCATTTGCTGGACGAGGCCTTGGTTGCCAGCGTCCGAAAGGCCGGCGCGAAGGCCGGTGCCAGCTTGTTCGCGACGCTGTTCGCCGGCTTTGGTGCGCTGCTGGCCCGCCTGACCGCGCAAGACGACCTGGTGATCGGCGTGCCCTCGGCCGGCCAGGCAGCCAGCGGCCTGACCGGCTTGGTCGGCCACTGCGTCAATCTGTTGCCCGTGCGGGCCACCGTGAACACCGAGCAGGACTTTGCCTCGTTGGTGGGGCACTGCGGGGGCAGGGTACTCGATGCTTTCGACCACCAGACCCTGACCTATGGGGCCTTGCTGCAACAGTTGCAGGTCGAGCGCGACCCGCGACGCTTGCCGCTGGTCAGTGTGATGTTCAACCTCGACCAGGCGGTCAAGGGCCTGGACCTGGCCTACCCTGGGCTGAAGGTCGCGTTGTGCGCTAACCCGCGCCACTACGAGAACTTCGAGTTGTTCGTGAACGCGGTGCCGGTCGATGGGGGCCTGCGGCTGGAGTGCCAATACAACACCGGCCTGTTCGACGATTTGACGATGCGGCGCTGGCTGGCGTGCTTCGAATCACTGCTGCGCGCGGCGGTGGCTGCACCGGCCTCACCGCTGGGCCGGCTCGACGCCTTGCCCGAGCTCGCAATGAAGGAATTGCTGGCAATGCAGGTGCCTGCAACGCCGCTGCCCGCCACCGACCTGATGCACTCGGCATTCGTTCGCCAATGTGGCCTGACGCCGGATCTGCCCGCGGTCACCGATGGGAGCGCAACCCTGCGCTACAGCGAGCTCGACGAGCGCTCCAACCGTCTGGCGCAGGCCATGCGGGCCCGCGGCATTCAGCGCGGCGGCCGTGTCGGGTTGTGCCTCGCACGAAATGCCGACATGGTTGTGGCGCTGCTGGGCGTGCTCAAGGCTGGCGCCACCTACATCCCCTTGGATCCGGGTTTCCCCGCCGACCGGTTGGCCTACTACGCCGAGGATGCGCGCCTGGACCTTCTGGTGCTCGACGCCTCGGCCCTGCCCACCGCACCGACCGCCTGGCGTGCAGACGCAAGCCAGCGGCTGCTGCGCCTCGACGAAACGGCCAGCTGGCTGCAGCATCCCGCCGCCCCGCTGTCGTCCGGCCCGGGCGATGCCCAGCCGGAGGACGCCGCCTACATCATCTACACCTCAGGCTCCACCGGCAAACCCAAGGGCGTCTGTGTCCCGCATCGCTCGGTGGTCAACTTCCTGGCCAGCATGCGGCACGAGCCGGGTCTCGCTCAGGGCGACTGCCTGGCGGCGGTGACCACGCTGTCCTTCGACATTGCGGTTCTCGAATGGATGCTGCCTCTCACCGTCGGTGCGACGGTGCTGGTGGTGCCGCGCGACGTGGTGATGGACGGCGAGCGCCTGCGCCAGCTGATGCACACCCACCGTGCCAACGCGATGCAAGGCACACCGAGCCTGTGGCGCCTGCTGCTGGACACGCCGTGGAAGGGCGGCGAAGCTTTCAAGGCCCTCGTGGGCGGCGAGGCCTTCCCGCTCGATGTGGCGAACCAGTTGCTCGAACGCGCCGGAGAAGTCTGGAACCTCTACGGCCCGACCGAGACGACGATCTGGTCCACGGTCTGGCGCGTGGACGCGCGGTGGCTCTCAACGCATGGCATGTCGATCGGCCGGCCGATTGCCAACACCTCGGTCTGGATCCTCGACGAGGCGCGCCAGCCTGTGCCGGTGGGCGTTTCCGGCGAGGTCTATATCGGCGGCAGCGGCGTGGCCCTGGGCTACCTGGATCGGCCAGAGCTGAACGCCGAGCGCTTTCTGCCCGACCCCTTCCAGCCCGGCGGTCTGATCTACCGCACCGGCGACCGCGGCCGCTGGCACAACAACGGTCTGCTGGAGCACCAGGGCCGGCTCGACTTCCAGGTCAAGGTGCGGGGCTACCGAATCGAACTGGGCGAGATCGAAGCCGCCTGTACCGAAGTGCCGGGGTTCGCGCAGTGCGTGGTGCTGGCGCGCGAGGACCATGCGGCCGACGTGCGTCTGGTGGCCTATCTGGTGCTGGCCCCTGGGGGCACGTTCGACGAGACGGCCTTGAAAGCCCATCTGCGCAGCAAGCTCCCCGACTACATGTTGCCGCAGCACCTCTTGGTGCTGCCCACCATGCCTTTGCTGCCCAACGGGAAGGTCGATCGCAAGGCACTTCCCGCACCGGACCGGGAACCAGCCCGCCGCAACGCGGAACGCGTACCGCCGCGCAACGAGACCGAGGTTCGGGTGCTTGCGGCGATGGAAACCGTGCTGAACCTGCCCGGCATGGGCGTGACGGACGACTTCTTCGCGCTGGGTGGCCACTCGCTGCTGGCAGCGCGGCTGACCTCGCGTCTGAACCGTGAGTTCGAGATCAATCTGCCGTTGAGCACGTTGTTCGAGGCCCCCTCAGCCGAGCGCTTGGCCCAGGCCGTGACGGTGATGCTGTCGTCCAACGTGCCGCGGCGGCAATCGCTTGTGGCCAATGCGGGCAGGCGCGTGGCGCCACTGACCCCGATGCAGGAGCGCATCCGCTTCGTTCAGGAGATGCACCCGGGCCGGGTGCTCTACAACACGCCATCCGGCCACCGTTTGACGGGCCCGATGGACCTGGGCAAGTTTGAGGATGCCTTGCGCGAGGTGATTCGCCGGCAGCCCGCCCTGCGCACCCAGATCGCTTTGGGCGACGACGGCGAGACGCCGGTGCAAAAGGTGCTGGACAGTGTCCAGTTCACGTTGCCGCTGGAGGATCTGACGGCGGTACCTGCGGATCTGCGTGAAGCGGACCTGCTGGCCCGCATGCAGCTCGTGGTCGACCAGCCGATGGACATTCACCAGGCGCCGCTGTTCCGCGCCGTCATGTACCGGCTGGCACCGCAGGAGCATGCACTGCTGTTCATGCCTCACCACATCGTGTGGGACGGCTGGTCCTTCGACTTGTTCTACGAGGAAGTCTCTGTCCTCTACGGCGCCCTGTTGGATGGCCGTGCATCGCCGCTGCCCGCCTTGCCTGTCACCTACGGTGACTATGCCGAGTGGTACCTGCAGTGGCTGCAAGGCGAGGAGGCTGCGCAACAACTGGCCTTCTGGAAGCAGCGTTTCGCCAAGGCACCAGTACCTCGCGCCCCGTGGACCGACCGCCCGCGCCTTGCCGGCATGACCGGGGAAGGCGCTACCGAGTGGGTGCGTATCGACCATGGCCTGACCGAGCGTCTGCGCGAGATCGCCCGCAGTGCCGACGCCACGCTCAACATGCTCACCTACGCGGTCTACGCCGCGATGATGGTCAGCGTCATCGACAGCCCGTCCATTGTCGTGGCAATCCCCGTGCGCGGCCGGCTGATGGCAGAGGTCGAGCCGGTGATGGGCTTTTTCAACAACCTGCTGCCCTTGCCGGTCAGCGTGGACATGGCCCAGGGCACCTCGCAATTCCTGGGAAGTGTGCGCCGCGACCTTCTGGAGGCCCTGGCCCGCCAGGACATTGCCTTCGAGCGGCTCGCTGCCGAGCCCGAGTTGGCGGCTTTGTCGCAACACGCCGGGCTGTACCAGGCTTTGTTCTCGTTCCAGGATGCACGGGACCGCAAGCGCCAATGGGGCGCGCTGGCCCACGAGCAAATCGCCATATTCCAGAAGGGTGCCACCGAGGACCTGGGCCTGTGGCTGATGGAGGTGCACGACGGCCTGCTTGGCGGCTTCACCTACAACGCCGACATCTACACCGCCGAGACGGCCCGAATGCTCCGCCTGCGCTACCTGGAACTCCTGGCCCGCCTGGCAGACCACCCGCAGGCGACATTGGCTCAGTTGCTGGACGACGCTGCTTCAGAGCCGGGCCGCTATCTGCGCCAACGACGTGTCGATGCCCAGGCGGCAGCCCGCGCACTGCCTTCGACGGCACCGCAGGAGGCCAATCCGGCACCGCAGGCCACCACGGCCGTCAGCGTCACCGAGGCAGAGTTGGTGCAGTTGTGGAAGACATTGCTCGGCCTGCCCACTGTGGGTGTGCACGACAACTTCTTCAACATCGGCGGCAACTCGCTGCGGGCGATGCAACTCATCTCCAACATCGAAGCGCGTCTGGCCAAGCGGGTCAAGCCCGCTGTACTGCTGGAGGCACCGACGATCCGCCAGTTGGCCACCGTGCTGGACCAGATGGCTGGCCGCAACTCGCTGGTTCGCCTGCGCAGCGGCGAGGGCCGTCCCGCGGTCTTCTTCATCCACGACGCGGACGGTGCCATCCTGCTGTACCGCAACGTAGCGATGCGCCTGCACCCTGGCCATGCGGTCTATGGCCTGCAACCGCATGTGGACGAGCAAGAGGTGGTGCAGCACACCCGCATGGCGGACATGGTGGCGCACTACGTGGCCAAGATCCGCAGCGTGCAAACGCACGGGCCTTACATCCTGGGCGGGTTGTGCGCAGGCGGAACCATCGCTTTCGAGGTGGCGCGCCAGTTGCAGGCCCAGGGCGACGCCATCGCCGCGCTGGCACTTTTCGACGCAGCCGACATTGCGGCACCGTGGAAAACCGGGTTGTTGATGCGCAAGCGCATGCAGCGCGCCAGTGCCCTGTTCCAGCCCGCCGAGGGAGGTGCCCGGCCGTCGGCAGCTGCCGCCCTTCCTGGCCTGCTGAAAAAGATCCGGGGATTCGTCGCCTACAAGATCTCGTCGGCACTGGGCCGCGTCACCTTGCGCGTGCAGGTGCGCCTGCTCAGTTGGTACCTCGACCGCAAGGCCACCCCCCCGCGGGCGTTGCGGGAATTGTCCGTCCGCGAAATCCTTTCCTGCTCGGAGCAGATGCTGGCAGGCACCGGCTCCTTGCAGGGTGACGTGTTGCTGTTCCGTGCCACGCAGAACCTGACCGGTGAGGGTGACGACCCGTTCGTCGAGCGATACCAGGATCCGCTGTTCGGGTGGCCCGCGCGCATCCGGGGGCAAGTCCGGTTGTTCGACGTGGCCGGAGGCCACTCGAGCATGCTGCAGGAGCCGCAGGCCGACGCCCTGGCCCGGCAGCTACAAGCCTGTGTCGACGAGGCACTGGGCCTGTCGCCCTGACAGTGTCATGAGGGTCGCCCTGCTCGCAGTCGGCCTGTCCCTGCTGCTCGCCCTGGTGGCGGCACTGGCCTACGGCGGGGCCGGCGGGGCGCGCAAGATGGCCCGCGGGGCGCAAACGGTGCCAATCGGCATCCTCGGTGACTCGGACAGCCAGTCTTACCAGGGCCGGATACCGTTCGGGGACCCTGGCGTTCCTGCGGGCGGCGACTTCCACGCCACCACACTGCAATGGCCCGAGGTGCTGGCCCGGCTTCGGCCAGCACAGGTCGACCTGGGGGCGTGGGGCGTCTGGGGCTTGCCGCGCTGGCTGTCGATGGCCCGCGTGCGCGATGGCCTGTCCCTGCGCTGGCGCGGTCCCCGCAAGGAGGACTACCGGCACAACCTGGCATGGCCGAGCGGATGCGCCGACCTGAACCAGCGTGCGTGGCGCCAAACCCCGCGCCTGGTCGACATCATGGACGAGGACCCCGAAGCCTGGCGCCGGGGCGCGGTGATCATCCGTATCGGTGTCAATGACTTCGGCAAGGAGGCGCTGGATCTGCTTGCTGCCGACAGCGCGTCGCCCACCGTTCACCTCCAGATGCTCGCCTGCGTCGACCAGATCCGCGAAGCCATCCGCCAGATCCGGCAGCGCCATGGAGACACGCGCATTGTGATCGTGGGCATCTTCAACAATGCCCACTGGCCGGAGTATCTGACCCGTTTTCAGTCGCCAGAAGCATTGCGCCGAATCGACGACGGGTTGGATGCCTTCGACAACGCCTTGCGGGACATCGCCCGCACGCAACCCGGCGTGGCCTTCTTCGACGACCGGGCCTGGTTTTCCAAGCACTGGGGAGGCCGGGATTCCGCGGGGCGACCAGCCTACCGGACCGTGGCGATCGGCGACGTGCTGCAGGTGACCCATTCCGCCGGCGACGAGCCCAGGAATTCGGTGATCGCCAACGGCCACGCCGGCCTGGTGTGGAATGTCCTGTGGGTGCAGGAACTGGTGAGCTTGTTGCGCTCGGTGCTGCAGGTGCCCGTCGACCCCGTGACAGATGACGATGCTCGTGAATTCATCGCGTCGCTGCTGCGCGCGCCACGCTGAGGTTCTGGCATGGAGGCTGTCCGGTGTCATGGGCCCGCTCATCTCTGGTGGGCATCCCTCGACCACCGGAACACGGCTGCCGACTGGTCCGCGCTCTCTCCGGACGAGCAGCAACGGGCACGAACATTCGTGTTCGACCTGGACAGGCAGCGCCACGTGGCGGCGCACGCGGCGTTGCGGGATATCCTGGCCAAGCACCTGGGCCAGGCGCCTTCGTCGCTGCGCTTTGCCGCAGGGCCTCACGGAAAGCCCAGGCTTGCTGCCGAACGGACCTGCCCCCATTTCAACCTGAGCCACAGCGATGGCGGCGCGCTGGTTGCAATCAGCGCAGGCCCCGAGGTTGGCGTCGACCTGGAGCGCGAGCGCGATCTGGACGACGCAGCGTTGCTTGCCGCACGCGTGTTCACGCCGGCCGAACAGACCGAATGGGCCCGTACGCCGGAGCCACTCCGATCACGCGCCTTCCTGACCGGCTGGACGCGTAAGGAGGCTTGCCTTAAGGCGATTGGCTCGGGCCTGTCGGTGGAACCCGCCACCTTCGAAGCCGGCCTGGATCCATGTGACCGGATGGTTCGGATGGGCGCCCCCGGCTGGCCCGCCCTTGTGGAGGTGCACTCGCTGGACCTTGGCACCGGCTGGGTTGGGGCTGTAGCCTGGGTATGCTGAGTCGCGGCGGTGCGGCACTTGGCTGAAGCCTGGCTGGCTACTTGTACTCGATCAAGGTGGCCTGCCGTTTCAGCAGGCGCATCCGCCAGTAGCGCAACGCGCCTGTGACCTCGGCGAACTTTCCGATACCGAGGAAAGTGGCCCGAAGGAAGCGTGTCCTCGACGTTCCCTTGCCGTGAATGAACAGGCGCATAGCCTGTGCGGGATACAGCGCCAGCAGCCAAGCTGCCGCCGGGCCCCACAGCGCCATGCCCAGGAGTGTCAGCAGCGGTACGACCAACCCCCAGCCGACACAACGCAACAGTTCGCGAACGTTGTGCCGCTCCGGGAGGCCGCCATGCAAAGCGGCGCCCTCGGCGTACGCATATCCTGCGCGGACACTGCGAACCCACCATTGACCGAAGCGCAGCATGTTGGCGTCGTGCAGCGTCATCTCCACCGCCAGCACCTGCACTCCCCACCCGCGCTGCCGCAAGCGGACACATAACTCGGGCTCTTCTCCGGCGATCATGCCCGGGTTGTAGCCCCCGACTTCGGCAAGGGCTGCGGTGCGGAACATGGCGTCGCCGCCGCAGGCGCGGGCCGGGCCTGGCGGCACCGTCCATTCCAGATCGCACAGCAGGTTGTAGACCGACCTTTCCGGGTGGCGTTCTCGCCTGCGGCCGCAAACCGCGGCAACCTCGGCATGGGCAGCCATGAAGGCAGAGGCCGTCTCCAGCCACTGCGCACGCATCTCGCAGTCCCCGTCGATGAACTGGACACAGGCCGCAGCAGGCGCCAGCTCGCGGCCTCGCTGGAAGCCGGCATTGCGTGCTCGAGCAGCGGTGAACGGCACTGTCATGTCGAGGGCCACCACCTCGGCCCCCATCGAGGCGGCCAATTCGCGCGAGCCATCGGTCGAGCCCGAATCGACATAGACCACCAGCCCGGCCTGGCCCGCCAGCGAGGCGAGGCATCGGCGCAGGCGCTCGCCCTCATTGCGGCCGATGGCCACCACCAGCACACCTGCCAGGCTCATCCCGGCACCCCGCGCGGGCCCACGGCAGCCTGGTCGGCCACCCGGGATACGAGTGCGGTGAACTCGGTCATGGCACTAGCGTGTCGGGCGTGTGCCCAGTCGGGTCTGGATCAGCAGCCGACCGACGGCTGCCGTGTGACGCGCAAAGACACCGAGACCCGCCAATGGGCGGCGCTTGAGGAGATGCTTCACGACAAGGATGAGATCGGTCAGGAATGAAAGCCCTGCGCTGAGCAGCACCCCGGTGAGCCCATCGTGCTTGCGGTAGTAGAGCAGCCCGCTCTCGATCTGCAATTCGGGAATCTGCCTGCCAACATTCAGTTCACCTTCGGACTTGGCGCTGGCGCCGCCGATGTGGATGACTCCCGTCGTGGTGAGGCACTCGATCGTCCAGCCGGCCCTCCAGACCGCGCGGCAGTGATCGACCTCCTCGAAGTAGAGAAAGTAGCGGGGATCGAACAGGCCGATCTGATCGATCACGCTGCGACGGATCAGGTAGTAGCAGCCGACGACCCAATCGCATTCGCGCACGCCCGGCTTCTCCCTTGCAGCAAGCACTGCGTCCTCCTCCTGGAGAAGGTTCTTGAACAGCCCGGTCTGCAACAGGAATGTGTGCCAGGGAGAAGGAAAGACTCGGCCGGCGTTGACCCCGTGCCCATGTTCGTCGTGCAAGTTGACGCCGAGCACCCCGATGCGCTGCTTCTCCCGCATGTAGGCCAAGCTTCGCGCCAATGTGTCTGTCGACACGAAAGCATCTGTGTTCAACAACAAAATGTAGGGGGCGTGGCATACCGCCAAGGCCTGGTTGTTGGCGCGGCCAAATCCGACGTTCTGTGTGTTGGCGATCAGCGTGCAATCGGGCAGGCGCTGCCGAATGACACTCAGAGAATCGTCGCGGGAGGCATTGTCGACAATCACCACCTGGACACTCAAGCCTGCGGACGCCAGGCGGAGACTGCCGATGCACTGCTCCAGCAGGTGGCCGGTGTTGTAGTTGACGATGATCACGTCCAGGTCAGCGGCCTGGCCACTGGATGCAAATCGAATCGGGGAGGAGGCCCCCGGCCACGCGGCATCGCGCGTTGCGGCACTGGCGATCTCGGCACCCAGGTTCTTGTTCGTCATCCCTTCCAACTCCCATCGGTCCATCCCGATGCTACCTGCTGTCAGCGAGGTAAGTCGAAAGATGCGCGCGTTTGCGACGTGCATTTTGGCGGAGGGAGCGGGATTCGAACCCGCGGTGGGCTGTTAACCCACACACGCTTTCCAGGCGTGCGACTTAAACCGCTCATCCATCCCTCCGCAGGGACAGCCGAGAATTCTAGCCGACGCCAAAGGCGCGCCTCACTTGCTACCCGCTGACGGGCCCACACCGCGCATCAGGCTCATCGCGCTGCCGACCAGTGCGGCCACTTCGGTCATGTTGCCGGGCACGATCATGGTGTTGTTCTTCTGCGCCAGGTGGGCGTAGGCGTCGACGGCTTTTTCAGCCACCTTGAGTTGCACCGCCTGCTCGCCACCCGGCGACTGAATGGCCGCCGCAATCTTGCGGATGGCCTCCGCGCTGGCCTCGGCCACCGTGGCGATTGCGGCGGCCTCACCCTGGGCCTTGTTGATCTCTGCCTGCTTTTCGCCCTCGGATCGGGCGATGAAGGCTTCGCGCTCGCCCGTGGCGATGTTGATCTGCTCCTGGCGCCGGCCTTCAGAGGCAGCGATCAGGGCGCGCTTTTCGCGCTCTGCGGTGATCTGTGCCTGCATCGACCGCAGGATCTCGGCCGGCGGCGTCAGGTCCTTGATCTCGTAGCGCAGCACCTTCACGCCCCAGGTGAGCGCCGCTTCGTCCAGCGCATTGACGACGAAAGCATTGATCGTCTCCCGCTCTTCGAAGGTCTTGTCCAGTTCCATCTTGCCAATCACTGAGCGAAGCGTGGTCTGGGCCAGCTGGGTGATGGCCATCACATAGTTGGACGAGCCATAGCTTGCCCGCATCGGGTCGGTCACCTGGAAGTAGAGGATGCCATCGACCTGCAGTTGGGTGTTGTCCTTGGTGATGCAGACCTGGCTGGGCACGTCGAGCGGCACTTCCTTCAGGGAGTGCTTGTAGGCCAACCGGTCCACGAAGGGCACCAGGAAGTTCAGGCCGGGTGCGAGGGTGCTGTGGTACTTACCGAGCCGCTCGACGACAAAGGCCGTCTGTTGTGGCACGACCCGCACTGAGCGGGCAATGAACAGGGCTGCAATGACGAACAGGATGGTCGCGGTGATTTCCATGGGAACTTTCTGTCGGAAGCCGGGCAATCAGGGGGCAGGGCGGCCCAGGACAAGCTGGCTGCCCTCGGACGAGACGATGACATGGTGGCCCGGTTCGGGTGCGCCGGGGCCGGCAAAGCGCGCGGTCCAGTCGCTGCCCCTGTAGCGAACCCGGGCGCGGCCATCGGCGTCCCAGGAGTCGACCAGAACCGGTGCCCCGGTATCGAGATTCATCTCGGACTTGGCTTCAGCAGGGGCGAGTGCGAGTTGGCGCTGCCGTTGCAGGTGCCAGCCCACCACGGCCGCCCCGCCGACCAGCGACGCTGCCACCAGTTGTGCAGGGAAGGGGGCTCCCAGATGCGCCGCCAGGGCGCCTGCTCCAGTCCCGATGGCGAGCATCAGCAAATAGAAGGTACCCGAAGTCAGCTCCACCGCCACGAGCACCCCGGTGGCCACCCACCAGGCGGTTGCATCGGCCCATTCCATGGTTCACGCTCCCGCAGATCTGTGGATCCCAGTGTAGCGACTGGGCCGCACGGTCACCAATTTGCGCAGGGTTCGGCCCTACACTTCGCCCTCGCCATTTCCGACCCCTGATCCGGAGCCGCCGCCATGCTGCGCTTTTCATTTCCCATCGTCATCATCGATGAGGACTTCCGCTCCGAGAACACCTCGG